>Ga0070733_10001924_pt1 | contig 15189 bp, 10 predicted proteins | sample Coa_R1_9_FD_66450 | JGI IMG/M metagenome (GOLD analysis project Ga0070733, IMG submission 66450) | Surface soil microbial communities from Centralia Pennsylvania, which are recovering from an underground coalmine fire - Coalmine... | ecosystem: Environmental > Terrestrial > Soil > Unclassified ... | reverse complement strand
ACAACACCTTCGTGATCGCAGACGTCAACGTCGTCTTCCCATGGTCCACATGCCCGATCGTCCCGATGTTCACATGCGGCTTCGTCCGCTCAAACTTCACCTTCGACATACATCCCTCCGGATCGAAATTTAAAAGGGCTTAGAAACAGCGAGAATGGTTTCTGGGTCAGCCTGTTCCCTGAAATTTTGCGACGATCTCATCGGAAATGGCCTTCGGAACCATTTCATAATGGGAGAACTGCATGGTGAAGACGCCGCGACCCTGGGTCATCGAGCGTAGATCGGTGGCATATCCGAACATCTCCTTGAGGGGAACCTGAGCGGTGATGACCTGGGCACCCGAACGAACCTTCATACCCTGAATCTTTCCGCGCCGTGAATTGAGGTCGCCGATGACGTCCCCCATGTACTCCTCGGGGACGATGACTTCCAAATCCATGAAAGGTTCCAGGATGACCGGATGAGCCCTCTTACAGGCCTCTTTGAATCCCATCGACCCGGCGATCTTAAATGCGATTTCAGACGAATCAACGTCATGATAGGAACCGTCGAACAGGGTCACCTTCAGGTCGACCATCGGATATCCGGCCACCACCCCGTTTTCCATCGCTTCCCGGATTCCCTTTTCCACCGCCGGCACATATTCCTTCGGAATCGCTCCGCCGACGATCTTGTTGACGAACTCGAATCCCTTTCCCGCCTCCTGAGGCTCGACCTTCACAAACACGTGCCCATACTGACCGCGTCCACCCGTCTGGCGGATATATTTTCCTTCCGCCTCGGCCTCGGTCCGGACCGTCTCCCGGAAGGCCACCTGTGGCTTTCCGACATTCGCATCGACCTTGAACTCGCGCAGGAGCCGGTCGACAATAATCTCAAGATGAAGCTCCCCCATCCCGGAAATGATCGTCTGGCCGGTTTCCTCGTCGGAGGCGATCCGAAGCGAGGGATCCTCTTGACCGAGTTTCGAGAGCGAGACCCCCATCTTCTCCTGGTCGGCTTTCGTCTTGGGCTCGATCGCCATCGAGATCACCGGCTCAGGGAACTTCATGACTTCCAGAAGAATCGGGTTCTCCTCCTCGCAGAGGGTGTCTCCGGTGGTCGTGTTCTTCAATCCGACGGCCGCGGCGATCTCCCCTGCATAGACCTCCTTGATGTCCTCGCGCTTGTTCGCGTGCATTTTGAGCAGGCGCCCGATGCGCTCGCGGGAATCTTTCGTCGCATTATAGACATAGGATCCCGCCTTCAACACCCCGGAATAAACCCTAAAATAGGTCAACTGCCCGACGAAAGGATCGGACATGATTTTAAAAGCGAGCGCGGAAAAATGTTCGTCATCACTCGCGGCGCGGGTAACCTCGATCTCCGTTTTGGGATCCAGGCCCTTGACGGGCGGCAGGTCGATCGGCGAGGGAAGATAATCGATGATGGCGTCGAGAAGGAGCTGAACCCCTTTGTTCTTGAAGGACGCGCCGCAGAGGACGGGAACGATTTTCATGGCGAGAGACCCCTTACGTAGCGCCGCCTTAATCTCCTCCTGGGTCACCTCCCGCCCATCCAGGTATTTCTCCATGATCGTTTCGTCGCAATCGGCTAGGGCCTCTATCATTTTGGCCCGGTGCTCAGCGGCCAGATCGCGCAGCTCTTCGGGAATGTCGCCGACCACATACTTGGCCCCCAAAGTCTCATCATCGAAGAAGGTCCCCTTCATCGCGATCAGATCAATCGGGCCGCGGAACCCTCCCTCCCGACCGATCGGGATCTGGATCGGAACCGGGCGGGCCCCCAGCCGATCGACCATCGACTGAACGCTGGCGTAAAAATCGGCCCCGGTCCGGTCCATTTTGTTCATGAAAGCAATGCGGGGAACCTGATAGCGGTCCGCCTGGCGCCAAACCGTCTCAGACTGCGGCTCGACCCCCTGAACCGAATCGAAGACGGCCACCGCGCCGTCCAGGACCCGCAGGGAGCGCTCCACCTCAATCGTAAAGTCGACATGGCCCGGGGTATCAATAATATTGATCCGGTGATTTTTCCAGAAGCAGGTGGTGGCGGCCGAGGTGATCGTAATTCCCCGCTCCCTCTCCTGCTCCATCCAGTCCATCGTCGTCGTCCCTTCGTCCACCTCGCCGATGCGATGCGTGACCCCGGTATAATAGAGGATTCGCTCGGTTGTGGTCGTTTTTCCGGCGTCGATATGGGCCATGATCCCGAGGTTTCGGGTCTTATCCATCAAAAATTGTCTTGGCATACGGGTAACCTTTTAAAACTTAAAGAGGGCGTTCTTCACCACCGATAATGGGCAAAGGCCTTGTTGGCCTCGGCCATTTTATGGGTATCTTCTTTTTTCTTAATCGCCCCGCCCGCGTTGTTGGAGGCCTCCATCAATTCGGCCGCAAGCTTCTCCTCCATACTCCGGCCGGAGCGCTGCTGGGCAAACTGGCTGATCCAGCGAAGGGCAAGTGAAACGCGCCGGGTCGGCCGGATATCGACCGGCACCTGATAGGAAGCCCCGCCCACTCTGCGGGATTTGACCTCGACGATGGGCTTCACATTATCCACCGCCTGCTTGAAAACCTTCAAGGGATCGCTCCCGGCGGTCTTCTGCTTGATCAGGTCGAACGAGCCATAGCAGATGGCCTCCGCAGTGCTTTTCTTCCCTTTGCGCATAATCGTATTGACGAACTTGGCGACCAGCTTATCTCCGAACCTGGGATCCGGATCGATGCTGCGCTTGGCGGCTACCTTTCTCCTCGGCATGAAACCCTCGATTCATTCCTGGCGACAGAAAAAGACGGACGAAACGTTATATCGATCACGTTCGGCCAAAACTACTTGGGCGTTTTCGCCCCGTACTTGGAGCGACCCTGTTTTCGATTTTGGACACCGACGGTGTCGAGCGCACCCCGGATGATATGGTAGCGGACCCCTGGCAGGTCTTTCACCCTTCCACCTCGGACGAGCACAATGGAGTGCTCCTGGAGGTTATGGCCGACCCCCGGAATATAGGAGGTCACCTCCATCCCATTGGTCAGGCGGACCCGGGCAACCTTGCGGAGAGCAGAGTTGGGCTTTTTCGGTGTGGTGGTATAGACCCGGACGCAGACCCCTCTTTTCTGAGGGGACTGGTGAAGCGCCGGGCTCTTCGATTTGCTCTTGGCCTTCTCACGACCGTTGCGGACCAGCTGACTAATCGTAGGCACGTCGAATCCTTCCCCTTGTTCCGCATTCAGTTACCGAAACTTCGGAAGTATAGTTAAACAGAATTGATTTGTCAAGCGGATTCACTTGACCTCTTCTTGTTCTGCTCCCTGGGACTCGTTCGGGAGGGAAGCCGGCTCGATACCCGGGGCCGAAGCGGGGGCCTCTAAGGCCGCGGCCGCCATCGCTTCCCCTTCGGCCTCGATCTTCTCGGGCTGTGGGGGAACCTCGACGAACGATTCCCTGTATTCAAAGAGCCCGGTTCCGGCCGGAATCAACCGCCCGACAATCACATTCTCCTTCAGACCGAGTAGCTCGTCAACTTTTCCCGCAATCGCGGCCTCGGTGAGCACCCGGGTCGTCTCCTGGAACGACGCCGCCGAAATAAAGCTGTCGGTCGAGAGGGAGGCCTTCGTGATCCCAAGAAGAATTGGCTTTCCGATGGCGGGCCGCCCCCCTTTAGTCATGACCCGCTCGTTTTCGTCGGCGAAGACAAACTTGTCCACCTGGCTTCCGATCAAGAACTCGGTATCCCCCGGATCCTCGATCTTGACCCGGCGCAGCATCTGCCGAACGATGATTTCGATGTGTTTGTCGTTGATCGACACGCCCTGGAGCCGATAAACCTCCTGAACCTCGTCGACCAGATACTTCTGAAGCTCTTTGGGACCCAGCACATCAAGGATGTCGTGCGGATTGGCGGAACCGTCCATGAGGGGCTCCCCCGCGTGGACCCAGTCTCCTTCGTGGACATTGATGTGCTTCCCCTTCGGGATATAATACTCGCGCACATCCCCCATCTCATTCTTCACGATGACCTTCCGCATCCCTTTGACAAAACCGCCGTATTCGACAATACCGTCGATCTCCGAGATCACCGCCTGCTCCTTGGGCTTGCGAGCTTCGAAGAGTTCGGCGACCCGAGGAAGACCGCCGGTGATGTCCTTCGTCTTGGTGGTCTCGCGAGGAATCTTCGCGAGGACATCACCCGGGAAAACTTCCTGCCCCCGCTCGACCAAGATGTGGGCGCCCGCGGGAAGAAGATACCGCGCCACGGAGGTCGTACCTGAAATCTTGGCCGTCTTGCCCCCCTCGTCTTTGATGGAGATGCGCGGCCGCAGATTCGAGCCGGGATAGTCGACGATCACCTTTCGAGCCAGACCGGTGACCTCATCCACCTCTTCGCGCATCGTCGACCCTTCGACGATGTCTCCGAAGGCGACCTTTCCCCCAATCTCGGTCAGGATGGAGAGGGAGTAAGGATCCCATTCCACCAGCTTCTGGCCCGCGTCAACCCGGCCTGCGTCCTTGATCTTGATCTTGGCCCCGTAGATGACGGAGTATTTCTCTTTTTCTCTCCCCGACTCATCATAGATGGCGATCTTCCCGTTACGGTTCATCACCACCATGTCACCGTCTTTGTTCCGGACGGTGTTGAGGTTGAGGTATTTGAGCGTGCCGGTGTTTTTGGCCTCCAAGACGGTCTGCTCGATCACCTTGCTCGCCGTTCCGCCGATATGGAAGGTCCGCATGGTCAACTGGGTCCCCGGCTCTCCGATCGATTGGGCAGCGATCACGCCGACCGCCTCTCCCCGCTCGACCAGCTTTCCCTTGGCCAAATCCCTTCCGTAGCATTTGACGCAGACCCCGCGGCGGGCCTGGCAGGTGAGAACCGACCGGATTTTGACCTTGTCGATGCCCGCCTCAACAATCGCCCGGGTCTTGACCTCGTCGATCTCCTCGTCCGACGGAGAGATGAGCTCGTTGGTGATCGGGTCCCGCAGTTCTTCCGCCAAAACCCGTCCTAAGATACGCTCCTCCAAAGGCTCGATGATCTCCCCCCCTTCGACCAGGGCGGTCACCATGATCCCGTCCAGGGACTTGCAGTCAAGGTCATTGACGATGACGTCCTGGGCAATGTCGACCAATCGCCGGGTCAGGTAGCCGGAATTCGCGGTCTTCAGTGCCGTGTCCGCCAGACCCTTGCGCGCTCCGTGCGTTGAAATGAAGTACTGCAGGACCGTGAGGCCTTCCCGGAAATTAGCCGTAATGGGAGTCTCGATAATCTCGCCGGACGGCTTAGCCATCAGGCCCCGCATACCGCCCAGCTGGCGGATCTGTTGGGTGCTGCCCCGGGCCCCGGAGTCGGCCATCATAAAGATGGAGTTGAAGGTCCTCGTCCCTTTGCCCGTTCCCTTCTTGATACTCTCCTCCTCGTCGGCCAATTCCCGCATCATCTCGGACGCGACAAGCTCCGTCACATGGGCCCAGATATCCACCACCTTGTTGTATCGCTCACCATTGGTGATGAGCCCCTCGGAGTATTGCTTTTCGATCTCCATGACCTCGCGGCGGGCCTTCTCGATGAGGTCCTCCTTCTTGGTGGGGATATGCATGTCGTCGATACAGATGGACAACCCCGCCTTCGTCGCGTATCCATACCCGATATCCTTGATCTTATCGAGCAGTAGGACGGTATCGCGGTGACCCGCCTCGCGGTATCCGATATCGATCAGACGGGTCAGCTCCTTTTTGTTCATTTCCCGGTTGACAAGGGCGAAGGGGATGCTCTGGGGAAGAATTTCCCCGAGGATCACCCGGCCGACGGTCGTCTCCGCGAGGCCGCCATTGATCCGGACCTTGATCCGGGCGTGCTCTTCCACCTCTCGAAAGTCATAGGCGATCCGAACCTCCTCAGGGCTGGAGAAGATTTTTCCTTCTCCCTTGGCGCCGGCCCGCTCCTTCGTCAACCAATAACAGCCGAGCACCATGTCCTGTGAGGGGACCATAATGGGCTTCCCGTTGGCCGGCGAGAGGATATTGTTCACCGACATCATCAAAACCCGAGCCTCGATCTGGGCCTCGACCGAGAGGGGGACATGCACGGCCATCTGGTCTCCGTCGAAATCGGCATTAAACGCGGCGCAGACCAGGGGATGAAGACGGATGGCCTTTCCCTCGACCAGCACTGGATCAAAGGACTGGATCCCGAGCCTGTGAAGCGTCGGGGCCCGGTTCAGAAGGACGGGATGCTCCCGGATCACCTCTTCCAGGACGTCCCACACCTCGTGCTTCTCTTTCTCGACCATCTTTTTGGCGCTCTTGATGGTCGTGACGTAGCCCCTCTCCTCAAGCTTGTGGAAGATAAACGGCTTGAAGAGCTCCAGGGCCATCTTTTTCGGAAGACCGCACTGATGCAGCTTCAGCTCTGGACCGACGACGATCACGGAGCGGCCCGAATAATCGACCCGCTTCCCCAGGAGGTTCTGGCGGAAACGTCCCTGCTTTCCCTTCAACATGTCGGAGAGGGACTTCAAGGGCCGCTTGTTCGGACCCCGGATCGCCCGGCCGCGCCGACCGTTGTCGAACAGGGCGTCGACCGATTCCTGGAGCATCCGCTTTTCGTTCCGGATGATCACGGACGGCGCGCGCAACTCGATGAGCCGCTTCAGCCGGTTGTTTCGATTGATGACCCGCCGGTAAAGATCGTTCAGGTCGGAGGTCGCGAAACGCCCTCCGTCGAGCGGCACGAGGGGCCGAAGTTCCGGCGGGAGAACCGGGATCACGTCCATAATCATCCACTCGGGCCGGTTTCCCGACTTTCGAAAGGCCTCGACCACCTTCAGGCGCTTGGTCAATTTCTTCTTGACCGCCGTGGAGTTGGCCTCATTGATCCGAAGGTGGAGCTCTTTTCCCAGTTGGTCGAGGTCAATCCTTTTCAAAAGGTCACGGATCGCTTCGGCCCCCATCTCGGCGCGGAACCCGCTCGTCCCGTGCTCCTCGGTCAGTTGGCGGAATTTGTCCTCGGTCAGCAGCTCTTTTTCCTTCAGAGACGTGTTCTTCGGATCGACCACCACATAATTTTCAAAGTAGAGTACGCGCTCCAGCTGTTTTAATGTCATGTCCAGGAGGGTGCCGATTCGGCTCGGAACACCCTTCAAGAACCAGATGTGGGCCACCGGAGAGGCGAGCTCGATGTGCCCCATGCGCTCCCGCCGAACCTTGGATTGAATGACCTCCACGCCGCATTTGTCGCAAACGATACCTCGATGCTTCATGCGCTTGTATTTGCCGCAGTTGCACTCCCAGTCCTTGATCGGGCCGAAAATTCGCGCGCAGAACAGGCCGTCTCGCTCGGGCTTGAACGACCGATAGTTGATCGTCTCGGGTTTTTTTACTTCTCCGTAAGACCAGGAACGGATCTTTTCCATGGAGGCGATACGAATCCGGATCGCATCGAACGAAACCGGATCCTTTGCCCTGTCAAACAGGCTACTGATCGCTTCGACTTTGCTTGTAATCTCCACGTCGATTCTCCAAATAAATATGAAAAAAAGGTGCGGGAGCACGGGACCCGTGCTCCCGCCGGTGATCGATCCGCCTTATTCTTTTGACTTGATGAGCTCCACGTCCAGACCGAGACTCTGGAGCTCCTTGATCAGCACGTTGAACGACTCCGGAAGGCCGGGCTCCAGAAAATTCTCTCCTTTGACGATCGCCTCATAGATGCGCGAGCGGCCGGGGACATCGTCGGACTTGACCGTCAGAAACTCCTGAAGGATCGAGGCCGCCCCGTAAGCCTGAAGCGCCCAGACCTCCATCTCCCCGAGACGCTGTCCCCCGAACTGGGCCTTGCCGCCGAGGGGCTGCTGGGTCACCAGGGAGTAGGGACCGATCGAACGGGCGTGGATCTTGTCATCAACAAGGTGGTGGAGCTTCATCATATACATGTACCCGACCGTCACCGGGCGATCGAAAGACTCCCCGGTCCGCCCGTCGTAGAGAACCGTCTGCCCGCTGCTCGGCATATTGGCCTTCTTGAGCATCTCTTTGATCTCTTTTTCGTTGGCCCCTTCGAAAACCGGTGAGGAGACATAGATCCCGAGGATCTTAGCCGCCCACCCGAGGTGCGTCTCCAGGATCTGGCCGACGTTCATTCTCGAGGGAACCCCCAGAGGATTCAGGACGATCTCAACCGGGGTGCCGTCCGGGAGGTAGGGCATGTCCTCTTCCGGAAGGATCCGGGAGACCACACCCTTGTTTCCATGACGGCCCGCCATTTTATCCCCGACCTGGAGCTTCCTCTTCATCGCGATAAAGACCTTGACGAGCTTGATCACGCCCGGAGGGAGCTCGTCCCCCCGCTTGAGGCGCCCCGCTTTCTCGTCATAGATGGTCTGCAAGATGTCGACCTGCTCTTTGGTGAATGCCTCGATCCGATCGATCTTCTCCTGCTCCTCCGGTTCGGCCAGGACGACGTTTCGAAGCTCTTCGTCGGGGATATGGTCGAGCACTTCCTTGGCAATCCGCTTTTTCTTTTTGAGGAGGATGTCCCCGGTATCCGGATCCACGATATCGACTCCGACCGTTTTTCCAAGGAGAATGCGCCTAATCTTCTTATACTTCTCCTCCTCAATGATCCTCAATTCGTCCTGGTGATCCCTCTGGAGGCGCAATACATCCTCGCTCTCGATGCTCTTGGCCCGTTCGTCCTTTTCGACACTTTTGCGCGAAAAGATCTTCACATCGACGATAATCCCCTCGATTCCGGGGGGGACATAGAGCGAGGCGTCTTTCACGTCCCCCGCCTTCTCTCCGAAGATGGCGCGCAGGAGCTTCTCCTCCGGGGTTAACTGCGTCTCCCCCTTCGGGGTCACCTTGCCGACGAGGATATCGCCGGGTTTGACCTCGGCTCCGATGCGAATGATTCCGGACTCGTCGAGGTTCATCAGGGCTTCCTCGGAGACGTTGGGAATGTCGCGGGTAATCTCCTCCTTACCGAGTTTCGTGTCCCGCGCCTCCAGCTCGAACTCTTCCACATGGATCGACGTAAATTTGTCCTCCCGAACCAGGCTCTCCGAAATGAGGATCGCGTCCTCGAAGTTGTACCCTCCCCAAGGCATGAAGGCGACCAGGACATTGCGCCCCAGGGCCAACTCCCCGCCGTCGATCGCGGGACCGTCCGCCAGCACATCCCCCTTCTTGACCCGCTGACCTGCGGTCACGACCGGCTTCTGGTTGATACAGGTATTTTGGTTGGAGCGCTGGAATTTGATCAGATTGTAAACATCCAGGGCCACCTCCGGGTCTTCGGAGATCGCCTCTTTCTCCTTTCGGGTCAACTCCGCCTTGACCACAATCCGGGTTGCGTCGATGTGCTCGATCACTCCGCCCCGTTTCGCCAGGATCACATATCCGGAATCACGCGCCACAATCGGCTCGATGCCCGTCCCGACCAGGGGGGCCTCGGTCTCCACCAGGGGAACGGCTTGACGCTGCATATTCGATCCCATCAGCGCGCGGTTCGCATCGTCGTTTTCCAGAAAGGGGATCAGCGCCGCCGCCACCGAAACGATCTGCTTCGGCGAGACATCCATATACTCCACCTTATCGGGTGGAACCAGGACAAAGTCCCCGGCGTATCGGGCCGAGACGCTCTCAGCCAGGATCTTGCCGCTCTTGTCGAGCTTCGTATTGGCCTGAGCGATGACGTACTTGTCCCCGTCGATCGCCGAGATGAATTCGATCTCTTCGGTCACCTTCCCCTTCCGGACCTTTCGGTAGGGAGATTCGATGAACCCGAACTCGTTCACCCGCGCATAGGTGGCGAGTGAGGTGATCAGCCCGATGTTGGGGCCTTCCGGGGTTTCGATTGGACAGATCCGACCGTAGTGCGACGGGTGAACGTCCCGAACTTCAAAACCGGCCCGCTCCCGGGTCAATCCGCCGGGACCCAAGGCCGAGAGGCGCCGCTTGTGGGTGATTTCCGCCAAAGGATTGGTCTGGTCCATGAACTGCGACAGCTGAGAGGAGCCGAAGAATTCTTTGATGACCGCGATCACGGGCTTGGCATTCACCAGATCATGGGGCAGGACCGTCTCCAGGTCGAGAAGATTCATCCGCTCTTTGATCGTACGCTCCATACGGACCAGACCGATGCGGAATTGGTTCTCCAAGAGTTCGCCGACCGAGCGCACACGACGGTTTCCCAGGTGATCGATGTCCTCGATGTCCCCTTTGCCCGTCTTCAAATTGATCAGATAGCGGACCACTTCGACGATATCCTGGGCGCTCAGCGTCCGCTTATCGAGCGGGAGGTCCAACATCAGCTTCTTGTTGAGCTTGAGTCTCCCGACCGGAGAGAGGTCGTAGCGCTTGGGATTGAAAAATAGGTTCTCGAACAGGACCCGGGCGGCCTCCAGGGTCGGCGTCTCCCCGGGCCGCAGCCGCCGATAGATTTCGACCATGGCCTCGCCCGGCCCGACGACCTTTTCCATCGCGAGGGTGTCTCGAATCACCGGAAGGGATTGAATATTATCGATGAAGAGAACCTGAAATGACTCGATCTCCGATGCCGCAATCTTCGGAAGGACTTCCGGGGTGATCTCGCGATTGCGCTCCAAGAAAACCTCGCCCGTCTTGGGATCGACGAGGTCGTGAAGCACCGCCTTGCCGATCAGATCTTCCTCCGGATAGGGAATTTCTTTAATGCCCGAGCCTTTCATCCTGCGCACGGCGGTCCGGGTCACCCGCCCGCCCTCCTTGACGATCAGCTCCTCCTCTTTCTTATCGATCATATCGATCGGGGCCTTGATCCCGGAATGGATCTCCGGATCGAGCTTCCGGAAAAACTTCCCCTGGACGACACGCACCTCCTCCAACGGATAAGAGAGCTTCAGGATCGGCTCTTCGATGTGCTTGCCCTCCACCTGGCCTTCCCTCCCCCAAAGGGAGAACACCTTCTCCCCCTTGTCGTTCACGCCCTCGGAGGAAAATGCCTTGAGAAGGACCGTCGCCGGAAGTTTACGCCTCCGGTCGATCCGGACATAGAGCACGTCCTTTGCGTCAAATTCAAAATCAAGCCACGATCCCCGGTACGGGATGATGCGGGCCGAGTAGAGCACCTTGCCGCTGGCGTGAGTCCTCCCCTTATCGTGGGTAAAGGCGGCCCCCGGCGAACGCTGAAGTTGGCTCACCACCACCCGCTCGGTCCCATTGATCAGGAAGGTCCCGTTCTCGGTCATGAGGGGAATCTCGCCGATGTAGACTTCCTGTTCGCGCACGTCACGAACCTTCTTGGCCCCTCCTTTGGCCTCCTTATCCCAGACCACAAGACGGACCCGAATCTTCAGGGGCGCGGCAAACGTCATCCCTCGTTCCAGGCACTCCAGGACGTCGTATTTGGGACTCCCGATCGAATAATCGATAAACTCGATCATCGCGCTGTCGTTGTAATCCGCGATCGGGAAAACGCTGGTGAAGGCGGCCTGAAGACCGATATCCTCCCGCTGCTCGGCCGGGACGTCTTTTTGGAGAAAACGATCATAGGACCGCTTCTGGATCTCAATCAGATTCGGAATATCAATCTGGGTTCCGATCTTCGAAAAATCAAGCCGTTCCCTCAGGGTATTTTCAGAGGGATTTGACATGCGAACCTCCTCGCCCGACAAAAGACCCATCATCCACGCCGGAATAGAGAGGCCGAGGCTGGCCCCGGCTCCCCGCTCCGCGCACGTGCTTCATGTCCCTGTCGCGGTATTATTTAACTTCGACCTTGGCGCCGGATTCTTCCAGCTTTTTCTTGATCGTGTCGGCTTCTTCCTTCGTGACACCGCTCTTCACGACCTTGGGCACCCCTTCGACCAGGTCCTTGGCCTCCTTGAGGCCCAGGTTCGTCAACTCGCGCACGACCTTGATGACCTGGATCTTCTTCTCGCCCGCCACCGTGAGGACGACGTCAAAGGCGGTCTGTTCCTCAACCGCGACGGCGGAACCTCCGGCCGCGGGAGCCGCGGCTGCCGCGACCGGGGCCGCAGCGCTGACCCCCCATTTTTCCTGAAGCTTCTTGTTGAGATCGGCCAGTTCGAGAACCGTAAGTCCTTCCAACGCTCCGATCAGTTCGTCTTGGGAAATCTTCGTTGCCATTGCTTCTCCTTTCTCCGGTGTTTTCTCTTTGACCTCGCTATATGCCGAAAGCACAAGCACAAACTGACCCAGGACGCCGTTCACAACCCCCACCAGCCCGTAGAGGGGTCCACCCACCGTGCCCAAAAGCTGGGCCCTGAGGGTGTCGCGTCCCGGCAGGTTCGCCAGTCGTTTGAGTCCGGCCAGATCGAAGACCTGCCCGTCCATCACCCCGGCCTTGACCTTGAACTTGCTCTGCTTGTCCGCGAATTCCTTGATGACCTTCGCCGATACCAGGGGGTCATCGTATCCGAGCGCCAGCCCGGTCTGCCCCTGAAAGAAATTCTTCAGGCCCGACAGTTCGGTTCCGTCGGCTGCCCTGCGGGCGAGGGTGTTCTTGACCACCCTGAACTCCCCTTTGGTCCTGCGGATCTGAATCCGCAGGGCGCGAATCTCTTCTACGGTCATTGCGCTGAATTCGGCCAGAACCGCGACCTTGGCCTTTTGCAGCATTTCCCGCAGCTGATTGACCTGCGCTTCCTTTTCCTCCAGCTTCATCTTCCACCTTCCCCGTTCTATAGATTTACTCGAAGAACTGGCCGACCTGCACCGTGTCAATTTTGACGCCGGGGCCCATGGTCGAAGAGATCGAGATCCCCTTGAGATACTGACCTTTACTGGTGGCCGGCTTCGCCTTCACGATCGACTCCAGCACCGCCATTGCATTTTCGTTGAGCTGATCCGCCGTAAAAGAGGTCTTGCCGATCGCGGCCTGGACGATGCCCGCCTTTTCCACGCGATACTCCACCTTCCCCTGACGAATTTCACGGATCGCCCTGGCCACATCAAAGGTGACCGTTCCGGTCTTCGGGTTCGGCATCAACCCGCGGGGGCCCAGGGTCTTTCCCAGCTTTCCGACCGTCCCCATCAGATCCGGAGTCGCCACCACCGTGTCGAAATCGAGCCATCCCTTATTGATTTTTTCCACGAACTCCTCGACCCCGACAAAATCGGCGCCCGCCTCTTTCGCCTCTTTTTCCTTCTCGCCTTTCGCAAAGACCAGGACGCGAACCTTTTTGCCGGTGCCATGGGGCAACACCACCGATCCCCTCACCATCTGATCGGAGTGCTTGGGATCCACCCCCAAGCGGACCACCAAGTCGACCGATTCGTCAAACTTCACGAAATGAAGCTCCTTCACCAACGCCAGGGCTTCTTTGAGCGGGTAGGCCTTCGGTTCCACCTTGACCGCGGCTGCCGCGTATCCTTTTCCCATTGGTCACACCCCCGATAAATGTCTGCCGAAACGAGCGATTCCCTCGGCCTCTACTCAACCAGAATCCCCATGCTCCGGGCGGTCCCTTCGACGATCCGCATCGCTCCTTCCACCGAAACGGCGTTCAAATCCTGCATCTTGGTCTTGGCGATTTCTTCGAGCTGCGCCCGGGTAATCTTTCCCACCTTTTCTTTGTGCGGCGCAGCCGATCCCTTGATGATCCCGGCCGCTTTTTTCAGAAGGTCGGACGCGGGAGGACTCTTCAGAATGAAGGTGAACGAGCGATCGCTGAAGATGCTGATCACCGCGGGGATGATCATCCCCTCCTGTTTCTGCGTCCGGGCGTTGAATTGCTTGCAGAACTCCATGATATTGACCCCATGCTGCCCAAGCGCGGGGCCCACCGGAGGGGCGGGATTCGCCTTCCCGGCGGGAATCTGAAGCTTGACCATTGCCGTTATTTCTTTTGCCATCACGTTCCCTTTATAACGGGTTTATTCGGACCCGCCACCCAAACCTCGTGGCGACTACAGCCGCTCCACCTGCAGAAAACCGAGCTCCACGGGTGTCGATCGGCCAAAAATGCTCACCAGGACCTTGACCTTGTTTTGGTCCACGTTCACATCATCGACAATGCCGTTGAATCCCAAGAAAGGACCGTCGATGATTCGAACGCTGTCCCCCTTTTGAAACTGGATCTTCTCCCGAGGCTGCGCCGTGCCGGAGCCGATCTGCTTGAGGAGCGTCTCAATCTCCTCCTTGGAAAGAGGAGAGGGCCTCTCATCTCCTCCCAGAAATCCCGTCACCTTCGGCGTCCCCTTAATCAACTGCGCGGTCTGATCATCCAGATCCATTTCGATGAGGACGTATCCCGGGAAGAACTTCTTCGAGGAGATCCTCTTTTTCCCCTCCTTGATTTCGATGACATCTTCCGTCGGAATCAGCACTTGGCAGATCTTCTCCTGCAGTCCCAAGGTCGAAACCCGCTCCTCCAAGCTGGCCTTCACCCTTCCCTCGAATCCGGAATAGGTGTGAATCACATACCAGTTCTTAGACATCGTCGCGAAAGCCTCCCTCGTTCAGATAATCAGCCGGAGCAGTTTGACAAGGACCAGGTCGACACCATAAAGAAAAACCGAGACGATGATCGAAAAAACGATCACGATCGTCGTCGATCCGATCGTTTCCGCCCGGCTCGGATAAGTCACCTTCAGAAGTTCGGCTTTAACGTCTCGAAAGAAATCGGCGCCGGATTGAAAAATACGTTTGATCATGCGCGCTCTGTGCCCTCTTGACTCAAAAGCCCGTTGTCGAAACCCAGCGGCAATGAAAGTCCCTCTTGCCGCCCCTCCACGCTCCGGCCCAAAGATCCAGAGGGGGTTTGGCAGGCCAGGAGGGATTCGAACCCACAACCCGCGGTTTTGGAGACCGCTGCTCTAACCAATTGGAGCTACTGGCCTACACACAGGACCGCTTGGGATGGCCTACTTGACCTCTCGATGTGGACGGTGTTTGCGGCATCGCTTGCAGTACTTCTTCAACTCGAGGCGATCCGGCGTGTTGCGCTTGTTTTTCATGGTCGAGTAATTGCGTTCCTTGCATTCCGTACATGCCATGGCAATAATGTCACGCATCGGTCATAACTCCACTTGGCGCATCGATCCGGGATGAACGGACCTCTGTTCGCGCGTCCCTGTCGTTTATTTTATAATCTTCGTGATGACGCCGGCGCCGACGGTCCGTCCGCCTTCCCGGATGGCAAAACGAAGCCCCTCGGTCATGGCGATCGGGGTGATCAACTCCACCTC
>Ga0070733_10001923_pt1 | contig 15193 bp, 9 predicted proteins | sample Coa_R1_9_FD_66450 | JGI IMG/M metagenome (GOLD analysis project Ga0070733, IMG submission 66450) | Surface soil microbial communities from Centralia Pennsylvania, which are recovering from an underground coalmine fire - Coalmine... | ecosystem: Environmental > Terrestrial > Soil > Unclassified ... | reverse complement strand
CTCGTTCGCAATTCCGCCTGGCCGAAGCTGTCCGCGGTACGCAGTGGGCGCGTCTTCGTCGCGGACGGCAATCAGTACTTCAACCGCCCCGGCCCGCGGCTGGTCGAATCAGCCGAGATCCTGGCCGAGATTTTTCATCCTGACGTGTTCGATTTCGGGCACAAAGGGACGGATTGGGCGGCGTGGCAGGTCGAGTGATCCTCGCTTCACCCGCCAATCGCGGCCAGCGCCTGGTCGCGATTATGGTAAATCGGCCAGATGGCGTGCAGCTTGGTGACGCGCAGCACCTGAATCACGCTTTCGGACACGTTGCACAGTGCCAACCGGCCGCCGCGCTGCGAAACGCGCTTCCAGAGTTTGACGATCGCGCCCAGGATCGCCGTTCCCAGACAGTCCCCCAGCGCCAGGTCGATGATCAGATTGGTGGGGACTGGATCTGATTTGTTGATGAAATCGAGCAGTTCCTGGGTCTCGTGCGCGATCTCGGGTTCGTGCAGGCTGCCCAGGTGAATCAGTGGGTTGAGGACCAACGTATTGCCCCGTGCTTCGCGGGAAAAAATCTGCCCCTGGCTGATCTGCGGTACCGTCGAAATTGTTTGCATGTCTGCCACCTCGCATCGGGCGCCCGCGTTCGGAATATTCTCTCCCATTGTGACGACGGCGACTTTTGTTTTCCAGTAGTTTTTCGACCCGCAGGGGAATAAAATGCGAACTCGCAACTCATGATCGACGACCTGGTACTGGAGCAGTGTCCATGAAATCACGTTTGTTGGGCCTCTGTCTGCTGTGCGTTTGCCTGCTGGGAATATTGCCAGAGGCCACCATGCTCTCTTGCCAGGCGGCCGATCAGAAGGTCGCGGTCCTCAAGGAGGCGCCCGCGGGGCTCTCGGCCGAGGTGGCCGCCGCGATTTCCGCAACCGGTTATCGGATCACTGGCAAGGACGGCGTGATCTGCGATGTCTGGCTGACCAGGGAGATTCCACAAAAACCAAAATTCAAGAGTACGCCGCGGATCAAATATCCGTTTCAAACCGGCACGTTGATCGGCGTGATCCGCTTTCCCGACGGCTCGAAACCGGGCGACTTTCGCGGCCAGGCGATCAAGCCGGGCACGTACACGCTCCGATATGGACTACAGCCTGACGACGGCAACCACCTGGGCACGACCGAGAGCGGCGTCCGCGATTTTCTCGTGGGCTGCCCTCCCGATAAGGATACGTCTCCCGCACGAATCGAAGACATCAAAGACGTTTTCAGAATGAGCGGACCGGTTGCCGGAGGGACGCATCCGGCAATTTTTCTCTTGAATCCCCCTGCGGATAAAGCCTTCGACGCTCCGGCGGTTGAACACGATGACGCCAAAAACCTGGTTATCTTCCAGGCCAACGCCAACACCAAAGACGGCGACAAGACCGTTCCATTCCCGCTCAACCTCGTCGTCGTCGGCAAGACGGAAGGGTAGTTGCAAAGCAGCGAGACGCTCGGACCCACCGGCGGGCTGACGCCACGCCGCTCGCCAGGGTTATCGTGAAACCAAGGACTACTCCATGCGCTTCGCCTTACGGACCATCATCGCGACAGGCATCGTCTGCGCGGCATGGCTGTCGGTCCACAGCGACGAGCCTAAGGACGCGGCGAAACCGCAAGCGTCTGCCAAGCCGGATGCGACGACCAGTGACACCAACAAATCGAGTGGCGCGCCGCACGCTGACGCATTCAAAGAAATCGTCAGCGGCAAGGTCGTGTCGCTCAGCGAAGCGCTCACTCGACACGGCATCAAGAACTACCCGGAAGAGAGCAAAGGGCAAGTCGTCCTGGAAACCGAAGCAGGCGAGCTGATCCCCATTGTCTCCGACTGGCGGGGCCGGGCATTTTACCAGGACGAACGGCTGCGCGACCGGCCGGTCGATCTGGTCGTTTATCGCCGGCCCGGAATTCCCTGGGTGCAGGTGCTCTCGATTTTCACGTTCGACGACAAAAAAGTTCGCAACATCACCGATTACTGGTGCGACATCTGCGCAATTCCGATGTACGAAATCAAGGAATGCGATTGCTGCCAGGGCCCGATCCGCCTGCGGTTCCGCCCGCAGGAATTGCCGACGGATATTCCGAAACACGCCGCCAAGAAGTAAGGCAAAAAAATAAAGTCGCAGAAAAATTGTCGATTGCGGGCGCGGCGTGCAAACTCGCAAGGACTCATTTTTTGCCCCAGATTTTTTGCCAATTCATTGCCATCCGTGGGCTCTTCCCTTTTTTTGTAGCGTGTGGCGCGCATTCACGAGACCCAAGTGAGTGGGAGTCGCTACAATAACTGCGACGACACACGCAGACGATCACCAAGGCGCCACACGAATGATTCAACCTGAAAATAATCCACAGCCCGATCCTGCCATGAATTGGGATCTCAACGTACGTGCCGCTCAACTGGCCGAATCGTTTCGGCCGTCGGCCCCCACATTGCGGGTCGCCCTGCATGACGTGCCGGGGGGCGGGCGGGTGCTCGATTGCGGCGTCGCGGCCGAAGGAGGGTTGGGGGCGGGGTTGGCGGTGGCCCAAATCTGCACGGCGGGGCTGGCCGAGATTTCGTTGATCCAGGGGGAGATCGCCGGGCGCGGCTGGCCGCACGTGCTGGTGGCGACCGACCACGCGGTTCCCGCGTGCCTGTTGAGTCAATATGCCGGCTGGCAAATCGGCGTCGAAAATTTCTTCGCGATGGGGTCTGGCCCCATGCGGGCCTTATCTGCCCGTGAAGAAGTCTTCAAAAAACTGGATTACCGCGAAACGGCCGCCGCCGCCGTCGGCGTGCTCGAAGGCCGAAAACTCCCCACTGCCGCCGTGTTTCACTTCATTGCCGAAAAGACCGGCGTAGCGCCGCAGGATACGACGCTGATGGTGGCGCCCACGGCCAGCGCGGCGGGGAATTTCCAGGTCGTCGCCCGTGTCGTAGAAACGGCGCTGCACAAATTGTTCGAGCTGGGTTTCGACGTCACCCGCATTCGTTCGGCCGTCGGGACGGCCCCGCTCTCGCCCGTGGCCCGCGACGACCTGACCGGCATCGGCCGGACGAACGACGCCATCCTGTACGGCGGACGGGTCACGCTCTGGGTCCGCGGCGACGACGAATCGATCGTCGAAATCGGTCCGAATGTCCCTTCGATGTCGGCCGCCTGTTACGGGGAGCCATTCTTGAAGATCTTCGAAAAAGCGGGACACGATTTCTACAAAATCGACAAGCACCTGTTTAGCCCCGCCGAGATCGTGTTCCAGAACCTCGACACGGGAAACGTTCACGTTTTCGGACGGATCGCGCCCGATCTCGTCAAAGTTTCGTTCGGTGTTTAAAGTTTCGTTCGGTGTTTGATGGCGTCGCGCGAGGGCGGCCGGCTCAACCAGCCTTCGGTGCTAAACTTTGTTCAAGGGTGGCGGGGTAAGAGCAGTGGCTGGACGAGACGCACATCTGGCAAATTAATCGTGCCTCCAGGTTTGACGTGGCCGGAACTGAAAAGCCAGCGATGGCCCCGGCGGTACAGGGCCATCGCTCGTCGTTCCTGCCTTTCATCGTTAAAAGGTAATGCGGTGCATTAGGGGGAAAACGGCTTCATCTTTAGCTTGAGCCGCTCTGACCCTGCCACCCCTCGCAAGCAGCATTATATTCCCGTTGCAAATCATGCACATCGTCATCCTCTGTAATCCGGGAAGCTGGTATCGGCGCGATCTGGAACGCGCGGCGGTTGCGGACGGACATCGCGTGACGGCGCTGCCGTTCGAGGGGCTCGCGGCGCACGTGCAGACGGGGCGCTCGACCGTCTGGGGCAACGAGACCGAGCTGTCGTCCGTCGGCGCTGTCATCGTCCGCACGATGCCTCCCGGTTCGCTCGAACAGGTCGTATTTCGCATGAACCTCTTGACGCGACTCGAAGCGGCGGGCGTCGTGGTCTGCAATCCGCCGCGGGCGATCGAGTGCGCCGTCGATAAATACCTCACGACGGCACGGCTGGTCGACGCCGGCTTGCCCGTGCCCGAGACGATCGTGTGCGAGAATTCGGAAGCGGCCCTGGCGGCGTTCGAGCAGTTGGGTGGCGACGTGGTCGTCAAGCCCGTGTTCGGCGCCGAAGGACGGGGGATCCTGCGGATCAGCGATCCGGATCTCGCGCTGCGGACGTTCCGCACGCTGGAGCGCATCGACTCGCTTTTGTATTTGCAAAAATTCATCCAGCACGAAGGGTTCGACTTGCGCGTGATGGTGCTCGACGGCCGGGTGCTGGCGGCGATGCGGCGGCGCAGCCCGCACGATTTTCGCACGAATGTTTCGCGTCAGGCGCAGGCGGAGCCGGTCGAGACCAACGATCGCGAGCGCGACTGGGCCCTGCGGGCCGCGGCGGCCGTGGGGACTCGCATCGCCGGAGTCGATATACTCTACGATCGTTCGGGGGCCGGTTATGTGATTGAAGTCAACGGCGTCCCCGGCTGGCGCGCCCTGGCGCGCGTCACCGAGTGCGACGTCGCCCAGGCGCTGATACAAAGCCTCGAACGCGAGCATAAACACCAGCGACCCGTTTAGCGGTGAGGCGCAGCCGTTCCCCCAGTCGATTGACTCACATTTCAGGAAATGATCTACATGGACCTGGAGCCCCCTCCTGAGAACCCGCGCGTTGCGCTCGACATTCTGTGCGAAGACGGGCCGATCCTGGCCGTCAACAAACGGGCCGGGCTGTTGACCCTGGGAGCGAAAAGCGGCGTTCCCACGTTGGAACGGATCGTCAAACAATTTCTCAAGGAGAAATACCACAAGCCGGGCAACGTGTACCTGGGCATTCCGCACCGGCTCGACCGTCCCGTTTCGGGGGTCGTCGTGTTCGCCCGCAATTCAAAAGCCGCCGCGCGGCTGGCCGAGCAGTTTCGCGAACGACAGGTGCGGAAGATCTATTGGGCGCTGGTCGAAGGAACACCCGAAATAACCGAAGGGGAATTGGTCGATTGGCTGTTGAAATCGCCCGATCAGGCGAATGTGTCCGTGGTTCCTGCCGAAGCTCCCGGCGCGCGCGAAGCCCGGTTGCGCTACCGCATGCTCACGAGTGACGCAGGTGGAGACGAGCGAAAACGAACGCTGCTCGAAATTGAGCCGCTCACCGGCCGCACGCACCAGATACGGGTGCAACTGGCCTCGCGCGGCTGGCCGATCGTGGGAGACGTGCAATACGGGGCCACCTCATCTCTATTCGAGATACGCCTCGCAGACCCACGAGACGAACCCATCGCCCTCTGCGCCCGCAGCCTGACGCTCCTGCACCCGGTGCGTTACGACAGCCTGACGATTACGGCGCCATTGCCCGAGTATTGGGGCCAAGTCGAAACGGAAAAGGCGAAACAGCAAGGGCGGCCGTGCACATGAGAAATTGGGTGGCCCGGCCGCGTGTATAGCACCGGCCGGGTCGCGCAGCGCCAAGAAGCCGCGCCATGCCGATTCAATTTCAGTTGGGTGTCATCGTGGTTGAGCCGGATATTCCGATCATGCCGCGCGTTCCGCCCGTTCCGCGACATTGGCATTTTGCAACGCGCCTGTCACATTTTGCAACACACCGTGTGACCGGCCGCGACACGCCTGTATTATCGGAAAATTCGAGCCATTCCCCTTGAATTCTCCAGCCCGTGAGCAAAAATAGAGCGACCGGCGAATCGGCAATTCTCATTGCCCCGCGGTGCCCACAGGTCTGGATATTTTTTCGCCCGATTTCCTGCTGACCGGTTCCCTCCTGAATGGGATGCGGCCGCCTTGTGACAGGCCGGCAGCGTCTGCTTTCCTTTAATAAGGTCTTTCATCAGATGCTCCGACCCCTGACTGCCTGGGCCAGAAATGTCTTCGCTCGCCGTCCCGTAGTCCGCAGGCGTGCCCCCTCATGCGATTTTACGCGGTTCGCCGCGGAGATCCTGGAAGTTCGGACGCTGCTCTCGGTGTCGTTGGCGCCGTTGATCGCCAACGATCTGCCGAACGACAAGACCGAATTCATTGCGGCCGACGTCACCAATACAAACACGGCCAATCAGGTCACCTTTGACGTCCAAAGCAGCAATGGAAACGTTACGGCGACGGTCCTCACCGGCGGCCGCAGTCTGGATCTCAACGTCAGCGGCGTCGACTCGACCAACACGCCGTTCACCGGCGACATCGTGCTGCGGCTGTTCGAGGGCCTGGCGCCCAATACCACGGCGCACATCATTTCGCTCGCCCAATCGGGATTTTACAACAACGTGATCTTTCATCGCGTGATCAGCGGCTTCGTGGCCCAGGGGGGCGACCCCACCGGCACCGGCAGCGGCGGCAGCGGCCCCGGCCACAGCGTGGCGCCGATCGACGACGAGTTCAGCACCAGCCTGACCTACACCAGCAATGGCCTGTTGGGAATGGCCAACTCAGGGCACGACACCAACGATTCGCAGTTCTTCATCACCGCCGTCAACCAGACGCTGGCCCAGCTCCCCCAGCACCTCAACTTCGAGAATCCTATCTTCGGTATCGTCACCAGCGGCTTCGACATCCTGAACAAGCTGATGTCCACGCCGGTCAATCCTTCCACCGACAGGCCAAGTACCAACGAGGTGATCAATTCGGCAACCGTGTTCACCGACACGAACAACGGCGTCATCATGGTGCAATCGGCGGCCGGCTTCACCGGGAGCACGACAATCACCATCACTGCCGACGACGGCCACGGCAGCACCAGCCAGCAGAGCGCGACCATCAACGTCGTCGCCGACACGGCCAACGACCCCCCGTTTCTCGGGTCTGTCGGCAACCAGGTCACCAATCAAGGCGTCCCCGTAACGTTCACCGTGCAGGGCATCGATCTGCAAAACGACCCCTTGACGTTCGTCGTCAAAGATCCCACGAGTTTCGCTTCCAACGGCGGCACGGCCAGCGACCCGGCCAATGTCAATGTCTCGATTCAAGTCGCCCCGGCCAGCGGCAGCACTCCGTCGACCGCGACCATTACGCTCACACCGCAGGGAACATTCAGTGGCACGATCAACATGATCGTGGGGGTCCGCGACAATTTCGTTCACAATGCCGCGACTTCGATCAACGATCCCGCCGACTTCGACACGCAAAAAATCGCGCTGACGGTCAATCCCGTCAACCACGCTCCGACGACGCCGGGGGGATCGGCCTCGACGTTCAAGAATCAGCCCGTGTCGATCCAGCTCACTGCGAGTACCGGCGATCCCGACAAGGTGCAGACGCTGACGTACATCATCGTCACGCCGCCGTCGAATGGGACGATCTCGAACTTCAACGCCGCGACCGGCTCCCTGCAATATACGCCGGCGAACAACTTCTCGGGGAACGATTCGTTCACGTACAAAGTGCAGGACAACGGCGGCACGGCCAACGGCGGCCAGGATACGAGCGCCCTGGCGACGTTCAATCTGCTGGTCAGCGCGCCGACATTGACCGTCACGGCCGACGACAAATCGGTCAATCTCGGAGATTCCCTGCCGCCGCTGACGGCCAGTTTCAGCGGGTTCGACGGCGACACGCTGGCCACCAGCGACGTGACCGGCAGCCCTACGCTGTTTACGACCGCCACGGCCACCAGCCCCGCCGGCGACTACCCGATCATGATCAGCCAGGGGACGCTCGCTTCCGGTCATTATGCATTTGCGTTTACCAACGGCACGCTGCACATCTTCAACATCACCCACGTGACCGTCGTCGTCAGCGGCGGGGTCGTTTCGCTGTTTGGTGACATGTCGGCCCACGCGATCGGCGTGGCGGTCGTCAACGGCAACCTGGAACTGACCGGAACGCAAGGGACCGAGTTCACGTTTAATGGAACGACGCAATCCGTGCTCGACCTGCCGATCGCCGCCGATTCGCTGCTCAAGGGGCTGTTCTTCAGCATGCCGGGGGGCAACGACACGATCACGATCGACGGCACGAATCTGGGAACGCTGACGGGCAATATCTTCGCGTCGATCGGCGCGGGGACGAACTCGTTCACGCTGCAGAATGCGACGGTGGCGGGCGACCTCGACTTGTTCGCAGGCAACGGCAGCAATACGGTTTCGTTGACGGGCGACACGCTGCGAGATGCCACGATTGTCACGGGGAACGGCAGCAATTCCATCACGCTGTCGAACGTGACGCTGCAGTCCGCGCCGCTCGTTCCGTCCGTCCCCGTCCTGAGCTTTCTGACGTACGGTGCCAATCTAAACATCGCCACCGGCGGCGGGAACAGCATCATCGAGCTGGATTCAGTCACCGGCACGTCGTCGCTGCTGGGGGGCACGTGGCTGCTCGCGACCGGTTTTGACGGCAACGGGATCGTGACGCTCGATTCCGACACGAATCCCGGCGTGACGGTCGTCACGGGGAGCATCGGGAACAACACGCTGTCACTGCAGAATGGCAAATTCGGTGCGGCCACCGTCGTCGTGGCAGGCGGGCTGGGACAGAACCTGGTGCAGGTGGCCGGCTCGACGTTTAACGGTGTCGCCGTGCTCGTCTCGGCCGGTGGATCGGGCCCTCTGGTCTCGGTCGACAACTCCACGTTCAAATCGGTGGCCGTGATGGTCGCTGTGGGTGACAGTCCCCAGGTCAAGGTTCAGACGACGCCGTCGGGGGGCTCGGGCACCGTCTTCCAGGGACCGGCCGTCGGAGTGGTGGCGGGCGCCTCGGGCAAGGTGAGCCTGGGTAATCCGAGCGCGACCGGCACAGTGACGTTTCAAGACGCCGCCATCTTCGTGGGTGATCCCGTGACGAACGACACGACCGTCGACGTCGCGAACAGCGTCACAACGTTTAACAAAAAGCTGTTGCTGATTTTCCCCAAGCAGAACAATGTGTAACACACCCGTTTAGCCGCGAGGCGCAGCGTTGGAGTTCAGGCTTCAGCCTGCGCAAGTGGGAAATCGCCGGCCGAGTAGGTTCAGAGCGGTGTGGCGCAGCACGAGCACCCTCCACCACCATAGTCGCTACGTGATGGAGACAAACCGCCACGACGGTCAACCGGCGCAGGCTAAAGCCTGAACTCCAACACTTCTCGGCTGCGCCTCGCGGCTAAACAGCCGTCTCACTCCCCGCCAAAATACTTCTTGACGATCCACTCGGGCTGCCACTCGTCAGGTTTTCGCGCTCGGCCGGTCAAATCGATCGGCGGCGGAGTCTTGTTCGCCGTCGGCAACTCCAGCGTGTCACCCACACGGGTTTGCCATTGCTTCATCAATCCTTGCAGCCGCGCGACATGCGCGGCGTTATCGGGGCGGTCGATCTGGTTGGTCGTCTCGTAAGGATCCTTCTCCAGATCGAACAACTGCAAATGGCCGATCTTGGGATACGCGATCAGCTTCCAGCGGTCGTCGCGCACAGCCCGTTGCAGGTCGATAAAGGGCAGGAACACCGAGTCGCGCACGCGGCTCGATTTGCCTTCCCAGAGCGGCCGGAGGCTTTCCCCCTCGAGACCGGCGGGCGGTTCCAGGCCGAGCGCATCGCATAGCGTCGGGAATAGATCGAACAGGTACGTGAAGGCGGTCGTCGACTTGCCGGCCGGAATCCCCGGCCCGGAGACGATCAGCGGGATCCGCATGCTGTGCTCGAAGACGCTTTGCTTGCCTAACAGGCCATGACTCCCCAAGGCCAGTCCGTTATCGGCCGTATAGATGATGATCGTGTTGTCGGCCTGGCCGGAATGCGTCAGCGCCGCGAGGATCCGCCCGATCTGGCCGTCCAAATGCGTGATCAGTCCGTAATATTCGGCCAGTTGATCGCGAATCATGGCCTCGGTCCGCGGCCAGGCGCCGAGGTTTTCGTCGCGGCCTCCCTGCATCATGCCGTTGTCGAACGGGAGCTGCGGCAGAAAGTTCGCCGGCAAGGGGGGCAGCGAGCGATAATACGGTTCTCTGAAACTGAGCGGGGGCTGCCGCGGATCGTGGGGCGCGGTGAAGGCCACATAGGCGAAGAAGGGCTTGTTGACGTCGTGGTTCTGCAGAAACTCGATGACCGAATCGGCGAACAATTCGCTGGAGAACTTTTCGCCCGTGCGTTCGGCCGTGAGCTTGCCGTCGGGCCCCAGGTCGCGGACGGGGACTCTGGTGTGGTCCGACATGCCGCCGAATATGATGGTTTTGCCGCGCTCGAAGGCCCGCAGCCACGAAGGCTGGCCATTGTGCCATTTCCCGGTGCCGAACGTCGCGTAGCCCTGCTTTTGGAGAAACGCGGGGAGCAGCAGTTCGTCTTTAAGCGCGACAGTGTCGACATGGAACCAGGTCTTGCCGGTCATGAGCATGGCACGGCTGGGCATGCACACCGCGCCGCTGTTGCCACCCATCACGTAATTCCCTTTGAAGCTGAAACCGCTGGCGGCCAGCTTGTCGAGATTGGGAGTCTTGATGTGCAGATTGCCATGCGCCGCGATCGTATCGGCCCGCTGATCGTCAGCGAACAGGAACAGGACGTTGTGTTTTTTCTCGCTGGCCGTGGCAGGTTGGAAAAGGAGCGTAGACAGGGCCAGAAAAACGCTCAGGGCAGTTAATCTTCCTGGAGTAATCGTCGTCCTTTGCGTTTCGGTCATTTCGGACAATTTCCCAGGACTTGCGTGTCAGACTTAGCGTGGCGTTTGAAAGGCGGACAACCGAAAGAAAGGCAGAAAAATAGGAGGCAGAAAAATCGTCGCGTGTCGGAGCGGCGCACAGTTATTCAACGATTCATTTTTGTGCCACAGATTTTTTTGCCTTTATATTAACTCAAATAGGAATTATGCCCACGGATGGCGTGGCAATACCACGGATGACGGCTGATTTTGATGAATGGTCTTATCGGCAATTGAAAATTGCAAATTGTAAATTGAGGTCGACGCACGGTGCTATTTCGTTCCTGGCGCAAAAAAAGCCCCCCCGCGGGAGCGTCGTCCGCGGGGGGGCTCGAATCGGCGTTGGCCCGCCGGTTTGCCAATCTGTTTCCTTTAGTGGTTAAACAGGAACTCCTTCGTGTTCACCAGGGCCCAGATAATGTCTTCCCAGGCCGTCTTCTTGGCCGCCGCGTGCTTGGCCAGATGCCCCATCGCGATCTTCATTTCTTCGGAGTCGGGATTGCGGCTGTAAACCCAGCGGTACAATTCCTGAACGCGCTCTTCATCGGTCCGGTCCTTTTCGCCAGACAGCAAAGCCGCCCTTCCCGAACCGCTCGATATTTTGCCCTGAACTTCGCTGCTGTTCAAGAGATGCAGGCTCTGGGCCAGATTCGCTTCCTGAGATCGTTCGCATTCGCAAGCCGTATCGGCCTGCGGCTGGCCGAACACCTTCAGGAAATACGGGCCCACGGTGGGATCGGGCAGTTGCAGGGCATTCGTTCCGGCGGGCAGGCCGCTGTAACCCTGCGTCGTCGCCGTCACCTGGTGCAGCGCGTCGTACAGAACTTCGGCCTTGAGGCGTTTCGGATAATATCGCGAGAAGTTCTGCTTGTCCTTGAGGTTGTAGTCGTTAGGCAATGAGCTGAGCTGGTACGTGTTCGATTTACAGATCGTGCGGACCAGGTCCTTCAGGTCGAAGCCGTGGCTGATGAAGTGATCGGCCAAGGCCTTGAGCAGCTCGGGGTTCGTCGGCGGATTGGTCTCGCGCATGTCGTCTTCGGGTTCGACGATGCCCCGATCGAAGAAATGCTTCCAGTAACGGTTGACCAGCGCCGGCGCGAAGAACCTGTTCTCTTTGCCCGACATCCAGTCGACCAGGTAGTGCCGCGGATCGCGTTCGACCGGCACGTCGAGGGCCGGGGCGCCCAGCCCCGTGGGCTTGAGCGACTTGCTGGAACGCGGGTTGGTCGAGGCGGCGGCGCCGTCGTTGTGGAACACGCGCTGCTCGCGCGGGTTTTCGCCGTTCTTGCGGCCCACCCGGCTGAAGAAGGCCGAGAACCCGTAATAGTCGTCCTGGCTCCACTTCTCGAACGGATGGTGGTGGCAGCGGGCGCATTGAATTCGTAGCCCCAGGAACAACTGGGCCGTATCTTCGACCTGTTCGTTCGTCTGGGCCACTTCGCGATACCAGGTGACGGTTGGGTTACTGGCCACGTCGCCCGAGGCCGTCAGCACTTCGCGCACGAACTGGTCGAACGGCTTGTTCTCGTCGAGCGAGTCGCGAATCCATTCGTAAAACGCGTACGTGCCGCGGATGTCTTGAGGCTGGCGGCGCTTGTTGCGGAGCACCATGTTCCATTTGTTGGCGAACAGATCGGCATAACCCGGGCTGTCGACCAGCGAGTCAATCAGCTTGTCGCGCTTCTGCGGGTCGCTGCTGAGATAGAATTCGCGGACTTCCTGTTCGGTCGGCAATTTTCCCGCGATGTCGATCGAGACGCGGCGGATGAACGTCGCATCGTCGCAGATCGGCGAGGGAGGAATGCCCAGTAATTTGAGCTTGTTCTGCACGGCCACGTCGATGAAGTTTTTGGGTTCCGGCAAGGGAGGCATATCGGCCCCCAGCGGAATCGTGGCCCGAAATGTCGAGACCTGTCCCTGATAGCGGGCCATGATCGCCACTTCGCCCGACAGGTCGAGCGTCTTGACCAGGGCCCCGGTCGTGACTTCGGCCATTTCGGTGTCGTTCGGTTCGTAGAGCGCCATCTGCGTGACGTCTTCTGTCGTGCCGTCGCTGTAAATGGCCAGCGTGGTGATCTGCTGATCGCTGCCGCGTCCCATGACGCGCCCTTCGGGATAGCATTTAATGCCGGAGACGACGGGGTCCTTCTCGGAACCGTACGGCATCCCCTGCTCGATCCAGCGGGCGATCTGGCGATACTCGTAGCTGTCGACGTCCATGCGCTTGCCGCCGCCGTGGGGCGACTTGCCCACAGGCTTCAGCAGGAACAGGCTCTGGCCGGGGGCCGAGGGAAACAATCGGCGGCCGCGGGCTTCCTTGACGAGGTACTCGTAATCTTCATCAGGATAGAATCCCAAGAGCGATAATTTGAAACCGTTCTGACCGCTCGACTTACCGTGGCAACCGCCGCCGTTGCAACCGAGTTTGGTGAAGATGGGGACGACTTGATTGGTGAAGTTGATCGGCCGGTCGCCCGACATATCGCTGACCGTAACCGCCAGGTTGGCCGTCTGTCCCGAAGCCGCGTCTTTGGCAGTGACCGTCGTAGCGCCGTCGGCCAGCGGAGTGATCATGCCATTGGCATCAATCTTGACAATTCCTTCTGGCTGCGACGAGTAGGCGACCTTGCGCGTGTGATCGTGCAATTGTCCGGACGAGTATGTGCCCGTCACGAAAATCTGCTGCCGCGAATCGCGACCGCGGATCGAGACCCCCTTTTCGTTGAGATTGGGTTCGACCTTGAGACTGGCGAGCGAACCGGCCTCTCCGAGGCCTTTTGGCTTGGCGACTTCTGCCCGCGAAGAATCGCTCGAGAACAACACGCAGAAGTAACAGACGCCGAGGGCAACAGTCAGCTTCCAGGGACGCAGCATTGTTTGTTCTCCGTCAGTCGGGCGAAGGTCCGTTTCGCATGCAGCACAAGACAATTGCGAGTGGTTCGCGGCGGGAAGCCGGCTCAGAAAAGTTACAAAGCTTGTAATTCCGGAACCGGCTCGAAGCTTGTGTCGCGCTTCATGTTTGGTAAAAACGCAGGCAGGACGTAAACTGGTATTTCATCATATCCAGGTGAATTGATGAAAGCAACGAATTTGTAACTTCCCTCAATATATCAACATGTGTTTGAGCGTCAAGGCGGGCACAGGCGTTACAATAAGATGCGACCGGCGAGCCGGGGGTGTCAGCCCCCGAATTCGTTTCTTGATTTCGCAATTGGCGTTTCGGAATTCGGAATTTCGTGGTGCCGGCCCGAATCCCAAATCGACGCAATCCGGGGGCTAACACCCCCGGCTCGCCAGGACTAAACTACATTTCATGCCCGATTTTCAATACAGCACGATCGACGAAGTTCTCACCGCCTTGCGTGCCGGCCGCGTCGTGATCGTCGTCGACGCGGCTGAGCGCGAGAATGAGGGAGACTTCATCTGTGCCGCCGAAAACATCACCGCTGAGACCGTCAACTTTATGCTCGAAGTCGGCAAGGGGGTGATGTGTGTGCCGCTGACTCAAGATACGGCCGACCGGCTGCACCTTTCACATATGGTTCCGGCCGATCAGAATACGGCCGCCATGCAGACGGCCTTCATGGTTCCTGTCGATCATCGCGACAGTGGCACCGGTGTGAGCGCCGAAAACCGCGCGCTCACGATCCGCGCGCTGGCCGACCCAGCCTCGCAGCCGGCCGATTTCGTCAAGCCGGGACATACCAACCCGCTGTTGGCGAAGCCCGGCGGCGTCCTGCGTCGCGCCGGCCATACCGAGGCGACGGTCGACCTGTTGCACATGGCCGATCTCAAGCCAGTGGGCGTATTGATCGAAATCTGCAGCCGTCGAGGCGGGGGGATGGCCGATCACTCCGAGTTCATGGCCCTGTCGCGCGAATTCGGGCTGCCGATCATTTCGATCGAGCAATTGATCCGGCACCGGCGGTTGAGCGAGCGGCTCGTGCGGCGCGAGGTCGAGGCCAGGGTGCCCACCCGCTACGGCGAGGCGACCGTCATCGCCTATCACGTCGAGCACGATGACCAGGTGCCGCTGGCCATTGTTCTGGGAGATTTGAAGTCGCATCCCGCGCCGCTGGTGCGGATGCATTCGTCGTGTTTCACGGGAGACCTCTTGTCGTCGCTGCGCTGCGACTGCGGCGATCAATTGCACATGGCCCTGGCGATGATCGCCGCCGAAGGGGCAGGCGCCCTCGTGTATCTGCCGCAGGAGGGGCGCGGAATTGGCCTGGTTCCCAAGCTCAAGGCGTACGTTTTGCAGGACCAAGGGCTGGATACGGTCGAGGCCAATCACAAGCTGGGCTTCAAGGCCGACATGCGCGATTACATGGTGGGCCTGCAAATCCTCAAAGACCTGGGACTTACCGAGGTGCGGCTGCTCACGAACAACCCCAAGAAGACGAACGCCTTCGTGTACTCGGGGGTCGAGCTCAAGGTCGTCGAACAGATCCCGATCATCGCCGCGCCGGAAAAGCACCGCGAGCAATACCTGGCCACGAAGCGCGACAAGTTGGGCCACAAGCTGCCGGCGGATAAACCCCGCGATTCCGAATCCGACCGTGCCACACGTTGCGACCGCGCAATCCAAATTGCCTGCGAGGCCGATT
>Ga0070733_10001921_pt1 | contig 15199 bp, 11 predicted proteins | sample Coa_R1_9_FD_66450 | JGI IMG/M metagenome (GOLD analysis project Ga0070733, IMG submission 66450) | Surface soil microbial communities from Centralia Pennsylvania, which are recovering from an underground coalmine fire - Coalmine... | ecosystem: Environmental > Terrestrial > Soil > Unclassified ... | reverse complement strand
TGATTGCCCTCCCTAATATGGATGGGACATTCGCGTGCATTCTCTTCTTGCCGTTCGAAGGCGCCGACAGTTTTGAGCGGCTGAAGACTCATTCCGAGTTGAGCCAATTCTTTCGGGAACGGTTTCCCGATGTTCTCCCATTGATGCCCGGACTGGCGGAGAACTTTTTTACGAATCCCACCGGCGCAATGGTAACGGTCAAGTGCTCGCCCTGGCACGTTGCCGATCGCGCTTTGTTGCTGGGAGATGCTGCGCACGCCATCGTGCCCTTTTTTGGACAGGGAATTAATTGCGGTTTCGAAGACTGTACGATCCTTCTTGAGTTGCTCGACCGCCACGGTCCTGACTGGAGCAAGGTTTTCGCAGAGTTCGAGGGAGCCCGGAAGGTGAATACAGACGCGATCGCCGATTTGGCAGTCGAGAACTTTGTGGAGATGCGGGACCGTGTGGCCGATCCAAAGTTTCTCTTTCGCAAGAAGGTAGAATTTGCCTTGCAGGAGAAGTATCCACAGCTCTTCGTCCCTAAGTACGCGATGGTCACGTTCCACCGGATCCCCTATGCCACAGCTTTACAACGCGGTCAGGTGCAAGATCGTATGCTGAACGAATTATGCGATCCAATCGAGCGAATCGAAGACCTCGATTGGGATAAGGCAGATCGGCTGATCAGAAACGCGCTGACGCCGCTGGAGCTGTCTTGAATCCACTGACGTTTGAATCCGGCGAGCAGTTTGCGAGAGCGATGGATGCAAGCGATCCACTCGCGCATTTTCGCGAGCGTTTCTTTATCCCCAGGACGAACAGCGGTGAGGAATGTGTTTACTTGTGCGGGCATTCTCTGGGCCTGCAGCCAAAGACGGCTCGCGCATATATCGAGCAAGAGCTGCGAGACTGGGCCGAACTCGGTGTCGAAGGCCACTTTCACGCCAAGAACCCGTGGATGCCTTATCACCGTCTATTGACGGAGCAGACCGCGATGCTTGTAGGTGCGGAGCCAGGTGAAGTCGTCGTGATGAATTCGCTCACCGTGAACCTCCACCTGATGATGGCGTCGTTTTACCGGCCGACGAGGGAGAGGGGCAAGATCTTGATCGAGGCCGGAGCGTTTCCGTCGGACCAATACGCGGTGAAGTCGCAGATCCGGTTTCACGGATTCGATCCAGCGTCATCGCTAATTGAACTCAAGCCTCGCGAAGGCGAATTCTGTCTCCGTCCTGAAGACATTCAGTCCACCATTGAGCGTGAAGGCGATTCGATTGCGTTGATCATGCTCGGTGGAGTGAATTACTCGACTGGGCAAGCATTCGATTTGAAGGAGATCACTACGGCGGGGCATGGAAAGGGTTGTGTCGTCGCGTTTGATCTGGCACATGCCGCCGGAAACATTCCCTTGCGCCTGCATGATTCCAGTGCGGATTTTGCCGTATGGTGCAGTTACAAATATCTGAACGGCGGCCCGGGATGTGTCGCGGGATGTTTCGTCCATGAGCGGCACTCGCATGCGTGGGAGTTGCCTCGTTATGCCGGTTGGTGGGGACACAAGGAGGCGATTCGATTCCAGATGGGGCCGGAGTTTCAGCCGATGGTCGGCGCCGAGGGGTGGCAGCTGAGCAATCCTCCCATCATGGCGTTGGCTCCCTTGTGCGCTTCGATGGAAATATTCTCCGAAGCAGGAATGGAGCGCCTACGGGCGAAGAGCATATCTCTCACGGGGTACCTCGAGTTCCTTCTCAAGCAAAGCGCCTCCCCGGTATTTTCTGTCGTGACCCCAAGCGAACCGGGGCAGAGAGGAGCCCAACTTTCCATCCGCTTACGGGGCGAGGGCAGGGCTTTCTGCGACAAACTGGTTGCGCAGGGCACCATCGGAGACTGGCGGGAGCCTGATACATTTCGAGTGGCACCGGTGCCGCTCTACAACTCCTATCAGGATGTATATCGTTTTGTGCAGCGCTTTTCCGCAGCCTGCTCCTAACTCCAAGAGCTGGCTTACTTTTCTTTCGAGCATTACCTCGGTAATCGTTCATTTATATGACCCGACCATACAATCTCAAGCGTGGGGAGTGCTCCGCTTCAGAACGGACAGAAGTGGGTGATTGGGATCGGCGTGGTCGTGTGTGTTCACGTCGCGTTGTCCCTGCTCGCCTCGCGCGGATTCGTCCTTACCGCATTTGGTGACATACTTCAGAACTTCGTTCTGTTCTGCGCGACGATTTCCTTTTTGGCGAACGTTCGGACTACCTCGCCGAAGTCGCGCCTGTTTTGGGTCTTGATGGGTCTGGGATTGGCGATGTGGCTGGTCTCGCAGGTTTTATGGACGTACATCGAAGTCTATTTGCGCCACGAAGCCCCGAATCCGTTCGTTGGCGATGTCATCCTCTTTCTTCATATCGTCCCGATGATGGCGGCCGTGACGGTCCAGCCCCATTTGCAGCGGGACGATCGCACAATCCGTGCGGGAACGCTGGACTTCGCTTTGCTGCTGACGTGGTGGTTGTTTCTCTACCTCTTCGTTGTGATTCCCTGGCAATATGTTCACCCCGTGGAAGCGGTTTACGGCCGGAGCTTCGATCTGCTCTATGTGAGCGAAGAACTCGTGCTGGCCGGGGGATTGCTTCTCGTATGGCGAAGAAGTCGAGGACCTTGGCGGAGAATCTACTTCCACCTTTTCGCCGCGACGCTGCTTTACTGCGTGGCTTCACTTGTGGCGAGCGAAGCAATCGATCTGCATCTCTACTACACCGGAAGTTTATTCGACGTTCCTCTTGTGGCGTCAATGGCATGGTTCGTGCGCATCGGATTTCTCGCGCGCGAGGCGGAGAAGCAAAATCCCAGCGCAGACGTGACAGCTCGCGGATTCGGAATATGGAAAGCGCGTATCGCGATGGTCGCGGTCTTCATCACCCCACTGATGGTTGCATGGGCAGAATTCGGTGGGAACGCGCCGCAGTCGGTGCGAACGTATCGCTTGTTCCTGACTGTAGCGGTCATGCTCGTCATGGGCGTGCTGGTTTTCGTCAAGCAACACCTGCTGGACCAGGAATTGCTCAGTCTGCTGCGCTTATCGCGCACCAATCTTGATGAAATGTGCCGGTTAAAGGACGAGCTTGAGAATAAAGAGCATTCCTTGCGCTGGCACAGCCTGGAGTTGCAGCGAAAAAATATGGAGCTGCAGGAAATTTCTTTCACTGATCCACTCACGGGAGTGTGGAACCGGCGCTATCTCGAGGAGATTCTGACGTCGGAGGCGGGACAGGTTCTGCGAAATTACCAGCGCGTGGAAGGCACCGAGAGCAGCAAGATGGATCACCGCGACCTGGTATTCATCATGGTCGATGTCGATTTCTTCAAGCAAGTGAACGATCTCCACGGACATCCTGCCGGAGATCGACTGTTGCAGTTGGTGGCGCAAAGGCTCTCGACCGTGGTGAGGAAATCCGACGTGCTCGTGCGCTGGGGCGGAGAAGAATTTCTTATCATGAGCCGGTCCACGGATCCTTCAGGAACTCCAGCATTCTGCAGTCGCGTTCTTGAGGTCATGTCATCGGAGCCGTTTGACCTGAGCGACGGGATCATCGTAACCAAGACTTGCTCCGTTGGATGGGCTGCCTATCCGTGGTGCCGCGGCGCCTATGAGTCGCTTTGCGCGCAGGAGTCGATTGCTCTTGCAGATGCAGCTCTCTATCGGGCCAAGGCTCTTGGCAGAAACCAGGGAGTCGGGATTGTGCCGACGGATGCCGCTGGACAGAATCCTTCGGCTGTGGAACTTCTTGCGGTGCGGGATGGAAATCCGCCGCTGGCCCGCACGATCAGGACTCACTGTCCCGAAGGCGAGCGTCTTAATGCATCTGTCGGGACGATCGAGAGCACTCATAAGTCCTAGATCGACCATTACGTTCGTCGTAATGCCTCATTAGATCTGCCTTCCTTGCGTCGCTTGACCAGAACGGGCGCGTTGAATACATTGAGTTGCCGGCTTTCAAGCCACGAGGCACAACTTTTAATGACTGCAAAAAATCCTTCCCGTAAGACTGGCCTGCATCAGAAGGCCCAACTCATGTCTGCATCAGAAATTGAACGCACGCTGGTGCGACTCGCGTACGAAATCGTAGAAAAGAATGGCGGGGTTGCGGGCCTGGGACTTGTCGGAATTCGCCGCCGGGGCGTGCCGATCGCCGAACGGCTCGGCAAGATCATCACTCGCATCGAAAATGCCCAGGTTCCGGTGGGGACGCTGGACATCACGTTCTATCGGGACGACTTGTCTACGCTCGGACCGAAGCCCGTCGTGCAGGAAAAAGAAATCGGCTTCGAAATAGAAGACAAAAACATTGTGCTGGTGGATGACGTGTTGTTTACCGGCCGGACGACGCGTGCAGCCCTCGACGCGTTGTTCTCGCACGGCCGGCCACGCCGGGTGCAACTCTGTGTCCTTGTGGATCGTGGCCATCGGGAAATCCCCGTCGAAGCTACCTACGTCGGGCGTCACATCCAGACGACGATGAATGAAGTAATTGAAGTGAAACTACAGGAAATTGACGATGCGGAGAAGGTTCTGATGATGGAAAAGTAGTTGAGGTCTGCGCAAAAATCAAAGGACGGTGGAGGACTCCACCGTCCTTTTCATTTGTTCCAATCTCAAGCGATTCGGGTGCACACCGCTTTGGTTTGAGTGTAGAGGTTGAGTGCATCGTGGCCCATCTCACGTCCCCACCCGGATTGCTTGTAGCCGCCGAACGGCATCGCCGCGTCGAAGATGTTGTAGCAGTTGATCCACACGGTGCCGGCCCGCAATTGTTCCGCCATGCGGTGAGCCTTGCCGATGTCGCGGGTCCACACCGCTGCCGCCAGCCCATAGTTGCTGTCGTTCGCGCGCGGAATGATTTCCTCGGGATCGGTGAAGGGCATTGCGGCCACAACCGGTCCGAAGATTTCTTCTTGCACGACCTTCATGTTTTCCCGCGTATCGACGAGCACAGTAGGCTCGACGAAATATCCGCGATCGCCGGCTTTGCGGCCTCCGGCGACGGCTCTTGCGCCCTCGGAAAATCCTGCCTCGAGATATCCGCAGACGCGATTGAGCTGTTCTTCCGAGACCAGCGGTCCCATTTGCGTATCGGGTTCGAGGCCCGAGCCGACCTTGATCTTTTTCGCCTGGTCCGCTACGCCCTCCACGACTTGGTCGTAGACCGACTTCTCGACGTAAAGGCGTGATCCGGCACAGCAACACTGTCCGTGGTTGAAGAAGATGGCGCTGGCAGAACCTGCGATCGCGGTCTCGAGATCGGCGTCTTTGAAGACGACGTTCGGAGACTTGCCTCCCAACTCGAGCGAGACCTTCTTCAGATTTCCCGCGGCAGCGTGAACGATCAGTTTGCCGACTTCGGTCGAGCCGGTGAAGGCAACTTTGTCCACGTCAGGATGAGCAGCAAGCGCTGCTCCCGCGGTTTCGCCGTATCCGGGGACGACATTCACGACGCCTTCCGGGAAGCCTGCTTCCATGATCAGTTCGCCCAGACGCAGCGCCGAGAGCGGGGTTTGCTCGGCCGGTTTCAAGACGACGGTGCAGCCCGTCGCCAGAGCCGGTCCAAGTTTCCAGGCAGCCATCAGCAAAGGAAAGTTCCACGGGATAATCTGTCCGACCACCCCGATCGGCTCACGCAGTGTGTAGGCAAGATATTTCGCGCCCGGAGTATAGGGCACCGAGAGCGGAATCGTGTTGCCTTCGATCTTTGTCGCCCATCCGGCCATGTAGCGGAAGAGATCGACGGCGAGTGGAACGTCGGCGGCCTTGGCGATGTTAAGAGGCTTACCGTTGTCGAGGCTCTCGATGTATCCGAACTCTTCGGTGTGCTGCTCAAGCAAGTCCGCGAGTTTCCAGATCAAGCGTCCACGTTCGGACGCGGTCATGCGCCGCCAAGGGCCTTGGTCGAACGCGTGACGTGCAGCCCTCACGGCAAGGTCGATATCTGCGCGATCGCCCTCTGCGATCTGCGCCAGAACCTCTCCGGTTGCGGGATTGTAGGTGGGGAAAGTCTTACCGGACGCGGCGTTGACCCACTGTCCGTTGATTAACATCTTGCGAGGTTTGTCAATAAACTCCGCAACGCGCGGATGAATTTGCGGGGAGACGGCAATGCCCATAGTTCCTCCTTGGTCGACTTGGACTTGCAAGAGAGAATGATGCCGGGCGAAATGACTGTCGGGTATGCTAGCGCCAGCGGAGAACAAAAGCAATCGAGGACGAACCGTAGCCGTGGGCTCCCGCGAATGAAACGAAGCTGAGGCGAAGGGAGGGCTATTCGCCGTAAGGAACCCAGATATTTTTTACCTGGGTGGCGTGCTCGAGGAACCAGCGTCCTTCGGCCACTTTGGGGTCGAACCAGTCGATGATGCGTCCTTCATTCGTCCAGACCTGCTTGAGATTTCCCACGGACATTGCTTTGGCCGAAGCGACCGTGGCCTCATCTCCATAGCACCAGATGGCATCGACATCATCGTGCTCGGCCAGAGTCTTCAGCAATTGGGAGACGTATCCCGTGACGATATTGATCGTGCCTCCGGGGACATCGCTGGTGTCGAATAGCTGGTAGAGGTCGCCAGTGATGAGCGGATAGCTTTCCGACGGAACAGCGACGACCGTATTGCCCACCGCCATGAGCGGCATCACCAGCGAGAGAAATCCGAGCAACGGGGCGTCCGACGGGCAAATTACTGCTACCGTGCCAATCGGTTCATTCATCGCGATTGCGATATTGCGGAATGGCGGATTGTGCACGGCACCATCAAACTTATCGGCCCATGCGGCATAAGAAAATATCCGCTCGATCCCCAGATCGACTTCACGCGCCGCCTGCTTTTTCCCGACTGCAGCCGACAGATGACTGATGATCTCGCTTCTACGCAATCCGAGATTCTCCGCGCAATAATAAAGAACCTGTGCTCGATTGTGCGCGGTCGCTTTGGCCCAACCGCTGGCCTTGTGCGCGGCTTCTACCGAGTTACGGACATCTTTGCGATTCCCGAGAGGAACTTCACCCAACAGGACTCCATCTTGCGAGCGGACTTCGATGCTGTAGCCGGAGTCGGGGCGCGCTTGCTTGCCGCCGATATAGAGCTTAACGGTGCGATCAATTGCCGGCGATCCATTGTCGTGGCGGCTTTGCTGTACTGCGGCAACTGGCGTGGATGGCGCGAGCTTTGGAGCACGTTTGAACCACTTTGGCTCCAGGTATTCGAGCATACCTTCCTTGCCACCTTCTCGGCCATATCCGCTTTCGCGATATCCGCCAAAGCCACAAGCCGCGTCAAACAGATTGGTGCAGTTTATCCAAACCACGCCAGCCTTGATTTGTGCCGCAACCTGAAGCGCAACGTTGATGTTTTCGCTCCAGACGCAGGATGCAAGCCCATACACCGTGTTGTTCGCTAATTCGACCGCTTCCTGGGGGGTACGGAACGTCATGGCCGCGAGAACGGGGCCGAAGATTTCCTGTTGAGCGACGATCGATGTGGGATGCACGTTGCTCAGAAGAGTCGGAGGATAGTAGAAGCCGCGTGAAGGCAGCGTGACTTGCGGCTGCCAGCACGTTGCTCCTTCCGCTACGCCCTGAGCGACCATCTGTTGAATGCGATCGAGTTGAACTCGCGCCACAATCGCGCCGATATCAATGGCCTTATCGAGTGGCGGGCCGATCCGCAGAGTGCTCATGCGATCGCGAATCTTCGAGATCAGCGGTTCGGCGATGCTCTCTTGCATGAGAAGACGAGAGCCGGCGCAGCATACCTGCCCTTGATTGAACCAGATGCCATCGACCAACCCTTCGACGGCGCTATCCAGATCCGCATCTTCAAAGATGATGAAGGGAGATTTTCCGCCAAGTTCGAGCGACAGTTTTTTGTGACTTGCCGCCGTTGCTCCGCGGATGGCGCGTCCGACTTCGGTCGAGCCGGTGAAGGCAATCTTGTTAACGTCAGGGTGTTTAACGAGCGCTTCGCCAGTCGAGCCGTCTCCCGTGACGATGTTGACGACACCGGGAGGAAGGCCAGCTTCCTCGCAAAGTTCTGCAAACGCCAGCGCGCTGAGAGGAGTAAATTCAGCCGGCTTGAGCACAACCGTGTTGCCGGCAGCCAACGCCGGAGCGATCTTCCACGCCAGCATGAGCAGCGGGAAGTTCCATGGGATGATCTGTCCGACGACGCCGCAAGGTTCGTAATCAGCAAATTCCTGGTCAAGCAGTTGCGCCCAGCCGGCGTGATAGTAGAAGTGACGTGCCACCAGCGGAATGTCGATGTCGCGGCTCTCGCGGATGGGCTTGCCGTTGTCCATCGTCTCGAGCACCGCGAGCAGGCGCGAGTGCTTCTGAACCAGGCGCGCCAGCGCATAGAGGTAGCGTGCGCGAACATGCGGAGTGAGAGCGCGCCATTTCTTCGATGCCGAATGCGCCGCCTGAACAGCAGCGTCGATGTCAGTCGCACTTCCCTGGGCGACACTGGCAAGTTTTTCGCCAGTCGATGGATCGAGCGTGTCGAAATACTCCGCCGCGGCCGGAGCTTTCCACGCTCCGTTAATAAACAAATCGAAGCGCCGATTGTGGCGTTCCAGCCATGCTCCTGCCTCCTTCGGATCTTCGGGGGCAGGTCCGTACTCCATGCTGACGAATTTCTCGGCTATGCTCATTCGACCTCAGTTCGCGCGTTCGTCTGGATCTTGCTACGCGAGAGGGTGACGATAATCAGCGGAGTATCGCCCTGTCGCGAAATGCTCGAGTTGCCGCTCAATATCTCCCAACAAACCGCTCGCACCAAATCGAAACATCTCAGCCCGCAGCCAGGACGGCCCTAGCTCTTCCTTTATCATCGCGAGCCAATCGATGGATTGCTTCGCCGTACGAATCCCACCTGCAGGCTTGAATCCCACTGCCATTCCCGTCTGCTGGGCATATTCGCGGATCGCGCGAACCATCACAAGGCTTACGGGTAGCGTGGCGTTCGTTGGTTCTTTTCCGGTAGAAGTCTTGATAAAGTCTGCGCCGGCCATCATGGCGACGAGGCTGGCACGCGCCACATTGCGGAGAGTCAAAAGATCGCCCGTGCCCAGGATGACCTTCATGTGGGCGGATCCGCAAGCTTGTTTAAAGGCGGCCACTTCGTCGTAAAGCGCCTGCCATCGTCCGCCGAACACGTGAGCGCGTGTGATGACGACATCAATCTCGTGTGCACCGGCTTCAACGGAGCGGCGAATTTCGGCTACACGCTCCGCAAGAGGTGAGAGACCGGCGGGGAACCCCGTAGAGACAGCTGCAACGTGAATGCCGGTGCCTTCCAGGGCTTGCAGCGCTGTTTCGATGAACGTGTGATACACGCAGATGGCAGCAACCTTGATGCCGAGATCGCCGATCCCGAGCCTATCCACGAGCTCTTGCTGGATAGGGTGCTTGCCCTTGGCGCATAGGCGGCGCACACGGTCGTCAGTATCGTCGCCGGACAGCGTAGTCAAATCCATGCAGGAAATAGCGCGCAGCAGCCAGGCTGCTTGCCATTCTTTCTTCACCGTGCGACGCGCAACCTGCGATGCCGCGCGCCGTTCTACCGCGCTCGTGTTCACGCGTACTTCGTGTACCCAATTCAGGTCGAGTGGGATGCCCCTATTTGCGAGGAGAGCGCGGCCATTGAGCGTTGCGATCGAGTCCGCTGCATAGGAGTCGCGAGTAGCGGCAAAGGGTTCGGATTTGCGCGCAAGGCTGGAGTGATCGCGTTCGCCGGACATTGCGTTTGCTCCCCAAGGGCAGAACTCCGGAACACCGGAGGGCGCCTGGCTTGAGTTGCAATTGTACGGCAGGGCGTCCGCGCAACGCGAGTCTGCGCCGGGCTCTGGCTTTCGCCGATCAGCCGGAGAGTCTGAAGAAAGGGGCAGGAATCACGAGCGAGGGTTTACAATGGCGCACGATTCTCCAGTCCCAGGCAGCAACTCGGAAAGCTCACATGGTGCGCGGGTCAAATCGCAAAAAAGTCCCTTCTACGGCTCTGCAGAAAAAGCTGGAGCGTGCAGCGGTCAAAGTCATGAAGAACGCGCATGCGCCGTATTCAAACTTCCACGTGGGAGCGGCAATCCTGCTTACCAACGGCAAAATCTTTTCAGGCTGCAATGTGGAGAACGCATCCTACGGAATGACCAACTGCGCCGAGCGCACGGCCATCTTTTCAGCGGTTGCAGAGATGGGTCCGAAGATCGAGATTCAGGCGGTGGCAGTTGCCAACGATCACGGCGTTGCGTGCTCTCCGTGTGGCGCGTGCAGACAGGTGATTTATGAATTCGGTCCGGATGCGACAGTGTTTTTTCAAGGGACCCAAGGCCCGAAGCAGGCGCACATTACTGAACTTCTGCCAGAAGGGTTCCGCCTCCAGTGAGCCAACCCACATCGACTCTGCGATCCTTCCGAGCTGTCGACGTCATCCGCAAAAAAAGAGATGCGGTCGAGCTTTCACGCGAAGAAATTGAAGGACTGGTGAATGCTTACACCAGGGGCGAGATCCCCGACTACCAAGTATCCGCGTGGTTGATGGCCGTTGTTCTTCGGGGGATGACTCGCCCCGAAACAGCCGCACTCACAGATGCCATGCTGCGCTCGGGCGAGGTTCTGGACCTATCTGATATTGCAGCAAAGAAAGTCGACAAGCACTCGACAGGCGGTGTGGGAGATAAGACGTCGCTTGTCCTGGCGCCTCTCGTGGCGGCTGCCGGCGTCGCGGTGCCGATGATCAGCGGACGCGGCCTGGGCCACACCGGAGGAACCCTCGACAAACTCGAAGCCATTCCGGGCTTCAACGTGAACTTGCCGGTGTCCGAATTCCGTCGCTTGCTCGGAGTCTGCGGCTGCGCGATGATCGGGCAGACTGCTGAGATTGCCCCCGCCGATCGTAAACTTTACGCGCTCCGCGATGTTACCGGGACAGTGGAGAGTCCTTACCTCATTTGCGCGTCCATCATGAGTAAGAAACTGGCCGAGGGCATCGACGCGCTCGTGCTGGATGTGAAAACGGGCTCCGGCGCGTTCATGAAGAGCGAGAAGGATGCGGCATTCCTGGCTGAACTCATGGTCGAGACCGGCGAGCGGATGGGGAAGCAGGTGGTCGCGCTGATCACTGACATGGACCAGCCCCTCGGAAACATGATCGGCAATGCGCTCGAGGTTGTCGAAGTGATCGAGGTTCTCCGCGGAGCGGGCCCTGCGGACTTGCGGGAGCTTTGCCTGGAACTGGCGGGATGGATGTTACTTCTCGGTGGTGTTGCCTCGTCGGTTGCGGATGGAAGAGAGCAGAGCGTGCGTCTGATTTCATCGGGCAAGGCTGTCGAGAGATTCCAGCAGATGGTAGAGCTGCAGGGCGGAGATGCACGGGTAGTGGACGATCCGACGAAGCTTCCACAAGCGAGTCATGTCGTGCCGGTGACAAGCGCGAACGCGGGTTATGTCTCGGCGATGCAGTGTGAGCAGATCGGCACCGCCTGCGTCATTCTTGGCGGAGGGCGCGAGCGCAAGGAAGATTCAGTCGATCCTGCGGTCGGAATCGTTCTGCACAAAAAAGTAGGTGATTCTGTGTCAGCCGGCGAGCCTCTCGCAACGATCTACTACAACCACCAAGGTCGCGCAGAGCAAGCGCGTAAGCTTATCGTTGCCAGTTACCAAATTACTGATTCCGCGCCGAAGATAAAAAGGCCGCTGGTCCATCGGGTCATTGGAAAATCGGGGGAGACGCACTGATGGGAAGATTCACCGGTATTCTCGGACTGATTACGATACTCGGGCTGGCCTACATTTTCTCCACGAATCGGCGTGCTATTCGCTTGAAGACGGTCGCCTGGGGCCTGGGACTGCAGCTCGTCTTCGCGGTGTTTGTTCTGAGAATTGACGCCGGGCGCGCAGCGTTCCAAAAAGCCGGCGATGGCGTGACCACACTTTTAAGCTACGCCTATGCGGGGTCGCACTTCGTTTTTGGCGATCTGGCGAAACCCGGATCCCAGCTCGGATATTTTGCCTTCGGGGTACTGCCGACTGTCATTTTCATCGCGGCCTTTTTCGCCGTGCTCTATCACTTTGGCGTGATGCAGATCATTATTCGCGTTTTTGCATGGGTGATGACGCGAGTCATGGGAGCGAGCGGCGCGGAGTCGTTGAATGTCGCGGCAAGCATCTTCATGGGACAAACGGAAGCGCCACTGACAATTCGTCCGTTCTTGCCGGATCTCACCCGTTCGGAATTGATGACCGTGATGACGAGCGGGATGGCGCATGTGTCCGGCGGGATTATGGCGGCGTACATTGCCTTCGGTATTGATCCAAAGCATCTGCTGAGTGCGGTCATTATGACAGCGCCCGGAACGCTGCTCATGGCGAAAATGCTCGTGCCAGAGACCGAGCAGGCGAAGACCGCAGGAAAAGTGATCATGAGCGCTGAAGAAGAAAAAACGGAGAAAGAAGAGAATTTGCTCGGCGCAATTGCCCGCGGGACGACCGATGGGCTTCATCTTGCTCTGAACATCGCAGCAATGCTGATTTCATTTCTGGCTCTGATCGCTCTGATTAACGGTATTTTCGGCGGTATTCACAACCATGCGGGCTGGTTTCCAAACAGTCTGGAGCAAGTATTCGGCTATCTGTTCTGGCCGATCGCCTGGGTAATCGGCATTCCTCGTCATGACTGCCTTACGATCGGCAACCTTCTTGGTACGCGAATGGTCCTAAACGAATTGGTGGCATTTTCCATGCTTGGCGATAAGAAGGCGGTGCTGGATCCCAGATCGGTTACGATTGCAACATTCGCCCTGTGCGGATTCGCTAACCTCAGTTCGATCGGAATTCAGATCGGAGGGATTGGGGCGTTGGCTCCCAACAAAAGAGGCGAACTGGCGCGTCTTGGCTTTCGAGCAATGCTGGCGGGTACGATGGCAAATCTAATGTCGGCCTCCATCGCCGGCATGTTGCTTTAGATTCACCTTGAAAATTCAAACGAAGGACTCCTTACCGTGAAGCGATGGTTGATGTTGTGCGCGTCTGTCAGCTTAATGCTGTGTCTGTCTCTGGCCAGTGCGGCCGCAACGACTCCGCAGCGCGTGGTGATCGATACCGATCCAGGAATCGACGACGCCATGGCGATTCTTCTGGCACTCAATTCGCCCGAACTGAAGGTGGAGGCGCTGACGGTTGTCCCCGGAAACGTGGATGGACATCAGGGCCTGGAGAACGCGCTCAAGATCGTCTCGCTGGCTGGACGCTGCGATCTGCCCGTCGCGGGCGGCGCACAGCACCCGCTGAATCAGAAGTTGATCACGGCCCAATACTGGCATGGGCCTAACGGCCTCGCAGGTGTCGAATTGCCCGCTTCGAAGTGCAAAGCGGATGCGCGCTTCGGACCCGACCTCATCATCGAACTCGCCCACAAATATCCGCACGAGGTAACTCTCGTCCCGGTAGGTCCGCTGACGAATATTGCGCTGGCGGTTTCAAAGGATCCGTCCATCGTGCCGCTCATAAAAGACGTCGTCATCATGGGAGGTTCGATCACCGGTGGAAATGTTAACGGCGCCGCCGAGGCGAACATCTATGGAGATCCCGAGGCTGCTTCCATCGTCTTCAATGCCGGTTGGATGGTTACGATGATTGGCTCCGATGTGGGTGAGCGCACGCTCATTACACGCAAGCATCTGGCGGAGTTGCAGTCTGCCCATGCACCCGAGAGCGACTTTATTGCCAAGCTTGCCGACTTCTACGTCAGCCGCTCCGAGAAAAGTGGCTACTCAGGAGCAGCAATGTACGATCCGCTGGCAGTTGCAACGGTGATCGATTCAAAGTTGGTGACGCTGAAGGATATGCACGTCGACGTGGAGACCAAAGGCGAGTTCACTCGTGGAGAAACAGTCGCCAACCGAATGGGATCTGATGAAAACAACGTGCTGCACGGCGATCACTACGAAATCGACGGCGTAGTCGCATTGAAGCCCAACGCGCGGGTGTGCGTGGCCTCAGACGCGGATCGATTCCTGAACCTGTTCGTCAGCCGGATCAAAGGGAAATGAAGTAACCGGCGCTCATCCGTTGGCGCGCGCAACGAGCATAATCGCCAAAGCATAAAAGACGAACATCAACCCGAGATACAACTTTGCCTTCGGTCCCGCGCCCTGGAATTCTTTCCAGGCAAAGATCCCCCAGAGTGCCCCGACCATCGGAGCGGATTGGCCGATGGCATAGGAGATTGCGACTCCAGTAAAGCTCGCGGCAACAAGATTGAAGACCATTCCCGTGCCCCATACGATTCCGCCCAAAAGGCCCAGCAGGTGGCCGGATGGCGGCCCGCTGAAAAATCCACTGAATCCCACGGGTTCACCGACCAGAGGTTTCTTCATGAAGTAAATGTTCCAGATGAAACAAGAGAGCAGGGCGCCGAAAGTTAGAAAAACGGCAACGCTGTAAGGGCCGAGCGTGTTGCCATTCGTCATCGACCGCGTCACGAACGGGGCCCATAATCCCATCAGCACGCCGGACACGATGCACACAATGATGCTTTTGCGCGACGCCGATCGACCGCTACCCAAACTGCCGAACGCTTTTCCGTCTAATACCACTGCAATCAATGCGCACGCGACTCCGAGTGCCAGGAATAGCGCGTTTCCCTTCGGTTGCAGGATGTAACTGAGAACCACGCCCACTACCAGCGCGATGCCAATGGAAACCGGTAATGCCACGGCCAGTCCAGCCATGTCAATGGCGGCTACAAGCAAAAGATTCGCCAGGTTGAAGATCGCGCCGCCGATCATGGTGGAAACAATGTTCGAGGTATCGGCAGAGCGCACGTTGTTCAGGAAACTCGAGGAGTCGTGTCCGGTGCTTCCCATCGTGAAGGCGAAGATCAACGAAATCAGAAAAATGCCAACCGCGTAATCCCAGTAGAACAGTTCAAACCGGTAATTCTTAACGCCCTTGTAGGTGTTAGCCCACGAACCCCAGCAGATCGCGCTCGTGATCATCATCAATAGCGCGACGTTCAAACTCGGCGGCGTGAACATTTAGGTCTCCCTTGGAAAACGTGTAACTGTACACTTCTTTACCTTGTGTCACAAGTCTGTGGCTTCTCAGCTTCTGCTATGCTTACGCGCGTGAGTCGCACATTTCTTATCGACACTGATACCGCATCGGACGATGCCGTT
>Ga0070733_10001920_pt1 | contig 15200 bp, 15 predicted proteins | sample Coa_R1_9_FD_66450 | JGI IMG/M metagenome (GOLD analysis project Ga0070733, IMG submission 66450) | Surface soil microbial communities from Centralia Pennsylvania, which are recovering from an underground coalmine fire - Coalmine... | ecosystem: Environmental > Terrestrial > Soil > Unclassified ... | reverse complement strand
ACGTGTCATTGGCTGAAGACTGATAGCGCAGGTGTGTTACTGCGAGATGAATGAAAGCGGCGAGGGGGCGAGCAGTGGCAGTTCCAGCATGGGCGGTGTTGGGCTGATGGTCCTGCAAAGGACACCGGCGAAGTCCTTTCGAGTTCCGGCCAGATGATTCTTGTGCGATTCTGGTGCGGTTCACGACGACCCCATACGAATGCCCGCGCCTGCGAAAGCCGAACGGTTTACTTACATTGATTGGCTGCGAGGATTTGCCTGTCTGCTGATGTTTCAGGTGCATGCGTACGACTCGTGGCTGAATCCAACCGCGCGCGAGTCGAAATTCTTCAAGTGGTCGCAGCTGAGCGGCACGCTGCCTGCACCGATGTTCCTGTTTCTGGCGGGTGTGTCGTTCGCGCTGGTCACGGACAAGCTGCGGCGCAAAGGCGTGTCGGCCAATGAAATCGCGCGCAAGACGATTCTGCGCGGCGCGGAAATTCTGGCGCTCGGTTACGGTTTCCGCTTACAGGAATATCTGCTCGGGCTGCCTTGGGCGCCGTGGACCGACTTGCTGCGCGTGGACATTCTGAACACGATCGGTTTCTCGATGATCCTGATGGGCGTAGTGTGTTGGTTCGCACGCACGCGCGCGGCGAATCTGGTGCTGGGGCTGGCGGCGACGGCGGCAATCGCGTTGGCCACGCCTCCGCTCTATACCACGTGGCGACCGCGCTGGCTGCCGTGGTTCCTCGAGTCCTACGTGAACGGCGTGCACACGTTTAAGACTCCGCAGCCGTGGCTCTTCCCGGTTTTTCCGTGGGCGGCGTTTGCGTTCGCGGGACTGGCGCTGGGATTCTTCCTGTTCGACGATTGGGCGATGAAGAACCAGGCGAAAGCCGTGGCGTTCCTGGGCGCGTTGGGAATCGCGCTGTACTATTTTTCGATGTGGCTCGACGCGCGGCCGGTGCAGCTCTTCGCTGTGTACGACTACTGGCACACCAGCCCCAATTTCTTTCTCGCGCGGGTGGGTATTCTGCTGGTGATGTTTCCGCTTAGCTACATGTGGTGCCGCGCGGTAGTTTCGCGGATCCCGTTCAGCCCGATGGTTCAGATGGGCCAGACTTCGCTACTGGTTTACTGGGTGCACATTGAATTTGTATACGGCCGATTCTCTATTCTGCAGAAGGGCGCGCAATCCATTCCGAGGGCGACTTTCGGGCTGTTGATTATTACCACGGCGATGGTCTTATTATCCGTGGCACGAACGCGCTGGAAGGGAAATGGCGCAGAGGTGGTGGCGTGGTTGCGCCGCGCTGTGCAGCCGGCTGCAGGGTCGCAAGGTTAAAGGTTACTCACTGCGCAGAACAGGGTTGTTGCGGTGCGGGATGTGCCGGATCGGTCGGCCGCGGCTGCGTCTTGAAAATCAATTCCCCAGGGCGCGCCAAACCGAAATCTTCTCGTGCAATACATTCCATGGTGGAAGGATCAGTCTTCAAATCCTTCACGTGGTTCTGCAGTTTCTTATTTTCGGCATCCAGCTGATTAATTTCCTGCTGAATTTTCCGCGCTTCGGCCTGCGAGCGGCGCATCGCCAGCACTCCGTGCGTTCCGAATATATCCTGCAGGAGCAGCAACACAAATCCCGCGATCAGGAACCAATACAAATTGCGGCGCAGGAACGCGCCCAACTGCTCGGCGAACGATTGGCGCGGAACGGTTGCCTCGATTTTCTCCGGCGGCGGGTTATTGACGTGACCGTTCATTGGGTAATCCATGCGCGCGCTTCCTCCGCCAATTTCTTCGCTGCGGCGAGCTTCGCGGCTTCGGTGTAAATCCGCACCACCGGCTCAGTGCCCGAAGGGCGCATCAGAATCCACGAGTTGTCGTCGAAGATCAGTTTAAGCCCATCCGTGCGGTCGATCTTGGCGACTTTGTGTCCCGCGAATTCGCTGAAGTTTTCCAGCAGGCGTTTGGGCAGCTTTGCTTGAGCTTCCGCAGGCAGATGCAAATTTTCGCGCACGGGCCAGTACTCGGCACCCACGCGGCGGAAGAGATCGCGCAGCTGATCGCCCAGCGACTTCTGGCGCGCTGCAATCATTTCGGCGACGAGCAGGCAGGCCAGAATGCCGTCTTTTTCCGGGAGGTGGCCGTGAATGGTCATGCCCGCGCTTTCTTCGCCGCCCAGCGCAATTTTGCCGGCGCGCAACAGCGGGCCAACGTACTTGAAGCCGACGGGAGTTTCGTAAGCCTTGACACCGTGCAAGCGCGCGACCGCGTCAATCAGATGCGTCGTCGCGACGCTGCGCGAAGCCCCCAGTTTTTCGCCGCGCGTTTCGAGCAAATAATCGAACACAAGCCCGAGGATATGATTCGGCTGTACGAACGTGCCGTCGCGATCGAGGATGCCGAAGCGGTCGGCATCGCCGTCGGTGGCTAGGCCAGCGAGCGATTTCTTCTCCAGCACCAGCTTCTTCAGCGGCGCAAGGTTTTCTTCCGAAGGGTCCGGGCCGGTCCCGTCGAAGAGCACGTCTCGCCGCGTGCGAATCGATTCGACCGTCATCCCATGATCGGTGAGGATGCGATCGAGCCAGCCCGCGCCGCAGCCGTGCACCGCGTCGTAGGCAAAATTGCCTTTTGCCTTGGCCAGCACGTCGAAACGAATCATTTTTTTCAATTGCGCGAAGTAAGGCTCGCGCGGATCAATTCGCTCGAAATCGTCCGCAATGTCCTGAAAGTGGGCATCGTCGTCCGGCAATGCGGCGGCACGCGCCTCAATGTCCTTGGTGATGTCCGGCAGCGCCGGGCCACCGTCAGGGCCGGAAAATTTCAAGCCGTTATATTCGGCAGGATTGTGGCTGGCGGTGATGTTCACGCCGCCATCGTATTTATTATGAATGATGGCGTGGGCCAGCGCCGGGGTCGGCGTCGGTTCCGGACAGAAAACAATTCCGCAGCCATCTTTTCGCAACACGCCCGCGGCGGTGCGCGCAAATTCCGGAGAAAAGAAGCGCGTGTCGTGGCCAACAACGAGTTTAGGGTTTTTCTTTTGCGCCGAGACGTGCCCCGCGATGGCCGCCGAAGCACGGCGAACTCCGGCAAAGGTAAAATCGTCGGCGATCACGCCGCGCCAGCCCGAGGTTCCGAAGTGAATCGTTTGTTTCGTCACGGGCGACTATTGTATCTTGGCCTGCGAATTAAAATCACGCAAGAACGGCGCGAGTCGCAAGAGTAAAGGCAGACGGGCGGCAAAAATGACCGACAAAATTCTAGTACTGGTCACCTGCGGGTCGAGAAAAGAGGCCCGGAAGATTGCCGGCGCGCTGGTTGGGCAGCGCCTAGCGGCTTGCGTCAGCGAAATCGGGGTACCGGTCGCGTCAACGTACCGCTGGAAGGGCAAAGTCGAGTCGGCGAAGGAGTTTTTGCTGTTGATCAAGACGACCAGGAAGCGCTTCGCGGCCACGCGCGACACGGTGTGCAAGGTACACAGCCACGAGGTGCCGGAGATCATAGCCTTGCCAATCGCAGCGGGCTCGCGCGCGTATTTGAATTGGATCGCGGAGTCGGTTAAGCCGACCTAGCCGGTAATAGAGCCGGCTGAATGCCGCCAGTTGAACTGTGTGTCAGCCCGGACGCAGCAGGGAATTCGGATGTAAGCGCGAGCGCTAGATCTGCGCGAGAGCCTGGTCCAAGTCCGCAATAATGTCCTCGACGTCTTCAATCCCGACGGACAAACGCACCAACCCTTGCGTAATCCCAATCTGCATCTGGATTTCCGGCGGGATGGAAGCATGCGTCATCAGCGCGGGCAGGGAAATCAGCGTCTCGACGCCGCCCAAGCTTTCCGCCAGCGAGCACAACTTCACTTGATTCAGAAACTTCTTCGCGGATTCTAACGGGCCGAGGTCAAACGAAATCATCGCACCGAAGCCACGCTGCTGTTTTTTGGCGATTTCATGCTGCGGATGGGAAGCGAGGCCGGGGAAAATCACATGCTTTACCTTCGGATGAGCCGCCAGGTACTTCGCGACCGCCATCCCGTTTGAATTATGGCGGTCCATGCGCACCGCCAGGGTCTTGACGCCGCGCGAAACCAGGAAGCAATCCATGGGCGCGAGGCCGGCCCCTGCGGAGCGCTGCACAAAATAAATTTTCTGAGCCTGCTCGGGTGTGCTGACGATTACCGCGCCACCGGTGCAATCACTGTGGCCGTTCAGGAATTTGGTCATGGAATGGACCACGATGTCCGCGCCAAGAGCTAGCGGCTGCTGCAGATAAGGACTTAGGAATGTGTTGTCCACCACCACCATCAGATTTCGCCCGTGTCCCAGTTTTGCGACGGCGGCGATATCAGTAACGATCATCGTGGGATTCGTGGGAGTCTCCACGTAAATCATTTTCGTGTTTGGCTTGATGGCCCGCTGCACTTTTTCCAGATTGGAAGTGTCCACATAACTGAATTCCAGGCCAAACTCAACCAGGAGTTGGGTCGTGATGCGGAACACGCCCCCGTAGACCGATTGGGAAAGAATGGTATGGTCGCCCGGGCGCAACAGGCGGAAGACGGCATCAATCGCCGCCATGCCGGAAGTGAATACGTAAGCCGCGTGACCACCTTCGAGCTTCGCGAGGGTACGCTCGAGGGCTTTTCTGTTCGGATGGTTGGTGCGAGCGTAGTCGTAGCCTTTGCTCTTGCCCATTTCTTCGATGACGTAGGTCGAGGTTTGATAAATCGGCGCGACGATTGCCCCGGTCAGCGCGTCCGGTTCCTGGCCCACGTGGATTGCATCGGTCGAAAAACCCATTACTTTCCTCCAGACACGATTCTTGCGATTTTTTCCGGCTACGCGATTTGACCTTTCATCATACGACAGGCGAGCGCTGAGACGACACCCTACGCTTCGCGGGCATTTAAGGATGCAGCAACGCAGCAGCAGAGGACGGTAAGACCCGTGTTTGTCAAACCCACGGTGCGCTCCACACGCGCGCCGACGGTCTCCATCGACATGCGCGGAGTTATGCGCTTGAGAGACCGCCTGGATTGGAGTACAAGAAGGATGTATGAGGCGCTGCACCCTCCCTCGCGGAATGTTTTCCCTGTGGCCCCTGGCCGCGTTTTTGGCAATGGGATTGCTATCCGCCGACCCTTCCCGGGCGCAGGTAAACCAGACGGACAAGGCCGCGACCCAGAGTCAACCAAGCGCGACCGACAAACCCAGCCAGAAAGACGATCAAACTTCTGACGGCACCACGGTTCGATTAAGGATCCGCGTTACGAATAGCGAAGACAAACCGGTGGGAAACGCCAGCGTCTACGTCCGGTTCAACCAGCCGGGCGGATTCTTGCACAAAGACAAGCTCGCCGAATTGAGCTTCAAGACCAACGAAGACGGTTCAGTGAAAGTTCCCGCGGTACCACAAGGCAAAATTCTAATTCAGGTGATTGCGAAAGGATTGCACACATACGGCAAGTGGTACGACATCGAAAAAGATCAAGACACGATTGCAATCAAGTTGGAACCCGCTCCTCGCTGGTATTAGCTTCGATTCCCTTGGAATTTTTGTTTCCGCGTCCTCGCCTCGCTTCTTGGTACGGTGAACGATTCCGAACTGCCCGGAATTTGTGCAAACAGGATTAAATCTTTGCATTGCAGAAAGATTTCGCTTTGGCTGCGTTCATTTCCACACGGTTTTCAACAGAACTGTTGAAAACTTTTACAAAAAATTTATATTTTCCTCGCGGTTCAACGATGGAATGGTTTCGAAAATGCGTTGGCGCGGCTCCCACAATCTCCTTAAGGCATGACCGCAAGTTTTCCTTTTTAGAACCAAATTGTTCCGCGTGGCGCTCGCACGCAAGCCAGCTGCGCGCGTTCGTCAGCGCTTGCTATCGTCCGGTACGTGGCTGCAAAATGTTTCCGACCCAAATGAAATCCTTAATTCTCAACGCCGATGACTTTGGAATGACCCGCGGTGTGAACGAGGGAATCGTTCGCGCTCACCGCGAAGGAATTCTCACCAGCACGACCCTAATGGCCAATGGACCAGCGTTCGACGATGCGGTGGAACGAACCGCCGCGAATCCCGAACTGGGAGTTGGCTGCCACTTAGTTCTCGTCGGCGGAAAGTGCGTCGCTCGCCGGGAAGATATTGCTTCGCTGGCTGATGCGGATGGCAATTTGCCGGATTCTCTGCCAAAGTTCGTCGCGAAAATTAGTTCAGGAATGATCCCGGCCAAGGAAATCGAACACGAGCTGCGGGCGCAGATCGAAAAAATTCAGGCGACCGGCATCACTCCAACGCATCTGGACACCCACAAACATACGCATGCGCATCCTCGTGTGATGGAATCGCTAGCCAGAGTCGCCAAGGAATTTGGAATCATGCGAGTACGCAAGCCTGTGGAAAATCTTCATGACTCCTGGCAGACGATGCAGGCCGACGAAAAGGGCTTCTCCATGCAGATCGTGGCAGCGGGCGCGGTGCGCGCCGTCGCTCCGCGCTTCCTCGCCATAGCCAGGAAGTACGGGCTTCTTTTTCCCGACCATTTCCTCGGGTTGGCGGTAACTGGCCAGGTGAGCGCCGCCGCACTGCGCCGTATGGTTGACGCACTGGACGACGGCAGCACTGAAATAATGCTGCACCCTGGAATTTGCGACGCCGACCTGATGCAGTCTGGCACCCGCCTGCGGGAGCAACGCGAGACGGAACTCGATGCGCTGCTGAACCCCGGCGTGCGCAGTGCGCTAAACGAACGAGGCGTTCGCTTAATCAGCTATCGCGAGTTAAACTAAATACATGCGAGAACACGCCAAAACGCCGCCACGGTTCTCCCTGGTGGTGCCCTTTCACGACGAGCAGCAGAGCGTCCGCGAACTGCACCGGCGACTGAGCGAGATCATGACCGGGCGATACGAACCGGTTGAGTTCGTTTATGTAGACGACCAAAGCTCGGACGCGACTCCCCAGATACTCGCCGAGATTGCCGAAGAAGACCCTCGCGTCGCGGTGCTGCGCCTGAAACGCAACTACGGCCAGACCACCGCGCTGGCCGCGGGATTCGATTACGCTTCAGGCGATGTGATCATCTCCATGGACGGCGATTTGCAGCACGACCCGGCCGACATTCCCACGCTCCTCGATACTCTGGATGCCACCGGCTGCGATATCGTGAGCGGCTGGCGGCAGAAGCGTGTCGACAATTTTATTTTGCGCCGCCTGCCTTCACGCGTAGCCAACTGGATGATGGCCAAGCTGTCCGGGGTCCCCATCCACGATTTCGGAACCACCTTCAAGGTTTATCGCCGCGAGACGATTAAGGACGTCCCGTTATATGGTGAAATGCACCGCTTCATTCCCGCGCTCGCGGCGTGGAACGGCGCCAAGATCGTTGAGGTCCCGATCCGCAACATCGTGCGGCCAGACGGCCAGTCGCATTACGGGATCTCCAGGACGCTGCGCGTTTTTTTCGACATCATCACGATTCGCTTCCTGATGCGCTACATGACGCGCCCACTGCACTTCTTCGGCCCTCCGGGACTGCTGGGATTGTTCTTGGGCGGCGCGATCATGGCGTTCCTGCTGGCCGAAAAGCTGTTGTGGTGGCGGCTGGACCTTTTCGTGGCGCATGGACCCCTGCTCGTCCTGGGAATGATGCTAACTTTGTTTGGAGTGCAGCTCTTGGCCGTAGGGCTGGTGGGCGAGCTGCTCATGCGCACACACTTCGAATCCCGGGAAAGCCCCATCTACCGGGTGGAGCACGTTTACGGTGGACCCGAAGCCACCAATATTTCCGGATACCCCAAAGCAAAAACGCTTGCTTCCCGGCAAGCTGGCGGATAGATTGTCCGCTGCGTAGCCGGGGATATTGTATCCCCGCGAATATCCGGCGTTCGACACCAGCTCTACCGGGCGCCAATCGAGATCGAGGAAAACTTGCGCAAGGCTTTTCTTTCCGGTTGCATCGCACTTTTGCTTGCGGCAATCGTGTCGGCAGGCGGCGATCCGTGGAAGTCCAAGCCATATCAGCAGTGGGATGCCAAGGACGTACGCAAGGTGCTCGACTCTTCGCCCTGGGCGCGTAACGTGCAAGTAGAAGCTCCGTGGATGAACGGCGACGCCGCGTCCGGCGGTGCCGATACCGGAGGCACGTCGGCGCAGCCTGGACCCGCCAGAGCGGGCCCAAGCCCACGGACGGGCCCGGGCGGCGGCGCTGATGCGGGGGCGGGCGGCGGTCCACCCCAGACGGCTCTCGCCGCTTTCATTGTGCGCTGGGCTTCGGCGCGCACCATGCGCGAAGCCGTGTTACGGAACGCGGTTCTGGCGGGTCAGATAAAGGAAGACGAGGCGGAGCAGCAGGTTGCGCAGCCCGTGGATAGTTACGAAGTTGTGGTCGCGGGACCGGACATGAAACCGTTTCAGTCCGTAGATGAAAAGATTCTGCAGAACGGCGCATTCCTGATGGACAGGAAAACGAAGCAAAAAGTTGCGCCTACCAGCGTGAAGATCCAGAACAGCGAGGACGGAAAAAAGATACTGTCCGTTGCTTTTATCTTTCCGAGGAAGTCGGACAGCGGGATATCGACAATCGGCGCGGACGTAAAAACTGTGGATTTTTTGTCCGTGGTCACCAACGTGAAAATAGAAGCGAGCTTTGACGTTACCAAGATGACGGATACATTGGGACGCGACCTCTAGCCTCGATCGCTCGCAAGCCCAAGTTCGCGGGGAGGACTCATGAAGATTGCGGCGCGTTTCGGTTGCGTTGGCGTTCTATTGACGATGTTGCCGGGGTTCGCCAGCGCGCAGATGGGCATGCACGTTGGTCCAGCGATGCGCGGAATTTTCAATCCCGTGGTGGGTTCGGGCGGCCAGTACGAAATGACGACGGAGAAGGGCACCACCATGGTGATGGAAGTCGCCGTTGTCGGCAAGGAATCGGTGGGCGGCAAAGACGGGTACTGGTTCGAGACGACCATGTCCAATTCACCCATGGGACAAATGGTCATGAAATCGTTGACGGTTCTGGATGGGACGGACACCGTTATCTCTCGCATGATCATGCAAATGGGAAACCGCCCGCCGATGGAAATGCCTACGAACATGTCCAAGACGAGCGCCCAGAAGCAGCCCGCCGATATTCGCGATCGCGCAGAAGACGTCGGAAGCGAATCCATCACCACTCCCGCCGGAACTTTTACGGCCGAGCATTACAAAATGAAGGACGGATCGGGCGACGCCTGGGTGGCGCCAAAGGCCGGACCCTATGGCCTGGTGAAATTTCAGGGAAAAGACAGCAGTATGGTGCTAACCAAGGTCATCACCGACGCTAAGGACAAGATCACCGGGACGCCGGTTCCGTTCAATCCGATGGCGTTCCAGCAAGATCAGCAGCATCCGTAACGGAAATTCTGTGATTTCTGATTTTAGAGGCGCCCCAGTGGCTCCGGGGCGCCTCTTCTTTTTTTTGAGGCGTAGTTTCTGGCGCATCGTTCGCGAATCTGACAAGGACTGGGGGGTCCTGCTACATGGTTTCCACTGCCGACAAATTCTATCGTGGGCGCATCACGCAGCGAGAAAACTTCGCGCCAGACTTATGGAAGGTTAAAATCGATCCAGGCGGCGAATTCAATTTTGTCGCCGGACAGTACGCGACCCTGGGAGTGGACTCCTCTCTGAAGCGGGTGGAACGCGCGTATTCGATCGTCTCCTCGCCCTACGAGCGCGAATTGGAAATTTTCATCGAACTGGTCGAGCAGGGGGAATTGACGCCCTTGCTCCACAAGCTCCAGGTGGGCGATGAGCTCTCCGTGCGGAAAATCGCCAAGGGCCGCTTCACGCTCGACTTGAAAAGTGGGCGCCACAATCATCTTCTACTGGCTACGGTGACGGGCGTTGCGCCATACGTCTCTTACGTCCGCACGCTGTACGCAGATTGGAAGGAGAAAAAATTTCCCGGCGATCTGCGCCTTTACATAATCCAGGGAGCCAGCCGTCCGTGGGAATTCGGTTATCGTGAAGAACTCGAGCGCATCGCCAGCGATGTCCCCTGGCTGAAATATGTCCCGACCGTGAGTCGTCCTTGGGAGGACCAGGCATGGCGCGGGGAAACGGGGCGAGTGGAAGACGTTATCCGCAAGTACACGCACGAATGGAATCTCGATCCCGGCGATACCACCGGCTACCTTTGCGGCCATCCGCAAATGATTGAGCTGGGAAGGGGCATCCTGCTGCGCGGCGGCTATGCCAAAGAGTCCGTGCGCGAAGAAGTTTACTGGGTTGCGCCGAAGTGAAATCCCGATCCTGACGGGCGCGTGCAAGGGGCCTCGCTGCGCCCGTCAGTAAGGGAATCCGCCGCGATTTACTCCTGAGTTTCAGGACGTGCGGCGGCGACTTGTTCCACCGTGCTTTCGATCGCGCGTATCGGAGCGGAGACGTGCACCACATCATCTTGATTCGTGACGTCAACCACCACCGAACCGCCCGATTTAGCGACGACTACGTGCTGCCCGGGTTCGCGAACCTCCACCAGCGTTACGTCGTCACTGGCGCGCAATTGCTCGAGTGCCGCGCGAATCGTCGGCATCCATGGCTTGAGTTCGGCCGCGGCGTGGCCCAGCTTGCGGCTGGGGACAAAGTGCGTCGCGATAGGAACGATCATGGCCGGCGCAAGAACGTATACGTGATGAACTTCCGGCTGTTTTTCCACCACGTTCAGTTCGATCATCCCTTCGCTGCAAATCACGCCGATACCCGCGAGCGCCGTCCCGGCAATTCCCAGCGCCACTTTTCCTAGAAGAACCATCCCGCACCTCCTGCGTGAGTTTCGAGTTAGTCCGAAGAGCTATGCGAATCGATCCAGATGCGCACGTGCTCTGTGGCATCCTGCACTGTGACCAGAACCGCGTCGCCCGCATCGCTGAGCGCGCGAATCGCCGCGGCCACGTCGAGTTCGTTGTCTTTCGTGGTGGAAAATAGCGCGTCCACCACCTTCATCGGGACGGTCACGTCCACTTTCTCGCCATCCTTAGTCTTGTCCAAAACGTGCACGATCAAGTTTCCGTTCGACTTTGCGACGCGCACGTCCTGATCCTTTTCTTTCACGGTGACAAATTCGTTGTCCGGCGCGTTGCGAATCGCGTCCAGAATCGCGCGCACGTCCACGCCGTTGAAATCGGCTTCGCCGATGGTCACATGGCCGTTATGGAGGGAACCCTTGTTCACGGTGGGCAGGATAGCTGCCGCCATCGAAAGCGGTAGGTTTACGTTCACGCTCTCGCCTTTGGAAGCATCGTCCACCTTCACGTGCAGGTAGCGCTCGGCAGGTGCCGGCGCCGCGGTTGCAGTTACCGCCAGATTGCTCGTCAATAAAGCCAGCACACAGCACAGTCCAATCGCTCGCATCGCCTTTCGCATGTTTGGAAGCCTCCCGTGCTCTTCCTGCACATAAGTACGGAGGCGGTTGAGGAAATGTTCCGTGAATTCTTACGCGGACGGGCCGAGCGTCGAGGGAAAGGGGCGGCGGGGAACTAATCGCGCTGCGGCTTGAAATAAACGGCGGCCAGCGGCGGGACCTTGAGCTTGATAGACCACGGACGATCATTCCAGGGAATCGGTTCCGCGCGCACGCCTCCAGCATTTCCGGCGTCGCTGCCTTCGTAGTACGCCGAATCGGTGTTGAGAATTTCCCGATAGTATCCCGGTCCAGGGACGCCGACGCGGTAATCCAGGCGCAATACCGGCGTGAAATTGCAGACCACGACCACAAAATCCTCCGGGTTTCGTGCTCGCCGCATGAACGAAAGAATGCTCGCCGCCGCGTCGTTCGCCTCAATCCACTCGAAGCCCGCCCATTCGAAGTCCACTTCAAAAAATGGCCGTTCGGTGGCGTGCAGGCGATTCAGGTCGGTCAAGAGCCGCTGCACTCCGCGGTGAGATGCAGACTCTTCCAGCGACCAGTCCACGCTGCCCTCTTCCCAGAACTCGTTCCTCTCCGCCAGCTCACTACCCATGAACACCAGTTTTTTCCCCGGATGAGCGTACATATATCCAAAGAGCAGTCGGAGATTCGCAAATTTCTGCCAATCGTCGCCCGGCATTTTTTCCAGCAGCGTGCGTTTGCCGTGCACGACCTCATCATGAGAAAGCGGCAAAATAAAGTTTTCCTGGAACGCGTAAATCATCGAAAAGGTGAGTTCATTGTGGTGATGCTGGCGAAATAGGGGATCGAGCGCGAAATAACGCAGCGTGTCGTTCATCCATCCCATGTTCCATTTCAAATCGAAGCCCAGCCCGCCCACATACGTCGGCCGCGAAACCGCCGGCCACGAAGTGGATTCTTCCGCGATCATCAGCGCCCCGGGATGCCGGCTATGCAGCACCTCGTTCAAATGTTTCAGGAAAGCAATCGCTTCCAGATTTTCACGCCCGCCGAAGGCGTTCGGAATCCACTCGCCCGGTTTGCGCGAATAATCGAGGTACAACATGGAAGCCACCGCATCGACGCGCAATCCGTCGAGGTGATACTTGTCGAGCCAGAAAAGCGCGTTTGACACCAGAAAATTCTGCACTTCGTTCCGGCCGTAATTGAATACCAACGTGCCCCAGTCCGGGTGCGCGCCGCGGCGCGGGTCGGCATGTTCGTAGAGATGCGTGCCATCGAACCAACCCAGGCCGTGCGCGTCGCGCGGGAAATGCGCCGGAGTCCAATCCAGAATCACGCCGATTTCCTTCTGGTGGCAGCGGTCGACGAAATACATGAAATCCGCAGGCGAACCGAACCGGCTGGTCACGGCGAAATACCCGACGGTCTGATAACCCCAGGACGCATCCAGCGGATGCTCCATGATCGGCAGCAGCTCGATATGCGTGAAGCCCAGGCGCTTGACGTACGGCAGCAATTCGTCGGCGAGCTCGCGATAGGTCAGCCAGCGGTTTCCTTCCTCCGGTTTCCGCCTCCAGGACCCGGCATGCAATTCGTAAATCGTCATCGGCGAGTGTAGCCAGTCGCGCAGTGGACGCGACTCCATCCACGCGGTATCCCGCCAGCGATAACCATCGATCGTGCGTACCACCGACGCGTTATTCGGCCGCATCTCGCCCGCGAAGCCATACGGGTCGGTTTTCAAACCCAGTTGATCCCCGACCCTCGAGAGAATCTCGAATTTGTACACTTCGCCTTCGTCCAAGCCGGGAATGAACAGTTCCCAGATGCCGCTTGATCCGCGATGGCGCATCGGATGCACGCGTCCATCCCAGAAATTGAAATTACCCACTACGCTGACGCGCCGCGCATTGGGCGCCCACACGCCGAAATGCACGCCACGCACGCCGGCAACTTCGCGCACGTGCGCTCCCAGTTTTTCGTACTTCTGGTAGTGCGTACCTTCACCGGAAAGATACAGGTCGTACTCGGTGAGCACAGGCGGGAAAGCATACGGATCGTAAGTCTCGAAAATGTTTCCGTCACTGAAGCGAAACTGCACGCGATATCTATTTGGAGCGATGGCTTCGCTCTGCGGTTTCCCAGCGCCGCTCGTGGGAATGCGCGCTTCAAACACTCCGTCGGGATGAACTCGCTCGGCGCGGTGCGCTTCTGCTTTCTCGTCAAGCAAGACTGTCACTTCCGCCGCACCAGGGCGGAACACTCGTATCAAGAGCGATTTCTTCCCGCCCTGCTCGACCCAGTGCGGGCCCAGCACAGCAAACGGATCGGAATGCACTCCGCGGACGATCCGCTCGATATCGTTCGTCGAGGTCTCCTGAGGATTTGCTGCGGGAGCTTTCAGTTTGTCTTCTTTTCCCATAACACTCGGAAATCCAGACAACCGTCCGGCCACCATCTTACCGGAGGGAACGCCCCACGCCAAACTCACGGCCCGGTGATTTCTGTCGCCCGAATCGTGCTGGACTTGATCGCAGAACCCCGGTAGCCTAGCCGGCAGCTCTGGGGCGCACGGCGGGGCAATCCAAAGAAGGAGATCACTCTTGAAAAAACTCGCTCGCTCAATTTTCCTCCTGGCCGCACCGGCGCTGCTCCTCGGCTTTGCGTGCACGACACGTGCGCAGGAAGGCTCACAGCCGAAAGCTCCGCAAACGCCCACCCAAGCCGTTCTCGAGAACTGGAACGACGTGGGCAACCGCCTGATAACCATGGCGCAGGATTGGCCCGAAGAAAAATACAGCTACAAATTGAATCCCGCCGTCCGCACCTTTCAGGAAGTAATCCTGCACATTGCAGGATCGAATTACGACGTGATCAATCATCTGGCCGGCACCAAGGTCGGCGAAGCGCAAAACGATCCGCCCGTAAGTCAATATAAGACCAAAGCGCAGACGGTGGCATATCTGAAAAAGTCCGTAGAAGACGGTGCCGCGCTCATCCAAAGGGAAGGCGACACCGATGTGTTAAAGCATCTCTCCGGATGGATCGGTTACACCGAGCACATGGGCGAGCATTACGGCTTGTTGGTGGCGTACTACCGCGCGACTGGCGGCGTGCCCCCAGAGTCGCGCCCCAAGAAGTAGCTGCACTGACGCTATTCCGGCAGCCGGGGATCGTGGCGTTGAAGCTGGCTCCGCTGCCAACCACCGCCGCGCCGCGATTCCCTCGCTGGACTGTCATGTGCTCCTTTCGGTCCTCCTAGGGCGTCTGTCCACCCCCTCCGGACGGAAAAACAGCCGTTTTCCGACGGCTTCCGCCGGCATCCGAAACCCCTTCATCGCTGCCGCATCCGGAGCTTTTTCGAGGATAGCGGCGCACCCGCCAAGGCGAGTGTTCCAAGGCCTTAAACACGGCGAAAATGGCGGTTTCGCCGCCTCTAAGTCATAGGAAATGTGAGTGCTTAGTACGAACGTACCATTGCCGCTCTATTCGCCACAACCTATACAAGAGGTGGGGGAATCCTCGGAAACGAGCTCCTCGTTCCGCACCAGAGAACATGCCAAACAAGGCCGCCACTTTGCCGAAGAATGGAGATGTTTCGTCGCGCGCCCATGCGGGCAAGCGGCCAGCCAATCTCCCGCACTCCGGGCACGGGCCCACGGACGGAGGTTCGTTTCCGTCCCAGTTGGATTTTCAACTCCTGTTCTCGAGTCATCCTGAAGCCATGGTCGTCCTCGACCTAAACCACCGCATTCGGATGTGCAATCCCGCCTTCGAAAAACTGTTCCAGCATCGCCAAGCCGAAATTCTCGGCGCCGACCTCGATGGGCTGCTGGCG
>Ga0070733_10001918_pt1 | contig 15211 bp, 10 predicted proteins | sample Coa_R1_9_FD_66450 | JGI IMG/M metagenome (GOLD analysis project Ga0070733, IMG submission 66450) | Surface soil microbial communities from Centralia Pennsylvania, which are recovering from an underground coalmine fire - Coalmine... | ecosystem: Environmental > Terrestrial > Soil > Unclassified ... | reverse complement strand
CAAACCCAAAACCCCAACCAAAACCCACTACAGCCCGCCTCCCGATCACCCTTGGCGCAAACCATGGAAGCGGACATTTCTAAATTGCGCAAAACCGGACATTTCTACTTTGCGTTGACATAAGTTCCCTAATCTTTTAAACACAAACGAGTTATCGGGTCAGAAAGGAATCATGGGCAGTTCCTTTGATCTCGGAGGGCGCTCGCGCTATCTACGGATGGGAACATTCAGTTTTGAAACCGGGAAACGTCGAGAGGTGCGAATGCGAATGGCAATTCTGTTGGGCCTGGCTTTACTGGGGGCGTCAACTCTGGCCGCGACGGGCAGGATCCACCCGCTGGACGTCAAATTCGGGCTCTGGGAGATTACGGAACCGTAACGACCCATGGGCGAAGCCCTGGCCCGCCCGAGGACCTCTCGAAGCTCACACCGGGACAACGATCCAGGCTTGCAGAAAGAATGAAGGCCCAATCTGAGGCAACAAGGAATACCAGAACCTATCGGTCGTGCCTGACGAGGACTGTCGGCAACCGAACGACAGCTTCCGACTCGATCTACATCGGAACATGGATCGGGGCTGTCTGTGGTACCGTACATTCACCTTGAACGGACCCGAACGCTTTCCATTTCAGAGGTGGCACTGAAGCGAGCATTTCTCGTCAATTTTCCATGAGCGAATCGACACACCCGGCGACATTGGAACAGCGGTTCGTCCCGCGCGACCGCCAGAGTTTCTTCGACGCGCAACGGCGAAACCGGCGCGCCACGTGGCGGCTGTCCGTTCTGTGCCTGCTGGCGGTGGTGATCATGGGCATTCCCCTTGCCTTGATCGTCACGCCCTTTCTCTACGCTGTCTCCTTGCTCGTGGCGGACATCGTCAATCTCTTTTTCCCGTTGTCCCCGGCTTTCTGGCAACAAGCGAGCGAGGTTGCCCGGTTCGGATTCGTTGCGCTCCACTGGCTTCTGAATCACCAACCGGCTGCCCCACGCGCCCTCGCTATCGGCGCGGCTGTGATGCTACTTCCCGGTGCAGTGCTGTCGATTCTGTTGTGGCTTGGAATGAACGGTCTGTTCAAGCACGCCGGGGTGGGAGGGGCCCTTCTCGCGTTGAAAGCGCGAGAGCCGAACCCGGGAGATTTGAAGGAGCTGCAACTGAACGACGTCATACAGGAAATGGCGATTGCAGCAGGGCTGCCCGCTCCGCGCGTTATGCTGATCGACGCGGCCGGCGCGAACGCTGCGGCCATCGGTACTTCGCCGGCAGACGCACGCATCGTGGTATCGCGACGCCTTCTCGACGACTTGAGCCGCGACGAGATGGAGGGAGCGCTCGCGCACTTGATTGGTTCAATTGGCAACGGCGATCTTCGCATCGCCTTCCGAGTGACCTCGATTTTCGAGACCTGCGGACTCCTCGTGGCCGTCATCAATTCGCCATTCGGCTCACAGTCGCGCCGCACGCTTTGGCGAATCATCCGTTACGGAATCGGCGGGTCTCGGAAAGGGGACAGCACTCAGGAAGCCGCGGCGGTCGCTGAGATTTTGGCGCGCGGAGTTGGGATGGATACGGACGATATCGATCGGATGTTCGACACCACGCGAAAGAAATCCATCCTTCGCTCCATTCGAGATTTTCTCTTGTTTCCCATTTTCTTCACGAACACAGCAATCAAACTCTCCTTGTGGTTTTTCTCCGGCGCCATCCTGGGACCGTCGGTCGCGTTGCTTTGGCGAACACGCAAATATCTTGCGGATGCTTCCGCCGTGCAGCTGACGCGCAACCCGGATGGCTTGGCATCGGCTTTGCAGAAGCTAAGCGCCGACGCCAACTTCATTCCCGCCGGCAATTGGGCGTCTCACCTCTTCATCATCAATCCGAGCACCTCAGACGGCGGCAGTTCGGCCCGCCCGGACCAGCGGCAACAGGAAATCCTTGCCCAAGCCTGGGCAGCTTCGGCGCAGACCGAAGATGCCGGCTCTGCGGCACGGACGAGGCCTGCCGATTTCGCGGCCACCGTCCGCGAGTTCAGTGCCGTGCAGCGGGCGGCTTTTTCCGGCGACGCCAAAGCCATTGCGCGTTTGGATGCAGCAAGGCAGGCGCTGTCGGCGCTCGATCCTGCATTGGCTGCACAAATTCCGAATGTCGCCGATTTAGCTGCGGCGCGGCAAGGTGACCGTGCGGCAATCGGCCGTCTGCGAGGTCTCCGCCAACAGGAAGCGGGTGACCGGAAACCCCAGAATGGCCCGGACGAGTCCGGTATGTCGTCCATCACGTTTCTGGCCTTTCATCCCCCGGTGAAGCGGCGACTGAAGCGGCTTGACCGGATGGGTGCGCACGCCGATCTCGGCGCCGCGGACCACAAGTTGTGGATCGTTGCTGCTGTTTTTTCCCTAATATTCGCTCCTTTTTTCGTGGCGCTGGTCGCGCTTTTTCTGCTCCTGATCGCGATTATGATTTTGTCGAGCCTCACATTTCTCCTGATCTGGATGGCCTTTATCCACGAAATATTCGGGTTCTTCGCACATCATTAGAAGACCGCTTCTTGAGAGGAGAGAACATCTTGCGAATTTCGCCGGAACTGATTGGGATCGCGATCGCGGCCGCTATTCTCATCTGGATCGTCGCCGGGTTCAATGCTCTCGTTGCGCTGCGCACGCGTGTGCAAAACGCATGGGCCGAAATCGACGTTCAACTCAAGCGGCGCCACGATCTGATCCCGAATCTCGTCGAGGCTGTGCGCGGGTACATGCAGCACGAGCGCTCAACGTTGGAAGCGGTAGCGCAGGCCAGGACGCAAGCAATGGCCGCGGCGAGAGGCGGCATCGAGCAGCGTTCGACGGCGGAATCCGTCCTAACTGGGGCTCTCGGTAACCTGTTTGCTGTGGCTGAGAATTATCCGCAGCTGCGCGCCGTCGAAAGCGTGATGCTCCTGCAGGAACAACTGACCTCGACCGAAAATCGCATCGCCTACGCGCGCCAGTTCTATAACGATGAGGTGATGAAGTACAACACGGCACAATCCACGTTCCCACGCAACTTGTTTGCCCGACCCTTCGGTTTTTCTCCCGCCGCAATGTTCACCGCTGCTGATTCCGAACGCGCCAACGTTCAAGTGCGGGTCTAAGACTCCTCGGCCGTCCGCAAGAAAATCCGGCGCCAGAGCGCGATCGTGCCCCCACGCGCGAGCAGTGCTTAAATCCCTGCACAGAAAAACGCTAGCCATCATGCCCCGTCCGCCGCGTCGCAAATCTACCAAATCTGGGATGTCTGGCGAGTCGCTCCGCTTGGTGTGAATCAGCAGGAATCAGTAACAAGGAACAAGAATCGGTTTCATACCGCTGGATCCAAGAAACAAAAGGCGTCGGAGCTTAATCTGTAAACTCATATGTCGCAGGTATCCCGATAATTGTAAGCCATTGAAAATGCGTGTGAGGCGGCGCACAAAGAAATTGGCGAGCCGCGTGCACTGTGAACCTGCAGACTGACGGTGCTTTCTTTTGGGGCGGGCGCCGGTTTGTTGCCTCAGGCTTGCCACAGAAGGCATCCACAGAATTTTTGGGGGAGGACTACGCCACATGCGAAGGGGTGTGCGAATTTCCAGTCTGACAGGCGGTCTCTCAATATTGATGACAGTCCTTGCCGTTCTTCTATTTGCCTTTGGCCCCTTGCCTCTCTGGGGCCAGGCTACGTCGACCGGCACCATCGTGGGAACGGTGACGGATAATTCGGGGGCGGTCGTCGCGGGCGCCTCGGTCACTCTGATCGACAAGTCGACGGGCGACACGCGAACCACGACCACGAACGACGTCGGCCACTACATCTTCCCGAACGCGAATCCCGGCGCCTACACGATCAAGTTCAAGAAGTCAGGATTCGCTGAATTGGACGTCACGGGGGCGGTGGTGACGGTGGGCAGCCAGTTGAACGAGAACGTGCAGATGAAGCTGGGCGCCGTATCCACGACGGTCACGGTAACGGAGACCGCTGGCGCCGAATTGCAGACCATGAATTCTACAGTCGGGCAGACACTTTCGGGCACAGCTCTGGAGTCACTGCCTGCCATTGGCCGCGACGTCACGACGTTCGCTGTTCTGCAGCCGGGTGTTAGCCCGGATGGCAGCGTAGCAGGAGCTGTGGTAGACCAGAGCACCTTTACGCTCGACGGTGGCAACAATACGAATGACATGGACGGAAGTATGCAGGTATATACGCCCAGCTTCGCTAACGATCCTACGGGCGGCATCGTGTCAGGTATGATTGGCTCGCCGCCGACCGGCGTTCTGCCGACCCCAGTTGACAGCGTTGAGGAAATCAAGGTTAATACCGCGAACCAGACGGCGGACTTCAACAATTCCTCCGGTTCCCAGGTTGAAATCGTCACGAAGCGGGGAACGAGCAACTGGCACGGCTCAGCTTACGAGTATTACCTCGATAACAATTTCTCTGCTAACACATGGGACAACAACTTGTCGGGTACGCCCTTACCGAGCTACCACTTCAACCGGTTCGGTTTCGCAGGGGGCGGCCCGATCATTCCGAAAGAAATTCTTGGCGGAAAGACCTACTTCTTCGCCAATTACGAAGGTTTCCGGTACCCGCAATCGAGCACTTTTGAGATGACGGTTCCGAGCGCCAACCTGCGCAACGGCATCGTGACGTTCGGCGGCACGAACTATAACGTCCAGACCTACGATCCCCGGGGTATCGGCATCGACCCACTCGTCCAGCAGCTCTGGAACACCTACGAACCGATAGGAAATGACACAAGTTGCGGAAGTTTACTGGGCAGCCGTTGCGACGGCGTGAACGGGATAGGCTTCAAGGAGAACCTTCTGCTTCCGGAGCGAAGCGACTTTGGAGTTGCCCGACTCGACCACGACTTCGGCTCGAAATGGCACTTCATGTCGAGCTACCGCGACTACAGGTTGCTTCGCGCCACAAGCAGCCAAGTCGATATCGGCGGATTCTTCCCGGGCGATAAGCTGGGCGTTCCTTCTTCCCTCTCGAACCGGCCGCAACAGCCGTGGTACTACGTGGCCAGCTTAACGACTAACGTCTCTCCCAACGTTACCAACGACTTCCACTACAGCTATCTGCGCAATTCCTGGGCCTGGGAGAGCGACAATGCGCCGCCACAGTTAAGCGGTTCTACAGGCGCACTTGAGCCGCTCGGCGAAGTATCGACGACGGTGCTTGCGCCCTACAACGTGAACACTCAAAGCGTTCGCACGCGGTTCTGGGATGGACAGGACAATTTCATCCGCGACGATGTGACGGTGCTTCACGGCAACCATCTCTTCCAGTTCGGCGGCCAGTATCAGCGCAACTGGAACTACCACCAACGAACCGATAACGGTGGGGGAATCAACTACACGCTTACCTATCAGCTGGGAGACTCGAAGGGCGCGGGGTTAGTCGACATGTCGAGTGTGACGGGAGCGGGTTATCCGACGGGCAGCGCGGCCGCGCGGTACTTCGCCGCGGTAACCGGCATAGTCACCGACTCGCAGATCGCCTACACCCGCACCGGTGCCAATCTTTCCCTGAACCCGCCGCTTACTCCGGCATACGACCAGAGCACGATCCCCTATTACAACGTTTACTTTGGCGATAGCTGGCACATCAAGCCAACCCTGACGCTGACATACGGCTTGGGATGGACTCTGGAAATGCCCCCCACCGAGGCGCAAGGGAAGCAGATCGAACTCGTCGACGCCAGCGACCAGCAAATCGACATTCAGGCCTATCTAACCCAGCGCGAGAGAAACGCACTCCAGGGTCAGGTTTACAACCCCCCGGTCGGCTTCGCTCTGGTTGGCAATACCGGCAATCACCAGAAATATCCCTATAATCCGTTCTACGGCTCTTTCAGCCCCCGCGTCTCAGCAGCTTGGAATCCTCAGTTCGAGTCCGGGAGCTTCATGAGCAAGCTGTTTGGCGAGAACAACTCCGTCATTCGCGGCGGCTACAACCGAATCTACGGCCGTCTGAATGGCGTGGACCTGGTTCTCGTTCCTCTGCTGGGCACCGGGCTCATTCAAGCCGTCCAATGCCGGCAGGCATTGATGAGCGGGGCTTGCGGTCCGGCGAACCCGACTGCCGCTAATGCGTTCCGGATCGGCATCGATGGCCCAACGGCGCCGATCGCCGCGGCCGCTCCGACTCTGCCACAACCGGATTTCCCCGGCATCAATGCCGCGGAAGCAGGAGCGGGCGAAGCGCTCGATCCTAATTTCCGGCCCAACGCAGTTGACTCCTTTGACCTGACCATCCAGCGCCAGTTCGGACCCAAGGTGATTCTGGAACTTGGGTACATCGGGCGTCGCATTACCCACGAATACCAGCCCGTAAACATCAACGCGGTACCGTACATGATGACCCTAGGCGGCCAGAGTTTTGCGCAAGCTTACGCCGCTGTGGAAACGGCCATGGGCTGTGCGACTTCCATCGTTGCTTGCAACAACGCGACCGCTGGGACAACAACAGTCGCACCGCAGCCGTTCTTCGAGACAGCCCTCGCTGGCACCGGTTACTGCACGCCGGGCAATTGCACGGCTACAGTCGTCGCCAACGAGTTCAGCAACTTTCAGAGTCAGAGCGTCTGGAGCCTCTGGTCGGATCTCGACAATGGCGGAACGACTCCGGGCTTCAACTTCCCGCATAGCATGTTGAACACCGCCGGGCAGTTGTCGTCCGGCGTAGGCGTCAATGCCAGCCTCGGTCACGGCAACTATAATGGGGGCTTTATCTCCTTGAGGACCAATGACTGGCACGGGATTACTGCTCTCCAAAACTTCACCTACAGCAAGGCGTTGGGCACGGGAGCCCTAGTCCAAGCAACCAGCGAGTACACGCTCGTCGACCCGTTCAACATCAACGAGGCATACGGCGTTCAGGACTTCGACCGGAAATTCGTGTACAACCTGGCCACGGTTTACAACCCGCCGGCCTACAAAGGCCAGCAGGGACTGGTGGGACACCTGCTTGGCGGCTGGAGCTTTGCTCCCATCTTCACTGCTGGCAGCGGAGCACCTCTCCTGTGCAACGTTGCCGACGGCGGGGCGTTCACGGGCGGTACCGGGTCGCAAGGTTTCGGCGCCGGTGACGGCGTGAACTTTTTTGACAACGAGCAATGCATCTTCAACCAGCAACCGGGCAGTCTCTCGGCGCACCTCGGTGTTGCCGGCAGCGGCGGTATCGGAACGGCTACTGCTGGCAGTACCCGGGCTTCAGAGATCAATCTCTTCTCTAATCCAGAAGCGGTGTGGAACACAGTCCGACCCCCGATTCTGGGGATCGACAAGCGTGCCGGCGGGCTGGGACCAATCCGTGGCCTTCCCTACTGGAACGTTGACTTCAGCGTCACCAAGAACGTGAAGTTCACGGAGCGTTTCGGGATTCAGCTCTACTCCATCTTCACCAATGTCTTTAACCACAATCAGCTGTTTGATCCAGGAGGCGGTGTGATCGACACGACGAGCCCTTCTACGTGGGGGGTGATCAGCGCGCAGGGGAACACGCCGCGTCAAATCCAGCTTGGTTTGCGGCTCAACTTCTAACCTCGTCCAGCTTTAGCTGGTTCACCGGGCCGTCCCGACTCGCCCTCGGGGCGGCCCGGTTTTTTTCTTCTCGATCGGACTTATTCCATGACCATTACTCGGCGTACCCGGACTTTCGCCGCAGGTAGTATGCGGGGCGTGTTCGCAACGCCGTCTCTCACCGCCTGTCCGGAACGCGCGGTGCGACCGCAATCCGGAGAAAGCACAGTGAGCGTTCGCGCCATAGTTCCGCACATCGAACCTGAGCGAATCGAGCTGGGAATCACGGACCACCTTCGAGTCGCCTTGCTGTCCGACCCTCCTGGCCTGGTAGAAGCTCCTCCTTCTAACAGAATTGCCGTATGCATCCATGCCGGGCCGCCCGTGTTCGCGTGCTGCAGCCACGGAAAGGAACAAGATCGCGGGACCGTGATTCATGGCTACGTCGATATCATCCCCTCAAACACGCCGGCGACATGGGAACTTAAAGGAACAGATATCGATCTTGTCATCGGGGTCAGCCAAACTCTGGTGCGGGAGATCGTCATGGATTCCGGACGAGATCCGCGTCGTCTGGAAATCCGCAGTCGATTTCAGGTGCGCGATACGCAGATCGAACATAGCGGCCGGGCCCTGAAAGCAGAAATGGAAACCGGATATCCGTGCGGCCGGCTTTACATGGATAGCCTCGCAACGGCCTTGGCCACAAGACTGGGGGGAGCCACAGCTCGCTGTCCCGGATACCCGAAGCCCGTTCGGGACGGATGTCGCCGCGCACACTTCGGAACGTGCTGTCCTTTATCGAGGAGAATCTCGGCGAGGAGTTGTCTCTCCGTGCGGTCGCGCAGGTTGCCGGCTTGAGCGTGTCGCATTTCAAAGGCCTGTTTCACGAATCCGTCGGCCAGTCGGTACACCGGTACTTGATCCGCCGAAGAGTCGAACGCGCGGCGGAACTCCTTCGAGAGAGAACCCTGCCGATCGGGCAAGTAGCTCTGGAAGTGGGATTCTGTCACCAGAGTCATCTCGCTATGCACATGCGTAAACTGCTCGGCGTTTCGCCCAGCCAGGTAAGGCAGTCCTGCCACTGATTCGATCGCTCGCGCTGAGGATCTCTAACGTGAACCGCAAATAGGGGAACACGGGAAGCATTGCGAGCACTGATGCTCGAGTTCGGGACATCCCGGAACCGCTGGCCGAGTTGCTGAAAGAGCACGCCGTCGGGAGGTCCGGCTGTTTGTTCGCAACAAAGGACGGTCACGTTCTACACCAGCGAAACGCCCTCCGCGCTTTGCACGCTACAGGCAAGAAAGTCGGCTTTCATGCTTTCCGACGATTCCGCACGGAGACATTGCGTCGAGCGCGTGTACCGGAAGACCTGACGAAGCTCTGGCTCGGTCACTCGAAACAGACTGTTACTGATCTCTACGCGAGCGGGTTGGAGAAAGACGAAGCGTGGCGGCGGGAATGGTGTGAGTGGGTGGGGTTGGGTTTTTCGTTAAATGGGCTACTTGGGCTACGAAAAGCGGCAGCAAGCGATTCTGCAAAAGCCGCGTAAAACCAACGTGGGGCAGCGATTAGAATGGCGCGCCCGGAGGGAATCGAACCCCCGACCCTCTGCTTAGAAGGCAGACGCTCTATCCAACTGAGCTACGGGCGCGTCGCGTGTAACTCAGTCACTGTACAGCGCTTGTGCTCTCAGTCGCAACGGGCAACTGAGGTACCTCGTTTGAACGCTGGCGCGAATCGACGGGCACAGTTCGACCGGCATCTCTTCCGGGTATGTGCATCCATCCGAAGATGCGGTTTCGGATGCTATTCTCGGTGGGGGTGACACAAAATTGGGCATAGCCAAAAGCGCGTCAGGAACGTGTGCCGGAATGAGTAAAGCACGAACGGACGAACCGATTCTGGCTTCGCTTCGCGGTTTCGACAAAGGCAGAATAAAGAGGAGGAACAACGGGCGTTCGCGTCAGAACGTATGAGTGCTAGTCTGGGCGAGCCTCGTTCGGCATAGTTCCAGGTATCTGGAGAAGACGTGGTTATTGTCCTCATGGGAGTCTCTGGTTCTGGCAAAACTGCCGTCGGTCAGGCGCTCGCAGCCAAACTCGGTTGGACCTTCGAGGACGCTGACGACTGGCACCCCTCGGCGAACGTCGCAAAAATGCGAAGCGGCATCCCCCTGACTGATAAGGATCGCGAGCCCTGGCTGCGGTCTTTGAATGGCGCCATTCAGGGCTGGATCGCGAATGGAAAGGATACTCTGCTGGCCTGCTCCGCCCTTAGGGAACGGTATCGCGATGCACTCCGCGGGGGAATCAAGAACAGCGCCTGTTTGCGCTTCGTGTACTTGCGCGGCACGTACGAGCAGATCGATCGGCGCCTGCGGGCGCGGAGCGGGCACTTTATGCCGGAGTCTCTGTTAAGGAGCCAGTTCGAAGCGCTCGAAGAACCGAAAGCCGAGGAAGCGTTCGCGCTGGATGCGAGAATGCCTATTCCACAAGCGGTCGACGCGATCATTGCTGGCTTGCGGCTCGACGCCTCGTCCTCGCAGAGATCATGTGCTTAGGAACTTAGTTCGGAGCAGACTTGGATTGCGACGAGCGAGCGGCGAGACGAATGAGATCCGGAAGGACCTTTCCCAAGGGATGGTTCTCTGGCGAGCCAAATGAGAAATAGATCTCGCGGTAGTGACGGTACAACTCTTCGTAAATCTTCTGCTCGGATCGTTGTGGCTCGTAAACCCGGTGTGAGGGGCAGATCTTGTCCTGAGCCTCTTCTACCGTCTTGAACGTTCCGGCAGCGAGAAAAGCGAAAATAGCTGAGCCCAGACTCACAACGCTGCTCGAAGGAACCAGCACCGGCCTACCCAGCACGTTGGCATAGACTTGGTTGAGCACGTTGTTCTTTTGCGGGATGCCGCCAGCATTGATGACGCGCTTGATCTCCACTCCGTGTTCGGACATGCGATCCAGAATCACTCGCGTGTGCAGGGCCGTACCTTCAATGGCGGCAAACAATTCATCCTGTGCCGTGGCCTGGAGATTCCAGCCCAGCGTAATGCCACGAAGATTGGGATTCACCAGGACGGTACGGTCGCCGTTGTCCCACGTCATGCGGAGCAAGCCGGTCTGACCGGCGCGGTAGGTCTCCAGTCCCTCGCTCAGCGTCTTTACGTCCGTCTCCGCGCGCGTCGCAATCGCATTGAAAATATCTCCGACTGCGGAAAGCCCGGCTTCGATCCCCGTGCGGCCCGGGTGCACGCTTCCCTGCACGACGCCGCAGACCCCGGGCACCAGGTTAACCGAGGGGGTGATTCCAATGATGCACGTGGAGGTGCCGATCACGTTGACCATGTCATCCGTGCGGCAGCCCGCGCCGATCGCGTCCCAGTGCGCGTCGAAAGCTCCGACGGGAATTGGAATGCCGGGCTTCAGGCCGAGCCGTTCTGCCCAATACCGCGAGAGTCTGCCCGCAATCTGGTCGGACGGGGCATATTCGCCATCAAGCTTCTCCCGTACCCCAGCGAGCAACGGATCGACTTTCACAAGGAACTCTTCTGGCGGAAGCCCCCCGAGCGAGGCGTTCCACATCCACTTGTGCCCCATCGCGCAGATGCTGCGTTTCACTTTTTTCGCGTCGGTGATGCCGGAAAGTGTCGCAGCCACCATGTCACAATGCTCAAACGCGGAAACGAACGCGGATCGCTGCGCGGGATTGTGCCGGAGCCAATGCAGCAGCTTCGAAAAGCCCCATTCCGACGAGTAGATGCCGCCGCACCATTCGATGGCTTCCAGTTTTTCGCGATGCGCAGTTCCGGTGATTTCGGCGGCTTCGCCTTTGGCGCGATGGTCGCACCAAAGATAATATTCGCCCAGCGGCACGAGATCCTTGCCTACTGGGATCACTGAAGATCCAGTAGTATCGAGCGCAATCGCTTCTACCTGATCGCCCGAGATGCCTGCCTTCTTCACTGCCTCCCGCGTGGCGGCGGCAAGCGCACGCATGTGGTCATCATGCGACTGGGTCGCGTACTCGGGATCCTCCCGCTTGCGATGGAGAGGATACTCCGCGATGGCCGACGCGAGCAGGCCGTGTTCGCTGTCAACGATGGAGACTCGCACGCTAAGCGTGCCAAAGTCGACGCCAGCTGCAATGGCCACTAGCAGGCTCCGCGCGGCCCGTTGTGCCAGTGCATGTCCCAGCCGAAGTACCTGGTGGTAGCCTCATGCACGGCCGATGCGACCGTGGAAAGGTTCGCCGCGACATGGTGCTCGAAGCCGTTCTCGCAGATATAGTGCAGGAGCTTCTGCAGATTCGGAATCTCGACGACGCCGGCTCCCCCGAACGTGTTCAGCGAGTCCTCCGTGAACCGTCCCTCGCCCACATACCCGCGCATGAGTCCCGCCGTGTCGTCCGTTGAGAACCGCGCGAAGCTCATCTTCTCTGGCTTGATCAGTCCCACGCACGTGCCGAACGTATTTTCTTTTCCGACGGTTCCCGCGATGATTTCCTGGAAATCCATCTTCACCGACCGGAAAAAATGTTTTGGCAGATTCGAACAGTGGAAGCAGACGGCCTTGTTCGGATCGGAGCCGTAATTGTTGTTCCAATCGAGCAAAGCCGACGGCGATTCCGAGGCAAGCCGCAGTGCGTGCATGCCGAGGACCCCGCAAATATCCACTTCGCAGGCGCTGGAGAGCAGGCTATCGCTCATCATGCTCATTATCGTGCACGGCACGACGCCGAGATTCTCCTCGAGCGACGTCCAGCATTGAACGGCGCTGATCGCCACCTCCGTGGCCTTCATCCATTCGTCTACCACCGCTCCTAGCTTCGCCATCTTCATCAACGCGGGGACGGGCACCGCGCTCGAGTCCACGTATTTCTTAATGGAGGCGAGCTTCGATTGAGCCCGATCGTCGCTGTCCTTCATGCGCTCGATGCGGCCGAGAACCTCCGAAAGATCAAGCGTTTCGATCGAGATCCCATTCGCTTCCAGGATTTTCTCGCTGTAGCGAACCGTGTTGAATGCCGCCGGACGCGCGCCCAGCGCTCCGACGCGCAAATTACGGAAGCCCTTCACCACGCGACATACGGCTGCGAACCAGCGCAGATCGTCCGCAAATTCCGGCGAGTTCGGGTTCTCCGTGTGCAAAGTTGTGAGCGAGTATGGGATTCCGTACTGGCTCAGATTGTTGCAGGCCGACATCTTGCCGCAAAAACTGTCGCGTCGGAACTTGATGGTCATCTTCTCGGGCTCATCCGGTGTGGCCTGGATGAGCACAGGAACGCGGAGGTCGGCTAGCCGCAACGTGTCGGCTATGGCTCGCTCTTCGCCGAAATTCGGCAGAGTCACGATAATTCCATCGAGTTGTTCGCGTTTGCTTTTGAACAGATCAGCGCAACGCCGCGATTCTTCGCGAGTTTCCACCGCGCCGTACTTGCTTTGCTCGGGACTCAGTGCCACCACATCCATTTCCGCGCCTTCCAGTGCGCGGACCATTTCTTCCCGCCCGCTCTTCGCCAAATGATCGGGAAAGAAACCGCGGTTGCCCACAATCATGCCCATCGTCATCTTCTTCTTGGCCATGACGCTCCCCAGTCTCGGACCTTGCCGCCTGCAATCTCGGCGCTGCAGCTGACTATCAACAATCGTCGCTACGACGAACCCCGTCCTTCCTTAGTCTGTCCGTAGTAAGCCGTCGTTCCGTGTTTCCTCAAGTAGTGCCGGTCGTGCAATACCTGCTCAATTGGCCGCGCCTCTGCATTGATCAACAGTGTGTAATAGGCCATTCTCGCTACCGACTCCAAAATCACTGCATTGTGGGCCGCCTGCCCGACGTTCGAGCCCCAGGTGAACGGCCCATGGCTTGCCACCAGCATCGCCGGAACGCTCGAGCAGTTCCCACCCTTCACTTCCCGGATGATTGCATCTCCAGTGTTTTTTTCGTACTCGCCTTCAATTTCTCTTCCCTCCATCGGCTCGGTCACCGGTACCGGACCGTGAAAATAGTCGGCGTGGGTCGTGCCGAAACATGGGATCGCTTTTCGAGCCTGCGCCCAGGCAGTTGCGTATTCCGAATGCGTGTGTGCGATGCCTCCGATTTCGGGAAACGCTTTGTACAGCGCCAGGTGAGTGGGAAGATCCGACGAAGGTCGAAGTTTGCCTTCGACTACCCGGCCGTCCAGTTCAGTCACCACGAGATGTTCGGGCTTCATCTCCTCGTATGGCACACCGCTCGGTTTGATCGCCACCAGTCCGGCCTCGCGATCGATTCCACTGGCGTTTCCGAAGGTATACAGCACCAATCCGCGCCGCACCAGTTCGAGATTGGCCTCCAGCACCTCTTCTCGCAGAGCTTCCAGTCTCATCAACCCTCTTGTTTTCCTCCGCGACGGTCGACCATCTTCACGCGCGTCCCAGCGGGACCTTCCTCCAGCAGAACTAAATCCGAGTCCTCTTCGTCCGCTGAGGAAACAGCTCTTTGTGTTATCGCGTCGAAAACCTGAACTCCGTGACTTGACGATAACGCTGCCCAGGTTTCAACTCGGTCGTCGGAAACTTGGGCTGGTTCGGAGAATCTGGGAAGTGCTGCGTCTCGAGAGCCAGAGCTGCGCGATGCACGTACACTTTCCCATCCTTGCCTGTGATCGTTCCATCCAGAAAATTCCCGGTGTAGAACTGAATTCCTGGCTGGGTGGTCCAGACCGTCAAAACGCGTCCCGAAGTCGGGTCATATACTTCCGCTGCCTCGCCGAACTCGCCTGCCGGCTTATCTAGGACCCAGTTGTCGTCATATCCCTTGGCATTGTGCAGTTGCTCGTTATTTTCGTTTATGCGCGAACCAATCACCGTCAATTTGCGGAAATCGAACGGCGTCCCAGCCACCGGCTCCGCCACTCCGGTCGGAATCAGGTTCGTGTTCACCGGAGTGAAGTGGGAAGCATTGATCTTCAGTTCGTCATGAAGAATCGTCCCGTTTCCTTGTCCCGACAGATTCCAGTAGGAATGGTTGGTGAGATTCACCACAGTGTCCTTGTCCGTGGCAGCCGAATAGTCGATGTGCAACGCATTGCCGACGAGCGTGTACTTCACGACGGCGGTCAGCGTCCCGGGAAATCCCTGATCGCCGTCCTTGCTTACATGCGTCAGTTCGATGCCGTTCTCGATTTCTTTTGCCTTCCATACTACTTTGTCGAACCCGCGAGTGCCCCCGTGAAGCGTATTGTCGCTGTCGTTCTTGGGTAGCGTATAGGTGTGGCCTTCCAGCTTGAATTGCCCGTGCGCGATCCGATTCGCATATCGGCCGATGAGAGCGCCGAAATAAGGTCCCGGGTTCTTCTCGTATCCGTTGACCGAATCGAAGCCGAGGACAACGTCCTCAATTTGCCCTTTTCGATCCGGAATCTTCAGGGACTGGACGATACCGCCGTAGGTCATGATCCGCGCCTCGACGTTCCCGTCCTTCAGGGTGTAGATTTCAACGGGAATTCCGTCCGTGGTCTTACCGAAGAGCTGTTTTGTCACTTGCGTCTTCGCCTCCAGACTGAGCGGCAGCATACCGAGCACCGCAATCATCGCGACTTTAGCTCCTGCTTTTGGCCAACACATTTCCGCGCGCCTCCATTCAGATATGCTACGCGCTCCACTGGACCACGGTGTAGGAGCGCG
>Ga0070733_10001917_pt1 | contig 15212 bp, 14 predicted proteins | sample Coa_R1_9_FD_66450 | JGI IMG/M metagenome (GOLD analysis project Ga0070733, IMG submission 66450) | Surface soil microbial communities from Centralia Pennsylvania, which are recovering from an underground coalmine fire - Coalmine... | ecosystem: Environmental > Terrestrial > Soil > Unclassified ... | reverse complement strand
GACCGACGCCGGCGGCTTCTGGTGGGACGTCGCGGTGCCCGCCGTCTCGAAACGCGAAAGCGTGATGACCGCGCGCAATAATTATGAGACCGCGCTGGCCGACCAGCGCGTCGGGGACTAGCGATGACGATAAGGCTTGGGGCCAATCCGATCGGCTGGTCCAACGACGATTTGCAGGAAATCGGCGGCGAGACGCCACTCGAAACCTGCCTCGCCGAGGCCAAAGAGGCAGGGTTCGAGGGCATGGAGCTTGGCAACAAGTTTCCGCGCCAAGCCCTGGCCCTGAAAGCGGCGCTGGCGCCCTTCGGCCTTTCCTGCATCGGCGGCTGGCGCTCGATCGAATTGCTCAAGCGCTCGGCGAAAGAAGAGTTTGAACTCGCCAAACCGCACCGCGACCTTTTGAAGGCGATGGGCACGAGCGTCTTCATCGTCGCTGAAACCTCAAACGCCATCCATGGCGAGCGCGGCAAGCCATTGTCGCAACGGCCGGTGATGAAGTCCGGCGACTGGGTCAGCTACGGCGCGAAGATCATCGACCTTGCCGAGCGCCTCGCCGCCGAGGGCCTAGCGCTTTGCTACCATCATCACATGGGCACGATCGTTCAATCGCTCGCCGACATCGACGCCCTCATGGCCCATACGAGGCCGCCGGCGCATCTCCTGCTCGACACCGGCCACGCGACCTGGGGCGGCGCCGATCCGGTCGATCTCGCGCGCCGCTACAAGAGGCGCATCAGCCACGTCCATTGCAAAGACGTGCGTAAGAAGCAGATGGAGGAGGCGAGGGCTGGCGATTGGAGCTTCCTCGATTCGATCCTCGGCAAAGGCAAGGACCTCGGCGTCTATACCGTGCCGGGCGACGGGATCGTCGACTATGTCGCGGTCTTCAGGGAACTGAAGGGCTATTCGGGCTGGATCGTGCTCGAAGCCGAGCAGGACCCGAAAAAGGCGCCGACGCTCGCCTATGCGAAGAAGGGCGTCGCCCATATGCGCGCCGCGATGAAGGAAAGCGGGCTAAAATAGCCGCATCTATTCTGGTCGAGAAAATGTTGCAAACCGAATCTGGACTGCGACGAGAGTACGGAAGGTACTCTAGTCGAGAGACGTGGGGCGCTTGGCTAATCGTTTGCGCCTTAATTATCGAAGCTGTGGTTATATGGGAGTTTTCGCAGGGTAAGTCTATCATCGAGACTGCTCTATTGATCGTTGCCGACTTAGCAATCGCGGTAGGCGTCTACATGGAAATCCATTTTGGACGGAAAGCGTCCACAGCTGAAGCTCAATTGCAGCAGATCTCCGACGAAAGAGTCGCGGCTGCTGAAGCACGTGCAGCAGAGGCCAACCGGAAAGCGCAGGAAGCTCAGTTAGCGTTAGAAGAGTACAGATCTCCGCGACTTCTTACCACAGCACAACAAGAACGGATCGCAAGCGCAATGTCGCCATTTAAGGGATTGCGAGCTGTTCTGGGTGCCGTTCCGCCTTCAGTTAATAATACCAACCTTGTGTCTCAACTCTTGCTCGCTCTGAAAGCTGCCGGAGTAGATGCTTTCATCAATCTCACCGGTGTCGAGGCGTCGGTTAGCCCGACCGGCGCCAGTAACCGGGGACAAATGCTTAGCGACGGCTTCCCTAACGGTGTTAATATGATCTTCGTTACCGGAAATGAGAAAGGCGAGGCCTTTGCAAAGACGCTGGCCGGAGCATTGAATGATGTAAATATCACGGCGTCCGCAGTTGGAGGGCGCGATGAAAATAGAATGGCGGGGCGCCTCAAAGAGGGCACGGAGCAAGGGCTTACGAGAAATGATAAGCAATTTGAGCCAGTCACCGTGGTAGTGGGAGATAAGCCCTAGGAAGGGACGTTCCATGGCGCGCTCAAAGCTTCTTCTCCATCCGCGGAAATCAAAGAACGGCCTCGTCCATCGCGTGACGCCGGCCAGCGCTGGCTGGACTTATGTCGGGTTCGACGCGCGGGACTTGAAGAAGGGCGCGCATTTTTCCGGCAAGACCGGCAGGATGGAAGCCTGCATCGTCATCCTGTCGGGCAAGGCTCGGGTGACCAGCGGCGCCTTCGATTCCGGCGTGATCGGCGAGCGCGTCAATGTGTTCGACGGCCTGCCCTGGTCGGTCTATGCGCCGGCGCATGCGTCCTACGCGATCGAGGCCATGTCGGACTGCGAATTGGCGCTCTGCTTCGCGCCGGGCGCCGGCAAGCTGCCGGCCCGCGTCATCGGCCCGCGCGAAGTCGAAACGCTCACCCGCGGCCAGGGCTCGAACACCCGCTACGTGCGCAACATTCTCTCGGAGACAGCGACGGCGGAGAGCTTGCTCGTCGTCGAGGTGATCACGCCGGGCGGCAATTGGTCGAGCTACCCGCCGCATAAGCATGATCGCGACGCCTTTCCCGAAGAGACCTATCTCGAAGAGACGTACTATCATCGCATCAAGCCGGCGCAAGGCTTCGCTCTCCAACGCGTCTATACCGACGACCGCAGGCTTGACGAGACTTTCGCAGTCGGCGATCGCGACGTCGTGCTGGTGCCGCGCGGCTATCATCCGGTCGGCGCGCCGCACGGCTATGAATTGTACTATCTCAACGTCATGGCCGGTCCGAAGCGCGCGTGGCGCTTCCACAATGATCCCGATCACGCGTGGATGCTGAAGTAGCGCGGCGGATCGAATTCTCGGCCCTGCGGCTTTGACGCGTCATCGGGGAGCGCCAACACAGCCTCATCGTTTTCCGACGCAGGCATGAATCACCGCGGAGAACTCAGCCTGCTGCGCCGGGTCGAGGTCCTCGCGCGTAAAGGCGATTGTCAGGTTCTTGTCGATCAAGCCATCGATCACGCATTGACAGCCGCGCTGGCAATTGTCCGACGACCCGCCGCCGCGCTCGCAGGCGCTGAAGCACACGCTCCTGAATCTTTCTTCGGTGCGAAGCGTCGCTCCAAGGCCGAGGCTCGTCGCGGCGAAGAGAATCGCGAACAGAACCGGCTGGTGAATGAGGTAGACGGCTAGGCTGTGGCGGCCCGCCCAGGCGACGGCCCACGCGGCAAACGATTTTGGACGCCATTCGGCGGCCTTCGATCCGTTCATGCGCGGCCGCAAAACGCGCGTCAGCGCCAGTCCGAGAAACACGTAGCCCGACCAGGGCGCGAGCGGACGCCAATCGAATGTGTCGGGCAGGATCGTTCCGAGGCCAAGCCACACGACAGGCGCAGGATTGAAGGCGGCGTTGGCGAGGGCGAAAGGCGCGGCGAAGACGACCGCAATCACCGCCACGACGACGGCCAGCGGCGCCTCGACGAGCGGCGCGGCGAGAAGGCTCGATATCGCGATGCAATGCAGGATGCCGAAGTAGATTGCGTTGCCCGGCGACAGGAAATGGCTCGCCAGCGTCACCAGCGCGGCCGCCCCGCAGATGATCGCCAGGCGTCGCTGAAATGGCTTTCTATGAAACGCGCCCTGATGGGCGAGGACGAGAGAAACGCCGACCAGCGCGAGAAACGTCGCGGCGATTGCATGCGAGAAGAGCCGCATCGCCGGCGTGACCGGAAAGGTCGGCGGCGCGAGGCCGAAATAGGCCAGATCCCAGCTCAGATGGTACGCGGCCATGGCGATGAGCGCGGCGCCCCGCGCGAAGTCGACGGCGACGATGCGCGCCGGAGCTCGCGAAGCGACGCTCCCGGCCTCAGACATTTGGCTTGGCGCGAGAGCAACCGAGAACAGAGACGCGGCGCGCGTCACACTTTCACCCACCGTCCCTCGCGGCTCGCTCGCGCGATCGCATGAACCGTGCGCTCGATCGCCAGGCCTTCGTCGAAATCGATGGCGACAGTCTTCTCGCCGAGCATGCGGCCGATCAACTGGCGGCATTCGATGGTCTTCAAATCGTTGAAGCCGAGCTGATGGCCGGGCGCGACAATGAAACGGTCATAGGGCTTGTGCGCCGGACCCATCAGGATCGTCTTGAATCCCTGATCCTCGGGCCCTCCCGCCGCGACATAGACCTGAACTTCGTTGAAGCGTTCCTGATCGAAGACGATCGCGCCGCGGCTGCCGAAGATTTGCACGAGAATCCGGCTCTTGCGGCCCCAGGCGCAGCGGCTGACTTGGATCACGCCGGAAATCCCGCCAGGCACGCGCAGCAAGGCCGTCGCAATGTCGTAGGTCTCGACCGCGCGCCGGCCGCCGCCCTGATGCGGCCGATCGGGATAGGGCTTGGCCATTTCGCCAAACACCTCGCCGACGCGGCCCAGCAGCGTGGCGATCAAGCTCAGCGGATGAACTGCGAAATCGTCGAGCGCGCCATAGCCGGCGGCGGCCTCGCTGCGCCAGGAATGCGGCTGATCAGGATCGGCGAGGAAATCCTCGTCCATCTCGATGCGGATATGGTTGACGGCGCCGATCGTCCCTTCGTCGATCAGCTTGCGGATATAGCGTATGGCGGGATTCTGAATGTAGTTATAGCCGAGGATGGCGCATTTCCCGGAGCGGCGCGCGGCGTCGGCCATACGCTCGGCGTCGGAATATTTGGGCGCCATAGGCTTCTCGCACCAGACGTGCTTGCCCGCATCGAGCGCCGCGACGGCCATTTCCGCATGAAACTGGTTGGGCGTCGTCACCGAAACGACGTCGACGCTTGGATCGGCGATCAGCGCGCGCCAATCGGCGGTGGCTTTCGCAAAGCCGAATTCCGCTGCGCGCTTGTTGGCGAGCTCGCTGGTGACCTCGCAAAGAACCGCAAGCTTGATGTCTGGCGTGTCGCCGAACACCGCCTTGACGTTCGTCCAGGCCAAAGCATGACACTTGCCCATATAGCCGGTGCCGATCAGACCGACGCCGATCGCTTTCATGGCCTGTCTCCTCTCTGTCCAGCCTCGTTCTTGGCCGGGCTATCGTATAATAAACATTCTCTGGACTAAGGATTTTAGAACTTTCATTCTGTTTGCGGCGGCCTGCGTCAAGCCTACAGGACGCGCCGCCTTGGCCGCCAAGGGAGGATCAGGGGCCGATGACCCCGCCGAGCGATTTCGACGCCCTCAAGCTTCGGCTGATCGAAATCCAGCCGGAATTGCCTAAGCGGCTGCAACAGGTGGCCGCCTTCGCGCTGGAGCATCCCGATGAAATGGCGCTCGGCACCGCGGCCAGCGTTGCTGGCCACGCCCGCGTCCAGGCCTCGACCCTGGTCCGGTTCGCTCAGGCGATCGGCTTTTCCGGTTTCACCGATTTGCAGGAGATTTTCCGCTCGCGCTTGCGCAACCGCTGGCCGGACTATCCAGCGCGCATGATGGCGCTCCACGCGCAGGCCAAAGACAGCGGCGATCCGACGCATCTCTTGGCGGGTTTCGCCGATTCAGCATCGGCCTCTCTCGCGCGCCTGCGCGAAAGCGTCACGCGCGAGGATCTTGATCGGGCGATCGATATCCTTGCCGCCGCCCGCACGATCTATCTCGTCGGCCAGCGGCGCGCTTTTCCGGTCAGCCACTATCTTGCCTATGCGCTGGCCAAGCTCGGGATCGGCGCCTCGCTGATCGACAATGTCGGGAGCCTCGGCGCCGAGCAGCTCGCGCATGCCGGGCGCGATGACGCGCTGATCGCCATCAGCTTTGCGCCCTATACGCCCTTCACCGTCGAGCAGACCCGGGCCTCGGCGGCGCGCGACGTGCCGATCGTCGTCATCACCGACAGCCCCTTAAGCCCCTTGGCGGGCTTCGCCGCGGCGCGGTTCGAGGTCGCCGAGAGCGACTTCGGCTCGTTCCGGTCGCTGTCGGCGACATTCTGTCTGGCGATCACGCTCGCCGTCGCGCTGGCGAACCGACGCGAGGGAACGGGCTGACGCATGGCTTATCGCGCTCTCATTCGGCCGCCGCGGCGCGCGCCAAGCGCAACTGAACGTTCACCGCCTGCAAGAACCCGACAAGATCGCTGGTCACGAAATCGATGGCCGGCGAATCCTCGTCCAGTCGATCGCCCGCTTCGCGATGGTCTTGCTGGCCAATCCGCGGCCTGATCAGGATCGTCGCCATCCCGCGCTCGTGCGGCGCGACGAGATTACGGGCGATGTCTTCGAACATCGCGGCGCGCCTCGGCTCCACGTTGTATTTCCTGAAAAAGGCCTCATAGGCCTCGCGCGCCGGCTTAGGGACGAAGTTGGCGGCGACGATATCGAAAGCGTCCTCGAACAATTCAGAGAGCCCGAGCTGGGCGGCCGTGCGCAAGGCGTGATCGCGCGAGCCGTTGGTCAAGATCAGCTTCCGTCCCGGAAGCGCCGCGATCTCCTGGGCGAGCGGCGGATTGGGCGCAAGCGAGGAACGATCGATTTCATGCACGAAGGCCAGGAACTCGTCGGCGCTGATCGCATGCTCGTCGATCAATCCGCGGAGCGTCGTGCCGTAGCGGTGGTAGTAATGCTTTTGCAGGGCCCGGGCCGAAACGCCGTCGAGCCCGAACATCGTCATCAGAAACAAGGTGATGCGTTCGTCGATCAACGGCCAAAGGGCGCTATCCGGCGGATAGAGCGTGTTGTCGAGATCAAAGACCCAGGTCTCGACATGGCCGAATTTAGAGAGAATCGTCGACGCCTCGTCGCCGGCGACCGGCGTCGCGAAATGGGGGAGCGGCTTGTTCAAGAGGCGATGGGCTTTCGGCGGGCAGAAGCGACCACAAGGGGCATCCAGTTTGCGCTCGGTCGCTTAACAAGCCGACAAAGCGCTACGGCGCGGGCGGCTGCGGCGTCTCGAGGCCCCGACGACGCGGCCAACCCATAGCTCCCTTATCACTTTCCGAAGGCGGCTGAAACCTTGAACCGCCAGCTTGAGCCGCTCTCGCGACTTGCCTGTTTCTAGCAAGCGAGGCGATCTTGTTTCGCCCAACAATGGGGATTGCCAGCGCGACGAGGCGTCCTTAGTCGTTTCGAGAGGCAGCTCGCGCCGCGTCAGGAGGAGAGAAAATCAGGGTCGACCCTCGCCGCCCGCGCTCAATTGACCGCCCATCCGCCAACAACGCGGCGCCCGTCCGCGATGGATCGGCCGCGGCCCCTCAGGGCCTGCCCTTCGAATCGGCAAGCCGGCTCCTCTGGCTCAAGAACGTCGTCATCATCGCGTTCTGCGCCGGCCTCCTCATGTCTCCGCGCCTCTGGATAGGTCCGCGATCCTATCCGGCCGCGCCGGCGCTGGGCGCCTTGCCTCAAATGACGGGCTGGGTCGCCGATGGCCTATTCGCCACGCTCTTTCCTCTCGCCGCGATCATCGTCGTCGCGAGCAAACCGCAACGGTTCATCGTCGCTTTGCTGGCGATCGTCGCCTCTTTCTGCGTGCTGGACCAGACGCGCTGGCAGCCCTGGGTTTTTCTTTACAGCGCCCTATTGCTGACGCTCGCGCTATTCTCCTGGGAGAGCGCCGACGCTGCCGGCGCTCGGCGGGCGCTAAACGTCGCCCGACTCATCATAGCCTTCACCTACGTGTTCTCTGGCCTCCAGAAGGCCAATTCGAATTTCATGACGAACGGCTTTCCGTGGATTGCGCAACCGATCACCAAAGCGCTTCCATCGACGACGTATGTCTTCCAAATGCTTGCGCCGGTCGCGCCTTTTGCGCAGATGGCCTTCGGCCTTGGGCTTTTGACGAGAGAATTCCGTCGCGCCTCGCTCATCGCCGCGATCGCGATGCATCTGTTCATTCTGGCGATGCTGGGGCCGACGGGCCTCGACTGGAACAACGTCATCTGGCCGTGGACCGCGGCGATGGCGGTGTTCGACGTATTGCTGTTCACAGGAAAGGTTGAAGAGACGGGGCTCGAGATCCTGCGCCCGTCGCGGCCTTTTCACGCCATCGCGCTGCTGGCGTTCGCCGTTCTGCCTCTCCTGAGCTTCTTCAATCTCTGGGACTCGTATCTCTCGGCCGCGCTTTATTCCGGCAACCTGACCGAAGCGGAAATCTATCTGACCGACGCAGGCAAGGCTTCATTGCCCGCGCCAATCGGAGAACGCGCGCTGACGGCGCCAACCGGCGCCAGTGTCATCAATTTGCAGCGGTGGGCGATCGAGGACCTCAATGTTACGCCCTATCCCGAGACCAGGGTCTTTAAGGCCATCGCCAGGAAGATATGCGGCCGCCTTCCCGACCCTGCGCAATTGGTCCTGATCATCCGCGAGCAGCGCATGTTTCGAAGCAAGCCCGAGACGGGATATCGCTGCTGGGAGGTTTAGTTTCGCCGAGGCCGCCGGCGCTTTTCTCCCGCCTTATCGCGGCAGTCCGAACCGGGCCTTCGCCGCGCCCGATCGCGCGGCCGACGCCGGCTTCCAACAGATATTTGCTTGAAGAAGCTTGCGAAAGCCACAAGCGCGCTGGAATCTCATGGGCGAGATGTGCAAACTGCTTGTCTTGCAGGTGATTCGTGAGGGGACGCAGATGGCAAAGTTGATGACGAAGTCAGAACTCATACAAAGGATAGCCGACCAGCACGCCAAGGAATTGACCCGGAAAAACGTCAGGGACGTTATCGAGGCGCTGACCGAGGTTGGTCACAAGGAGCTCAAAAAGACCGGGGCCTTCGTGGTGCCGGGGATCGCCAAATTCGTGGTGATCAAGAAACCCGCCACCAAGGAGCGGAAGGGCATCAATCCCTTCACGAAGGAGCCGACGATATTCAAGGCGAAACCCGCCCGGAAGATCATCAGGGCGCGTCCGGTGAAGGCGGTCAAGGACGCGGTGTCTTAAAGGAATCGATCGGGGCGCAACCGCCCTCGAAGGGATATTTTAGGTCCCGACGAAACGGCGAGCGGTTGCCTCTCGGCGACATCAAAGAGAGCCGAGCGAGAGCATTTCTCCGGCGGGCCTCGCCAGGAACCCTGCTCCCACTCTTCGATCCCCGCAAGACGTTTGGCGTCGGCTAGGCGGCCGGACTTTGTTTCGTCGCCTCGGCGGCGCGCGCTCGCAGCATTTGCTCGAGATCGGCGCTCGCCATCGGCTTGGCGAGGGCGAAGCCTTGCAAGAAGTCGCATCCTGCCGCCCGAAGCAGCCTCACGTGCTCCGCCGTCTCGACGCCTTCGGCGACGATCTCGATGTCGAGCGACTTGCCGATTTCGACGATCGATTGGACGAGGCGCCGATGCGCGACCGTCGACACGACGGGCGCAATGAGGCGTCGATCGATCTTGAGACGACGCGGCCTCAGCCTCATCAGGCTCACGATCGAGGTATAGCCAGTGCCAAAATCATCGATCTCGATGTCGACGCCAAGCGCTTTGATCTGCTCGATCGTACGAGACAATTGCTCGTCAGTCTCGTCCAGATAGATCGATTCGAGAAGTTCGAACGACAGCGCGCCTGGCTCGATATCCAAGTCCCGCAGGCTCTGCACGAGGCCCTCCTCGCGCAAACGGCCGAGGGCGACATTCACCGATAGGCGCGGGACGTTCAGCCCTTCCTCGCGCCAGCGCCTGAACACGGCAAGCGACTGCGCCAATATCGTGCGGTCGATGAGGGCGACGACGTTCAATTCCTCGGCGATCGGCAGGAATTCCGCCGGCGAGACCAGGCCATGCCTCGGGTTGCGCCAGCGAACGAGCGCTTCCACGCCAACAAGGTCGAGCGTGCGCGCGTCGAATTGCGGCTGGAAGTAGGGAAAGAACTCGCCACGCTCCAAACCCGCCATGATTTCGTCGGCGAGCTGCTTGTGCCTGACGATCTCGGCCTGCAGCGCGTCGGTATATATCTCGAAGCGATTTCGACCAAGAGCTTTGGCGCGATAGAGCGCGATATCCGCATTCACCAGGAGACGTTCTCGATCGACGGCGTCTCCAAAAGCGCTCGCAATGCCGATGCTCATGCCGTAGCGGCACTCGTGGCCCTTGTAGAGGACGGGCTTTTGGATCTCGCCGATCAACCGCCGGGCTAGGTCGACAAAATACCCGATTTCGGCGTCGGCGGGGCAGACAATCACGAATTCGTCGCCGCCGGTCCTCGCGACAAAGTCGCCGTCGCGTATGTTGGAACGGATGATCTCGGCCGTATGCAGAAGCATCGCGTCGCCGGCCGGGTGGCCCAATGTGTCGTTGATTGCTTTGAATCGATCAAGATCGATGTAGATGAGGACGATTCCGGCGTCGCTCTCGGCGCATCGGCGGGCGTGCTCCTCCAGGTTCCTCTCGAGGTACATCCGGTTCGGAAGCTTGGTCAGGAAGTCGTGCAGCGCATTGTGCTCGATGCGAGCCCGAGCCTTCTCGAGCTCGGCGTTGCGAACCTCCGCCTGCTCCTTTGCCTGGGTCAGAGCCTTCGTCAGAGCGACGTCCGCCGTCACGTCCCAATTGACGCCCAAAATGACGCAGGACGAATCGGGCCGGACATATACGCTTCCGATCGTGCGGATGACTCGCGTTCGCCCGTCGTCGAGAATGATTTTGAACTGCGAATTGTAGCGACCCTTCGCCTCGATCGCGCCGTTGAAATCGCTCTCGGCGCGCGCGGCTTCGGCTGGATCGAGCCGCTTGCGCCAATGCTCATAGGTTCGAACGCCGTTGTCCAAAGGATAGCCGTAGAGCTCGTTCATTCGGTCGTCCCAAACGAGCTCATTCGTTTTCAAATCCAATTCCCAGACGCCAACCTTTGAGGTGTCGAGCGCGAGCTCCAGCCGGCGAGAGAGGCGTTCAAGCTCCCTCTCCCGCTCCTTAAGCTTGGCGAAATGGCCCCGGCGCTCCTGGAACAGGCGCCCGATCAACCAGGTGGGAAAGACCACGATGAACCCGCAGACGACGATGGCGACCCGCAGGGGCCATTGGTTTGGCGCATGGGCCGCCCAGCCTCCTTTTGGGGTGGCGGTTATCCGCCACGAGCCGGACGGGAAGTTCACATCGACGGCGATGGGATGATCGGTCGCAACTCGGGGGTCCCCGTAGAATTGGGCCCCCTCCGCCCCCAGCCCGTCCTGACCGGCAATCGCGACATCGATGTCAAGATCGCCATTGAGGAGCCCGGCGTCGCGATAGAGCTTATCCTCGTCTAGGACTGTGGAGAAAATTCCCCAAAAGGACTTGCCGCCGTCGTCGTCTTTTGTGAAGACGGGAAAGCGGACAATGAAGCCGCGGCCGCCTTGCACCAAATTAACGGGTCCAGCGAGCACAACCTCGCCGCCGCGCACCCTGAGCGCCGCTTCGCGTTGCTGGGCATTCCGTCGGTAGTCCAGGCCAAACGCCTTTTCATTGCCTTCAACCGGATAGAGCAGCGACACGACAAGGCCAGGCGCTCCGGCGAAGTCGCGGATCTGGGATTTTCCGCCAAGGACGCTCGCCGCGAGATCGGCGAAGCGGGCCTGCGTCATGTGCGGTTCGGTCGCGATGACGCTGACGAGGCCGCGCGCGAGCTGGACGTCGCCCATGACCTCGCCTTCGAGCTTCGCGCGAATGAGGTTCACCCGATTGAAGACGTCGGCGCGCAGACGTTCGTCGGAAAGCTGCCTGTCCTGTTGATCGGCGAACACGGCAAAAAACGCGACCACGGCCAGCGCCATCAGCGCGGGAAGGCTCGTCAGGTGGAGCGCCTCCTTGGCCCTGGCGGTCAAGCTCGCAATGACCTTCTTCAACGAGCTTCTCCTGCCCAGGCCTCTCCCGGCCTATCCGACAGTGGCGCCGTCGAATTAACCCGCCCTTACGCTAAAGCCCGCCGCGCCTTAAGATATGGGCTCGCCTAAAGCTTGCTTAAAGCGTTCGCTAAAATTCGCCAGGATCTCGGCGAACTCGCCAGGCTCGTGGGGCCAAGCCGCATTAATTTGCTGGTTAGGCGTCCCTGCTAAAGCTTTAAGCGTTGCGCCTCAGGCCGAAAAACCCGGCGGAAATCAAAAATGGATTGGAGCATCGCGGAACCGGCGGGCGATTACTCCGGGGCGTTCGGAAAAGTTCGTCCGCGGATCGTCAACAGCCGCAACGAGAAGTTGATCGACTATGTGAAGACGCTCTCGCCGCGCTACGCGATCGTCTACCGCGACATCGCGCTCGGCTACGGGTTTCTGTTTGGGACTTTGGCCGCCATGGCCTTCACCGAACGGGCCGGCGCGCCGAAATTGCTGGTGCTGCTGATCGGGTCGATCTCCGTCGGCTATTGGATCGCCTACCTGCAGCTCTTCATCCATGAGGGCGCCCATTGGAACCTCGCCGCCGATCGCGAGAAGAGCGACCGGCTCTGCAACCTTTTGATCACGTGGCTCGCCGGCCAAGAGGTCAAGGCGTACCGGCAAATCCACTTTCCGCATCATCGGCTCATCGGGACGGTCGACGATACCGAGCACACCTATTTTTTTCCACTCAACTTGATTTTCATCGCCAAGAGCTTGCTCGGAATTCGCGCTCTGGAGGTCATGCGCTCGCGCAACCAATTCGCGGATCAAGCGGCGCAAAAGCGTCGCGAGCCGATCGAAAGGCCGGAAGGGCCGCGCATCCATGCTCCCCTGGTCTTCGGGCTCCTCTTTCACCTCCTGATCGTCGCGTCGATGCTTTATGCGGGCCTATGGGCCACGGCCTTGGCCTGGGGCGCCGGCGTCGCGGCGTTCTTTCCTTTTTTCGGCGCTCTCAGGCAATTGCTGGAGCACCGTCCTTTCGAAGCCAGCGCTAAGATCGAGATGAGCGCCGTCGCTCGCGGGCCGACCAGCCGTATCTTCGGCGACGGCGTCCTTGCCAGCACTTTTGGCGGCGCCGGCTTCAATCGGCACCTCATCCATCATTGGGAGCCGACGGTTTCCTACACCCGGCTCCGCGACCTCGAGGACTTTCTTCGCGACACCGATCTTAAAACAATCATCGAACGAAGAAGCACCACGTACGGCCGCGCTTTCTGGATCTTGTTCGGCCGATGATCGGAACTTCGCTTCCGGACCGCCAGTGCCCCGTCTGCGGCAAAAGGGGCGCGCCTTACGCCGCCGCGCGCGATATCGAATATTTCACGACGCCGGAAGTCTTCCAGTACTATCGATGCGTCGATTGCGATCTCATCTACATCGACCCTGCGCCGATCGATCGGTTGAGCGTGATCTATCCGGCCAACTACTATTCGTTTGTCGACACGGATAAGAAGAACGTTGTCGTTCGCTTCAAGGAATGGCTGGATAAGCGGGCCTTCCAAAAATTTCTCAAAGAGATTCGCGGCGACAGCCTCAGCGTGCTCGACGTCGGCGGCGGCAGCGGCTGGCTGGCCAAGCTGCTGCGCGATATCGATCCGCGCGTCAGGAGCACTCAGATCGTCGATATCGACGCCGGCGCGCAGAAGCTCGCCGAGAGCCATGGACACAAGTTCTTTTGCGGCGTGATCGAAGATTTCGCCAGCGAAGACCGCTATGACGCGATATTGATGCTCAATCTGATCGAGCATGTCGAAGATCCCGTGGCCGTGCTGAAGAAGGCGAACGCGCTGCTGGCGCCGGGCGGCCGCATCTACGTCAAGACGCCGAACTTCCGAGCCCTCGACGCCCGCCTTTTCAAGGATAGGAACTGGGGCGGCTATCACTGCCCGAGGCACTTCGTACTTTTTTCGCGCGAGAGCTTTTCATCGGCCGCCGCGAAGGCCGGGCTCGCCGTCGCGGAATTCAGCTACACGCAGGGCGCGCCGTTCTGGAGCGTCTCCATCCTCGAGATGCTCAGGCGATGGGGCCTCGCGTCAGTCACGGCGGCGCGTCCGGCGATCTATCATCCGCTCATGCCGCTGCTTCAGGCCGCCGGCGCGGCCTTCGATTTCGCCCGCGCGCCGTTTGCGAGGCTGTCGCAGATGGTCGTGGTTCTGGCCAAGGCTGACTGAGGCGACCGCCTCAGCGATTTGCGTTTTGGCGGCGGCTATTTGGTGCCCCTGGCCGGAATCGAACCAGCACTCCTTGCGGAACTCGATTTTGAGTCGAGCGCGTCTACCAGTTCCGCCACAGGGGCCCCCGACCCAATAAGGCCAGGCCGCGCCCTATATCGCGAGCCGGGCTGAAGGGTCAACGAGGATATGGCCGCATGGACAGGCGTGGAGCGCTCCTCTATCAAGGCGCCGCGACCGGGACCCTCTGTAAGATTCGATGTTTCAACGCCTCTATCACTGGGTCCTGTCGCTTGCGGAAAGCGAGCATGCGCCCGCCGCCTTGGCGGCGATCGCCTTCGCAGAAAGCTCGTTTTTCCCGATTCCGCCCGACGTCATTCTGGTGCCGATGTCGCTCGCGCGGCCGCGCCAGGCTTGGCGTTACGCGGCGATCTGCACGGTCGCCTCGGTCGCTGGCGGCATGGTCGGCTATGCGATCGGCGCCCTGCTGTTCGACACGGTCGGTCAGTGGCTGATCGCCGCCTATGGCTATGGCGACCGGATGGCGGCGCTGAAAGAGACCTACGCGCGCTGGGGCGCCCTGGTGATCCTCGTCAAAGGCCTGACGCCGATTCCCTACAAGCTGGTGACGATCGTCAGCGGCCTGCTCGGCTATAATTTCCTTCTCTTCGTGCTTCTGTCTGCGCTGACGCGCGGCGCGCGTTTCTTCATTCTGGCGGGCGCGCTCAACCTCTTTGGCGACACTTTGCGCGTCGCGCTCGAACGCCATTTCGCCCTATTCATGGGAATTATCGCAGTGACGATCGTCGTCGGCTTCTGGGCGGCGGTGCGAGTTTTCTAACCGGGAATTCCATGAACGCGACGATGGTCCACGTCGAGGCTCGCCCTCCGAACCTCAGATTCCAGATCGCGGCGTTCATAGCGGTCGCCGCGGCCGCGACGATCGCCGGGGCGTGGATATTTCAGGCGTTCGGCTATCAACCCTGCGAGCTCTGCCTAAAGCAGCGCTACGCCTACTACGGCGGCGTTCCTCTGGCCGCGCTCGTCGCCTATGCCGCGCGCGGCCCCGCGCGGGGGATCGTCTTTGCCGGCATGATCGGCCTTGCTCTGATCTTTGCCGCCAATGCGGCGCTTGGCGTCTATCACGCCGGCGTCGAGTGGCGGTTCTGGGCTGGGCCGTCGAGCTGCACCGGCGTCATCGCCGGCCCGCCCAATGTCGCCGATCTGATGAAGCATCTGGAGAACGCCAAGGTCGTCGCTTGCGATGAAGTTCAGCTTCGCATTCTCGGCCTGTCGCTCGCCGGCTGGAACGCCCTGATTTCCGCCGCGCTCGCAGCTCTCGCCTTGCGCGGCGCGGCGGTCAGGGGCTGATTTCGCGAAGCTGCGACGCTATTGCGGCGGCGCCTTGCCGAGCGGCAATCCGTTCACTTT
>Ga0070733_10001915_pt1 | contig 15228 bp, 12 predicted proteins | sample Coa_R1_9_FD_66450 | JGI IMG/M metagenome (GOLD analysis project Ga0070733, IMG submission 66450) | Surface soil microbial communities from Centralia Pennsylvania, which are recovering from an underground coalmine fire - Coalmine... | ecosystem: Environmental > Terrestrial > Soil > Unclassified ... | reverse complement strand
AACGGATTCTGTTACGACACCTGGCTGGGCTTCAACTCAAACGGCGATGCCTTTATGTCTTATCAGTGCGGGGATCAGAATATTGCGTACAAAAAGAACGGCCAGACCACCTGGACCTCGACTCTGCTTAGCAGTGCGGGCTCCTTTCCTGATCGTGACATGGTAACGGTGGATAACGCGCCAAACAGCCCTTTCAAAGGCAGTGTCTACATTGGCTACGATGATAACGGCAACAACAACACGCCTTATGTCATGTACTCGCGCAATGGGTTCAGCGGCTGGAACCGCAGCGCCGCGATTCCAGCACCCAATCCCACCATCGGCGTAAATGTAACGACCGGACCGGATGGTTCCGTGTACGCCTGCTGGGAGGACTACGGTGCCCAAAAACTATGGGTATCGAAATCGACGGATGGCGGGGCAACCTTCGGTAGCGCGATCCTGGTAACGAACTATCGTTTGAATACGACTACGTTCTTCGTCTCCATCCCGCCGCAGGCTTCGCGCGGAATTCTTCCCATGCCCTTCTCGGCGACGGCCTTGAACGGCGCTCACGCTGGCCGTGTATTCATCAGCTACGTCGATCAGGACCCGAACGGCAGCAATCTCAACACCTACATTCGTCATTCTGACGACGGTGGTACAACTTGGTCGGCAGAAACTAAAGTCAACGACGACGTCAACCACGCTTATCACTTCCACAATGCAATCGCGGTGTTGACGACCGGACTGCCAGGAGCTGTCGGGCTTTCGTATTACGACACTCGCCGCGATCCGACGAACATCAAGACCGACCGCTACTTCACCTACTCGACCGACGGAGGTGTCACCTGGGCCAAGAATCTCCGGATCACCACCGCCCAGTCGGACGAGACCGCCCCTGGAACCGATCAGGGCAATCAGTACGGCGATTACCAGGGAATGTACGCCGACCCGGCAATCGGAGTTCATCTCGCATGGACCGATTCCCGCAACCCCGGAGCGATCCACGAAGATATGTTCTCCGGCAGTGTTCACAAGTAGATTCCGCTCGGTGTTCTATTACGACGGATGCGGAGGGTTTCGCCATGGAATCCTCCGCATTCCGCAATTTGCTAGCCTTGCGTTGAGGGCGACAGGGCTCCCACTCAATCCCTCTACGCACCCGTTGAACTCTCATCTTCCACTTTCCGCTTCTCTTGGTTGCAATTCTCCTCGCAAGTACGAGAACATACCTGTTTGCCCTAATCCCAAGATTCTCATAAGGACGTGGCCACCCCATGGCGACTCAGCGGAAGCACGCAAAAATCGTAGATGAACGGCCTGACGGCAGCGAAATCCAGGCAGCCAAAGGCAAACTCGGTGTCATGATTCCCGGCATGGGCGCCGTCGCCACCACCTTCGTGGCCGGCGTAGAAGCCGTGCGCCGAGGCATTGCCAAGCCCATCGGATCGCTCACCCAGATGGGCACCATTCGCCTCGGCAAGCGCACCGACGCCCGGTCGCCTAAGATCAAAGAGTTCGTTCCGCTCGCCGGGCTCGACGACCTGGTTTTCACCGGCTGGGACATCTTCGAAGACGACATGTACACCGCCGCTACCAAGGCGGGCGTACTGGAGCGCGACCTGCTCGATAAAGTGAAGCCGCTGCTCAAGTCGATCAAGCCGCAGAAAGCCGTCTTCGACCACAACTACGTTAAGAAGATCGACGGGCCCAACGTCAAGAAGGGCAAGAACAAGATGGATCTGGCCGAGCAGGTCCGCGCCGACATGCGTGCCTTCAAGAAAAGTTCCGGGGCCGCGCGCCTGATCACCATCTGGTGCGGCTCAACGGAAAGTTATATCGAGCCGAGCGCCGCTCACCAGTCGCTGAAAGCATTCGAGAAAGCTCTCCTCAAGAACGATGCGAACATCGCGCCCTCGATGATCTACGCCTATGCCTCGCTCATGGAAGGTGTGCCTTTCGCCAATGGCGCTCCCAACCTGACCGTCGACATTCCCGTAATGCACGAACTCTCGCGCCAGAACGAAGCTCCCATCTGCGGCAAGGACTTCAAGACCGGCCAGACCCTGATCAAGACCATCCTCGCGCCTGGGTTCAAAGCGAGAATGATCGGCCTCAACGGCTGGTTCTCCACCAACATTCTGGGCAATCGCGACGGAGAAGTGCTGGAAGATCCGGGCTCGTTCAAAACCAAAGAAGAGTCGAAACTTTCGGTGCTCGAACACATCCTTCAGCCCGAGCTCTATCCTGACCTCTACGGTAATTTCACTCACAAGGTACGCATCAACTATTACCCGCCACGTGGTGATAACAAAGAGGGTTGGGACAATATCGACATCTTCGGCTGGCTCGGCTATCCCATGCAGATTAAAGTCGATTTCCTCTGCCGCGACTCGATTCTCGCGGCACCCATCGTGCTCGACCTGGTGCTGTTTATGGATTTAGCGAAACGCAGCTCCGAATTGCGCGGCATGGGCATTCAGGAGTGGATTAGTTTCTATTTCAAATCGCCGATGACCGCACCCGGACTCTATCCCGAGCACGATCTGTTCATTCAATTGATGAAGCTGAAGAACACCCTACGCCACCTGCGCGGCGAAGAGCTGATCACGCACTTGGGCCTGGAATACTACGACTGAGCTTTACCCCGTGCTCTCTGTGTCCTCTGTGGTTGAGGTTTTTCTTAACCATAGAGGACACAGAGGGGCACAGGGTAAAATCTACGCCAGCTTCTTTTCCCGCCGATACTGGTCGAACTTCTCCAGAAACCGGTCAATGTCTTTTTTCTGCAAGTAGTACGGAGTCGACAACCGCAGTTTCGACGGGTCCCCGCCGCGAATGCGAATCTTGTGGTTTGTCCAAAGCGATTTTTCCAGATCCATTCTTTGCAGCCCCGGCACATTCACCGTCGCGATTCCACAGCGCATAGCAGGATCGGGCGAGGTCCATGACTCCGCGCCGCGCTTCATCATCTCCGCCAGAATGTAGTCGCAAAGTTGCCGGTGCCGCCGCTCGATTTTATCTATACCAATATCGTTGGCCAGCTTGATCGAGGCACGCAGCCCCCATAGCGCCGGCACATTCGACGATCCAATGCGCTGAAAGCGCTCGGCGCGAATCTTGACCTCGTCCCAGCCTTCAGTCGCAATCGTGTTCCACACCCGGTCGATTACTTCGTCGCGAACGAACAGGAAGCCCGAACCCTTGGTCGCTTGCAGCCATTTATGCGGACTCGACGAATACATATCACAACCAAGTTCGTGCAGATTGAAGCGCATCATGCCGGGCACGTGGGCGCCGTCGACCGCCGACAGAATTCCCCTGGAACGAGCCAGGGCGCATAGCTCCTTCGCCGGTAACACCACTCCGGTGACAGTTGTGATGTGACTGAAGAACATCACGCGGGTGCGCGGGGTGATGGCATCGCTGAAGAGATTCAATACCTGGCTCGGATCTTTTACCGGCTTAGGCAGCGTAACTTTCTTGACGACAATTCCGTAACGCTTGGCGCGTAAATCCCACGGGTGCTCGCCACCCGGGTGTTCCTGGTCCGTCATCAGCACTTCGTCCCCGGCTTTCAAGTCGATTCCATTGGCGATATAACTATTGGCTTCGGTCGCATTGCGCAGCAGCGCAATTTCGTCGCGCGTACAACCCACGAAGGCAGCCAGAGGATCGCGAAACTCATTCCAGGCCGCATAGCCCCAGATCGGATAATCCTCGGGATCCTGCTGGTCCAGTTTTTCGGTGGTGTTGTAGCCGTCAAAGATCGCTCGCAGCACTGGGGCAGGACTCGATCCTACCGTCCCGTTGTTCAGATAAACCTCGTCCTCGGGGATAAGGAACTGCTTCCGCAACGCCGCCCAATAGGCGTCCTCATCAGTGCCAAACGAGATGGGATCAGGCAGGGCGGTGGGCAACTTCTCCAGTTGTGCCAGCAGGCTGGGACGAACCGTGAAGGCAGCGGCAAGGCCGGTGGTGGCAGCAGTCAGAAAATGGCGACGGTCGAGCATGGCACTCTCCTTAGGTAAGCGGGACGCGCCATGTTACGACCGGGCGCCAAGGTATGGCAAGCTATGTAGCTGAGACCGGAGACCTTGCCGGCAACCACGCCACAATAGGCGGGCGGGACCGGATAACCTTCCTGGCTCGGCATGCGTCCTACTCTTTTAGGGGCGTTGTGTCTGCGGCGTATAATAGTGCCAACAGCCCGCCCGATGGTAACAGGGGAGTTCGGTATGAAACTTCGAGTTTTGGTCATCAGCGCAGCCCTTCTGGTTTTCAGCGGCAGCTATTGTTTCGCTCAGACACAGAGCACCAACGACCAGACCGTATCTACCGGCGCGCCGCAAAGCGGCCAGAGCACGCCCAATGCTCAACCCAGCCCAGCCAGTTCCGCCCAGACTCCGGCGCAGAATACTCCCGCTCCCGTGGCCGAGCCCGACCCCAGCAAAGTGAAGCACGATGGCGGCAAGGACGACGTGGATGCTATCGGCAACCGCAAGGTAGGCGGCCGCGGTTTCGGTGACTGGTATTCCCTCGAGACCGAGATTCGTATGGGCAAGCAGTATTCCCAGATGATCGAGTCGAGTTCCAAGATGGTGACCGATCCGGTGGTCACGGAATACGTGAACCGGCTGGGCCAGAACCTGGTTCGGAACTCTGACGCCAAGGTGCCGTTCACCATTAAGGTAATCGACTCTGATGTGGTGAATGCGTTCGCTCTTCCCGGCGGATTCTTCTACGTAAACAGCGGCCTGATTCTGGCGGCGGACGAAGAAGCCGAACTTGCCGGCGTTATGGCCCACGAGATCGCGCACGTTTGTGCCCGCCATGCCATGCGCCAAATGACGCGGGCGAATATCGCGAATATCGGTACTATTCCGTTGATCTTCGTGGGCGGCGGGATCGGATACGCCGTATACAACGCCGCCGGTCTGGCAGTCCCGATGGCCATGCTGAGCTTCCAGCGCGGCTTCGAGGCGGAGGCTGATTACCTTGGTTTGCAATATATGTACAAGTCAGGCTACGATCCGCAGGCTTTCGTCGCATTTTTTGAGAAGATTGAAGCGCTGGAGAAGAAGAAGCCCGGTACGCTGGATAAAGCCTTCTCTACCCATCCGCAGACGCCCGAACGCATCGAGGCTTCACAGAAAGAGATTGCGACGATTCTACCGGCGCGTCAGGAGTACACCGTGACCACCTCGGAATTCGACGAGGTGAAGGCCCGTTTGGCGGCCATCGAAAACCGTCGAAAGATGGTGGATCATAAGGACGGAAGCAAGCCCAGTCTGCGCCGCGCCTCCAGCACTGACAAGAACGGCAGCGACAGCCAGACCAGCGACGACGATCATCCCACGCTCAAACGGCGCGACGATAGCAGCAGCAACTAAACGGTACTGAACAAGAAAAAGCCGCGACTCGCGTCGCGGCTTTTTCATTGCTCAAGAATCCCGTGTTCATCTAACTGCATTATGCAGCGTGCTTCGCGGGTGATTGCACGTAATGGCGCTGTTCCGCAGCCGTACTGATCACCTTCATATCCTGCCAGTCGTAGGGCAACTCCTTGCCACAGTCCAGGCACACCACGTAGGTGCCAGTGAGGGAGGCCGCAGAGTTGCGACGGCGTGAACCGGAACGCGTGCTCATAGGAAAGCTATAATTTCCGTGACCGCAACCAAAAACAGCGTCAAAAAATTTACCCATCACTCCTACCTCCCACAAGCCCGAGCTACGGCCTGCTACCTACAGTCTTAGATTCGGTTCCCATGCAAAGGGTTCCAATCCCGTTAACTGAAAACCCGGAAATGAAGCCGGAGTTTCTAAGACCAGGCAAAAAGTTGCAGCAGCGGGGGCAACAGGGCGCTTGCGGGCTGTCCAGGGCCTCGCGCGAAGGCAGACATTTTCACTTTAGAAGGGAAAACGCGGCGTTCAAACCCGCTCGGGGCCGGCTTTCTTCTTGGCGTGGCACTTGGAAACAATGGCAGAGCGCAGCCGGGTACGCAGGTCCTCAGGCAGTTGGTAGAGTTGCGAGTCGCGATAGATTTCGATGGTCTTCTTGGTGGTATCGCAAACCACGTAGCAATTGTGGCACCAGGCGAGATGGTCTTCCAATTCGGCCTTTGTACGGGCGTCGATGACCCCATCCAGGTAGTCTGTAAGCTCCTGCAAAAATTCAGAGCACTTCACTGGTTACCATCTCCGCTTGCGTTTTTCTGCTTTCCATTGCCGCCCTCTCGTCTTTGAAAGAAACGGCTGAGCCGCTCCCGCAACTGCAACCGCGCGCGCAGCAGTCTCGACTTCACCGCCGGAATACTCAAATCCAGAGCCTCGGCTGTCTCTTCGGTAGAAAGACCTTCCACGTCGCGCAAAACAAAAACCGTGCGAAAACTCGCCGGCAACCCCTGGATGGTGCGGGTCAAAATGTCCCGCAACTCCGCCTGATTGTACTGCTGCTCAGGGTTTGGACTCCAGTCCGCAACTTCGCGGGGCAGCGAGTCTTCTTCTGTCTTAACTTCTTCGTCCAGCGACACCATGCGTTCCGGCCGGCGGCGCCGCAACTTCATCAGCGCTTCGTTGACCGCGATCCGCACCAGCCAGGTGTAAAACTTCGACTGCCCCTGAAACTGTTTCAGGTTTCCGTAAGCCTTAAGGAACGCATCCTGCACCACGTCTTCCGCGTCTTCGCGGTTTTGCGTGATGTGCTGAGCGATGCGAAATACGTTCCGGTCGTAACGCTTAACCAGTTCCTCAAAGGCCCCGACGTCGCCGCCCTTGGCCGCCTGCACCAGTGACATTTCGTCACTGACAGGTTCACTCACTTTGGGTTGGATGGTACTCATTGTTCGTCCGATGCAACTATTTTCACGCTTGAGCCAGAAGGGAAACCACTATTTTACTTGGGAATCGGCCCTTGCGCGTAACTGTTTTGACGTTTCTTGGCGGCCCTGGTTTTATGCCGAATCGTGCTTTCTTTGCAACCGTGCCCTGGAACATTACTTCCGTCACCCGGAACCTCAGTCAACCCGCCCTATAATCAGGGCTTTGCGGCACAATAGTCGTGAAGGCTGTGCGGCCGCCCCCACGCTAAGGCAAAGATGGCAGAGAACACCCCAGTCGAGCAGATTGTCGAGCAAGCTGTTGCCCAGGCACTGGACGCTCAACTCCCACAGCTTCGAGAGAAGCTAGCTCATCAGGTGATGAGCGAGATTCGTCCTTATCTTGGAGGCGGGTCGGGCAGCGGCGCGGGTGATCTGTTGAAGGCAATCGCCGTTATCCATGCAGGATCTACACAAAAGGAAATTTTGCGCGCCCTGCTGGAGGGCACTTCGGGCTATAGCGGACGCGCCGCGCTTTTCGTTGTAAAGGCTGGCTCGGCTACTGGTTGGCAAGGCCGCGCATTCGATAGCGACGGCATCAAAGACTTCGCGCTGGACGTGAGCAGCCCGGCGCCGGCCAACGTTTTGCAAAATCGTACGCCAGCGAACACCAGTGTTTCCGAAATGGATCCCAAGTTTATTTCCCAATTTGGAGCGCCGGTTGACGATCATATTTTGCTGCTCCCGCTCCGTCTGAAGGACAAAGTTGCGGCGCTGGTCTATGCCGATGCCGGCACCGACGCTGGCAGCAAATTTGATGCTTCCGCTCTGGAACTGCTGGTGGCTGTCGCGAGCGCCTGGCTGGAAGTAGCTTCTCTGCGCAAGCAGGCCGCGAAAGATGGTGCCAGCGAAACTGGCAGCAACGAAAGAGTTGAAAACCCCACGCCTGCGGCGCCGGTCGCACCAACTTTTTCGGATCCATTTGCCGGCCACGCGCCGAAACATGCCCAGCCCGCTCGCGAGGAAGAACCCGAGCCAGTTGCCGCCGCTGCCGTCGCCTCTGCCGCGCCTGCGGCCATGGCGACGGCCGCAGCCACAGCTCCGGCCCCGGATGCTTTTGCGCAGATGTCAGTAGCTGACGCCGACGTGCACCGCAAGGCCCAGCGCTTCGCCCGCCTGCTGATGGATGAGGTCAAGCTTTACAACCAGGCAAAGGTCGCAGAAGGCCGCAAGCACAAAGACCTGTATGATCGGCTGAAAGAAGATATCGACAAGAGCCGCAACACCTACAACAAACGCTACGGCAATACCTCCGCCGCCACCGCCGACTACTTCAACCAGGAACTGATCCGCAGCCTGGCAGAAGATGACGTTACGCTCTTGGGTCCAAACTTCCACCGCTGATCGAAAATAGAAGATAATTCAAAGAGTGGTTGGTCATCGTGGACAAGTAATTGCCGTGCTGGCTTGGTCGCTGTTGTGCGGCCCGGCGGGGTCAAGTTCGTTTGTAGTTGCTCAATCTACTACTCAGTCGCCACCGGCCGCTCCGAAAAAGAAACCCGCGAAGACAGCTTCCGCCCACAAGAAACCCGCGTCGCCCCGCCTGCGCCGTATGCGGCAGGCATTTGTGGCCTCCGCCACTCTCAGGCCCATGGCCCGGCAACTGTTGCAGGACCGCACTCCTGCCGCCTACGCCGGCGTACAAACCTTCGCTGTGAAACACGCGAAGGAGGATGCCGGCGCACTCGCCTGGCTGGTCATTGGATACGCTCACATTCTTGACAAAGACTATGCCAAAGCTATCGACCCCTTGAATCGCGCCAAACCTCAGGCTGGCGATCTGGGAGATTACGTCAACTTCTACCTGGGCAGCGCCTACCAGCAGACTGGGCGTTTGGCCGAGGCAGTTGCGACTTTTGGCGTTTTCGACAAGGCGTACCCTGAGTCGCTGTTGCTACGCGATGCTCATGTCGTCTATGCCAATGCCTTGGTGGCGGATGGCCGGGCGCCAGAGGCGGCAACCCTGCTTGAGAACGACCGGCAGCCCATCCGGGCCGATCTCGAACTCGCGCTAGGGCGCGCTTACGCGGCCGCGAACCAGCCGGCCAAGGCGCTGACGATTTTTCGCAATATCTTCTACACCATGCCTACCAGCTGGGAGGCAGGCCAGGTGCAGGGCGACCTGAACAAGATCGCGGCCCTGATCCAGGCCCCACCGGTCGGCCTGGAGGCCCGTCGTACCCGCGCCGATCTTCTCATGAAGGGAAAACAGTTTGGCGAGGCTGCCAACGAGTACCGCAGTCTTGCGGATGCGGTGCTTCCCGCTGATCGCCCGGCAGTGGAAATCACGCTGGCCGACGCGTTGCGCCACGCTGGGCAGGGCCGCGAAGCCCGCAAGATTCTGGAACGGCTACCCACCTCGCCACCTGAACTCAATGCCGAGCGCATCTTCAATCTGGGAGAGATCTCCCGCAGCAGCAATGACGACGATGCTTTCCTGCGCACCCTGGATCAGTTGCGCCAACTAGCGCCAACCAGTACGTGGCTGGAGCAAGCGCTATTCGAAGCGGGAAATATCTTCTTGTTGCGCCATGAGTATGACCGGACCATCGATGCTTTTCGCGAATTGCAGCAGCGGTTCCCTAATGGTGGCCGTTCCTCTTACGCCCATTGGAAAGCCGCGTGGCTGAGCCTGCGACTGGGACGAACGGTGGAAGCAAAGACTGCCTTTGATAACCAGATTGCCCTTTATCCCACCTCGGCCGAAGTTCCGGCTGCGCTCTACTGGCGTGCCCGGCTGGCAGAGGAGGACAACGATGGTGCACTGGCTCGGGCTTTCTACCTCAAGCTCTCGCAGCGCTATCGCAATTACTATTATGGCGATCTGGCGCGCCAGAGACTGACCAAACTCAAGAGCGAGGAAGCTCCGGTACACTACGCCCTGCTGGACCGTGTTCCGCCGATCAATCTTTCGCAGAAGGCCACCATCGACGAACTGCCCAGCGACAATCTGCGCGTGCAAAAAGCAGAATTGCTGGCCAACGGAGCTCTGCTCGACTTTGCGATTCGTGAACTGCGCGCCGCAGCCGAACAAGAGAAAGGGAACTGGCTGGCAGTCGAAATCGCCCGTCTCTATCAGGATGCGGGACGCTATGACGCCGCCATCGAAACCTTGAAACATGCCGTGCCCAACTACTTTGCTCTCGATCTGCCCAGTTTGCCGCGGCCTTATTGGGAAGGCCTTTTCCCCAAGCCGTTTTGGAGCGATCTGAAGAAATATTCTTCCACGAATGCTCTGGACCCGTATCTGGTGGCTTCGCTGATTCGCCAGGAGTCCGCATTCAATCCCAATGCGGTCTCCCGCGCCAACGCCGTGGGACTGATGCAACTCCTGCCCAAAGTAGGTAAAAGCGTAGCAAAGCAGGAGAAACTGCGGAAATTCACCACTCAGGAACTTTTTACCCCCGGGATCAACATGCAGCTGGGGACGCGCTACTTCCGCATTATGGTCGATAAATTCGACAGCTTTGAGTACGCCTTGGCCGCCTATAACGCCGGATCAGACCGCGTGCAGGACTGGATGGGGCAAGGGAAATATCGCGATCCACAGGAATTCGTGGAGTCAATTCCGTTTACTGAAACTCGCGAGTATGTGCAGAACATCATCCGCAACGCGAATGTCTACCGCCAGTTATATGGAGCGCCGTAGGCAGGGTGGTTCGCTGTGGGCCTCTGTATGTTCTTATGTGGTCAACATCCTAAGCGGATTTTTCGGGCGCCGGAGCCTTGGCGAAAAGAATTTCGATCACCAGCAAACCCGCGCCACACACGATTGCGCTGTCGGCGACATTGAACGCCGGCCATTGATACTGCCCCACATAAAACAGCAGGAAATCCACTACTCGGCCGTTCATCAGCCGATCCCACAGATTGCCCACCGCGCCGCCAAGAATCAGGGCCAGGCCGATGCCGGTGCTCGTCATGGCGTGGCTGTTCCGCCACAGCAAGGCCAAAACCACAATCAGCGCCACGATCGAGAATAAAACCAGCATGGCGATCTTCCACTGCGCCGGGGAGTCTGCGAACAAACCAAAGGCCGCACCGCGGTTCTCCACGTGCGTAAGCCGGAAGAAGCCGGGCACTACCTGAATACTGTCGTGCAGCGAAATGTCTTTGGCCACCATCAACTTCGTGACCCGGTCCAGACACACTACGATCAAAGCAATCACAAAGTGAAACCGGCGCATGACGTGGGGCGCACTCATCTGCAAATCTCTGTTCTTCGCTGCGATCTTCGCGGAGATTCTCCTCCGAACTCCGCGTTATGCCTATCTCTCTTAGATTACCTCACCGCCGCTGCCGCTTCGATCTCTTTCAACACCGCGCTGCAGCGCTCACATACCGTGGGGTACACCGGATCCTCGCCAACGTGCGTCGAGTAGTTCCAGCAGCGGTCACACTTCTGTCCTGCAGCCTTCCCAACCTGTACCGCGACGTTGCCGTCGCCATTTCCGGACGTGGCCTTCTCCAGTGCAACCGCCGACACGATAAATAAATACCGCAACTGGTCTCGGTGCCGTTCCAAAACTGAGTAAACCGGCTCCGCCGCTGCAATGCTTACCTGCGCCTCCAGGCTCTTGCCGATCAGTTTGCCGTTCCGCGCCGTTTCCAGCGCTTTCAACACCTGGTCTCGAACAAGTAGAAGCGTGCTCCAGTCTTCGAGTTGCTTCGGATCATCCGCCACCCCGCTACCGCCCAGCACCTCCGCACGGTCGGGAAATTTAGCTGTGTGCACGGTTTGCGTCCGAGTTCCCGGCAAATACCCCCATACTTCCTCGCAGGTAAAGCTCATCACTGGCGCCAGCAGTCGGACCAAGGCTTCTCCAATTCGCCAAATGGCAGTTTGCGCCGCCCGTCGCCCGGGCGAATTGGGGGCATAGGTGTACAGCCGGTCTTTGATCACGTCGAAATAAAAAGCACTCAGGTCTACGGTGCAGAAATTCAGCACTCGCTGATAGACCTTGTGGAACGCGAACTCTCCGTACCAGCGCTCGACATCAGTCGACAGCGCCGACGCCTGCCGCAACATGTATTGGTCGAGCTTTTCCAGCTTCTCGAACGGCAGCGCGTTCTTGGCCGGATCAAAGTCGTACAAATTTCCCAGTACATAGCGAAACAGATTGTTGCGAATCGTTCGGTAGTTCTCTGCGATGCGTTGCATCAACTGCTCAGAGCCGACCACGTCTTCGCGGAAATCCACCGATGCCACCCACAGCCGCACAATCTCTCCACCCAGGCGCCCTGCGATGTCGACGGGATCAACGTCGTTTCCCCGTGACTTCGACATCGCCTGGCCATTTTCATCAAGCGTCCATCCCACCGTGGCTACCCCTTTGTAGGGAGCATGGTTTTGCGTGCCAACGACGCACAGCAGCGAAGAGTGGAACCATCCGCGATGCTGGTCCCCGCCTTCGAGGTAAAGGTCGGCGGCGGGAGGATACTGGGGCTCGGCCGCGCGCAACGTCAGATAGCTGCATCCCGACTCGAACCATACGTCGAGAATGTCCATTTCTTTCTTGAACGCAGCTCCACCGCATTTCTGGCATTTCTTGTCTGTCGGCGCGAGTTTGTCGGCCTCGGGCGTGTACCAGGCGTCCGCGCCGGCACGAGCAAACAACTCCACCACTTTGCGGCTGGTCGCGGGGTCATTGAGTGGCTTGCCACATGCCGCGCACAGGAATACGGCAATCGGCACGCCCCAGATCCGTTGCCGGGAAATGCACCAATCCGGCCGGGTGGCGATCATGTTCGAGATGCGTTCTTCGCCCCAGGCCGGGTCCCACTTTACTTTCTTGATCTCATCCAATGCCCGGCTGCGTAATGTTCCGCCCTCCATGGGAGTTTCCATGGAGATAAACCACTGTTCCGTCGCGCGAAAAATAATGGGATTGTGGCAGCGCCAGCAGTGTGGATACGAATGCTCAATCCGGTCCTCGTGTATGAGCGCACCGCGCTCCTTCAGCAGATCGATAATCGGTGCATTCGCCGCGAAAACTTTGAGACCGTTGTATTCGGGCAGACTATTGCGGATAATTCCCGCTTCATCCACGTTGCTGGTCAGTTCGAGCTTGTATTTGACTCCTGTGTTGAAATCGTCGGCGCCGTGCGAAGGCGCAGTGTGGACCACGCCGGTGCCAGTGTCCATGGTGACGTAATCCGCCAGCACACCCAGAATGTTGCGGTCCAGAAACGGATGGCCGAAATTCTTCCGCTCGAGCTTTTCTCCGGCGAAACGAACCACTTCGCGGGGATCATCCAGTCCGGCATGCTTCGCGAATTCCGCCGCCAGCTTCGCCGCAACGATGTAGACTTCCCCGTTGGCTTCTAACCCCACGTACTGCTCATGCGGATGGAACGCCACCGCCATTGACGCTGGCAGCGTCCACGGAGTCGTGGTCCAGATCACGGTGAAAACCTTCTTGCCCGTCAGCGCCGAATCCACGGTCCCCGGATCGTCTTTCAACGCATACTTCACCCAGATCGCAGGGCTGCTGTCATTCTCATATTCGACCTCAGCCTCGGCGAGCGCAGTCTTGTCGTGGATGCACCAGTACACCGAGCGCAGACCCTTGTAGATGAATCCCGTCTCCAGAAACTTATAGAGAGTCGCTACCACCACCGACTCATATTGCGGATTCATCGTGACGTACGGCTGCTCCCAGCGCCCAAACACGCCGATGCGCTTAAATTGCGAAGTTTGCAGATCGAGGAACTTCTGCGCGTATTTGCGACACTCCGACCGCACGTCAGTTGCTTTCATCTGCAACTTCTTGCCACCCAGCGCCTGGTCCACTTTGATCTCGATGGGCAGCCCGTGGCAGTCGAACCCCGGCACGTATGGAGCGTCGAACCCCGCCATGCTCTTCGATTTGACGACGAAGTCCTTCAAACACTTATTGAGCGCCGTGCCCAGATGGATAGGCCCGCTGGTGTAGGGGGGGCCATCGTGCATCACGTACATAGGCGCCCCGGCCCGGGCTTCCCGAATCCGCTGGTAGATGCCCATTTCCTGCCAGCGAGCCAGCATTTTGGGCTCGTTCTGCGGTAAATTGGCTTTCATGGGAAAGTCAGTTTTGGGCAGGTTGATTGTGGATTTAAGCTCGAGCGGCACTCGTTGTGATTCTCCCAAATGATTGATTTTTTTCATTATAGGGAGCATCGGGGCGAACGTCCATTGACTCCCGAAAGTAACGGCGCGTGACCGGAAATCCGCTGTGGGAAAAGCGCGAATAAGAGTACAATTTTAAGTAACAGTGACGTTTCCAGAATCCCGGCATCTAAATGGGAGTTGGCGTGCAACTTAGCACGCATTGCAGTCATCAAGTTTAGGGAGGTTGGGGTAATCTGTGGACCCAAAGCTGGGTCATCTATGGCGACGGCCGACATCAAAACGCAACCCGAACCAGAACTGAATCTGCTGCTGTCCAAGTCCTCGTTGCAGCAGTCGCTGTGGAAATCCCTGTTTCAGAACCTGGACGACTACTTTTTCCCCAAAAAACAGGCGCCTCTCGTCCTGACCTCGAAACCGATCCCGGTTAAGGATATTTGGGGCTTTTACGATTACAAGAAGAACGGTGCGATGTTTTCCACCGTGGTGCATGTTCTTGCATTGACGGTAATTATCGTGGGTACCATCCTGGGTCGTCGCGTCGTCCAGCAGATCACGAAGCCGCAGGCCACGGTGACCCTGGTCGCGCCGGATGACATTCCACCCTTGCCGCCCTCGAAAACTGCTGCCGGCGGTGGTGGTGGCGGCGGTGATCGCGACATTCTACAAGCTTCCAAGGGCAAGCTTCCCAAGTTTGCCATGCAACAGATCGTGCCGCCCGCCGTGGTGGTACGCAACGACAATCCGAAACTGACTGCTGAACCTACCGTTGTGGTTCCACCCCAGATTCACCTGGCCAGCACCATGCCCAATATCGGCGATCCCATGGCTATGCCGGCGCCGCCTTCAAACGGTACCGGGTTTGGCGGTGGCATTGGTTCAGGCAGCGGCGGTGGAGTGGGTTCGGGTAGAGGCCCGGGTGTCGGCCCTGGCGAAGGCGGCGGCATCGGTGGCGGCGTATTCCACGTAGGCGGCGGAGTTTCAGCTCCAAAGCCAGTCTACTCGCCTGATCCGGAGTACTCAGAAGAAGCTCGCAAAGCCAAGTACCAGGGCGTGTGCGTCCTGTGGATGATCGTGGGGCCGGATGGCCGGCCGCGCGAGATCCGAGTGCAACGCACGCTCGGTTTGGGGCTGGATGAAAAAGCCATCGAAGCTGTGAAAACCTGGAAATTCGAGCCCGCCATGAAGGACGGAAAGCCCGTTTCGGTTGAGATCAGCGTTCAAGTTGACTTCCACCTCTACTGATAAAGCTCTATTTCC
>Ga0070733_10001914_pt1 | contig 15229 bp, 17 predicted proteins | sample Coa_R1_9_FD_66450 | JGI IMG/M metagenome (GOLD analysis project Ga0070733, IMG submission 66450) | Surface soil microbial communities from Centralia Pennsylvania, which are recovering from an underground coalmine fire - Coalmine... | ecosystem: Environmental > Terrestrial > Soil > Unclassified ... | reverse complement strand
GTGCGCGGCGCCGAGTACGCCGCTTGCGACCGGGTGGTGTTCCTCCGGAACGACAACCACGGGCTCGAGGTCGCCAATCTCGGGCGCGCCGATGCGCGCGGCAACGGCGTCAAGAACGGCACCCTCGGGACGCTCGAGGCGGTCTCGCCTGACCGCTTCGTGGCGCGCCTCGACGACGGCCGCCAGGTGGCTTTCAGCCCGGCGCAGTACGACAGCATCGCCCACGGCTACGCCGTCACCATCCACAAGAGCCAGGGCGCCACGGTGGACCGTACCTACGTGCTCGCCGACCCGATGATGAACCGCAACGCCAGCTACGTGGCGCTCACCCGCCACCGGGACGGCGTGCAGGTCTACAGCGACCGCCAGACGTTCACCGACCGCGAGCACCTCGACCGGGCGCTGTCGCGCGCGCCGGCGAAGGACCTCGCCCGCGACTACGGGGTGTCGGCGATCGAGCGCCAGGCCGAGCGTATCGAACGCGCCGAGCCGCTCCGGGAGCAGGAGCGGAGCCTCTATGGCGACCAGGAGCACATCCGCCGCTCGCTGCTGACAATCCGGCACGCCGACACCATGGACCAGCGGCTCGCCGACGCGCGAGCGGTGCTCGAGCGGACCGCCGCCAGGGTCTACACCGAGCCCACGCGGGCGGTGCGGCACCTGACCGCCGATCCGAAGGTCACCGAGCGGCTCGCCGCCAAGACCGCCCCCGAATACGGCCAGATGCACGGCCGCGCCGCCGGCATCCTCCGCGGCCCCGACGCCCACCGCCAGGCGGCCGACAGCGCGCTGCCCGCGCTGCGCGACGCCATCCGCAGCTACCGCATCGCGCTCGGCGAGGCCACGACGGCGCGCGCCGCGGCCGACAAGCTCGGCGGGCGCTTCCACCTGCCCAGCTGGGAAGCCGAGGCGCGCCAGGTCAGCCAGACCCTCCATCGCGTCCAGCAGGCGATCCAGGGGCCGGAGAAGGCCCTGGAGGCAGCCGTTCGCGAGGTGGGATCCCAGGCCGCCAAGCTCGCGGTTTCCGCCCTGCCCACGGCGCTCCAGCTACCTGTCCAGCTCGCCATCCGGGCGGTCGAGCGGGCGATCGACCTTGGGCTTGGGCTCGGTCGCTAAGGGCTGAGAGGCATAAAAGAGGCGTGCATCTTGACAGCTGGCCGATTTATGAATAACCTCTTGACGAGCGAGAGCGAGGTATGGTAAGATCGCTAACCGTAGTTGGAGGTATGTAGTAAGGCAGCGCCTCTCCTCAATTTCGAGGGCGAGTTTGGGCCTTTGCCCGAGGAAACAATAGAATGCACATCTACAATGTTAGCTACGATCTTAAAAAGCCAGGCCGGAACTACGCGGCCCTCTTCACCGAGCTGAAGAGGATCGGCGATTGGTGGCACTACCTCGAGTCCACCTGGCTCATCGCCACGGATGAGACCGCAAGTCAGGTTTGGAACCGCATCAGCCCGGCCATCGACCAGAACGACCGCGTGCTGATCATCGAGGTCGTCAACAACACGAACGGCTGGCTCACGCAAGAAGCTTGGGACTGGATTAACCAACACTTCCAGGCTGCGGCGGCTTAGATGAATTTCCTGCGCTACGACCTACAGCTCTCTGCAACCGATGTCGTTGAAGTAACGCTCGACCGACAAGCGAATGTACGCCTGTTGGACGCCCAGAATTTTTCTCTTTTCACAAGCCGGCAGGCGCATCGCTATCACGGGGGTCTGGCTAAGCGATCGCCATTTCGGCTACGGGCTCCATCGGCAGGATCGTGGCATTTGGTGATTGACCTGGGAGGCTATGCAGGCCAGGTCAGAGCCTCAGTCCGTACGCTCCGAGCGTCACACAATGCCTGACGCCCCTACTTCTCAACAGGACGAGCTCCTACGGCAAACAGAGCAGCGCATCGCACGGCGACGAGCCGCCGAGGGGATCGCATCGCCCCCCAGTTGTTCTTCTTCCCCTTCTTTACACATAGAGGTTCCAGTCAAGGACACAGGCAAGGACACAGGCAAGAACGCAGCCAAGTCTCCAGAGATGGCACGAGAAGCCAGAGGAAACAACGGAGGCCCGTTCCTCCGGAAGGACGGTGATTGGTGGGTGGAGGGACTGGGTGCTGGTGATTCCCCCGAGTCAAACTCGGCTATCCCCTTGACCGACTACATTCTCGAAGCGGCGGCGCGCAATCGGTCGAGCTTCGAGAGGCTCTACGAGGACAGCGACAAGGTCGCCGGAGATCCCCAGCACTACCGTTCACCGTGTACTGTTTTCGTCGCTTTCCTAAAAAGCCGATCAGAATTCACTGCCTTCGACGGCTATGACGCGGCCTCTTTTCTTGATGGACTTCTGGCGGACCTCGTGCCTGGGGCGGATGACCCTTGGTGTGAGCTGCTGCCGAACCAGGACACCTTCGACCACGAGATCCATCCAAGGGACAGCGTCATCGATCTTTGGGACCGTATCCTCGCTCCAATCGACTTGGTCAGTCCTGGCTTGCGGCGAGCAGAGGAACTAGCGGAGCGCTTCCCGGTTCGCTCGCGACGCTACACCCATTTTCGTGATCAATCCTATCTGCGAGTAATCTCCCTTGCCTACTGGCTCGCTCGCTTGACCAAGGGGCACAGATTCTTCCTGAGTTGCCGCGACGCAGGAGAATTTGCGAAATGCAGCCATACTCAGGCGAGCCTGTTCTTGAAGCGTGGCCAGAGAGATCTTCTACTCGGGCTCAAGCAAAAGAGCCGGCGGACGGGAGAAGCTAGTGAGTACTCGTTTAATTTGGCCCTCGTCGGGGCTGATTCCCGCCAGCAATAGTTTGCCGCTGGGGTCGACTGTCCCGTGGCGCCCCGCCCTGTCCCCTTGCGACCGTCTCCGGGACGGGCGCGGCAGCGAATGCCGACAGTTTCCGGGGTTCAACCCCCGGCGGCGTGGGCCTAGCCGCCCTCCTAGTTCGGCCCTCATCGCCCCCGCGTCCCGAGCGTGGTAGTAGACCAGGTTGACAGCTCGCTCCTCGAGCGTCGCGCCAGCCATGGAACGCGGGCTGCAGCGAAGCGTAGTGCAGGGCTCGTTGCTGACTCCGCTAGCTTCCGTTATTCTTCACTTATCGGAAGCTCCTTGAGGGGAGGTTGAATCATGCCGCAGACGCCCTCGTCGCACCCCGCCGCCGCTCCGCCACCACCTGTCCCCCACGACGACGACTACGCCCACGGCTACCGTGACGGCCTGGCCAACGAGCCGGCCTACGTGGCAGGGGCGGGGCAATCCGCGGCGCTCTTTGCCGACCTCTTCGCACCGGGAGCGGTGGCGGAGAGGGAGGAACGCTACTTGCGCGGCTACCTGCAAGGCCAGCACGACCGGCAGCACCCGCAACCAAGCGCTGCGGCGCCTGGCCGGCCCGCAGAGCCGCGATGAGCCGTCCTGCGGCCCCAACGCCCGGGGCCGAGATCGCTCGCCAGCGCTCCGCTGTCGCGGCGGGCGAGGCGATTTTCTCGACCTCGGACGCCGCGCCGCCGGTCTTGCTCTCCCAGGCGACCGCCGAGAAGGTCCGCGCCATCCTCGTTGCGGGGACGTCGCCGGCGACGGCTCGCGCCCACGCCGGCGACGTCGCCTACTTTTGGGCCTGGGCCGGCGCCGAGCTCGGTCTGGCCGAGCGCTACCCCGTGTCGCCGGCGGCCCTGGTGCAGTTTGTAGCCGATCATCTCGAGGGCCTGCCGCCGGCGACCGAGGCGGCGCTGCGCGAGCGCGCCGCGCGGGGGTTGCCGGGAGGCAAGACCAAGCCCGGACCGCACGCCCTGGCCACCATCCGCCGCCGCCTGGGCTCGCTCTCGAAGGCGCACCAGCTCGCCGGCGTCGCCAACCCCTGCCAGCGCGCCGAGCTGCGCGAGCTGCTGGCGCGCGCCGGCCGCCGCGAGGCGCGCAACCCAGGCGCGCCGCGGCGCAAGCGGGCCGCCACCCGCGAGGTGCTCGACGCCTTGCTGGCGACCTGTGACGAGACCCTTGCCGGCATCCGCGATCGCGCGCTGCTGCTTTTCGCCTGGGGTTCCGGGGGCCGGCGCCGGTCCGAAGTCGCCGCGGCCCGCGTCGAGGACCTGGCCGCGGTCGACGGCGGCTATCTCTTCCGCCTCCGGCGCAGCAAGACCGACCAGGCCGGCGAGGGCGCCGAGCTGCCGGTGCTCGGCCGCGCGGCGTGTGCGCTCACCGCCTGGCTCGCCGCGGCGGGCTTGACCGAGGGGCCGCTGTTTCGCCCGCTGTCCTGGCACGGCCGCGCCGGTGCCGGTCTCTCCGATCGCAGCGTCGCCGAGATCGTCAAGGCGCGCGCCGCCCTGGCCGGCTACGACGCGCGGGAGTTTGGCGGCCACAGCCTGCGCTCAGGCTTCGTCACCACCGCCGGCCGCCAGGGCGTCAGCCTCGGCGACGCGATGGCTCTCTCCGGTCACCGCGGCGCCGCCGTGGCTCTCCGCTACCACCAGGCCGGCGCTGCACTGTCGAACCCGGCGGCGCGGCTCGCTGACTGAACGGCACGAGCCACGCCCGCCGGTTGGTGGGCTACGCCCCTTCTCTGACGCGCGCGGCGAAGTGCGGTAGCGGCCGCTGGCTGCACGCTCGAGCCGCCAGCTGGCCGGCGACGAGCCCCCGAAGCGTCAGTGCTGCTCCTGGTCGCGGAGGCGGCGGGGACGGTGGCGGCACGATGATCACGCCGCCGCCGCCGCCATCATCGCAGGGATTGTCTGCGCCGCAATCGCCGCTGCCACCGCCGCCAATAGGTCCATCGCCACCACACCCCGGCGCTGTGGGGTCCGTCGAGCAGGTGTTGTCCTGACATACGCCATTGGCATCGCAGCCGCTCTGACAGGTTGGTGGGCAAATGCAGTCTGGCGGGCACTGACTTGGCGGTGGCGGCGGCGGGGCTAGCTCCGCGGGCGTCTTCCACATTTGGTCAGCCTCGGAGCAGTCGGCTGGACCGACGGTCCGAGCTTGACCCGGCCCGGCGGGTGTTCCCATGATGCGACCATTGCAACCAGCAGGCGCATCACCCAGACCCAGCACGTGCCCGATCTCGTGAGCGAGGTTGTCATATTGGGGGTAGCACGTCGCCCCGTTCCCTTGCTGGGACCAGAGATCAATCACGAGGCTGGTCGGTTTGCCACCAGAATAACTCGCGGAGGTCAGCCCGCAACGACCGCCCGGCGACCAGGAGGTGCCCGCATGCAGGTTGACGGTGACCGGAAAACCCCCCTTGCCGTTGGGGACAAGCGTCGGGAACCCTTTGCCGAACTGTGGACAGGGCTTCCAATCCCCGATTGCTTGGCCCAAGGTTCCGCCGTCAACGCTTGAGCTATCGATGTCGAGTTCACCAATTCCCGGTACGACCGGGGTGCCGACTTTTGGCGGGGAGCACTGATCGGCCACCACCGATGGCGCCGTCGAGATCAGGAGGAGCGAGAAAACCGGTAGTGTGTATCGGAGTCTCACGGCCGGCTCCCTCCCGAAGTCGTGCCTGGGTGGGCCAGGGGGCTAGCCATGAGTCTTCGCACGGCTTGCACGAGCTCGCTGAAAGTAGCTACCTGCAACCGCGGGTCCGCCTTCAGCGCAGGTGGAAGGACTAGCCCTTTACCGGTTGCAAGAAGAAACTCGTTTTGCACCGGCGCCACCATCCATGTGCCGTTCTTGACCCAGCGGTACACGAAGATCAATACCTGATCGCCGACCTTGGGATCTCCGAACGACTTGCTGGGCGCACCGCAGAAGACATATGGGCCGACGCGGAAGTGGGCCACCGGATGCAGGATAAAGATGCTGCTGGGGGTTCCTGCTGCCTCTCGTAACGTTTCCTGGATCTTGAGCGTTAGTAGCGAGTAGGGGCTGTGCACCGAGAACCCGGGTGTCACGGCCGTGATGGTTCCCGCGTAAACGCCCTGTGCGTTGGTCACCAGGTCATCGACGTTGTCCGCTGGAGGATCCTCAGCAGCCGTAAAGCTCGAGTCGATCGAGATACTGGTGCACGCTTTTTCTGGAATTTGGGCAACCCCAATGCTGGTGTCTGCGTGCGGCAAGGCTGCCTGTCGTCGCACCTCGGCACGAAGCGGACTGTCTTCTGCCGCTCCAAGTGCCTCCCAATTGAGCCCGCGGTCCGGGTCCGCGACGGCTTGCGCCGACGCCCAAGCCGGCGGCGCTCCGGCCTCCTCGGCTGCTGGCATTCGCAACACGTCGGGAGGTGACTCCATGTTCGCAGGCCGTTGCGCCGTGATTCCAGACGAGAGCAGGAACGAGCTGGCGGCCCAAATCGAGATCAGCAGGCAGTTCCGGAGTCGATAGGGTCTTTGCTGCATGGAACCTCCTTTTCGAAGATCAACGGTGCAACGCTACGGGTACGATACAGGCGCCCCTCGGGCGCTATGCATGAACTGCTTCAATAGTGGTTAGTTTCCCGAAAGCGCAGAAACGGGACATGAGATTTTGAGCTGCGCATACCGGGAGCCTGCGGGGGGGCCTCCGGCCCGGCGCTGCACAGTGCGGTTCTGTACCAATCGCGGCCCCTGGATCACGGAACATCGCACCAGGATGCGCGCGCTGTGGGGGCCGGCGGCACTCACCGCCGGCCCCCACAGCGCGCGACAAGCGAGGAAATCGCCGGCTTCGCCGGCGCCCCGGCCATGCCGGGCTCCGCCCGGCGCCTGCCCCCCTCCCCCGCTCGAGCTGCGCCGATCGGCGGCTCGGCGCCGGGCGGCTTCGACGTGAACCCTCGCGGCAGGCCCAGAGCCTCGCGGATCAGCTCAGGAGTGAGGCCATGCAGCCGACGACGGCCTGCCCAGGCCAGGAAGCGCCGCAAGGCACTGAGAGCTTGCGCCTGTGTCGTCCACAGCCGGCCGTCGGCGAGAACCGCCGCGCGGTAGTCCTGCAGGCGCTCGACCGTCACCTCGGCGATCGTCCCGCAGCCGAGCCGAGCGACGGCCGCGCGGAGGTGGCCATCTTGGAGCCGCCTGGTGTTGCGGGGAAAACGGCACAACAGGTAGGGAACCATGGCCGCCGTCCACGAGACCACACGCACCGGACCGCTCTCGATTCTCTCCTCTGCGGGCTCCACGCCTGGCCGCCCGACCTGGCGGCGCAGCAGCTCGCACGCTCGATTCGCCGTCTTTCGTATCGATCCGGGAGCGAGCCCCAGCGCCCGCGCCGTTTCGCCTGGGCTCAAGCCCAGGTGATAGCGCAGGGCCAGAAGCTTGCGCTGTCCCGCCGGCAGTGTGCGGCAGGCCCGATCGAGATCGGCGAGCCGGTCGCGGTGATCCTGGATCGGTTCGATGGCGAACTGCGGGCGCCACTCCCCCAGCTCCACATATCGCGCCTCGTGGAGCCGCCGCTCGCGCCAGTAGAGGATGCACCGGTTTTGCAGCGTCCCGAGCAGCCAGACCTCCGGACGCTGGATCTCGTGCCACCTCGCCACCGCGAGCAGCAGCGTCGTCTGCACCAGATCCTCCGCGTCCTCGGCCGGGATCTGGTGCCGCCGCAGGATGCGCCGCAGGCACGGCCGGAGACGCTCGCACAGCGCCGGCAGCTCCTCGCGGCCCGCGGGCTGCTTTGTCTCTTCCACAGATGCCCCCATACGGTATAGCCTATACAAGATGACGCGCATCTACGCGAGAAGTAACGTCCTTGCCTAACGGCCCGCCCGAACACGGAGCGCGGGCACCGGCGCCGGAGGGCATCGGCCGGGCGGTGATCCCCCTTTTTCTTCGTGTCTGTTGGCTGGTCCTGCTCGGTTGCGCCGGCGTGCTGGTGGCCGCTGTCGTCGGCCTTGCGGAGCAGCTCGGCCTGCCGCTGCTGGCCGGCTTGCCAGGCCCCTTGCTCTTCGGAGGCATGCTCCTGTTCCTCGCCTGGTGGCACACCCGCGGGCCAGGCCGCCACTTGTGGAGCTCGCCGACGAGCTTCGGCCGGCGCTGGTGGAGCTAGCCGATGGTTGCCGCGCGCGCAGCAGGCCCCAGGAGCCACGATCGGCACCGCGGCCGCCTCTCACCCTCTGGCCCGCCCTCCGTGCCGCCCCTGCCCGGCCTGGCGCGTTCCGGCCGGCCAAAAGAGCGGCAGCCCCCCAACCGCCGGGGGGCCGCACCGTGACCGCCCGCGAGCTCGCCCTCGCGCACCTCGTCTATTGGACCTTTGCCGCCGAGCAGCTCCCCGCCGGCGCGTCTCTCCTCGAGCCGGTGGACTCCTCGTCGCGCTGGTGGGCGATCCGCAACCCCCACACCGGCGTCGTGTTTGGATGGCATGCAGATGCGCGCCGGCTGGCGGACCTCTACTGGCAAGCCCTGGCCGAGGAGGGGCGCTGCGAGCTGGTCGCCGAGGCAGTCTCCAAGGACCGGGATGCGCAGCACCGCATCGCCTGGTCCGCGGCGTGGTCCCACTGGACGCGCGACGTCGGCGCCAGGGACCGCGCCGCCGAGCGCGCCGTCAATGCGTGGCTGGTGCGCAACCGGAGCGCCTTGGATGCTGCTCTTTTGGAGCTGAGCGAGGATCTCTATCCCAACCTCGACGGGCCCCCACCGCCACCACCACCCAAGGACACGGATACCGCTCTGGCTCTCCGGCTCGCCACCGCGGCGCTGATCGAGGATGAGGTTGACCTGGCGCGCCACATCTACGCCTACGTGGCGGTCGTCGACCGTGATCGCCGCCTGCTGCCGGCGCTGCTGTCCTCCGCGGATGTCGTGCTCGATTACGTCGCGGACCAGGCCGGCGCCGAGGTGCCGCCAGTCCGCTAGCTTGGCTTCCAGCCGTTACCGCTCGCCCGAAAAAAAGCTCCAGGTAGGGGGGTCGAAGTCGTTGCCTCGCCGTTGAGCGCTGGTGGCTCCAAAATCATCGGCTCGGCCGATGCCAACTCCTGAGCGTCGTTGGTAAGCTTCAGACGGGCCTGGCACCGGCGCAGGCTTCGCTCATCAGCACAGGGTCCGGCCTTCGGCGTTGCCGCTGCAAGGGGCGTCAGCCACCCCCACCCCTCACCGCATCGACCGGCCGCGCCGGACGTGCCCTCGCTGCGCTCGGCGGCTTCGCCGCCCGCCGCTTGGCGCGGAACCGCTACCCGTCCGGGTCCATCTCAGGGCCGGAATCGCCCGCCGGTGTGACCAAGTGGACCGCCGCCTGCCACAGCCACCGTAGGCTGCCTACGACGAGCGCCTCGACCGCACCCGCCACCGGTGCGGCCGACGCCGGCGGCGGCGCCTTCGCTCCGGCGGCCGCAGCAGGCAGCACCAGGACGAGGAGGGCAGCGGACGCGAACCTACGCACAGGTCTGCACATCGTGGCGGCGCTCTCCTTCTAGCTCGCCGGCGGGCGATCGGCCGCCGGATCGCTCCTACCCGACGCGAGCACCAGCCGCAACCGCGTCACCGGTCCGGCCGGCCCGAACAGCTCCCGCCGCCGGCGAGCCGGCAGCATCGCCCGCAGCAGGTCCAGGTCCAGCGATCGGCCGGCATCGTCGACGAGGATCTCGTGCCCTCGCCGCGGGGGCAGGTGCTTGCTCAACCCCGGAGAGGATTGACCCCGCCTCTGCCAGTAGGCCAAGCACTCGAACTGCACCGCCGCGAGCAGCCACTGCGCCCTGTCCTCGAGCACTTCCCAATGGACCGCCAGCTCGATCACTGCCCGGACCACGATCCGGGTGAGATCTTTTTTTGGGATGCGATGGGCGAACAGGATGCGGCGCAGCTCCGGCCGCACCAGGGCCAGGGTTTCGACCAGCTCGGCGTTCGCCAGCTCGGCCCGGTCGTCCTGCATGTCGTCGGACCCCGGCCCGCTCAGTTCGCCGACCCCACCGCCGCCGGCGGGCGCCCTTGCCGTCGCAGCAGTGCCGCGGTGTCGGCGATCAGGCGCACCGTCGCCGAGCCGCTCATGATGGTGGCCAGCACCGTGCGCGTGATGGCGACGGTTTCGGCCGCCATCGTCGCACCCTCGACCCGCAGCACTTCGCTGAGCTCCGCCGCCAGGCCGTCCAGCTCCGCTACCCGTCCACCCTGCAGGAGCACCTGGGCGAGATCGAGGCTCACCAGCACGGCGTCATAGACCGCATGCTCGACCAGAAAGGCGCGCTGGACCAGGCGCAGCACCCTGGCGCCCTCATCCGGCCGAACGGCTGCCAGGAGCCGGCCCTCGAGCCAGTCACGGCGGAGCCGCGTCCAGGCGTCATCGAACCTGGCATAGAGCGGTTGATCCTCCTCGAAGCGCTGCCCCGCCACGACCAGCTCGCCCAGCTCGAACAGGCACAGCGTCGCGGTGTGCCGCGCGCACAGGAGCAAGCGCGGTTCCTCTTCGCCCCTGAGGTGTCGCAGGGCGCGCTGGAACGCCCGCAGGCTTTCCTGGTACTCCCCAGCCTGATAGTGGATGTAGCCGAGCTTCACCGCGCACTTCGCGGCAAGCACGACCTCGGCGAGCCCTGAGTACACGACCGCGGCCCGCGATACCAGCCGCGCCGCTTCTTTCAGCTGCCCCACATCGCGCGCCAGGCTCCCGCGGAAGCTGTCCAGCTCCGCGTACACCATCGGGTCGGTCACGCCCTCCTCGGAGAGCGTCGCTTGCGCGAGCCGGAACAGCGCGCGCGCGTTCTCGAACTTGGCTTCCAATCTCTCCGCGTTGCCCAGCAGGCTCACCGCTTCCACCATCATCCCGCCCCGATCCGGCACTCGCTGCTCGAGCTGCTCGCAGATCTCATGGGCGCACTGCGCCAGGATGCGCACCGTCTCCGGTTCGCCCGGCGTCGCCTGGCGCGCCGCGTCGATGAGGTGCCGCGCCACCAGGCCCTCGGTGTAAATGCCGAGGCTGGCCCTCACGTGTTCGAGCCGTTGCGCCGGCGCGACCGCGAGGATTTGGGCGAACAGCCCTTCCGCGCGCTGCCCCTGCGCCTCCATCTCGGCGGAGTGCTCCTGCAGCATCGCCTCCAGGCTGCGGAAAGTCTCGTCGAACCCCTCCGGTCCGGCGTAGGCCACCTGGCGGCGCTGCTCGACATCGCGGTCGATCTCTGCCCGGCAGTGCGGGCAGACGCACCGCAGGTGTTCGAGGCCGATGACCACCACCGCGCGCGGGGGAATCCGCCCTGCCCTGACCGCTTGGAGCAGCTCGTGGGTGATGTGCAGAGTGGTGTCGTCACCTTCCCGGTCGGTGTCGTCTCTAGACAAAATTTGAGCCCTCCCGCAGTTGCATTGTTACAGCAAGTCGCGAGTCTACGAGATTAAGCCCCTGCACAACAAGAGGTGCCGGCCGGCCCGATCAGCGAGCCGACCCGGCCGGCACCCTTCCTACGCCTTCACACCTGCCACCTACCCGTCCGGGTCCATGCCGGGGCCGAGAGTTGGCCGCGGCCTGCTGCGAGCAGCACAACCGCCGTCCGGGTCCATGCCGGGGCCGAGATCGCACGTCGATGTGACCGCCGACCTGTGGCCCGCCGGCGTGACCAGATGGACCGCCGTCTGCCACAGCCACAGTAGACCGCCTGCGACCGTCTCGACGGCACCCGCCGGCGCCACAGACGCCGCCGGCGCTTTCGTGCCGGCGGCTGCCGCTGGCAAGGCCAGCAGCAGGAGCAGAAGCACGGAGGACGCAAACCTACGCACAGAACTGCGCATCGCTGCACTCTCTTTCTGGGATCGGCACCTTTAGGCCCAGAATCGGACCGCAGGGCCGCCCCTTGTCTGGAGAGTGCAGCGTCTTGTAGGCGGAGGGGGCATTCCCCCCTAACAACGCCTCGAATATCTAGGCTCCTCGGCGCACGCGGCGGCCGGCGCTCAGCCCCATACGGCTTGGCCTATTCGTGGTACGGTAATTTCGTCGCCACTGTCCCCAGGCGGCGATCACCGAGCCACTGCTTAGCCGGTGCGCTCCGTTGCGCGCCGGCGCCGGGACCGTTCGAGGACGAGCGGTTCCGGCACTTTTCCCCGCGCCGTCATTCGCCGGCGGATCCCCGCCGTCCTCAACACCCGGAGCCTCGACCGCGAATGCCGTCATGACTTCACGCCTGCTTGACTTCGTGACGGCGTGCCGCCATGCATTCATGCCTGCTTGACTTCATGAAGGCAAGCAGGCAATAATTACCGGCAAGGAGGGATTTCCCCGTGCCACGAAAAGGAGCGGTCCATGTTGACGAGTTGCCGGCTGCGGCCCGCAAGCGGCTAGGGCTGCGGCGAAGCCGGCAACAAACCTTCAAGCGGGAGGAGCTCCGCCGCGAGGCGATCGGCGTCCTGGATCAGATCCGGCACCTCACCGCCGACCAGCGGCGGCGGGTGCTCGAGCATGCCATCAAGGTCAACGAAGTCTAGGGAGAACCCATGAAGACGCTAGCTCTGTTCAGCCAGAAGGGCGGGACCGGCAAGACCACTCTCGCCGTGCACCTTGCCGTCGCCGCCGGCGAGTCCGGCCTGCTCGTCGCCATCGCCGATACCGACCCACAGCGCAGCGCGACCACCTGGGGGCGAGCTCGCGGCGGGCAGGCGCCCATGGTGGCGACCATCGCTGCCAGCGAGCTGCGCCGCGTGGTGGCGGCCGCGGAGCACGACGGCATCGGCCTGCTGATCGTCGACAGTGCCCCGCACGCCAGCCCCGACGCGCCGCAGATCGCCCGGGCGGCCGACGCCGTGCTGATCCCCTGCCGGCCGTCCATGTTCGACCTGGCCGCGGTCGGCAGCGCCGTCGAGATCGTGCGCGCCGCCGGCGTGCCGGCCGCCCTTGTGCTCAACGAATGCCCGCCGCGCGCTCCGGAGGTTGCCGTGGCGCGCCAGGCCCTCGGCAACTTCGGCCTGCCGGTGGCCGCCGTCGAGATCGCCGAACGTCGCGCTTTCTCGCGTGCCGTCGCCACCGGCCGCGCCGTCACCGAGTTCGAGTCCCACGGCAAGGCGGCCGAGGAGATCCGCGCCCTGTGGGGCTGGATCGACGCCCAGCTGCTCGACCAACCGCGCGCCCGCGCTCGCGCCTAGAAGGGAGCCCGACCCGATGAGCGACAAGCCCAACAAGCCCGCCCTGCTCGCCGCCTTCACCGAGGCCGCCAGGCCGCCGGCGCCGGCGGCGCCACGTGCGCCCCGCATCGCCAAGCCGCGGCGCGCCAGGACCGAGCGCGAGGACGCCACGCGGAGCCCGCGCAGCGCCCGCGGCCAGGGCGAGAGGATCAACCTCACCTATCGCACCACGGCGCCCACCTGGGAGCGCTTGAAGCACCTCGCCATCAGCGACCGCGTGAGCATCCAGGAATTGATCCACGCCGCACTGTCCCGCGAGTTCGAGCGCCGCGGCCTGCCCGCACTGGACGATTGACTGCATGCCTTCATGACTTCATGCCCTCACGAAGGCACAATTCCCCGCGTCGGATGACCGGGGCCGGCCCCCTCCGCCTGCTCCTTGTCGGATGCTAAGCTGTGACCGCCACGCGACGCCGAGACGCCGACCCCAAGCCGCCCTCCGAGAGGACCAACGGCGTCCTGCTCGCGCCCGCCTCCCTGCAAGGCGCCTATGGCCCGCACAGCACCCTGACCCTCGAGCAGATCCGGCCCGGCGGTGAGACCCAATGGCGGGTCACGGTGCCGCTGCGCCCCGGCCCTGCCGGTGGCGAGCTCGCCACCGCCGCGGCGGCAGCGCCGGCGGCGGCGGCCGGTCCCACGCTCCTGACCAGCACCATCACCCTCGCGGTTCGGCCCGAGGCCTACTTCACCATCGCCGCCATGCTGCTATGCGGGGCGCGGCTCGAGATCCGCGCCGAGGATCAGACCGCCGCCACCGAGATCCTCGCCCGCGCCGCCGACTCTGCTCCGGCCGAGCTGCCGCTGCCGGACGGCCGCCGCATGTGCCCACGCGCCGAGGACCTCGACCGGCTCCGCCGTCTCCTCCCGCAGGCCGCGCCGGCGGCCAGGCCCGGCACCTGGATCGAGGTTTGGCTCGATGACCCGCCTTGGGCCGTGCAGCTCGAGCCGACAGATCACGACGTGGCGCGGCCGCCCACTGCGGACGACTATCTGGTCATCCCCAGCGCCGGCCACTACGCCGCCCTGCAGCAGGCCCTCGCCCTCAACCGCTTCGAGCCCACGGACGGCTCGCGCTTCCCGCGCGCCCGCCTCGAGAAAGGCGGCGCGCGCGGCTACGCCGAGCTGCGCCCGGTGACCCCCGAGCAGGAAATGCTGATGGCACCGGAAGAAGCCGAGGCCCTGGCCGTGAGGATGTGGCAGCAGCGCGAGGACCTCTCCGACCTCGACGCCGATGTCCTCGACGCGATCTCCGCCGCCTGGCTCGAGCGCGGCCCCCGCTCCGCCTCTGAGCGGGTGCCGATCTACGTTGATGACCTGCTGCGCTCCCGCGGCCTGCGGCCGAAGAAGAGCGGCCATGGCCGCCGCGGCGGCTTCGAGCCCGAGCAGCGCGCCGACCTCTGGCGCTGCCTGCTCCACCTGCAAGACATCTGGCTCGACATCGCCGAGGCGACCGTCGTCGACCAGGACGCCCGGGGGCGCCGCACCCAGCGCACGCGGGCGCTCCAGAGCCGGGCCTTCGTGATGACCGACCGGATCGGCCAGCGGCGCCTCGACGGGACCATGGACGTCGAGGCCATCCTGGTCACCCCCGGCGAGGCCTTCGGCCGGTTCCTGCTCGGGCCGGGCCGCCAGCTCGCGCTGCTCTCCTCCGGAGCCTTGCGCTACGACCCCTATCGCCAGCGAGCCGAGAAGCGGCTCGCCCGCTACCTCAGCTGGCAGTGGCGGGTCGGCGCCCACAGCGGCGACTTCATCCGCACCTACCGGGTCAGCACCCTGCTGCACGAGCTTGGCCTGCAGGTCGATGGCGAGCACCCCGTCCGCACCCGCGAGCGCTTTGAGAAGGCCCTCGACTGCCTGCACCAGGATCGGATGATCTCGAGCTGGCAGTATGGCGAGCGCTGGCGCGAGGACCTGCCGCGGGAGAATTGGGTGCCGCTGTGGCTCGAGGCACGGATCGTCGTCGAGGCTCCCGATGTCATCAAGGAGGCCTACCACGAGCTCGACCGGCTTCACCAGAGCCGCAAGGCCGCTGCCGCCACCCTGCCCGCCGGCGAGGCCTGGGCGGCGCGGCTCAAGCGCCACCGCGAGCAACTCGGCATCTCGCAGATGGCGGCCGCCGAGCAGATCCAGATCAGCCGCGCCTACCTCGCCCAGGTCGAGCGCGGGCGCGAGCCGTCGCCGGCGCTGGCGGCCAAGCTGCGCCGCTGGCTGGAAGGCGGGTAACCCCTGTCAGCTGTCAGCGGCTA
>Ga0070733_10001913_pt1 | contig 15230 bp, 13 predicted proteins | sample Coa_R1_9_FD_66450 | JGI IMG/M metagenome (GOLD analysis project Ga0070733, IMG submission 66450) | Surface soil microbial communities from Centralia Pennsylvania, which are recovering from an underground coalmine fire - Coalmine... | ecosystem: Environmental > Terrestrial > Soil > Unclassified ... | reverse complement strand
CCTGATCCACCGGCAACGACAAGTAAGGCGGAAGCCACGTGAACAATCCCCACCACGCGAACATCCCGAAGAAATTAAACAGCAGCAGTGCAGCAGTGTGCTTCCCATAGGGCGCGCGGAATATGACAGAGAAACTCGAACCGGGTGCCCCATTTCTCGCGTCTTTTGCGAGAAGTGGGGATTTCCTGCTCCCAGTCGGTTCATTATGCCGTGATTTAAAATGCTTCCGCCACATCTCCGACTCCGGCACGCTTCTCTGAATCCACAGCGTAATCAGAGCAGGCAGGATTCCCACAAAGAACACCGCTCTCCACCCGTAGTACCGCGCCACTGGGCCCGCCACCAGCGCAGCCGCCGCAAAGCCCAGCGCCCATGAACTCTGCACGATCGAGATCGCCTTGGCCCGAAATTCAGTAGGCCAACTTTCCGCTACTAGAGTTGCGCCGGTATTCCATTCTCCGCCCATGCCCAGGCCGAGCACGAATCGCGCCGCCGCAAGCATCGCAATGCTGGTAGACAGTCCGGAGGCAAACGAACACACCGAATACGTCAGAATGCTTGCCAGGAGCGCCTGCTTGCGCCCAATGCGGTCGGCCAGAAATCCAAACAGAACGCCTCCAACGCCGGAGGCCAGCAGCGTCAGCGTCCCCAGCGACCCGGCGAGAGTCTTGCTCATGCCCAGATCGCGCATGAGCAGGGCCAGCACCAGCGAATACAGCATGGTGTCGAACGCGTCCAGCGCCCAGCCCATTGACGCCGCCAGCAAAGTGCGCCGCTGGCCCGGAGTCGCCTGCCGGATGAGTTGTAGGGGGCCGATAGCCATCAGGGATTGAGAGAAGTCTGGCGGATTGTAAAGCCTTAATCGCGATTGTCAATCACGGCCCGTCGGGGGCCGGCGCCGAGTCGGCCAGTTACTCCGGTTACTTCGGTGCGCCGGTTGACATTTTTTTGACAACAGGCCCTGCGACAGTCCGCTAGGCTTGCTTATCCCCTAAAACGATTTGAGGTTAGCATCTATGAGAGTCCGTTCCGCGATCTACGTGCTTGCCTTTCTCGCCGCGTGCCTGACGCCTTGTTTCGCGCATCACACGGCTGTGGTCGTAAACAAAGAAAACGCAGTCGACAACGTAACTGCTGCTCACCTTGTGAAAATTATTCGGGGAGAAGTGAAGAAGTGGCCCGACGGCAAGAACATTGTGCTGGTGCTGCACAAGGACTCTGCTGGCGAAGACGAAACTCTGGAGCGCCTGAACAAGATGTCCGCCGCCGAGTGGAAGAGCTTTGTGACCGCGCACAAAGATTCAATCCGGTTTGTCGACACCGATGCCGACGTCCTCAAAGCGGTCCAAGCGGAAGCGGGAGCCGTGGGACTGATCGAGGTCCATTCCATCGACAACAGCGTGAACGTGGTTCACGTCGATGGCAAGCTGCCCATGGAGTTTGGCTATCTCCCTCACTAGGAGGCGGCGCTAGCCGTTCCGCTGGCCGCCCTTCTGGCCGCGCGCAGCAGATGAAAATATCGCCGCGCCTTCTTCACGTCGCGCCCAATCTGCTCACGTAGCTCGTCCACCGAGGGAAACTTAATCTCATCCCGCAGCCGTTCCAGAAAACAGATTTCGACCTCTGTCTCCGGTGTCAGTTCAATGGGATGGAAATTCAGGAGGTGGGTCTCAATCGCAAATAGCTCAGCCCCAAACGTCGGACGATTGCCCACGTTCGTTACCGAATCGAAGCGCTCCGAACCCACACGCGTCCAGGTGATATAAACGCCATCTTTCGGCACGAGTTCTTCGTAACGCGCCAGGTTGATCGTGGGCACCGTGTACTTCGAGCCGTATCCGCGTCCGCGTCCCGGCGTTCCCAGAATGCAGAAGGGGCGCGCCAGCAGATGCCGCGCCCGGCTTACCCGGCCGTCGTTAATCAGCTTGCGGATCTGGCTACTCGAGACGCTTTCGCCGCGCAGTTTCATCTCCGGGTAGACGGCAACCTCGAATCCCATCTCGCGCCCAAATTCAGCCAGCAGGTTTATATCGCCCGCCGCCTTGTGGCCGAAGCGAAAGTTGTAACCCTCATGCACTTCGCGCGCGTGCAATCTTTTCTTCAGAATGCGCTCGGCAAACTGCCGCGGCGTCATCAGTGAAAGATCGCGCCCGAAGGGGAGCAGCAGCACCGCATCGATTCCGTTGCCTTCCAGCAGACGCAGTTTCTCGGCGGTCGGCGTGAGCAGTTTCAATCCCGATTCAGGCCGCAAAATCCTGGACGGATGCGGCTCAAACGTAACCGCCACCGAATAGCCGGCACTTGCCCGCGCCCGCGAAACAATTTCCCGCAGCACATGCGCGTGCGCTCGGTGCACACCGTCAAAATTCCCCACGCTTACCAATGCCGGGCCGAAGCCGGAGGGCACCTCCTCGAGTTTGTGAAAAACCTGCATGGTCAAGAATCGACCGCCGAGCATCGCCCGAGAAATCAGTTGCTGACTTGTCGGCGTCGTCTTGGCCCTCGGCGGTGAATAGCTCTCGCCTTTTTGATCCGTGTCAATCGGTGCAAATCCGCGGCAAAAAGGTTTTTAGATTTCAAACTCCAGCTTCATTCCGTCGTGCGCCAGCCGCACGTGCCGCGGCAGCGTGGCGTTGGTGGCCTCGTGCGCCAGATCGTGGCAAATGTGTGTGAAAAAAGCACGCTTGGGGCGCAGGCGGTCCACGATCGCCATCGAATTCTTTACCGTCGAGTGCGTAGGATGCGGCTTGTGCCGCAGTGCGTCCAGAAAGAGAACGTCCAGTCTTTCTAGCTGATGCAAGGATGACTCCGGAATCTCGCTGTGGTCCGTAAGATATGCAGCCGAGCCGAAGCGGTAGCCATTGATCTGGGTTTCGCCATGAATCAGGATCACCGGCTCGAAGCGCGCGCCGAAAATATCGACCGGCTCATCAATCGGTTTCAGTTCGAGCAGCGGCAGGCCGCCGAATTTGTAGTCGGCGTCAAAAATGTAGCTGAACATTTTGCGCAAAAACGCCGCCGAGTCCGGCCGCGCATAGAGCGGCAGTTTGTTCGGCTTGTGCTTGTAACTCAACGGCCGCAGATCGTCGATGCCCAGAATGTGGTCGGCGTGCGTATGCGTGTAGAGCACCGCGTCGACGCGGCTGATGTTTTCCCGAATGGCCTGCGTGTAAAAATCCGGAGTCGTGTCGATGAGCACGACCTTGCCGTCGTACTCGATCATGATCGAAGGCCGCGTGCGCCGGTCGTGCGGATCGGTCGAGTTGCAGACGGCGCAATCGCATCCCAGCGTGGGTACGCCCATCGAGGTGCCACTGCCTAGAACGGTCAGAGTCGCTTTCATCTTCCTCGAGTTCCGGTTCCGGCGGCGGGTCCGGGCTGTGGTGGCCGCGCCAGCGCGTTCGTCACCTCGACGTACGCCATGCGCAGCTCATAAAGACTGTTCTGCAGAAAGTTCTCTTCCACCGGAGTGCGATTGCCATTGGTTTTTTCGCCGATCAAACTGAGCGTGTCGATGGTCTGGCGTGCGCCGATGATGTCGATGCGCGGTTGCTCGCCCTGTTGCCGCATCAAGCCCAGCTGCATCATTGCCGTCATGTAGAGCGAGGCCAGAAAACGCTCAAACGTCATTTCGAAATCTTTGACAGAGTGCCCGCTGAGTTCGACCTGCGAATCGACCTCCTTCGCCGATTTTTGATAGGCGTCAACCTGTGCCTGCTGCTCAGCCGCCGTGGGCAGTGGAGGCATTTCGGGTGTCCCCTCTGGTTTCTCGGCGGGCGGCGCGGGCTCCAATGGCGCCGCCGCCTGCGCGGTTTCCTGCCTCACCACGGGCGCTGGAGCCGCTTTGGGCGCTTCCGGTTCCTCCGCAATTTCCGTACGCAACTCGCCCTCCGAAGTAAACAGCCGCCGGTCCGTCACCTTAAAACCAGATGGTTCGTGTTTCTTCTCAGCCATAATCCCTTTCCTGAAAGGTTTTCTCTGCGATCTACGCGATTCCCCTGCGATCTTCGCGGTTAAAGGCTTTTCATGCGCGATGCTGCGCCAGAGAACTTTCACTCAAAAGCGCGGCATCCTCAAACGGTAGCGAAGCCACCGTTGCCCTCGTCGTCCCGATCATAACTTCGCGCCCCGGCACACCCACTTCACGCCGGATATACCCCAGCGCGACCGTCTTCTCGGCGAATTGCAAAAACGCCGCGCTGGTGATTTCTCCAACTTCTTTTTCACCCGCGACAACCTTCATGCCAGACCTGATCTGCGCCGCGCCGTCGGCGACAAATCCCGTGAACTTGCGGTGCACCGCACCGCGCGAGCGGATTCTTTCGACGATTTCCTGACCCACATAGCATCCTTTGTTAAAGTTCAACGCGCGCGCCTGCTCGGTTTCCTGCGGCAAGTCCCGCTCGCGAATGTCCACGCCGTACGTCGGAATGCCCGAGACGATCCGCTGCAACTCCAGTGCCTCAGTACCCACGGGCGAAGCTCCCCCGGCAATCAAGGCGTCCCAGAGTTGCCTCACGCTAGCGGACGCGATCCAGATCTCGTACGAAATATTCTTCTCGTCCTCGCCGCGAACCAGCGTGCAGGCGATCCCGTGCCACACCGAGGATTGCACCTGCAACGGCTGCATCTCTGGAATCGCGAATCCCGCCCCGGTCAGCACCGATGGCGCGTTCGGGCCGTAAGTCCCCAGCGCTGTTATTTGCTCATTAAGATTCGTGACTTCAACATCATCCATGATGATGTAGTGGTCGAACGTCGCCAGAATCTTTTCCGTCTGTCCGCAGTCGGTGTCAACGGTAATCGACTCTCCTCGATTGTAAGCAAAAAAATCACCCAGAATGTGTCCCTGCGGATTCAGCAAAAACGCGTAAACGCCGCGCCCCACGCCCAGATCGCGGATATTGTTCGTGACCATCCCGTTCAGCCAACGCACCCGGTCGCCGCCGGTGAGCGAAATCTTGGCCCGAAACCCTAGGTCGTAGACTCCACACCCGTTGCGCAATGCCGACAACTCTGCCTGCGGATCGCCAAAGCGCGCAGCCGTGGTCGCACCGCGATAGTCGTCGGCCTCATATCCGCCGACGCCCGCTGCGCCTAACCCCTCGCCATGAACCTGGAGTGCCGTCTGCCCCATAGCCGTCGCTCGATAAGCTATGTTCGATTATAACGATTGTGTTAACTTTCCTGCCGTGGACCCAGCAAAGCCAATGCGCAAACGCATCGCCGTTATCCCCGGCGACGGCATCGGCCAGGAGGTTATCCCGCAGGCGGTCAAAGTCATCCAGGCCTCGGGCGCCAACGTCGAGTTGACCGATTTCGACTGGGGCGCAGATCGCTACCTGCGCGACGGCGTCACGGTTCCTCCCGACGGCTTCGCCATGCTCGCCCGCGATTTCGACGCGATTCTGGTCGGCGCATTTGGCGATCCGCGGGTCAAGACCAATGTCCACGCCAAAGAAATCCTGCTCGGCATGCGCTTCCAAATGGACCTCTACGCCAACGTCCGTCCCGTTCGCCTGCTCGACGCCGCGCTCTGCCCGCTGAAAGGAGTCGAGCCCAAAGACATGGACTTCGTCGTTCTGCGCGAGAATACGGAAGGCGTCTACACCGACGCTGGCGGCGTATTCAAGCAGGGCACGCCCGACGAGATCGCCACTCAGGAAGACATCAACACGCGAAAAGGCGTTGAGCGTATCATCCGCTACGCCTTCCAATATTGCGAACGCCACACCAAGCTTGACGGCTCACCCCGCAACAAAGTCCTGATGTGCGACAAATCCAATGCCATGACCCACGCGGGAGGTCTGTGGCAGCGCGTGTTCAAGGAAGTCAGCGGGGAGTATCCGCAAATCACCGCTCAGCACATGTACGTCGACGCGCTCTGCATGCAGATGGTCCGCGACCCGCGGCAGTTCGACGTCATCGTCACCAATAACATGTTCGGTGACATCATCACCGACCTCGCCGCCGGCCTGCAGGGAGGCCTGGGCATGGCCGCCAGCGGCAACATCCATCCCGGCAAGACGTCAATGTTCGAGCCAGTCCACGGCTCCGCCCCGCCCATCGCCGGCAAGAACATGGCGAACCCCTTCGGCGCAATCCTGACCGCGGCCATGCTGCTCGCTCACCTGGGATTCTCGAACGAGTCTGCAAAGATCGAAGCCGCCGTGCTCGATGCCGTCCGCCAGAAGAAGACCACCCAAGACATCGGCGGCCCGCTCGGGACACGCCAAGCGGGCGAGTGGGTAACCAATCAGGTTGGCCACAAATAAGCCCTGTCATCCTGAGCGAAGTGTGCCGATTCGCGAACGCGAATCGGTCCACGCAGTCGAAGGATCCCTATCGGCGTGCGCTGCGTTGACGCCAGACGGAGTTTCCCGATGCGGCGGGTCGGCCCAAGAACATCGAAGGAACTCCCGGATTGGCCGCAGCGTTATCCGTGTGCGAGGATCCTTCGACTCCGAATCACCTTCGCTTTGCGAAGATGATTCTCCGCTCAGGAGGACACTTTTTCGGAACGGTCCTACACTCGTCTCCCCGCCAGCAGCGCCAACTCCCGCCACTTCCAGTGACAGTCCACGTCCACAAACCCAATCTCCCGCAGCCACGCGAGCTGAGTCTCAACGTCCAGCAACTTGTTCGACGGATCCTCGGTCTCAACTGTATATCCAATCCCATGCAGAAATTCTTCATGCAGCTGCGGAGTCGGCGAGGCCACATGCTCCAGATTGCAGAAAACCCCGCCCGGATTCAGCAAGGCGAAAATCTCCGCGTACAACGCCCGCTTCCGCTCATGCACCAGATGATGAATCGCGAAGCAAGAAATCACCCCATCGAACTTGCCCACAGCGGGCAAGGGCTCATCCATGTTGTGCGCCACAACGCTCACGCAAGCCACTCCTGCGAAACGCTTGCGCGCCGCTTCGAGCATGGCCGGAGAGAAGTCCACGGCCACGCCTTCTGTCTCAGTCTGCCGCCGCCGGAGCAACTCCTCTCGCACCAGGGCCAGCAAGTGTCCATCCCCGGTTCCGAGATCGAGGATTCGCCCTGTACCCCGCGGAATGAATTCGAGCAGCGCCGCCTCGCCTTCTTTACGATGGGAAATAGAGTCGGCGCGTTCCAGATAGTCTTGTGCATGCTCGGTCGAAGTCCAGAGATTAACCGGCTTGGTGGCTGTCATCTTTGTCGTCCTTTTTGTCGCCGCTGGGGAAAAGTATAGGGAAACGTATAAACTCAATCTCAATGAATAAAGTTAAAGGGCGCTCGGCGAGGACTCTTCGGTTGCTTTTTGCGGTTGTGCTGCTGGCGCCGCTGAGTTGTGCGTCTTGGGCGCAGGCACAGGATCAACCTGCTCCGGCTCAGGGACCGCAAGATCAAGACCAGGCGGACAAGAGTGTCCGCCCCACACAAGATCCGCCTAAACAGGACAAACCCACTCCAGATCTCCCAAAACAAGATCCGAACAAGCCCGCGCCGCCGTCAGAGAAAGACGAAGTCAAGATCACTCCCCGCCAGGCTGAAGAACTCTTTCACTCGGTCGACGAAATTCTGGATTTCGATAGCAAACAGAGTGGCCTGCCGATCAAGCGCGAAGTGAAGCGCAAGTTGACCAGCCGCGACGAAGTCGTTTCTTATCTCACTAAGCACCTCGACGACGAAGACACCAAGCGCCTGCGCCGCTCGGAGCTGGTACTCAAAAAATTCGGCCTGCTCCCCCGCGACTTCGATCTGCAGACGTTTCTCGTCGCGCTGCTGCGCGAAGAAATAGCCGGCTACTACGATCCGAAAACCAGAACCGTGAACCTGCTCGACTGGGTGCCCATGGAGGAACAGGAGCCGGTCATGGCACACGAGTTGACCCACGCCCTGCAGGATCAGTCGATCGGCCTGGAGAAGTGGATGAAGAAAGGCGAGAAGGATCTCGCCGAGATTCGAAAAGATCCGACCCCCGCCGACATTGAAAACGACGAAATCGACAACGCCCGCGAAGCCGTAATCGAAGGCCAGGCGCAGGCCATGATGTTCCAATACGCGATCGTGCCCACCGGTCACTCGATCACCACGTCGCCGGAACTCGTCAACGCCATGGAAGACGAAACTCTGACCGCCACGCCAGGCACCAAAGTCTATAACGAGGCTCCCATTTTCATGAAAGAGTCGCTCACTTTCCCCTACAGCTACGGCATGCAGTTTGTGATCGAACTGATGCGGAAGGGCGGGAAAGAGAAGGCGTTTGCCGGGGTGTTGCAAAATCCTCCCCACACTACGCGGCAAATCATGGAGCCGGAAACATATCTGTCGGGCGAGAAAATCGAGCCTATGCGCGTGCCCGATTTCAAACACGATTTCAAGGAGTACCAGAAGTTTGACATCGGCGCGATGGGCGAGTTCGACGTAGCCGTGCTGATCGAACAGTACGCAGGCAAACCCGCGTCCAAGCGCCTCTACCCGGCATGGCGCGGAGGATATTACTACGCGGCAAGGTCCAAAGCAGACTCCACCTCAGCCGCGACTGCTACTCTTGGCTTGCTCTACGTATCGCGCTGGTCAAGCGCCGACAAGGCAGCGGAGTTCGCCGCCATCTATGCCCAGTCGCTCAAACAGCGCTACAAAAAGGCGGACGGGGTGGCGGAAACTGTTCCAGAGAATGCTACGCAGAGTTCTGAGCCCGCCGAACTGAAAGGACGCCACGCCTGGACAACCGACGAAGGCCCCGTCGTGATCGAGGAGCAAGGCGACACCGTATTCGTGACCGAGAGCCTCGACGCGACGACTACCGCAACGCTGGAAAGGGAAGTCTTCGCCCCACCGCCCCCTGCGAAGTAAAGCTCGGAACCGAAAGACGTCAAGTCTATTTTCTCTTCTTGCCTCGTGGCTCGTCCGGGACTTCTCCCAGGAAGTGTTGCACCTGAGCGGCGACGATCATTTGCTTTCCTCCGCGATCAATCGTCAGCCTTCGCTCCTGCGCCGGCGTCCCGCCCAGCATCGCCCAGACTTGGCCCATGGTCGACCCGCGAACAGGAATGTCGTTGACCGCAATCAGTCGATCTCCTGCCTGAACGCCGTCCGGCGCCGCTGGTATCGACGGCTTCCCGTCAAAATCAGCGACGCCCAAAATCGTGAATTGTCCGTCGTCCTCCGGGCGCAAGACAAGCCCAATGACATCGAAATCAGGAAAGCTGAACATTCGCCCGAATTCGAAGTACACCGTCGAATGCGCGTAGTCGAGCCCCACGCGATAGTTGAGCAAAGCGTTTGAGCCGAGAAGCCCCGCAGTCGGAATCCCCGCCCGTTTCCTGAAGAAATCGAGCCATGCGCCAGGCAACTCGGCCACCGCTGTGTTGGCCAGAAAGAGCGGGCCGTACTGCAAGCGATCCAATCGCAGAAGCTTCCACTTCGGTTCGTCATCGAGTCCCCACATGTTTGCCGGGCCCACCGCGCCGGTCATGTGCGGCCAGTCCGGATGCGCGGCGGCGAGTTTCTCGAACACTTCCTCCGAAAGAAAGCTAAAACTGGATCCGATATCGAGCGCAAGATTGTATTTTCCTTTCTCGATTTGGCTGGGCATCTGGATCAGGCCATTTTCCGTGTTGATCTGTACCTTGCCTTTCGGTCCGCGAAATTGAATTGTCCCCGGCGTGCCAATGGAAAACTTGTGTCCGGGAAAATCAATCAGCACATCGTAATGGCGAAGGATGGTCGATGGCAGGTTGACCTCGACGTTCATGCCCGCGGCCACCACCGAAGCCGCACTCACCGGCTTCAGCGGAATCTTCGCCAGTTTCACCTCCGCCAGCGAAATGGCCAGACCGCCGACGGAAATCTCTTTCGGCGGCGGCGAAGAGCATTCGTGCTCATCGCAAGTTACAGAAAGTCCCAACAGCGTCGCCAGATGGCGAGACAGGTTGAGTTCGGGATCTCCGTTGTCCACCCAGGCGTGCACGCGCTGCGCCGAACCGTCAGGCAGTGCCACATCGACGTCGATGACAACCCGACTGTGATCGATGACGGCGGGAACGGTTACCGATTTCCGCTCAGGCTGCGCCGCGGGTTTCTCTTGCGCCCAGCTGAAATTGCACAGCAGAACGAATGTACAGGCTGCAGCATAAAACCTCATCTTCGAATTGTAGCGCCGTCGCTGCTTAGTCCGAGAGCCGTCCGGAGGCAAGCTTGGTGTCCTGTATAATCGTGCGTTTGTGTGTCGAAGCATTCTGGAGGGGGTAGTGGCACAGGCGGAAATCGGAATCATCGGCGGCAGCGGGCTCTATTCCATGCCCGGGCTGACGAAGGTCAAAGAAGTGCGGTTGAAGACGCCGTTCGGCACGCCTTCCGACGCCTACGTCTGCGGCATGCTCGAGGGCCGCAAAGTCGCCTTTCTGGCGCGCCACGCGCGCGGCCATCGCATCCTGCCCAGTGAATTGAATTTCCGCGCCAACATTCACGGCTTCAAGCAACTCGGCGTCGAGCGAATTGTTTCCATCTCCGCCGTTGGTTCACTCAAGGAAGAACATAAGCCGTTGGATTTCGTGATCCCCGATCAATTCTTCGACCGCACCCGCCATCGCATCGACACTTTTTTCGGCGGCGGCGCAGTCGCGCACATCGCCTTCGCCGATCCCATTTGCGGAGAACTAGCCGGCGTGGTCGAGTCCGCGTGCAAGAGTGTCGGCATCGTCGGCAAGCGCGGCGGAACCTACCTCTGCATGGAAGGTCCGCAGTTCTCCACCAAGGCCGAGTCGAACGTATATCGCGGCCTGGGCATGGACGTGATCGGCATGACCAACCTGCAGGAAGCCAAGCTCGCCCGCGAGGCCGAGCTCTGCTACGTCACTGTCGCCATGGTGACCGATTACGACTGCTGGCATCCCCGTCACGATTCCGTGACCGTCGATCAAATCGTGGCCGTGCTGCTAAAGAACGCCGAGAATGCCACGAAAGTTGTCCGCGCCACGGTGTTGGCCACGCCGCACGATCGCGCCTGCAGTTGCGGATCGGCGCTAGCGCACGCCATACTGACCGATCCCAAGAAGATTCCGGCAGCAACGAAGAGGAAGCTGAAACTGATTCTAGGAAAGTACCTGGCACCAGCAAAATCCAAATGAAAGTCTTCCTTCGTGATCCTTCGTGCCCTTCGTGGTTGATGCTTTTCTTCCGCGAGCACCGAGAATCACAAGGAAATCAAACCCACAAATGAGCATTCTCGTAGTCGGTTCGGTTGCATTCGATGACGTCACTTCGCCCTCGGGCACCGTGAAAAATATTCTCGGCGGTGCCGCGACATATTTTTCTCTGGCCGCCAGCTACTTCACCAAGGTCCGCGTCGTCGCCGTTGTGGGCGAAGACTTCGGTCCCGAGCAAGAGAATGTTTTCCGCCAGCACGGCATCGATACCCGCGGCATCGAGCGCGCCAAAGGCAAAACATTTCGCTGGGGCGGTTCCTACATCGAAAATCTCAACGAGGCAAAAACGAACTTTACTGACCTGAATGTTTTCGAGACGTTTCACCCGCAGATTCCGAAGGAGTACGAAGACTCGGAATTCCTCTTCTTGGCGAACATCCAGCCCACGCTGCAGGCCAACGTGCGACGCGACATGACGGGCGTGCGCCTGACCGGCTGCGACACCATGAATTACTGGATCAAAGGTACGCCCAAAGAACTCGCGGAAACATTGAAGCTGGTCAATGTATTGTTGATCAACGACACTGAGGCGAAGATGCTGGCCAACGAGACCAATCTCCCCCGTGCGGCGCTGAAAGTAATGGCCATGGGTCCGGAAGCGCTGGTCATCAAGCACGGCGAATACGGTGCGACCATTTTCTTTCAAGAAGGAGCATTCGGCATCGGTCGTCATCCCTTTCGCGCTCCGGCACTGCCTATTGAAGAAGTGAAAGACCCAACCGGCGCGGGTGATTCCTTTGCCGGAGGATTCATGGGCTACCTGGCCTCGCAAAAGGAATTGACCCGCGATGTGTTGAAGCGGGCATTGTTCTATGGCGGCGTCATGGGATCGTTCGCCGTTGAGCGCTTTGGCACCGAGCGTTTGCAGTCGCTCACCCGCGAAGAAATCGACGCGCGCTTTCAAATCTTTCGCGAACTGACCCACCTCAAGTAGTCCGCGTGATGAAAGCTGAAAGCCGCCGGAGGACAAGGTTTGGGAAGAGCACGGCTTCAGCCGCGCCGTAGAGCATAATGCAATGTCCGGCTTTAGCCGCTGAGGTGATGCTCTCCACGTGCCCAATCACTCATTTATAAAACACTTTCTATCCAACCGCAGATGCCCAAGCCTGTAAAAAGCCCGCCCGCTTCCCCCTGGGATTCCGAAGTCCTCCTCCTCCTCTGGCTGGCGACTTGCGTGTCGATTCTCGCCTTCCTGTTCTATTTCAAGCGTGGCGAGGTGCTGCTCTATGGTGACGCGATCGCTCACCTCAACATCGCGCGCCGCGTCTTCGATTCGAAGACTCCGGGCCTGCTGCAGCTAGGGACCGTGTGGCTGCCTCTGCCCCATCTGCTGATGATTCCTTTCCTGCTCTCCGACCAAATGTGGCAACGTGGTGTCGGCGGCTCGATTCCGTCGCTCATCGCCTATGTGCTGGGCGTGGTTGGAATGTTCCGGCTCGTTCGAGGCACTCTCTCCCACGGCCTTGAACCGGACGGCCCCGCCCGCATCGCGGCATGGACCGCGACGCTGATCTTCGCGGCAAATCCGAATCTGATTTACATGCAGACCACCGCCATGGGCGAAGCGCTTTACCTGGCGCTCTTTCTCTGGGCAGTCGCCTATTTCAGCGAGTTCGTGCGCGGTGATGCGAGAGCCCTCGTGAAGTGCGGCGTATGCCTGGTCGGAGCCTGTCTTACGCGTTACGACGGATGGTTTCTGGCTGCGGCAATGGCGGGAGTCGTAGTGATTGTCAACTTTCTCCCGGTCAACCTGGTCGGAGCTCCACTCGCTGGCCTTCGGGTTCCGCGCCCCACGCTCGCGAAATTCGCTCTACTTGCCGCGATCGGTCCCGCACTCTGGCTCGCCTACAACGGAATCGTCTACCGCAATCCGCTCGAGTTCGAGAACGGTCCTTACTCCGCGAAAGCCATCGAGCGCAAAACTCAGGGCATCGGCGATGCCGGACATCCCGGCGGCGGAAACCTGGTGGTGGCGAGTCTGTATTTTCTGAAATCGGGCGAGGTCAACATCGCGGAGAATCAGTGGCTGCAGCGAACCTGGGTATTGCTTGCCGTCGCGGCCATCGCCGGAGCGGCCTTGACCCACCACTCTCGCACCCGAACCGGAGGATCCACCACCATCGGCTGGCTGCCGCTGCTTTTCTTACTGACTCCAGTGCCGTTTTACGCGTTGTCGGTGGCTTACGGCGGAGTGCCAATCTTCGTCCCTGCATGGTGGCCGTTTAGCCACTACAACGTTCGCTACGGATTGCAATTGCTTCCTGCCTTTGCCGTTGGGCTGGCGATTTTCATATACTGCGCGATTCAATTCGCTGGTTGGAGCCGAAGGCTGCGCGCGGCGGTCGTGGCGCTTCTGTTCGCCGTAGTAACCGCGAGCTACGCCTCGGTCTGGTACGCGGGTCCGCAGTCACTGCAAGAACCCCAGGTCAACAACCGCGGCCGGAATCAACTCGAAGCCGAGCTCGCCATCTGGCTGCGGAAATTGCCGCCCGATGCCACGCTGCTCATGTACGTCGGCGATCACGTCGGCGCGTTGCAAAGCGCCGGCGTTCCCCTGAAGCGCGTCATCAACGAAGGCAATCACCGCGCGTGGAAGCAGCCGTCCGACTCTGAGGGCTTGTGGGAACGTGCCCTCGCCGATCCCGCACAGTATGCCGATTACGCCATCGCATCCGAGGGCGACGTCGTGTGGCAGGCAGCACGCGCACGGCGGCTCCCGGTCGTGGTTGTGTTTCACACCACCGGGCAAGCGGCGGTCGCGCTTTATCGCGCGCGGTAATCAGCCGGGTTAACGCGGCAGCACGTATCCCCGGTGTTAGAATCCGGCCATCTGTAGCCCGCTTCATGCGGGCGGACCACTCAATGAACTGGCAACATTTCGTCGATTTGCTGCACTGGGAGATGGCGAGCGGTGCCGTCGGCAGTTCGCTGACGCGCCTGGTCATGGCGGCGATTCTCGGCGGCCTCATCGGCCTGGAACGCGAATTCAAACATCGTGCCGCCGGCCTGCGCACCAATCTATTTATTTGTTTCGGCGCGGCCATGTTCACGCTTCTTTCCGAGAGACTGGCGGGCGTCCCGTCAGACGCGGCCAGAATTGCGGCCCAGATTATTCCCGGCATCGGCTTCATCGGCGCCGGCTCAATTTTGCACACGCGCGGGCTTACCACCGGACTCACTTCGGCGGCCACGCTTTTCGTAGTCGCCTCGGTCGGAATGGCCGTGGGGGGCGGACTTTACCTGACCGCGATTTTTGCCACCGGGCTTATCCTGGTGTCGCTTTTTCTCTTGGGCCACGTGGAGGAAACCTTTAACCTCAAACTGCTGATGACCAGCTATGAGGTTACGGGCGCCAATGTCGAGGAGATCAGCAACGAGGTCAACCGCGTCCTGGAGAGTCATCGGCGACTGATGCAAAACGTCGCCAGCGGTAATACTGGCCAGCACGTCCGCCTGCAGTTTGACGTTGAAGGCTGCAATCGCGAGCAAAAAGAACTCCTGCGGCAGTTGAAAGCGTCGACCGTACTGCTCAGTGCGAACTCTCTTGGCCGGGTGGAACGCGAGTGAGCGGAACGAAAGTGAATCCGGCCATCCGAACCATTCCCTTCGTGAAGGCCAGTGCTTGCGGCAATGATTTCCTGCTGATTGACGGTGCGCTCGCTCCGGAGGACATCGCCGGCTTTACCCGCCGCATTTGTGACCGCCACCAGGGCGTCGGTGCCGACGGAGTCGAGTGGATGTTTCCGCACTTCACCGCCGATGTTGAGATTCGATTGATCAATGCCGACGGTTCGCCGGCGGAAATCTCCGGTAACGGGACACGATGTGTCGCCGCTTACATTTGCTCTCAGAAGGGCAAGGAGCGGATTTCAATTCTGACCGGCGCGGGCATGAAAATCTGCCAGTTCACCGGGCGCCGCGACGCCGAATACGAATTTGAAATCGAAATGGGTGAGGCCATTGTCGAGAGCGAACTCGCCGTGAAAATCGGCGAATCGGAGGCGCACGGAATCCCGGTGTCGATGGGCAACCCGCACTACGTCGTCT
>Ga0070733_10001912_pt1 | contig 15234 bp, 5 predicted proteins | sample Coa_R1_9_FD_66450 | JGI IMG/M metagenome (GOLD analysis project Ga0070733, IMG submission 66450) | Surface soil microbial communities from Centralia Pennsylvania, which are recovering from an underground coalmine fire - Coalmine... | ecosystem: Environmental > Terrestrial > Soil > Unclassified ... | reverse complement strand
GCAACACCTTCGGGAACACCTGCAACTAGGAGAGCAAACGATGAGGCCGATGATGATGAAAAACGCGTTCTTCAAGACTCGACTGCTTCTGGCCGCGGTGGCTGCAGTAGCGTCGCTCGCGGCGACGGCTCATGCTGCAGCTCCCGGCATAACTGGACCAACATTCAACCTGACGGCGCAAACCGCCTTCCTCAACCAGCCTGACGGATCGGCGGTTTACTCCTGGGGATATGGCTGCAACGGGGCGCCCAGCGGCTTTTTGCCCGCTGCCATTACAGGTGCCACTTGTCCAACCATGCAGGTGCCTGGCCCGACACTGATCGTCACGGAAGGAACGCCGGTCACTGTCACGTTGACAAATGGCCTTCCCGCCGCGGCCGGCAATACCTCGATTCTTTTCCCCGACTTTCAGGTGACAACGTCGGGCGGCGTAACCGGCCTGCTAACCCAGGAAGCGGCGCCCGGTGGTACGGTGACGTACACTTTCCCCACTGCCGGCCGGGCCGGAACGCACGCATATTACAGCGGAACGCAGGGCGATCTGCAAATCGAAATGGGATTGTACGGCGCAGTCATTGTGCTGCCCGCCAACGTGCCCGCGGCGTGCTCGGCCGGGCTTCCGGCTACGGCACCTGGAAATAACGCTTTGGCGAAAGCGCACTGGGGTGAAGCCGACTTCCGATTGGCGCCGGCCGCCTACGACAACGCCAAAACCTGCTACGACCGGGAATACCTCTTTCAATGGGCGGAGATGGATCCAAAGATCCACACGGCGGCGCTGGCGCAGGTGAACGCAAGAAATGGGTGTACCGCCGGGGCTCCTGGATGCAGCCTCGAGGTTCCGACCGAACCCTACCATCCCGCGTACTTCCTGATCAACGGGCGCTCGATGCCCGACCTCATGGACGCCAACTACGGTGCCGAATATCCCCACCAGCCCTACAACGCCGATCCGCACATGCATCCCGGCGAGTTGACGCTGGTACGTTCGATCGGCCAGGGCCGCTGGCAGCATCCGTTTCACGAGCACGCCAACCACGTGCGCATCCTGGGCCGGGACGGAAACCTGATTCTCAGCGCAACCCCGAGTTCGACCGATCTCGCGGGGCCTCTGATGTTTAACACCGATACCACCCCAGGGCAGGCCTTCGAGGGGATCTTCTATTTCACCGGCAGAGGACTGAACTGGGATATGTACGGTCACAACTCCAATTCCACTGACCCTCTGGCCAAGCTTCCATGCACGCCGGATGCTAATGGTTACAACACCGGCAGTCCCACGGCGGTCAACTACTTCGAGTGGTGCCAGGACCATAACAAGCCCCTTGAAGTTGCGCCTTTCGGTGACGTAGCCGCCGGCGGTCCTGCAACGCTACCCGATCCGGACATTCTGACCAACGGTGCCTGGTATAGCGGCAGTCCATACCTGGGGCCGGACGCGACCGTTCGCTCAGCTGGGCCCAACACCGGCAATTTTCTGCCGGCCAATTCACAGGCCAACCCAAGCAATGAGCGTGGCTGGGCATTCATGTGGCACTCGCACAATGAGCGCGAGATTACTACCAACAACCTTTTTCCCGGCGGAATGCTGATGATGATGCTGGTCGATTCCCGAGAATTCGTAATTGACGAAACCAACTAGAGGAGAGCAGAGATGCGATTCAACAAATTCAAGGCAATTCTGAAGAAAGCGGCATTCGCAACGACTGGACTCCTCCTCGGAGTGGGCATGGCGGCCGCCCAACAGACCATCAATCTATCCGCGGGGCCGGCCACAGCGACCCTGCCGGATGGCTCCGCATTGCCAATGTGGGGCTACACCTGCGGTGCACCGGTCACTGGTTCCACCGCGACCTGCGCGGCATTGAACTCCAGCGCCGGGACTGGCTGGGCTCCGGTTGTGATTACAGTGCCATCGGGCCAGAGCCTTACCGTCAACCTGACCAACAACCTGTCCTTCACGGCGGGCGCGGGTACGAACACCATCCCCACTTCGCTGACAATCGTGGGACAGGTGGGAGGCGGTCTGGGAACGCCGTCCAGCGTAGCAAGTCCGTCCCACGCCGACCTTACCGTCACCTGGCCCACCGCGGGCGCGCCGGGATCGTTTGTGCCTCCGCCGCAAGGTGCGCGTGTACAGTCTTTCGCCACAGAAGTTGCGGCGGGAGCGACGACACCATTAACCTGGAATGCCCTGCGACCGGGTACTTACCTGCTTGAGTCCGGCACGCATCCGTCCATCCAGGGCCCCATGGGCCTCTATGGAATTGTAGTGGTGACCACCGCGCCAACGGCGACAACGACGACGCCCATCACCGAGACGGCCGCAGGGACCGCCTATCCCGGTGTAACCTACGATGCCGACGTCCCTGTACTTCTCAGCGAAATCGATCCAGTTCAAAACAAGGCGGTCCAAGCCGCGGTCACCACGGCGGGATTCAAAGAAACAACCGTATGGTCCGGCCAACCGGGCGGCTGTGGTAATCCCAGTTCCTCGACTTACCACACGTGTTATCCGCCAGCAGTGAACTATACACCCCTCTACTACATGATTAACGGGGTGGCATTCAACAAGACCAACGCAAATGCCTCGCTGTTCGCGGCTTCGAACTACATTGCTTCTCCGCCCGCGGCAACAGCTACCGGAACGGTATTGGTGCGGCTGGTAAATGCGGGCGTGCATATGCATGTTCCTTCCATCGCAGGATCGTTGACCGGGACGGCCAACGCTCCCGGCTTCTCGATCATTGCCGAAGATGGACATCCTTTGCCGGGCCTTCCCCGCGTGCAGCACGAAGTATTCATGGCCCCGGGCAAGACATACGACGTAATGATCAACGGACCCGCTGCAGGCGCCACGGCCATTCCGGTCTATGACCGCGAGCTGAGCCTGTCGGCTAACGCCATCGGTCGCGATGCCGGCATGTTGGCCTACGTCGGCGTGAACGGCTCGGCACTCCCGAGCGCCGGCGCCATCGCTCCGGCCGTAGCTCGCGCGGACACCTACAATTCCCTGGTTTCGAGTCAGACGTTTACGGTGTCCGATCCGGGCAAGGGCGTGATTGCGAACGACACCAACGTTTACGGTGTTCAACTCCTCACAGGGCCCACCAATGGCACTGTGACATTGAACGCGAATGGTACGTTCACATATGTTCCCACCGGAGCCGCCACTTCAGACTCGTTTAGCTATTGCGCGAATGGTACGGTTACGGCAGCCGCGTGTTCTTCAGGTATAACCGCGACAGTAACACTGGGCGCGGCGCCTATCGAGGCGGCTGGCGGAATCACGATGGGCAACATCACCTTCAGCTCCACGATGGCGACCTTCATCAAGATTCCTCCCGCCGGCGTTCTCTCAGTTGATAGCGACGCAGCGGGCTATCCGCTTTCAGTTGCAGTGGGCAGCGTGACACCCTCGGCGGGCCTGACTGTGAATATGGATGCGACCGGCGGATTCACTGCCTCCGTTGCCACTCCGGGCACCTACACGTTCACCTACAAGGCGCAGAACTCACAGGGGACTCAGAGTGCCTCGGCCGCAACTGTAACTGTGATCTTCCCGGCAGGGAGCGGTCTCAATGTGTCGGTTGTGGACGGGCAAACGCTCGCTCCTCTCGCCGGGCAGGACTACCGCTGGATCATAGAAGAAGACAGGACATTCTACGTCGATCCCAAATGTGCGTCGAATCCTCCGCCAGCGGGTTGCCCCGGTGCTAGCGCCGGGATTGTGCCAACTTTTGGGACCAATTTCGCTACCAGCCACATGCCTTTCATAGCTCAGGGTTGCACGGGACCAAAATCCTGCGAAGGTGGTCAGACTGTATTGGGTAAACCGGCGGTCTGCGATCTGGGCAATGGCAATTGCCGGCCCGACGCCACAGGAAATGGATTCACTCCCGTTCTGCCCAGCCAGGTCGCTCTCGATCCGACAAAGCGCTACTATATCTCGGTTCTGCCGGGCGATGCGGCGGATCCGTTTACTGCTGGATATGCAGGCGCCGGTTGCGCGAATGGAACTCCGGGGGCTGCGGCTGGTGCCGTCTGCGGCCATACTATGGGTGGCGCTCCGATCCTGTTCCCGCAGCCAAACACCAAAGTCAGGGTGCTGGTGCAGCCCGGTCCACTCCCACCAGGAAAGCTCTCGGTGGCCGTATTCGAGGATGACTTCCCCCTGAATGGTGAGTGGGATGCCGGTGGCGGAGTCGACGTGCTGGCGACCAACGAGCCCGGGTTGGGTGGTTTCAACCTCGAGCTTGTCGACCAGGCCGGCAGGTTCGGCGACGTGACCGGGCAGATGACCTACGACATGTTCAACCAGCCGCTCTCCAACAGTCTGGCTGGACAGAAGGATGCTGCCACGGGCCTGGATGCCTGCCCCATCTCGACACAGGATACGAACGATCCGACTCAAACCGGCATTACAGGCCAGATCGTTACATGTCCCAAGTATGAGTCGGACGGCAAGACGCTTTCCCCACTGGCAGGCCAGGCTGTGGTTGTGAACCTGATGCCAGGCTTCTACAGCGTGATCGCTACGCCGGGAGCCGACCGGATCGCAAGAGGGGAAGAGTGGCTCCAAACCAACACCCTGGACGGCCAGAAAGGCCACGACGCTTTCATCAAAATCGGCGAGCCGGCGTACTTCCAGGAATATGGACCGGCGGGATATCACGATGTTATTGGATTTGCCAACCCGGCGATCATCAATGGCCGCCATGCAGGCGTCTGCGCCGGCACGGACCTCAATACCACTGGCACGAACTGCAAAAATTCGTTGACCGGAAAGATTACCGGTGAGCGGCTGAGCCGCACGCCGGATGAGAGGCTCTACAGCAGCGGGTCGCACGATACTTTTGCGTTCACCCAGTGCTACGTGAGCTTCGGAGATCCGGACGGCGAAGACTTCGCATTTGCCAAGTGCAACGACGATGGAACCTTTACTCTGACAAATCTTCCCGACGGCAATTGGAGATTGACGGTATTCGACCGGTGGAACGACCAGATCGTGGACGGACTCTCCACGCCTGTCTTCTTGTCCGGCGGCAAAGCCACCAATATTGGTGACGTCGCGGAACAGCAGTGGCAGAACAACGTCTATACCCGGACGTTTATTGACGACAACAAGGATGGTGTTTCCCAGTCCGCCGAGGCGGGAATTCCGCTGATCAACACCACGGTCAGGTTCCGTGATGGCAGCCTGGCCAACAACCAGCTTACCGACTTCACGGGAACTGCCAACTTCAACGAAAATTTCCCGTTGTTCAACTGGTATGTCGTGGAAACCGACACCACTCGTTACAAGACAACCGGCATTCACACGGTCTACGACGCCGGTGGGCCGGCCGACGGTTCCGCGGCCTGCGGACAAACTGGCTATCCGCCGTGCGGCAACTCCGTAATTGGCAAGTTGATGGCCAACACGGCGGAGCAGGTTTCCTTGCCCACCAACCTGCGTGTGCCGGGCGCGGTCTATTGCGCTAATGCGGATTGCACAGGTTACTCGATTGCGAATGGTCCTGGCAGCAGCGCGCCGCCCACCAGCGGCACGAATTACCTCTCGACTGGTCGTATCGACGCTCCTTGGGTTGCTGCCGAGGCGTGGCAGTCCTACATCGGGCAGAACAACTTCATAGAGTTTGGCAAGACGCCCTATGTGCCCGGCGAAAACGGCGGCATCCATGGCCACGTCATCTACGCCTCGACCCGGCCCTTTGACGACCCGCAAATGCTGGTTCAGACGCAGTGGGAGCCCCTGGTTCCCAATGTCACCATGAACCTCTACAAGGAGGGCACAGCGGCCGACGGTATTACGCCAACTCTTACGCTGGTTGACACAACTCAAACCAGTAGCTGGGACGATTGGGCTCAGGGCTTCCGGTCCGATGGCGTTCCCAACATGAACTGCCCAGGTCAATCGACCGCCGACCTGTTTTACTTCACGCTGTATAACCAGCCGAACTACCTCGACCTTTACAATTCCGAGCACGGCGGGCCGGCAGTGACCGCGCTGCCGTACAACTCTCAATTCAAGTGCTATGACGGCATGCACGACTGGAACCAGTTACAGCCGGCGCCGTATGACGGGATGTACAGCTTCCCCAGCATGAAGGGCATCAATCCAACGACGGGAAAGCCCACCGGTACAAATTGCACCATCTGCACGACGGATCCCGATTCAACCGACGCTTACCGCTTCGGTGAGCCCATGCTGCCAGCCGGCAAGTACGTCGTAGAGGTGGTGCCGCCTGCCGGTTATGAAATCGTGAAGGAAGAGGACAAGAACATTCTGATCGGCGATAACTTCATCGCGCCGGTGACGCAAGAGTTCGGTGGCCTCGGCAACATATTCATCCTTCCCGACCAGGCGCAGATTGGGAATGCCTATAACCAGAACAACGCGCAGAATCCTACCCAAAGCCTGGGAGCCACCCCCAACAACGGCATCGTTCCGGGGTTTACCCCCGAGCCAACGTGGCCGTGCGTGGGCGAGGCCCGCGTCGTGCCCGACTATATCAGCCTCTTCCCGCAGTCACACCAGGTAGCACCATTCGCTGGAGCTACCCGCAACCTCTGCGATCGCAAGGAAGTGACGCTGGACGATCAGGCGGGAGCGATCGCCAAATTCTACATCTACACCTCGACGCATATTGCCTCCAAGTTCACTGGGATCATCACAGACGATTTCACTGTGGAGTTTGATCCCTTTGCGCCCACCTTTGGCGAAAAGTTCTCGCCGCCGAACATGCCTGTATCTTTCAAGGATTGGACCGGCGCGGAGATCAGCCGCGTGTATTCCGATCAGTGGGGAGTCTTCAACGGCTTGACTTATTCCACCTGGGAAGTGAACCCGCCCAACCCAACTGGATATGCGCCAACCATGATGATCACCTGCATGAACGACCCAGGGCCGATTCCCGACCCCAACAACCCGGGTCAGATGATCACCGATCCGCTGTACAACTCTTACTACAGCGATTTCTGCTACGAGAATCCATTCATGCCGGGTTCAACCGACTACATGGATACTCCCGTCGTTCCTAACTCCGCGTTCGTTTCATCGGGATACAACAACCCCGACTGCGCATATCCGGATGCCACGCCGGCTGTGAAAGAAGTGGATGGCGACGGGGTCGGTCCCTGGGTGAGCGCGTCCGGCAAGACCCTCACGATCAGCGCTCTGGGCAACCAGACTGTGAATAACTATGGGTACGCCGGTCCGTCGGCCAACACGGCTCCGTTCAACCAGAAGACCGTGACTCGACACTACGGCTTTGGCAGCCAATGCACGACTCCAACCGCTGGTAGCGCGACTTGCAACACTAAGTCCAGTGTCACCATTGGTGGAAAGACCGCGCTCATCGCAAGTTGGAGCGACACAGCCATCACGGTCACAGTGCCGGCCGGCGTGCCGAACTGCGCCCTGCAACAGCAAGCGCAATACGGAGGCTCAACCGCGCAGTGTGGTCAACTTCAAATCACGGCAGGCAACGGCAAACAGTCGATCGACACCGTGACGGTCACCATCGGCGGCAAGGCGCCAACCCGCCTCGCGCCAGGGAAAACCATTCAATCCGCGCTTGACGCGGCAGCTCCGGGCGACTTGATCATCGTTCCTCCTGGCAACTATCAGGAACTGGACATCATGTGGAAGCCGGTCCGGCTGCAAGGCGTCGGCGCCGCCTCCACCATCATCAACGCAAATACACATCCCGCAGGCAAGCTGGACCCGTGGCGCCGGATAGTCGAATGCCTATTTGGATTGTCGATTGATGGCCAACCCTACACCGCCGCCGGTGGCACGAATCCTTATGATTCCACTGGCGTCAGCGCGTGCCCAGCTACTGGCTGGAATTACTTCAGCGGAGGGCCCAACAATCCCCAGGTGGACCGTGTGCCGCTGGAAGGGATCGTTGGCTGGGACACCACGGTCAATGGCAACCTTGCAGAACTGTTGCAGGAGCCGTCCCTGATGGGAGCCTACGAAGGAGCGGGAATCACCGTTCTATCGAAGGGCGTCAATATTCCACCCGGATCAGCAAATGTGTTCGGAAGCGGGTCGGAAGCGCAATTCCCGACGGGATCCACCCTTCTCACCTCTTCTAACTGCGGAGGTGGCACGCACAACACACCGAATCCGTATCCCAGCAACTTCCAGTGCAACCCGTCGAGCATTGACGGCTTGACGATTACGAATAGCTCCCAGGGAGGCGGTGGAATCGCTTTGCACGCCTGGGCGCACAATATCCAGATCGCCAACAATCGTGTGACTAACAATGCCGGAACACTGTCGGGTGGCATCTCCATCGGCCAGGGCGAATTCCCGGATGCTTACCTTGCACCCAACAGTTCTGTCACTTCTCCCGGCTCTTGCCAGGACAGCTCGATCACGAATACGCAGCTGCCTTACTGCTTCAACCTGAATGTGAACATTCACAACAACATGGTCACGTCGAACTCTTCGACCGGCGACGAATTGTTCTCGTCCACACCGGCGGGCGGGGGCGGCGTCACCTTCTGCACAGGCGCCGACTACTACAAGTTCAACTACAACTGGGTCTGCGGGAACGTCAGCTCCGGTGATGGCGGCGGTGTTGTTCAGCTCGGGTTCAGCTACAACGGCGATATCGAGCACAATTCGATCCTGTTCAACGAAAGCATCAACCCGACCATCCCCACCAACGGCGGCGGCCTCCTGGTAATGGGAGCGGCGCCTGACGGCAGCACTCTTGTCAACGGGGTTGCCACGGAGTGCGGTTCGGTCACTGACAACGACTGCGTTCCCGGCCTTAGCGACGGCGCCGGTCCGGGACTTGTGATCAATGCCAACTTGCTGGTGGGCAACGCCGCGGAGAGTGGCAGCGGCGGCGGACTGCGGTTCCAGGCGGTGAACGGGGCCGATGTGCCGCGCTTCCCCTCCAATCCGGAACGCTGGTACGGAGTCACGGTCACCAATAACATCATCACCAACAACGTTGCCGGCTGGGACGGTGCCGGAGTATCGCTGGAAGACGCGTTGAAGGTGAACCTCATCAACAACACCATTGTCTCCAACGACACGACGGCTTCGGCTGGAGTGCTGTTCAACACCCTTGGCGCTCCCCTGGCCAGCACTCAGTCGCAGCCCTCTTCAACAACTGGTAACGGCACAACTTCGCTGCCTCAGCCCGCCGGTCTTGTGACGGTGCAGAACAGCGCACAACTGACGTCGTCACTAACCACATCTGTCACCTGCCCCGCGAACCACTACTCAGGCACGACTGCTGTCAATGGCACCTGCAGGCAGTTCTCGTTCCCTTACCTGGCAAACGATGTCTTCTGGCAGAACCGCGCGTACTACATCGGCGTGGGCTCGTTAAGTAGTGCCTATCAGCAGAACATCGTCACACTGTACAACGCGTTTACCGGGACCGCCCCGGCCAGCCAACCCTCGGCGAACGCTACCACCGCCAACGGGAACGGAGCCATTGTTACCGGGGGCACCGGAGCCTGCGTCCCGGGCACCAGCAATTGGGAAATCGGTGTTCGCGGCGATACGGGACCGACTAACCATGCATCGGGGATCACGCTCGCCCCGATGTATTCGGTGTTGACGGATGCGGCAGACTATCCAGGCCTGAATAACCTGGCGTCTAACCCAACGTTTGTCGGCCAATATTGCAACGGCTCTCGCGTACCCCCAGAAAACGGTGGTATGGGGTATCAAGTGCCTCCGGGTATATCGGATGCCACGATTCCCAATCCGATCTTCAACCTAACACCGGGTGCAACGGTCGACGAGGGCAACAACTGGATCAACATGAGCTGGGGCCCGCTGTCGCTGACAAACCCCGTCACCGGCACGACACTCGGCAACTACTCGCTGGCCTTGAATTCACCGGCGATCGATTACGTCCCCGTCGGTAGTACTTCAGGTGGTATACCGAACACGGACTTCTTCGGTAATCCGCGGCCCGATCCAGCCGTGCCCAACAGATTCGACGTTGGCGCGGTCGAGTTCCAGGGACGAGATACGGTGGCGGAGGCCGCGGTGACTGGTGGACCCTTGAATTTCGGGAGCGTTCCGACGGGTACCACAAGCGCAACAAAAACCCTCACTTTAACCAACTACGGAGGCGCTGGCATCACCGGCATTACAGTCACTGTCACGGCACCGTTCTCAAGATCGGGTGGTACCTGCGGCGCAACTCTGGGTGCAGGTGCCAGCTGCACCATCAACGTAGTGTTCTCGCCGACTGTGGTCGGAGCGGCGAATGGAACAGCCACTATCACCTCGAGCGTGACTGTTAACGGCTCGCCGGTCGGGCTCAGCGGAACGGGTATAACGCCGGTAATCAGCGCAGTCTGGTCACCGGGCTCATACAATTTTGGCACTGCCAGCCGCGGAGTTGGGGTCTTTACTGCTCCTACCGAGGTATTCACGCTTACCAACAACGGAAATGTGAACTTGAACGTTCCAAGCCAGGCTACGCTTACGGGAACCAACGCCAGTGAGTTCACCATCCGGCGCCTGTTGTCAACATGCGGACCGGCGGGCGGAGGTCAGCTGGCGGGGCAAACGACACTGGCTCCAGCGGCAAGCTGCACTGTGACGGTGCAGTTCACTCCGCTCACCACGCAATCCATTGGTCTCAAGAGTGCCAATCTGTCGATCACCGACGGCGCAGGCACGCAGACCGCTCCGCTCACCGGAACGGCCCATTGATGAACGGGCCGATTCAATAACAACGGCGCTGTTCGTGGTAATCAAGACGGGCAGCGCCGTCACTCCAAAGCACGGCGGACAAACACGGACGACCGCACACAGTCCAAACGTGCAGGCGGCGTCTCAACTCATTCGAATGACCCTTAGGGGGAGGAGAAAATGCGCCTTCGGTTCTCTCTTGCTTTGATCTCGGGAGCAGTAATCGCTGCTTCCACGTTCGCGAATGCAACCAGCGCGCCCAGCGCGCCCATCACCATCGAGGGACTCGCGCGAGTGGAGGGAACTCTCTCCTATTGCACAACCGTCGATCCAAAGAATTCAGCTCTGTATGAAAAGGCCCTCGACAATATTCTTTCGCATCACTCGTCCTCGGAGATCAAATCAGATCAAAGCAGCTCCAGATATACCTACGCCATGGGTGTTATCGACCAGGAGATGGCGAAACTTCCTGTGAGCACAGTGGTGAGCTCCTGCAAGAACTTTATCGGAGCGAAATAGGCCGGATCCGCTTTGGCGGGCGCACCCAACATCGCCCGCCATCGTGGCCAATTGAATGCAAGTCAACTTCGCTCTGCATCCGCAGAATGAAATGGATGCCGAATTTCACGGAGAAAGAGATATCTATGTTGTCGATCAATGTGGTCTCGGTCGGTACCAGGAATCGTATCGTGATGTCAATGGTCTTGGGTAGCAGTGTTTTGATTACGGCAATTAGCGGACAAACGCCGGGAACAAATTTCAAACAAGCACCTGGAACTGGATCGCCCACACGTTATCTGCCCAATCGGCTTTCGCAACGCGCCCTTGCCTATTACGGCGCCGTTTGGGGAATTGACGCAATCACCGTAAAAGCGGTGGAATCGGGGGAACTCATCCGATTCAGCTATCAGGTATTGGATCCGAATAAGGCTCGGCCGCTCAATGAAAAGACAAATAATGCCTCTCTGATCGCCCCTGCCGCCGGGCTCCGGCTGTCAGTTCCGTCGCTAGAAAAGGTCGGACAGCTTCGCCAGACGAGTACACCCGAGTCCGGTAAGTTCTACTGGATGGCCTTCTCGAACCCAGGCAGGAAAGTAAAACGCGGAGATCGCGTGAATATAGAGATCGGTCAATTTCGAGCCGACGGTCTTATTGTCGAATAGTGCCTGACTTGTACAGACCTGATTTGCGTCGCAGGAAGAAATGCCTGAGAGAATTCAAACGTTATCACCAGGATAGGAACCGTTCGCTTCGAAAGCCGTGATAAATGATCAGGAGGAGAAGGCCATTGAACAGTGAAAGGGGCAGGCTTGCTCCGATGAGTCCGATAACAGGGAAAGAATTCAACATTATTGCTGCCGAGGCAAGGTCATTGGAACGGCCCGAATCTTTATCAATAAATTCGCTTTAGAAAGCTCGAAGCAAGTTGGATGTGATTTGTGTCACATCCAACTTGACGTGGACTCTTGTAGGGCCTGATCGTCGTAGGCCGCATCCGTGGTCAGGCGTTCGACATCGCTGCCGTCAGGATGCATGCGAAAGAGATTGGCAGGTCCGGCCCGTTCCGACGTAAAGGCGATCCAATCGCCCCCAGGGGACCACGCGGGATTGTAATTGAGCGAGCCCGGCTGCGTGAGCGGCCGCTCCGCGGAGCCATCAGCGTTCGAGATAAAGAGGGTGGATTGGGTTGGACCTAGGCGGGTGAAGAGAACCCGATCGCCCGCAAGGCAGAAAAGGTTCGCCACTGCAAATGCAAAGATGCAAAGAGGTCGAAAAAGCAGACGAAGCATCGGGCCTCCGAGACCTGGATTGGTGCGAGGGAAAGCGGCTGAAGTATAACGTCGCAGGGAAGGATTGAGCCATTGCTTCCCAGCGATTGTGTTTCTCTCTACAGGGGTTTGGGAGTGCTTGAAAGCGGCTGATTCGCGAAATCCAGCTTGGCCCACAGTCTCGAATCTCAACTGTTGACTTCAGTGAGATAACCGGCCAATCTCCGTTTAAGCCAACAATCGCGAATCGCCTGATCTGGTGCGGGTGAGAGGCGTGTTGTATTATTCTTAAGCGCGATTTTTCTTCCTTCAGCTTGAGCAGGTGCTTCACACTTTGCCTTCCGTGCGTGGTCCCGCTCAGTTCTGTGGGCGTTCCTGCAGACCGAGACGGCACGAGAGTCCACTATAGGCCGTGGACACATCGAATCCACGGTAGTGACGCCCTCTGGAACACGGCTTGGCTGATGCCGAAGTGCAGATCGGAACGCGCAGGATCGGGCAACGCACGAAGAGCACAGCGATAACATTTGAACATCCTGTACGAGCACTCAGCAGAATGGGCAGAGATTGGCCGGTTAATAGCCCAAATCACTCATCCAGACTAGCTTGCGCGCGATTTCGAGCATAGGTACTGATAAACGCGCATGGCAACGCCGATTCTCAGGGCTGCTGGTTCACCAGATTCCAGTCGCCATGCCGACTTAATGGGACCCATCACATTCTTCCTCTCCGCGTCCATCAGGTAATTTGCCAATCGCCCTTTGAACTGCGCAAGCAGTCTCTGCCGTCCGGACCAGATGGATCAACCGTTCGCGGTTGGAACGATGAAGAATCCGAGGTGTGCCGCTTGCTTGCGACGCCACATCTCCGCTCGGCGCGTGGGTCTCCTCTTCTGACCTGTGAAATCGCTCTCGTTGTAAGGCTCCTTTGTGCTCAGCAAGGGGTAGACGATTCGGGCAAGGTTGTGAGCGGTGGCTGTAATCCGTTGGGGTTTGCCGAACTTTCTGACAATTCTTCGCCTCAGTAGGCAGCGGGAAGACCGACCCGCTGGATCAGAGAACGGTAGCGCGGGTCGCCGTGCAGGAAGTCGTAGGCTGAGTGCCCCTGAATCCACAGCAGACCGGGGGCGCGCTGCTGAAACGCCTGCTCGAGGAGTGCGAGGGTCTCTTCACGGTTTCCCAGTTGCGCGTAGAGTTCGGCCAGATCGACGGGCGAGACGTACTGGCTTGCAGCCCGGGCCTTGACAGATTTGATCTGCCATTCGACGGCGGCTTTGACGCCGCCACGTTGAAAGGCGCGATGCAGCGAGTCCGCAGAGGCTGATCCTTCGGCGTAGCTATAGTATTTTTCCAGGTACTTGATCGACTCGTTCTCCATGCCCTTGCCTCTGTAGGCTGCGGCCATGAGTGATTGCATCAAGGGGTCACGAGGCATAGCAACGACTCGCTGTTGCAGATCTGTCAACGCATCGTCATATCGACGGGCGCTTAAGAGAGCCATGGCAATGCCCCAAGGGTCCGACGGATTGAGTTCGTCAGAAGTCTTCCAGGCTTGAATTGAGTCTTCGTGCCGGTTCAACACTCGCAAAACGATGGACCTGAGTTCATAGCCTTCGGCGGATTTGGGGTCCAGTTCGATGGCTCGGGATGTTTCCCGCAATGCCTCTTCAAAGTTCCACTTGGAAAAGACATCGTCCGCAGCCGTGCCGAGATGACACTCGGGAGCCGAGGGGTCAAGCGCAAGACACTTTTGCGATGTAAAGTCCTCTTGAGGAAGAGCTTCCCGCGGGTCGAGGCGTCCAAACATGGCCGCGGCGGCGTAATAGCTCGACAAGCCATACCATGCCAATGCGTAATCGGGCTGCAATTCGGTGGCCTTTTTGAAGTAAGGGAAGGAGGCATCAATATCGCCGGCCCACCAGAGATACCGGCCCTGAAGATAGGCGTCATGGGCGGCTGGATTGATGTAACGGACGGGGGTGTTTGAAGCGGCCGGCCTGTGCAGACGGTTTGCGATGTCACGTGCCGCTTCGCCCGGCAGAGCCGCCACATCGCTCGAACCGCGGTCATAACTTTCCGCCCAAAGGTGCGAGTCATTATCGGCGCGGATGAACTGGAGCGTCATGTGCACCCGCTCCCCGTTGCGGCTGATCGAGCCTTCGAGGATGCCGTCGACGCCCAGCTCACGGGCGATGTCCCGCAACGGGCGATGCACACGTTTGTATTGCATGACCGAAGTGCGAGAGGTCACCTGAAGGGTGGAGTTCTTGGCCAGCATGGTGATCAGTTCGTCGGTCATGCCGTCGGCGAAGTAATCCTGACCGGAGTCGCCGGTGAGATTGTCGAGCGGAAGGACGGCCAGCGAGGTGATGACGGGCGCGGTTTCGTGGCGGAGAAGGCGCGCGGCAAGCGGATGGGGGCCGGCGGTGAGAGCAACGATAGCGATGAGCCCGGCTGCGCAGGCGCAAACCACCATCCAGCGCCGGCGAAGCCAGCGGCGCCGAGGCGTGACGGCGCTGGCAGGGGGAGCCGGAACGTCCAGCTCCTCCGGTTGTTCATTTGGAACGGGCGGAGACGCCGTCATGGAGGCAACTTCGGACTGCGGCGCTTCCACGAGCGTTACCGGCACAACAAACCGATACCCTTTCCCAGTTACAGTTTGGATGAAATGAGGACCATCGGAATCGTCATGGAGCAGGTGCCGAAGCTTCCGAATCGCGGTGTTGATCCCGTGTTCCGTATCGACGAAAACTTCGCTGGACCACAGCCGCTCGGCAATCTC
>Ga0070733_10001911_pt1 | contig 15240 bp, 13 predicted proteins | sample Coa_R1_9_FD_66450 | JGI IMG/M metagenome (GOLD analysis project Ga0070733, IMG submission 66450) | Surface soil microbial communities from Centralia Pennsylvania, which are recovering from an underground coalmine fire - Coalmine... | ecosystem: Environmental > Terrestrial > Soil > Unclassified ... | reverse complement strand
CTTCGGTCTGCTGGCGCGCTTCCCGTGAACGGCTTCCATAGATGCCCCCTTCCAGCTTTAGTCCGGCTCTTTTGAAGGCCAGTTGTGGATTACGGCAACACAATTGACGACGTTAGCTAGGTAACTGGCTCCGTTTGCCACTTTATCTGCCGTTCCAGACGGACGACCCCCTTTTGGATTAAGCGGAGGCCGCTGCTGCCCATTCTTTGCGGCAGGCGATTGGGCATTTCGTTGCCCTTCCGTTTCCTTAGTAGAGTCACTAGGGGCAGTTCGCGAATCGGATGATCCCAATGGCGATATTGTATCGGGGTCAGGCCCGCCTATACAACTGATGTAGCCGAGAACTTTTTCCGTCTTTGACATCGGATCCAGTGTGACTGTTGGTTTGTTTTGGTTGTCAGGCTTCTGACTCTGCCCCTGCTTACCTTGCTGCGAAGGCTGAGGTGTTTGATTCTGTCCGGTGCCTGAGTTTTGGCCCGTTTGACTTGGCGGGGGTGGAGGTGACCTGTGACCTGCTCCCCTAAATCCGCACAAAACTGAGTATGATTTCGCACTTCGGAAAGGGGGAGAGGCATGTCCAGAGCGAGGCACACCGAGGCGGAGATTATTGCAGTTCTCAAGCAGGTGGAGGCGGGGCGGACGGCGGAAGAAGTGGCGCGGGAGGCGGGGGTGTCCAAGCACACGATCTACGCTTGGAAAGCGAAGTACGGCGGGATGGAGGTGAGCGAGGCGCAGGAAGTGAAGCAATTACGAGACGAAAACGCGCGACTCAAGAAGCTGGTGGCGGATCTGAGTTTGGACAAGGACGCGTTGCAATCGGTAATCCGAAAAAACGGATGGAGCGCGCAGTCATGAAGGCGGCTGTGGGGCAAGTGCGCGAAGAGTATGCCTTCAGCCAGCGGCGGGCCTGTGGGCTGCTGACCATGTCGGTATCGAGTTACCGGTATCAAAGCAGGCGCAGCGATGAAGGGTTGCGAGTGCGGCTGGTGGAGTTGGCACGGGAAAAGCCGCGGTTCGGCTATCGGCGCTTGCATGTTTTGCTGCGACGCAGCGGAGAAGCAGTGAATCACAAACGAGTGCATCGGGTGTATCGGGAGGCGGGATTGCGTATCCGGCGCAAGAAGCGCAAGCACTGTGTGAGAACCGGACAGCCGCTGAGGGCCTGCACCGCAGCGAATCAGGAGTGGGCGTTGGATTTTGTGCACGACGCGGTGGAAAGCGGGCGAGCGATCCGGGTGCTAAGCGTGGTGGACGCGTACACGCGGGAGTGCCTGGCGCTAGAAGGGGACACCAGTTTTGCGAGTCGACGCGTGACGCGCGTGCTGGAGAGGATTGTGGCGGAACGAGGCGCGCCGCAGGCGATTCGCTGCGATAACGGGCCGGAGCTAACGAGCCGGCATTTTCTGGCCTGGTGTATCGAGCGGAAGATCGAGCTCGTACACATTCAACCGGGGCGACCGACGCAGAACGGACGCGTGGAAAGTTTTAACGGACGGATGCGAGAGGAGTGTTTGAACGTGAGCTGGTTCGGGAATCTGTTCGAGGCGCGGGAGAGGATCGCAGTGTGGCGGCGGGAGTATAACGAAGAGCGCCCGCACAGCAGCCTGGGATACCGGACGCCGGAGGAATTTGCACGGGAAGTGAGCGGGGAAAAGGGCTGTGGAAAAGCCGCTCCGAGGAAAACCGAAGGCAGGTTTTCCACTCCGCTTGGAAATCCCGCAGAAGGCGCGGGATTCCCACTTTCCCACAGCCCCGGCGGCGACGTTCCATCCACCGCCGAGCAGGCTAACGGTTCAGATGTCGTATTATGACGTGTGCGGAATCTGGGGCAGGTCACAGGAGCGCCCCTCTACCCCCAACGCTGCAGAATAAGGAATTATGATAGTTCGTTTTGTAATTTCACCTTCCTCGCGAAACTCTTAGCCGGATATATCGACCTTGTAAGGTGCTTTCTGATTTTTCCCGCATCCGGAGGAGCCGGAGCAGGCCCCCTTCGCGCGGCCGCTTGAGGGTTTGGCGATTGACAACATCGATGAACGACCCCACAGGAAGTGATTGAGAGTACGTTAGGCTATGAAAATTGAAATCTTAGCCAATTTCTGGCTCGAGAGGCGGAGAGTAGACTATGGGATCGTCGGGCCGCGAAGAAGGCGAGGGCAAGGCGGATCGAACCGTTCGTCGCTCGTATCGTCTTACTTTAATTGTCGCGGGGGGATTTATCTTTTTGGGCGCGGCTTCATTTGGCGCCTCCTGTCTCTCATTCGCAGCTGTCTCGCGGACTGTTCTCCGATCGAATCCTGGAGCGGCGGACTCTTTAGCTAGTAACTTCGCCGGGGTGTTATTTCGGCTGCGGCTTTGTTCATTCGGTTTTCTGATGGTCGCCTTCCTGACCGTCCTTTACAGGCGTAGGTTGCAAGCCTGGATCGAGGAGACGGTCTGGCCTATGCCGCGGTTTCTGGGCGGCGCTACGAGCTCGCTGGTGGACGGTTGGAAAGCAGATGGAAAGCTCATTACTTGGATGGTCCCTATTCTTATCGTCATCGGTGCGGTGCTCCGAATGCGCTTCCTCTTCGAACCAATGGGCTTCGACGAGGCCGACACCTTCATTTCGTTTGCTTCCAAGCCTATCTATCTGGGCCTCTCGCTGTATTCGACGCCTAACAATCATATTTTTCATACCTTGTTGATGCACATTGCCTGGCGATTGTTTGGCGACCACGAATGGGCCATCCGTTTGCCAGTGCTCCTCGCTGGTATTCTGTTGATTCCGGTGACGTACTGTGCTGGCCGGGTGCTGTACGGGAAAGACTCCGCACTGATCGCCGCAGCACTGGTGACCGCGGCATCGCCGGTCGTCTCCTATTCCGTGAACGCTCGTGGCTACATACTGATCTGCGTTTTCTTCTTGCTCTTGCTCATCGTAGGCCGATACCTTCTCGATCACGACAGTTCGCCTGGTTGGCTGCTGTGGGCGCTCATCGCCGCCGTGGGCTTTTTCACCATACCCACCATGTTGTACGCTGCGGGGACAGTTGCGGTTTATTTGGTCCAGTCATCGCTGCGCATGGAGACTGAAATGCGCCATCGATTCCAAGCCCATCTCGGCTTGGCCGTCGCGATAGCGGGCTTCGCGACGACGCTACTCTATTTGCCTGTCTTGGTCGTCTCCGGCCCGAACTCCCTATTCGCCAATTCGTTTGTTCATCCTCGGACTCTTGCACGCCTGTCGAGTGAATTGCCCGCCAATGTTTGGGAGACCTGGCAAATGCTGATTGCCGACGTTCCTCGTCCTCTAGTCTGGATTCTGGCGGCTGGGTTCGTGATCGGGCTTATCTACCAGAGGCGTGTCGCCCCAACCCGCGTGTCTGTTCCGATCGCCGCCGTTCTATGTATTGCGCCTCTCCTGTTGGTTCAACGAGTGGTTCCGTATCCACGAGTCTGGCTATTTCTGATCCCTTTGTGCGCGATCGTCTCCTGTGCCGGCCTGTGGTTTCTAGTGCGGCTTCTCGCAAACCGATTCGGCACTCGGCGCCTTTCCGGAATCTCGGCTGCAATGGCGCTGGGCTGCGCGCTGCTAATGGGCAGCGCTGTCCTTCGCGGCAGCAGTGTTTCCTCCTCAAGGGGCTCCCTCCCTGGCATTGAGGGCGCGGCAGCGTGGATCAAGGGCCAACTGATGCGAGGAGATATCGTGTTCGGGAAATTTCCAGTCACGGCGCCTCTCACTTATTATTTCCGGCGGAATGGGATTCACTTTGTGGCCCGCGCCGCTCCTTGCAATGACATTTCTCTTGTGTATAGCTTCAGTCCGCCCTTCACTGGAGTCCGGGCAACTGGCGAGGCGAGAGTTCTCGCTGTTGTTCTTGATCGCTCTCAAAAGGTAGGAATGGTGCTTTCCATCATGTGTCTGCCGCTTCAAACGTATTCCGAACCAAAGCTGGTCTATGGAGGCGAGGGGATGAGTGTGTATGAGAGTTATATCGATCCCAGGGTCCTTCCAAGTGCGAGTAACAGTGGTATGGGAAAACGATAACGGGAATCGCGGACGATCCTTCCGGGACGTTCAGAGGTAAGAGCTAAAAGATGCGCGGTCAAAAAACTAATTCGGCCACGGACGGCCCGCGAGGCGAGTCAAATCGGCGCGGATATTGTTCCGGATGGTCATCATGGGGATCGCAACGGCCTGTTGTGTACGGTGAAGTTCGCCCCGATATCGGAAGACTTGAATCCGATGTACACGGTAATTCGGTTGGTTTGTGCTGACCGGAAAGCTGCGTAGCAATTCAAATTGACCGGAGTTTAACAACTCACGAACGGAACTTAATCCCGATAATGCATCCTGGTCCTCGACGACAGCGTAACGGATGCCCCAAGTTTGAAAAAAATTCAGGACTTCCTCCGGCGTGTGAAGAACCTGTTTTGGGCTCCAACCAAGCCGGCTTACAACGATTTGTTTTTCACGGGCCACCATGTGTTCTTTTTCAGGATCGAATTTCCTGACGAAAAAAATGAAATCGCCGTCGAGATCTCCCTGATAGTAAGTGATTTCGGACTCCGGTAACGAAATGACATACTGGGCAACTTCCTCGACGCCACTCAACTTCGGACACTCGGATCGAACCGCATTCACGAAGAACACGAGTGCGAGGATCGTAGTGGCGATGAGAGCCAACGCGCGGCGTCGCATCAGAGTTTCTAAACCCGTCAGTGCGAGATAGAGGAGAGGTGGAACCCACAACATTGTGTGCCGAGGATCCTTTTCGATGATCAGCGTGAAGCAGATGTAACCGGAGATCACCCAGACGAACAGAATGCGATCGGCTCGAGTTCGTTTCACAAGCGCAAGAACTAAGCCGGCACATGCGAGAAGAAGCAGCACCGGACCCAATTGGCCGTAAAGCTTCGTGAGATAAAAAGTATATCCATACCTAGTGAGAACAAGGTGCCCATATCCATGTCCAAACAAGCGGCTCGACCAGCTACTCATGGTGCGAGAAGCCAGCAAGTACCAGGGCAAGATTGCTAGAGCTGAAGCCAGCAGGGCCAACCAGACATCCACGCGCTTTAACAATCGGAAGCGGCGTTCCATCACCAAATCGAATCCAACGAAAAATACCAGGAAAATCGCTTTCTGACTGATCAGAAACGCGCCTACCACAAACCCGGCGAGAACCCAGAGATCACGCCGCCTTTCGCTCTCGATGAACTTCAACCAGAAATGGATGACGCCCAGACACGCCGCCAGCGCCGGTATTTCGAGCATCGCCACGCGCTCGAAGAGCAGAACAAACGGCATACTCGCCAGAATCACAGCAGACAAAAAAGCCCGGTAACGCGGCCCGAGCCGCTCCGCAATTCGATACCAGAAATAAACAGCCAGCAGGGCGAAGCCTAGAATGGCCAGACGGCTGACCCAAGGGGATAAACCGAACAGCAAGAAAAATATTCCCTCAATTAAAGAAAAAAGTGGCGGCCAGTGAGGGAAGGCAATCGCGGGGTATTTCGCATAGTATTCATAAACATACTGCAAGGGATGCCGTAGAGGATGGTCGAATATAAAGTCTCGGAAGAATACGCCATTCATCGCATGGCGCATTTCGTCGCCGTAGAAAAAGAACTCTCCGTGAGTAATGCCGCGCGACAGCATCACCGTTACCAGGGTAAGAAGAATAACAGGTGGTCGAAGCGCGAATTCAATCAGGCGATCGAGCCGCAGAAATCGCCAAAGGGAAGAAGGAGTCTGCACAAGGCCTGCTGATTCCGCTGAGCGTTCCCTGGCATTGTCGAGAAGTGGTTGGGGAGAAGTTAGTTGATCACCCATCGGTTTAAACGATCTCGATGTAGACGTCATCACCGGATCGTGACGGCCTCTGCGGATTTCTTTGATTTCAGATTCAGTCTGTTTCGCCCCGCTCCTTGTGGCCGAAAGGCCACTAGTCCATTTCCGCCGGAGGAGACTTGACGGAGAGGAGCGATGGCATTAGCGGAGAAGTTGATCCCTCTGCGGCGTGCACCGCGCGCCGGGGTCGCGGAACCAGCGACGGTTCCGCGTAGGCCGGACGCCGGAGTTCTTCGTCGGCCGAATCTCTCAGTGCTTCCTGTTTTTCTTCGTGATACTCCGGCTCGGTGTTGATAGCCCAGAGGTCGTGCTTGGCTCCGAGGATATTCCGGGCGGCGCACATGGCCGTCATCATCGAGTGGTCCTGATTGTTGTACTTGTGCATGCCATTCCGCCCCACGAGTTGAATGTTGGGCAATGCGGTTTCGAGATAACGGCGAATGGTCTCTACTTGCCGCACCCAGCCGTTGTCATACATCGGGTACGCCTTGGGCATGCGCACGACTGCGCCATCCTCGATTTCCTCGGAACGCGCCAATCCCAGCTCCTCAATTTCACGTTTCGCCAGCTCAATCAGTTTTTCATCGGGACTGGACCACAGGTCATCGTTCTCAAAGACGAAGTATTCCATTCCGAGGCAAGTCTTGTTCGGGTCCGGCACCATCGCCGGCGACCAATTTTTGAAGTTCTGAATCCGTCCCACGCGCACGCCCGCCTCATGGATATAGATCCAGTTGTCCGGCATTACGTCTTTACGATTGATGACCAAGCTCACAATCAGGAAGTCACGATAACGTAGCCGGTTGGCTGCCCGCCGCACTTCCTCGGGAGCCGGTGGATCGAGTGCGTTGATCAGCTCGCGAATCGGCATCGAGCTGATGAAGTGCGTGGCGCTGAAGCGTTCTATACCCTTCGGACCCCGCGTCTCGAGGCTAGTCACTCGCTTATTGTTGTGGCAGATCCGAGAAACGGGCCGCTCCATCAACACCTGATAACCTCGGTCCCGAAGGCGATCAGCCAGAGTCTCCCACATCTGCCCGGGCCCACGCTCCGGGTACTCAAAGCTGTCGATCAAGGTCTTGACTTTTGGCGAATCCTGCTTGAAGAGGGCATTGCGCACTGCCGTGGTTAGCGAGAGCCCCTTAATCCGCTGCGCGGCCCATTCGGCACGGATCTCCGTGCAGGGAACACCCCAGACCTTCTCCGTGTAGGTCTTGAAAAAGACCTCGTAGAGACGCCGGCCGAACCGATTAGAAACCCATTGTTCCAGGTTCTGTTCGTTGTGGTAGTAGACGAGGCGCGACCGAAGATAGCTGAAAAGAATTCGGACACTTTCGAGCAACCCCAGACCAAAAAGAGCGTTTCGCGCTTTCAACGGGTAGTGGAAGAATTTCTTACGGTAATAGATGCGGGAGAGCCGCGGCCGCTGAAGGAACTTGCCCCCCAGGATTTCGCGCCAGAGTTGATTTACCTCGTCCCACTTCGTGAAAAAGCGGTGTCCCCCGATGTCAAACAGATAGCCCTTGTAATTGACGGTTCGGGACAAGCCTCCAACGGTCCTATCCGCTTCCAAAACTACAGCTGGAACATCGTGCTTGGAAAGTTCATAGGCTGCGGTTAGGCCTGCTGGGCCCGCGCCGATAATCACGACACTTTCCTGCTTGGCTGGGATATTGGTCATAAGAAGCCAGTCGTTGACCCACCCCCTTCTGTGCAAGCAATAGCCCAATCGAAATCATCGGTCCGTGTTGAAACTAAATGACTTAACAGGTGTGGCGTACTATTTTGTGGGTGAAGGGGAAAGCGGTTACAGTTTTGTTCTCCCTCGTTTCACATCGTTTGCCTCTGAACTTGGGCTGTTGAGACTAAAGCAGATATTCCTAGACTCTGGCGTACGCTCCCTCAGGCTGCCTGCGGATTCGCCTGATGAGACGTCGGGCAGCAATATAGACTACGAAAGAGCTTGTGAAGAGCGTCCGGAACAATGCTGGCTGGCGGATGTAGTGGGCATCGACACGCGGGAGAGCAAATGGATCTGCATCTTGCTCGACGACTCCCGCGCCCGTAGAGCAAGCACCTCGGTAGTGCCGCGACACGATACCACGCACCGTCGTGCTCCAACGTCCGTAGGGGTACGCGAACAAGTCGACCCGCTGACGCGTGTGCTCTTCGATTTGGGCCTTGCTGCCGGCAATTTCATGCTCTGCCTCATCAGCCGACAGAGCAGGAAGAGCCATGTGGTTTACGCTGTGAGCGCCGAAACTGAAACCGTTGTTCACAAGCTCAGCCACCTGCTGCCAATCGAGGAGGGCCTCCTTACTGACCCAATCCGGCTGGCCGGGCCAGCTATTCGTTCTTCCGCAATATCCCGTGGGAAGGAAGATTGTGGCTGGAAACGCAAACCGTCGTAGCACGGGCGCCGCAGATGAGTAGAAATCACGGAAGCCATCATCGAACGTCAGGGCAACAGTTCGTTCCGGCAGAGGCTTCCCTTCTGCCAATGCGACGACGACCTCAGCCAACGGCGTCACCCGAACATTGCCCCGGAGCCACTCCATCTGCTCAACGAAGAGTCTCGGCGAGATTTTTAGAGGAGAATCACCCTCGGAAATCGAATGATAAGTCAGGATCACTGGACACAGGGCGGCGCGCATCGGTCAAATGCAATTCCACGCACAAGAGCAACGTGCATCTTGAACAAAGGTGCACTGCGGACACGATCCACCGATGAGCATCGAAGTATCCAACGTTATATCCGGAGAGAAGCCAAACAATCCGACCTAGAAAAAGCGCACAGCTGTGGCGATTTAGGCTGTAGCGATTTTGTTGTAAACCGCGCCGAGAATCGCGCCAACCAAAAAGCCCGCCAGGAATGCGTAAAAGAAGCCGATGATGCTGCCCAAGAAAGTGACGCGATAACCGGGGAAAAAGGCGGCCAACAATCCTAAGTGCACCCCGACGTGCCGACCGCCTTTCAGCACGAGGAAATTGGTTGCCAAGAACAAGCCGGCCCCCGACAAAAAACCGAGGACAATGCCAAGGAGCTTTGCGTTCAGCAGAACGACAGCTTTTTCGATCTGGTCTTCTTCCGGCTCCATGGTTTTCCTCTACAGGTGATCCAAGAAATCAGAGTACTGCTCCATCTCCGCGCGTGAGCGGATTACCGCCAGCCAAATCCACAAGGCGGCATTGCGGACAAGGGCGAATCCCCACCCGAGTATGAATCCCATTAACCATCCCCAAAGGAACCCGACCAAAACGCCGCGCCAGGAGATGGAATAACCCCAGAAAAATTGACCCAATAAATTCAGATTTGGCTCAGGATATCCTCCTTGGATGACCAGAGCGAGCGTGGTAACAGCGAGAATACCGCCAAGAACCAAACCACACGCCATGCCTAGCGCGCTTCGATGTAAAGGAGCAAAGGCCTGTAACAGGCGACGCTCACCTGAGCTATTTTTCTGTGCTGACATCCCGCCCCCCCGAGAGGCTGGGTCGAGCTCGATTTGAATGCGCAATTCTACTCCCTTTCTGGGGTGAAGTTCCAACAGCCGAGGGAAAGAAGCCTCCCGATTTCCATACATGTTCAAGCCCGTCCTCCAGTCGAGAATACTACGACGGCCTCGCTTGTTGATCCCATGGCACGCTCCCGAGCTTCCGACGTGCCGTCTCCTCGAGCAACCCGAAATACGTCTCCAGGTGTGCACTCTCGCTCCATCTCTCCTCAAACATTTGGTAGCCTCGATCTCCCATTTCCCGCCGGAGCGCTGGATCAGTGCGCAATCGCTCCATTGCGGCTAACAACTCATCAGGCTCGTGATAGAGAAAACCTCCTTGGCTTTGCTCGACAAGCTCGGTGAGACCGCCGAGAGCATGAGCAATCACGGGGGTTCGTTGTTGGTAAGCCTCAACGACGATGAGCCCAAAAACTTCATAGCAGATCGAAGGCACCAGCACAGCAATCGCATGGCGATAAAAATCCCGAATTCGCTCCTGCGGAAGCGCGCCGAGGAAATGCACGTGGGTCATTCCTTTAGCTCGCCGCCGAAGTTCCGCTTCATATGTGCCGGTGCCCACAATCAGTAAGTCGGCATGTTGATAGTGATCGAAGATGGATAGGAGGGTGTCTGCGCCTTTGATCTTCTCCAGCCGCCCGACAAATAGGAAATAGGGCTGGGAATGAGGCGAAGGCAAGTCCGGAGACGAAGTTGGCTCTTGTCCTGGGACGAAATTCGGAACCACCGCCAGGGGGGACTTGAATCCGCGCTCCTGGTGCATCTGACGAGTAAAGAGACTGGGCGAGATGAATGCATCTACAGCGTCGACGCATCTCTCGAGCAGACGCGAATACCTCCACCATTGAGGCGGTCGTCCAAACTTTATGGTGCAGCGAAGACATTCCGGTTTGTCACAGAGGCGCTCGTTGTTTTTCCAAAGCACATGCATGGGACAAACGAGCCAGTGTTCGTGGGTGGTATAGAGCTTGACGAAATCGCGATAGTCCGGCTTCAACTGCATCACCTTCGGACCGAGCAAAGAAATGTTGTGGTAATGAATTACATCGAATTTTTTGCTGTAGAGAACTTGGAGAATTTTATTTGTCTTGGGCCAGGTACTGCCCGTCTGCTGTGCGATGAGCGGTGAGAGGAACCCCAAGCGGCTTCGCAGGCTATGCACCGTCACGTTGGGGTGATTCGAAAACTTTAGTTCCGGTTCACGCCGTGCCAACGCTTTATAGCTGTCCACGCAGTGAATCACATCGACTTCGTGCCCCTGCCGCGCCAGAAGGTTCACCAACCGGTGAAGATACATGCCATCTCCGCCGAAACTGTACGGCGGATAAAAGCTCGAGAGATGGCAAAATCTAAGCGGACGCGCCATGGTTTTGCGGAACCTCATCAAATACGGCAAGGAGTTGGAGTGCAGAGTTTTTCCACGACATCCTTTTCGCCGCCGCCAGACCTGCTTCACGCATGCGGGCGCGCAAAGCCTTATCGGTAAGCACGCGCTCAAATGCGCCGAGCCACCCCGCGCGGTCGCCGGGCTTCACAGCGATGGCGCCTTCCCCCAGCAACTCCGGTAGCGGACTTTCTGTCGTCGCGACGACTGGCGTGCCACAGGCCGCTGCTTCTGCTCCCGGTAGCCCAAAGCCTTCGCAAAAAGAAGGCAGTACGAGCGCGTCGGCTCGGTTCAAGAGGGTCACTAAATCCTCGTCTCCGAGGCGACCCGTGAACAACACTCGCCCTTCGAGTCGATCGGAAGTCACGCGTTCGGCTAACTGCTTATAACAAGAAAAGAACGAGTCGCCGGAATAATCGCCCACAAGCACGAGTCGCAGGTCATGGAAAGCATCCCGGGTGAGCAGTTCGCGAACCACGTCAAGAAGCATGAACAGATTCTTGTGCGGACTGAACCCGCCCACATAAATCATGCATTTTGCGTTAGGGGGGATGCCCCAACGTGAAAAGGATTTACCGTCAGTAGGACAATCTAACGGCCTAAAAATCGGGTCGGCCGCCTCGCTGACTACGCGAAAGCGTGCCGGCGGGATCTTGAGCTTTTCCATGAGTTTTCTGCGCGAATACTCCGAGACTGTGATCAGCAGCCGCGCTTGCCGGATCCCCATCCTCACCTTCGCGCGATAGAATATTTTTGAGCGAAGTGTGGGAAACACCAATTCCGGAAACAATTCTGAGATTGCATCGTGAATGGTCACAATCCGGGGAACGTTCATGTAAAAGGGAACATAGCTGTAATCGGTGGGAAAATAAATGAGGTCAACCTGGGCGCGGCGGACGGCGCGGGCCACCGCCCACATATCGGAAAGCGAACGCCTGCTGTCGGCCCCTGCCGCTGTTATGGTCGGCACTTTGGTGAAAATGCGGCAAACCTCGACACCCGGCGGGAGCGGGAACTCGCCCGATTCATGGTCAACAAATAAGGTGTAATGATTGCGCTGATCTAATTCCACCGCTGCCGTGATCAAAGCGCGCGTGAATCGGCCGTAGCCACGACGGTTTGACCAGGTTGTCGCATCAACGCCGATCCGCATTCTCACCTATTCCTGTGTACACGATTTGAACAGAAACAAAACCAGCAAACCGACGATATTCATCATTGCACGAATGAAAGGTTTCGCTCTGCGGCTATCAGAACACCATTTTGACACGGAGAGCCAATTGTCCAAAAGTGCCAAGGTTTTTCACCAACACCGTAATCTACGGCTTAGCTCATGGGTGGCCGGTGAGGTACCCAACGAATTCGCCATATGACCACGCAATGTCGAGAAGGAGCGTCAGAGGCAAGGCTCTCAGGAAGGCGCCTCTATTCCTTTTTGTGCGAAGGACATTTCTCAACTGCCGTAGAAGCAGCATCAGAGGCAGTACAGGACAGAGCGCGGCGAAAACGGCACGCTTCGTGCCTGCGAGAGTCGCAACTCGCACCGCGGCAAACGAGCGGCCCCACACGTAACGCTCCGTCATCGCCGGACCTAACCTCAGATTGAGCCTGTGCTGAAAGACGATTACTTCCGGGGAAAGAGCGAGTATTTCACCGCGCTGTGCGAGAGCCGCATGCACACGAGCTTCATTGTAGGTTTCGGCCCAGGTGTCCTTGACTCGTTCCAGTGCTGCGCGTTTGTAACACACATTTGCATCGCTCACGTATGCGCTCGGCCCGCGTGGAACTGGGTTTTGGTATCGTCCAAAATCTCCGAAGTACACCGCCCAATTCAAAGGACGATCGATCCCGTTTTCCATGGCGCCACCGACGGCCGCGTAAGGCTGGGCTTGCTCCTTCACCAACTCCGCGCACCAGTGCGAGTCGGGGCGGCCGCAATCCTCGATTAAGGCGACGAGTGGAGCGCGGGCGCGCTGGATGCCGATGCCTCGCAGTTCATCATGGTGCTCGCGGCTGGGGCCTGACCGCGCCGTGCGCAGGTTTTCTGCGCGGATGAAACCGATATCGGGGAAGCGCTGCTGGAGCTCTTGGATCCCCGCCAAATGTGCATCGCAAGTCACGAGCACTTCCATATGAGGTGGGTCGACCTGGTCCTGTAAAGCCTTGAGGCACCCCTCGAGATGAGCAGTGTCAGCTCTCTCCGCTGTATCGCTTATGACGGTGACTATGACGGTGAGAAGCGGGTCTGCTCTCATGATCGTCATTCCACTTCCAGGAGGGCCTGCCCCGGACCAAATGCGTAACCCATCCATTCCCCCGCTACGTAGCTGGTCAGGGCAGGAATAAGCAGCGGCAGGCTTAGGACAAATTTGTCCGCGTGACACTTCTTAGCAAAAACACGCAACCCGATGCGGGCCAGCAGAAGGAAAGGAATCGCGGGTGCGGCGAGCAAATAAGCGGCGCGCTTCGTCGAGGAGAGAGTCGGCCGCCGCGCCCCGGCGAAAGCCCGGCTGAACAGGTATCTCTGTCGAAGGTAGTAGAAATAATCGAACGGGCCGCGGTGATAGACGATCATGTCGGGAACGCTGCGGAATTTTGTTCCTTCTCCGAGTAGTTTCGGATGCAGTGTGGCCTCCCAATAGCCGTCGGTCAGGAGAGCAAGATTGGACTCGAGTGTCTGTCTACGGTAAGCGGCGTTTGCGCTGCCGACGTTGAAAGTATCGCCGTCCGGCCAGGGAGGAAGATAGGAGTTGTACTCGATGAAGTAGGTGATCCAATCACGCAAGCGACGGTCGTCACGGAAATCGACAGGCCCTCCCACAACCACATAGCTTGGCGAGAATGCAGCGCTCAGCGTGGCGAGCCAATTGTCAGCAGCCAGGCAATGTTCCTCGATGATGGCGACGATTTCACCGCGAGCTTGTTCGACGCCCATGCGTCGAAGCTGCGGCACGGTCTCGCGCCTAGACAATGGTATGAACCGCGCTTCAGGGAAGCGTGTCGACAATCGAGCCACATTCTCCGAGCCATGGCAATCGACGACGATGACCTCGAACCGGGGTGCGTTCTTTTGAGCAAAGACAGAGGCCAAACAGTCGTCGATAAACGGCGGCCCAACGATGGAGGCGATGACAACCGAAACTTCCGGCGTTGGGCTCACTCTGGATGGAGTCGCGTTCACACCAAAACCCCTTGAGCTACTCATAAAACAATGGTGTTGATTTGATCGCGGAGCAGCAATTCCCCGCAGTCTCAATCAGCTCTATCTTATTGTGGTTATGGATTTCCAGTATTTTTTTCTGGCGTGCAAGGTTCGAGAGGCGATTCTTACAGGACTTTCAGCGCCGGATCCGATTGCACCGGGGTCTGCGGAAACACCCTGAGTCTCTCGTCATCACGAAGAGCCTCCGGCTTTTCCCACGGGCGTGAGCCGATGAGCGCCTTGGCGAGCTGTATGGGCTGATAATTGATGCTCGGCCACATGAAGACCTCGTTTGTGCACCAGCATTCTTTGTTGTGCACGCTCGTGCGAAGTGCTTCCGCCTCCTGGGAGAACCAAATCTCACGGAAGCTCTTCTTTCGCAAGTTGCCAAGCGGCGGGTGCTGCTCGCAGAAGCTGACATCGCCATTTGCATAGACGACTCCGCTCAGGATTCCCGCCCGGCAGGGAACCACCTGGGTCTGCTGCTGCGCAGTCTTCACTTTGGCCCATTGCAACATTGGGTCTACCAAGCTGCCATAACGCTTTTCCTCACGCGGGGCCCAGAGGCGGCGGGCGTAATCAACGAGTTCCTGATACGCGGCGAGGTTCGGTGCGACAAGTGAAGGGTTCTTGCGGTCGCCCCGAATGAGCGCCAGGTTGTGATGATCCATGGCCGGGAATCGTTCATAGAGATAGGTCGTGAGCTGCTTGATCTCGTCTATGTTCTCTGACGTTACCGTCGAGATCGAATGGATCCGCAGCCGCGGCTCGCGGGACTGCAGTTCGGTCAAGGCCTCGTACGTTTCGATCAGTTTCTGGAAAGATTTCGGGTTGCCCCGGAACCGATTGTGATACTCGGGCATCCCGTCGATCGAGAGCTCGCAAACAAAAAGCTCGAGGCTCTTTTCCTCGAAGATGCTTTTCAGCGCGTTGATCGTGCGCTCGGTGAAGTATCCGTTGGTCGGCACATAAATTTGCTCGACGCCGTTATTGTTTATGAAAAATTTGCAGATCTCGGCGAACTCCGGGCGCAGGAATGGTTCACCGCCCGACAGGTTCAGGTTCTCAATCCGCCCCAGGTCCCGCGCGAGAGCGAAAATCTCTTCCACCGTCAGATCGTCGCGCTGATTCAGGTTCTTCCAATAAAAACAATGCTCACATGTCAAATTGCAGATGGAATTGATGAACAGGATGAGAAAAGGTGGTGTTGAGACGTGCGGGAACGCCAAATTCTTCCAGGTAAGCCTGGTGTGGCGGACGACCCGCTCTACAGTGTTCATTCGTTATCCCTTGGCTGCGGCGC
>Ga0070733_10001909_pt1 | contig 15248 bp, 13 predicted proteins | sample Coa_R1_9_FD_66450 | JGI IMG/M metagenome (GOLD analysis project Ga0070733, IMG submission 66450) | Surface soil microbial communities from Centralia Pennsylvania, which are recovering from an underground coalmine fire - Coalmine... | ecosystem: Environmental > Terrestrial > Soil > Unclassified ... | reverse complement strand
GGCGTGATGATCGCGAAGGTCATCTGGAAGCACATGTAGACGGTCTCGGGGATCGTCGGCGCGAGGCCGTTCGGCGCGTTGACCCCTGACGACATGTCATAGTGGATGCCTTGCAGGAACACGCGGCTGAGCCCGCCGATGAACGCGCTGCCGCCGGTGAACGACAGGCTGTAGGTCAGCACTGCGTAGACGACGGTGACGAGGCAGGTGACCGCGAAGCTCGTCATCACGGTGTCGCCGACGTTCTTCTTGCGGACCATGCCGCCGTAGAAGAGGCCGAGGCCGGGAATCGTCATCATCAGAACCAGCGCCACCGAGGTCAGCATCCAGGCCGTGTCGCCGGAGTTTCCCGTGCATTTGTCGGTGACGGTCGATGAGCACGGCGGCGGGGCCGCCGGCGCCGCGGCGGCTGGGGCAGTCGCCGCCGGAGCGGCCGGCGCTGCCGCGGCAGGCGCAGCGGCGGCGGGAGCGGCTGGGGCGGCCGCAGGTTGGTCCTGCGCGCTCGAGGGACTCGGCGCGGCAAATCCGACGAAGGCGGCTATCGCCAACGCCGGCGCGAGCCCCACCAGGAATCTGGGAAGTTTCATTTTCTAGAACTCCGATTTTTCGAATGGTTTTTGAGAGCGTCAGAGCGCGTCAGCGTCTTTTTCGCCGGTACGGATGCGCACCGCCGATTCGAGCGAATAGACGAAGATTTTTCCGTCGCCGATTTGGCCGGTGCGGGCCGCCGCGGTGATCGCTTCGATCACCTGATCGACCATGTTGGCGGCGACCGCCACTTCGACCTTGAGCTTCGGCAGAAAGCTCACCGCATATTCTGCGCCGCGATAGATTTCCGTATGCCCCTTCTGACGCCCATACCCTTTGACTTCAGTCACCGTCAGACCGTGCACGCCGATGGAGGTCAACGCATCGCGCACCTCCTCGAGCTTGAACGGCTTGATTATCGCCATCACAATTTTCATGTGCCCTCTTCCCAGCTTGGCGATCCGGCGCCCTTAACTTGAGAGCGCGCGTCCCGCGGTGGCGGCCGGGCAAGCGCCAAGCCCGCCCCGCACCGAAGGCTCCTTAACAAGCCGCGTGCCAAAGCCGGGGCGATGAGCGGCGCGTGCGGCAAATCATGCGTTTTCGCCAGACGCCATCAGGACAATGTTGAATTGGCCGCTCAGGGTCTGCGGAGGTCGCCTCGAAAATAGGCGCCTAAATTCTTGGCAGCCTTAAGTCGGCGCCTTTGGCGTCCGCGTCCGTTTGCGGATCAGGCCTTCCTGCGCGACGCTCGCAATCAATTTTCGGTCGCGCGAATAAAGGAGCCCGCGATTGAGGCCGCGGGCGCCGCCGGCGCTTGGACTGTCCTGGACATAGAGCAGCCATTCGTCGGCGCGGAACGGCCGATGCAGCCAAAGCGCGTGGTCGAGGCTCGCCGCCTGGATTTCCGGCTCGGCGAGGTTGCGGCCATGCGCGACCACCGAGGTGCCGAGCAAGGTCATATCGGAGAGAAAGGCGAGCGCGGCGCGATGGACGACCGGATCGTCGGGCAGCGCGCCGCCGACCCTGATCCACTGCGATTGCTTCGGCTCGCGCGTTTCGCCGGGCGCGAGCGGGCCAAAGCTATGCGGCTCGATGGGACGAAGCTCGACCGGGCTGATCCGATCGACGAAGCGCTGGACTCGCTCCGCCGGCCGCCCGCCGAGTTGCATCAGTTGCGCGGCGTCCATGAGCTTTTCGGGATCGGGGACATTCGGCGCCGGAATGAAATGTTCGAAGCCGTCTTCCGCGACATGAAAAGACGCCGACAGCGAGAAGATCGCCTTGCCGTGCTGGATCGCCACGACGCGCCTGGTGGTGAAGCTGCCGCCGTCGCGAATGCGGTCGACTTCGAAAATGATCGGCGCCTCGGGATCGCCAGGCAGAATGAAATAGCCATGCAATGAATGGGCGGCGCGGTCCTCGACGGTGCGGGTCGCGGCCATCAAAGCTTGCGCGATGACCTGGCCGCCGAACGTGCGCTTCCAGCCGTTGGCGGGCGAGAACCCGCGGAAAATGTCCTCCTCGATCTTTTCGAGATCGAGAATGGCGACGAGATCGGCCGCGGTGCGAGGCATCGGAAGTCCTCGTTCGAGTTGCGGCTGCACGTGAGGGGTCGCGCGGCCTTGCGTCAAGCGCTTGCGGCTTGGCTTATTTGATGTGAGACGGCTTTCGAGGCGCCTTTCGCTAGCTGAGCATAGTTGATCCGCCTCAGCGCAAATTACACCACGCTACGGCCCCGCCTCCTCCCATCCCGTCGGCGTCCAGCGAAACACCGCCGTCGACAGCGGCTTCTGCGCCCGTTCCGCGACGAATTCCGCGGCTTTGGCGAGCGTGGCGACGGCGTCTTTGTCGCGCCCGCTCGCGTAGATGAGCGCATTGTTGGCCGGCGCCGCGACCAGGAGATCGCCATCCAGGCTTTCGGCGATTTCTGTCCAGCGTTCGGGAAAAATCAGCAAGCTCGCCTCGTATGGATCGCCGGTGAGGAGATTGACGCCTGGCGAGGGATAATCGCGCTTAAAGGGCTTAAGCGGCGGCAAGGAAGCAGCGACGTTCTCTTTGCACGCCGTCAAAGCCTCCTCCCTTGAGAGCTTAAGCTTGGCGAGGTCGTTCGCGTTCAGGACTCCGACCGCGCCGGGCAGATCTTGCGCGCACATGACCCAGAGATCGCCGATCAGTTTTTCGGAGACGGTCGCCCCGCCCCGCCGGGCGTAGGATTTGTCGGCGAGTTCGACCAAGGCTGCTTGCCGCACGATCGCGCGAAGCTGCGACCGCTCGACCGCCGCCGGCGCTTCGAAACTGGCCGCCATGCTCACGACATGCCTGACGAGGCTTTCTTCGCAAGCCTCCGGACGGCGCAGGCAGAAGGAATAGACATTGTCGAGCGAGGCGCTCGTCGGGCCTCTGCCTGGCATGCCGATCGAGAGGGCGAGCGGGCCCTTGATCTCGATCTTGGCCTCGGGCATCGCCCTGGCGAAGAGCGCCGCGGCGTGAGCGGTGAAGAAGTCCACGTCGGCAAGGTCGGCTGACACAGGCGCGTCCTCGGCGAAACAGACTACGGAAAGAAGCGTCGTCAGCAATGCAAGCGCCGCGACGAACGTTACTGTCGCATCAACGCCGCCGAGCGCAACAAAGGCCAATCGTCCTCGCATCGCCGTCGTCCTCCCATCTCGCCAAAGTAAAATTTCCTACTCGACCGATCCCGCGCTCAGCTTAAGGCTTCGTCTCCTCCCATCCGGTCGGCGTCCATCTGAACACCGCGGTTGACAGCGGCTTTTGCGCCTTCGCCGCGACGACGGCGGCGGCCTTGGCGAGCGCGGCCACAGAGCCTTCCTCTCTCCCGCTGCCATAGATCAGCATGTCGATTCCCGGCGCGGCGACCAGAAGGTCGCCCTGCATGCTTTCGGCGATCGCCGCCCACCGCTCGGGAAAGATCAGCCAGCTCGCATCGTAAGGATCGCCGGTGATGAGATCGACGCCGGCCCAGGGATAATCGCGCCGGGAGGGCGCAAGCGGCCGCAGAGTGACCGCGCTATTTCGTTTGCAGATCGTCAGCGCTTCCGCCGCGGACAACTTGAGATTGGGCAATTCCCCCGGAGCCAGGATTTGCATCGCGCCCGGCATATCGACGACGCAGAGAATCCAAAGATCGCCGACCAGCGGCTCGGCGACGAGATCGCCTTGCGCCTTGTACAGCTCCTCGGCGCCTTCTACATAAGCGGTGGTTCGCACGATCGCCCTGAGATCGGATTGCTGCAGCGGCGTCTTCATCCGGTTGAAGAGCGCCATCGCTTGAGCGACTTGCGCCGCCAAGCGCTCGTCGCAATCGTCCGGCGCGCGGCGGCAATAAGAATAGACACTGTCGAGATTCATTTGAATCGAGCCGGCCGCCAAGCCGTCGATCATGAGCGTCAGCGGCGGCCCTTTGATTTCGACCTTGGCGGCGGGCAGCGCGCGCGGCGCCAACTCCGCCGTATGAGTGGTGAAAGCCGTCGCATCCTTGAGGTATGCGGGCGGCTCGGCGCCTTCGGCGCGGATCGGGAGGAAAGAGACAAGCGCTAAGAGCGCGACCAAAAATATCGCTTCAGACGATGGCCGTCGCCGAATGATTCCAAGCAGCCGCTTCCGCATCGCCGGCGCCCCCCAATTTGGTCCAGCTCAAAATGCGTATCAGAAGTCTTTGAGAGTATGTCGGCGCCTTGGCGCAGAAGCAATGCTGACCAAACGTCACCTGACGTTGATCGCTTGGCCGTGTGCGAGAGAAATTCTATGGGTCAAGAACGACCCCGGAGCGGTCGCCGCGGTCGGCGCCGCGACCAGCGCCACGCTCTCATTGAGAGCTTGGCGAGTATTTTGCGCGAGAGAAATTTGAACTCAAGGACGCGAAGCGCCGCCTTAAGGCGGCGACCGCCGCGCGGTCGTCCTTGACTTCAAATTTCTCTCGCGCTTTCGCTCCGCCATGCAAACAATGGAGAAATCCACCTCCGTCGGAATCTCATATATAGTGAGCCAGCATACGTCCTTGAGTAAAGAATTTCTCTCGCTCAAAATCGCGGCGACGCAATCAATGGGGAATTGGCTCTGCGACCAGCGCCAGTCTTAAGATGTGTTTGAGCAGAACAGGCTTCCCATGATCCGCGACAGTCTCGGCGCGAGGCAACGCATGTCGCAAGAACGATCGTCGGCAAGCAACGAGATGTTGGCTGACCGCGCCCGCCAGGCGTACGACCAGGCGCCCTATCGTTCGGTCGCCTTGATGCGCTTGCATCCGGCGCGTTTGGCTGGCCGCGCCATGCTTCTCGGCCTCGAGCCGCCGCCGGTCGCAACCGCGCGAATATTGGAAATCGGCTGCGCCTCGGGCGGCCACATCATTCCGCTCGCCGCCGCCTTTCCCACGGCGCGCTTTCTCGGCCTCGACATCTCGCCGCGCCAGATCGCCGACGGGCGCGCGCGCATCGAGCGCCTCGGCCTTCGCAACATCGAGCTTGCCGCGCGCAGTCTCGCCGATCTTAGCGAAAGCGACGGCGTCTTCGACTTTATCATCGCGCACGGCCTCTACTCCTGGATCCCCGGAGCCTTGCGCGACGATCTCTTGCGCGTCTGCGGCGAGCGCCTTTCGCCGAACGGGCTTGCGCTGATCAGCTACAACGTTCTGCCCGGCTGGCGCCTCTTCGAGATCGCGCGCGACTCGATGGCGCTCCACGCCGGCGGCGAGGCCGACCAGAAGAAGCGCAGCGACAAAACCCGCCGTCTCTTCGCTCTTCTCAAGGAGCGCGCCGATCCCGAGACCAGCTATGGCCGCTTCTGGCTTAACGAAGCGCAGAAAATGGCGGCCGGCGACGACGCCTATTTCACCCACGAGATTTTCGAGGAAGCGAGCGCGCCCTGCCCCTTCAGGGATTTTTCCGCGCGAGCCGCGCGCTGGGGATTGAGTTACGTCGGCGAGGCGCGCGCGCGCGCCAATTGCGTCGAAAGCGTCGCGCCCGGCGCATCTGCGATCATCGAGGATTTATCCGGCGGCGACCCGGGCTCACGCGAGCAATATGTCGATATCTTTTCTGGCCGCACCTTCCGCGAATCGATCCTTGCCCGTGCGGCGCACGCGCGTCGCATTGATCGTTCCGACGAGATGAACCGACTTGCGGATTTGCATCTGGTCGCGCCGATTGGGCTCGACGTTAAAGCCGTCGATGGCCAAGCGGACGCAATCGCCATTGCCGATGGCGACGCAGCGCTGCGCTGCAACGATCCGAACGTCATCGAATCCATCCGCCGCCTGATCGCGCGACGGCCGTCGTCGAGCCGGCTCGCCGACATCGCGCCGAGCGCCGCGAAGAACGGGCGCGCCGCGCTCTTGGCGTTCCTGTGGCGAATGGCGGAGACCGGCCTTCTCGACGTCTCCTCTGAACCGGTCGTCTGCGCCGAAGGCCTGCCCGCGCGGCCGAAGGCCTCAGCGCTCGCCGCAAGCGACGCCAAGGCCGGCGATCTCACCGCCACCTTGCGCCACGCGCCGTTTCCGATGGACATGCTCGACCGTTTTCTCTTGCCCAAGCTCGACGGGGGCCGCAGCCGCGACAGCTTGGTCGACCTCGTCGTCGACGAGGCGGCGAACGGGCGCTTGCAAGCGAAAGGCCCTGAGGGTGCGATCCACGATCGCAAGGTTTTGCGCGCCGCGCTTAGCGCAGAGGTCGACCGCAGGCTCGGGACCTATGCGCGGATCGGGCTGCTTGTGGCGAGCTGAGGCGATGCTTATGGCGGCAGGTCGAACGACTCGAGGCGCGCGCTGGCCGTCTGATCTCGATGCTCGGCGTCCAAGCTCGCCGTCACCGCGTAAGTTCCGGCGCTGATCCGCCAGCAGTCCGCCGGCTCGTCGAATCGGGCGAGGAGCCGCGGATCGACCGTTATCGAGACGCGTCGCTCCTCGCCGGGGCGCAAGTCGGCCCTCGCCCAACCTATAAGCCGCAAGGGAATATCCGCCGACGGCGCCGCGGAAAGGTAGAATTGCGCCACGCCGGCGCCGTTTCGATCGCCCACGTTCTTGATGCTGACGCTCGCCTCGACAATATCGCCGCGAACCGCGACAGCAAGATCGCGAAGTTGGAAAGTCGCGTACGACAGGCCGAAGCCGAATGGAAACAGCGGCCGCTCGCCGCGCGCCGCAAACCATTTGTAGCCGACCGCCGCGCCTTCGTTGTACTCGGCGGAAAATATCGCGCCGTAATGTCCGCCGCGCCCGACCGGTCCACGCGGCGCGCCTTTCGGATCGCCCGGCGTTTTCGCGCGCGGCAATTGCGATTCGCGTGCTGGGAAGGTCACCGGCAAATGACCGGATGGGTTGACGGCGCCGGCGAGAATTTCGGCGATGGCCTGGCCGCCTTGCTGACCTGGGTACCACGCCTCCAAGACGGCCGCCGTCTTGTCGAGCCAGGGCATTAACACCGGGCCGCCGGTTTCGAGCACGACCACGGTGCGCGGATTGGCGCGAGCCACCGTCTCGATCAGCGCGTCCTGACCGTCCGGCAGCTTAAGATCGGGCGCGTCCGCCGTCTCGGTCATCCACTGATCGGCGAAGACGATTGCGATCTCGGCCTTGGCGGCGAGCGCCGCGGCCCGGGCGGGATCGCGTCCATCGTCGTAGTCGACTTGCGTTTTCGGCAATTGGCGGCGGATCGCTTCCAGCGGCGAGGACGGATCGAAAATGAGATCGCCCTCGACAAGGTTGCTTCTCTCCCTGGCCGCGACGCCGCCGCGTGGGACGACTTGCGAGGAGCCGCCGCCGGACAGGACTCCCCTGTCGGCATGGGCCCCGATCACGGCAATCCGGGCGGCGTTTTGAGCAATCGGCAGCACGGCGTCGTTCTTCAAAAGCACGATTCCTTCACGGGCGATGTCGAGCGCCGCACGATCGCCCGCCGCGACGTCGATTGGATCCTGCTGCGGCGGATCATCGTAAACGCCGTCTGCGAAAATGGAGGTGAGAATGCGGCGCGCCATGTCGTCGAGCCGCGCCTCAGGCACGGCGCCTTCCTTGGCCGCGCGCGCCAGCGGCGCTTCAAAGAAATTCTGCGTATCGAGCTGATCGCCGGATTCCTGATCGAGCCCGGCCAGAGCCGCGGCGTCCGTCGAATGAACGGCCCCCCAATCCGACATGACGAAGCCGGGAAAACGCCAGTCGGTCTTGAGGACCTTATTCAGAAGCCACGGATTCTCGCAGGCATAGGCGTCGTTGACCTGATTGTACGCGCACATCACGCTGCCGGGGCGGCCCTGCTCGATGGCGATTTCGAAAGCGAGGAGGTCCGACTCGCGCGCCGCCGCCCTGTCGATCTTCGCGTCAAGCACGACGCGATCGGTCTCCTGATCGTTGAGCGCGAAATGCTTCACCGTCGAGATCAGATGGCGGCTCTCGACGCCGGCGACGGCGTTTCCGTCCATCAGCCCGGTGAGCAGCGGGTCTTCCGAGAAATACTCGAAATTGCGGCCGCCGCGCGGATCGCGGATAAGATTGCCCGCGCCGCCAAGGAGCGCCGAGAAACCCTTGGCGCGCGCCTCGGCCCCGACGGCCTCGCCCTGACGCCGAGCAGCCGCCAGATCGAAAGTCGAAGCGAGCGCGAGATTTGAGGGCATGGCCGTCGCCGTATCGCCGCGCCTGATGAAGCCGGGATTGGCGATGCCGAGCTCAGCGTCCGTCTCCTGCAAAGGCGGAATGCCGAGCCGGGGAACGCCGGGCACGTACCCTGCCGAGCCGATCGCGCCCCTCGGCTTTGGCTCGCGACCCCAGGGCGCGCCAAGCCCGCCACGAACCAGCGTAAGCTTCTCCTGCTGCGTCATTTGCTCAAGCGCGAGCTCGGCGCGCTGGGCGGCAGGAAGAGAGCGATCGTCCCATGGGAAGGCGCCGGCACAAGCGGTCGGCGCCGCCAGGATGGAAAACGTGAAAGCGCAAGAAGCGAAGCGAGCGAGCACGGGGCAACAACGTCGATGAGCGGCGATTGTTGCGATGGCCCAAGAGCGCGGCGCTTTTGCGACTTTCGCCGGGACTCAAGACGATAGTCCCGCTCAACTCAAGTGAACCCGGATACACGGCTCGGCCCGGCGTATTTTTCGCACTTTATTGCCGCGAGCATGCCGATTGTGATAACCGCCGCTCATTCAAAATCGCCCGCAAAATCATGCCGGTTCTCAAATGAATGACGCCCCATTCTTGATGGAAGTCGCAATCGAGCCGAGCACAACGGAGGATCAGGCCAGGTTGGCGCTCGCGCTTAAAGAGCTGGCGGCGGAAGATTCTTCTTTCGGCTTTGCGGTTGACCAAGAAACCGGACAAACCATCATTAAAGGCGCGACCGAAGAACAGCTTGACGCAAAGGTCAGTTTTTTGCGCAAACGGGGCATCAACCTCAATATCGGCCGGCCGCAGGTCGCCTATAGCGAGAAGCTGACGAAGCGGGTCGAGATCGACTACACGCACAAGAAGCAATCAGGCGGCAGCGGCCAGTTTGCCCACGTCAAGATCGTTTTCGAGCCGGCCGAGGCCGGGGCAGGCTCATCCTTCGAGTCGAAGATCGTCGGCGGTTCTGTGCCGAAGGAATATATCCCCGGCGTCGAGAAGGGCGTCATGAGCGCGATGAGCTCCGGCGTCCTCGCCGGCTTCCTGGTCGTCGACGTCAAGGCGACGCTCGTCGATGGCGCGTACCATGACGTCGACTCCTCAGCGCTCGCTTTCGAGATCGCCGCGCGCGCCGCGTTCCGCGAAGGGCTAAACAAGAGGTCGGTTCTGCTCGAGCCGATCATGAGGGTCGAGATCATCACGCCCGACGAATACGTCGGCTTCGTGATGGGCGATCTCCTCTCCCGTCGCGGCCAAGTGCAGGGCCGGACCATGCGGGCCAACGCAACGGTGATCAACGCCTTGGTCCCGCTCGCCAACATGTTCGGCTATGCCAATCAGCTGCGCTCCGGCACGCAGGGACGAGCCAGTTTCTCCATGCAGTTCAGTCACTATGCCGTCGTCCCTCCCCGAGATGATGGGCCATTCTCGCCCGCAATAGGGATGCGGGCGTAGCCGTCGGCTTCCGGCGGATTCATGAAGTGTCGGATCGCCTTGCCGGCTTTCCGCGAGCGCCGGCGCCGCGCGCGACCGCGTTCAACGGAGAATGCTCGGCAGAACAGATTGTACCTTCATATCTCCTTGGTCGGGTCGGATTGAGTAAAGGCGGCGACCGCGTCCCCTTCTCCCCTGCGGGAGAAGGTGTCGGCCAAAGGCCGACGGATGAGGGGTCGCGCCGCGCTTTCTGACTGACTCTCGTGGAGTACGAGCTTTGAGAGTCCTCCGGTTCACCCCTCATCCGGCCGTGCTGCGCACGGCCACCTTCCCCCGCAAGGGGGGAAGGGGACGCGTTCACTCGCGATCATCCGCGATCGTCGCCCACGCTCGCTTGCATCAGCGCAAACGCCTCCGCCTGGACGCTTGCGCGCGTCGCCCCCAGATTAGCGCCCGAGAGGGCGCCCATCGCGCCCGAAGGAAAACCTGAAATGTCCATTCGTCCGGTTAAGCGCATTGCGCAATCAACGCCGACGATCGAGGGGGCTGGCGTCAAGCTGCGTCGCGCCTTCGGCTTCGGCGATCCGTCGGAATTCGATCCCTTTTTGATGATGGATGACTTTCGCGGCGACAATCCGAGCGACTATCTCGCCGGCTTTCCCTGGCATCCGCACCGCGGCATCGAGACCATCACCTATGTTCTCGCCGGCACGGTCGACCATGGCGACAGCCTCGGCAATCGCGGCGCGCTCGGCGCCGGCGACGTGCAATGGATGACTGCCGGCAGCGGCATTCTGCACCAGGAAATGCCGAAAGGCGACGCCAAGGGGCGCATGCACGGCTTCCAGCTCTGGGCCAACCTGCCGTCGTCCCTGAAAATGACGTCGCCGCGCTACCAGGACATTCCGGCCATGGCGATCCCTGAGGTCGTCGACGACGACGGCGCGCGGGTGCGCGTCATCTGCGGCGATTTCTGGGGCAAGAAGGGCCCGGTCGACGGCATCGCCGCCGAGCCGCGCTACCTCGACGTCTGGGTGCCGCCGAACGCGCGAAAGACCCTTCCTGTCGAGACCTATCGCCAGGCCTTCGCCTATATTTTCGAAGGGTCAGGGACGTTCTCCGACGCCTCGCAGCCTTTCGGCGTCCTCCATGAAAAGCAGGTCGACGGCGAAGAGGTTTTGGTGCGCGAAAAGATCGGCAATCGTTCGCTCGTCGTGTTCGATTCGGGCGACGAAGTGACGGTCCGCGCCGGAGAGGACGGCATCCGCTTCCTGCTCGTCTCCGGCCGGCCGATCAAGGAGCCGGTCGCCTGGTACGGTCCTATCGTGATGAACACGCAAAGTCAGATCAGGCAGGCGATCGCCGAGCTCAACGCAGGCTCCTTCATCAAGGAAGGCTCGGCGAACGTCCTTCAAGCACGCTGAGATAGACGTCGAGCGTCGCGCGCGTCATTTGCTCGAGCGAGAATCGGCTGACGACATGGGCGCGCGCCCGGCGCGCCAAGGCCTCGCGCGCCGACGCGCCGAGGCTCAAGGCATGGCCGACCGCCTCGGCGAGCGCTTCAGGGTCGCCGGAAGGAACGCGCCAGCCGGTGCGTTCCTCCGCCGGCGTCTCGGGCGGCGCCAGCACAGTCTCCGGCACGGCGCCGATATCGGAGACGACGACCGGCGCGCCCATGGCCTGCGCTTCGACGGCGCTGCGCCCAAAAGCCTCCGGCTCGGTCGATGGCGCAACGACCACCGAGGCGGCGAGGAAGGCTGCCGGCATATCGGCGCAATGGCCGACGCGGACGACGATGTCCTTGAGGTCCAGTTTCTTGATCAGCGCGTCGAGCTCTTTGACATAGCCGCCGCGCCCCTGCGCGTCGCCGGCAAGGACATAGCGCACGCCGCTCATGCCTTTGTCTTTTAATATCTTGGCCGCCTCGATCAGGATTTTCTGACCCTTCCAAGGGGTTAATCGCGCGGCGAGGAGCACGATGCGCTCCTGCGGCGCGGCGCTCCAGCCGCTGCGCAATTTCGCCACGCGCGCAGGATCGATCGCCGCCGGCCAGAATCTGGCGAAGTCGGCGCCGCGGTGAATCACCACAAGCCTCTCGCGCGCAAAAGGATAAAGACGCGAGATCATGGCGGCGGTGTAATCGGAATTGGCGATCACCGCGTCGCCGCGCGCCATCACTGAATTGTAGCGCAACTTAAGCGCGGAGCGGCCGGCGTAGGCGCCGTGGAAAGTCGTGACAAACGGGCGCGGCGCGAGCCGCTTCGCAGCGAGCGCAACCCAGGCCGGGGCGCGCGAGCGAGCGTGCACAAGATCGACGCGCTCGTCGTTGATCAATCGCGCCAGGCGGCGAGCGTTAAAAAGCATGACGAAAGGATTCTTGCTTGCCGCGTCGAAGGGCGCCAGCAAGCCGCCGACCGCTTGCAATTCGCTCGTCAGCCGGCCGCCTTCGCTCGCCACAAGCGCGCGCGCGCCGGCGGCGACCAACGCCGCGGCGACGTCGATTGTCGTCCGCTCCGCGCCGCCGGCGTCAAGCCGCGGGATGATCTGCAGAATGGTTCGGCCGGCGAGGCTGGCGCGCTTGCCGGCGCTGAAGGGCTTGAGATCACCGCCGTCCATGGCTGTCTCTTCGAGGAGGCGGCGTCGAGCGCCGGGGTTCAAGAGCGCGCGAGACGTATTGGTGTTGATCGCCGCTTAGGCCGCGCTTCGCGCTAAATTCGATTTCCTCAGTGATTTCGTCGTGTCGCGCACGAGAGACATTCAAAGGATCCCAGCTCAATGCGTATGAGACTCGGTCCGACAGCGGATTTCCCCATTGATTGCATGGCGGAGCGGTGCGCGAACGAAATTCAAAGTAAAGGATGAATCGAAGGGCGTCAGCCGACGCCCTTCGATTCACCGCCTCTGGCGGCGGCCCTTCGGGCCGTCCTTGAGTTTGAATTTCGTTCGCGCAAAATCGCAACCATGCAATCAATGAAGATTTGGCGCCGAATGCAGCGCCCCTCTCTTGGCGTTCCGCGCATGCTCCGCCCAGTCGGGCGAGCAACGAAGGGGGCGGCGTCAAATCGTCATCTCGCAGCTCATAAGTCAGCGCCATCTCGAAAAGTCACCGACAAGCCTGCTAAGCCTACGGCGCTAGGGTAAGCCAATCGCCTCGCGCATTCGTTGCTCACGCCGAATCATGGGAACAGATTAGTTTTGACCGCTCTCCAACTGCAAACCGCGACAATCGGCGAAGGCCCGGCGGCGCGGCAGATCGCCTTTCTCAAGCGCGACGCGACCGAGAGTAACGCGGCGCTGCCCGGCCTCGTCTGGCTCCCGGGCTTCAAATCCGACATGGTCTCGACCAAGGCGACGGCGCTGGACGATTATTGCACGAGCCGCGGACGCGCGCTGTTGCGCTTCGACTATTCTGGCCACGGCCGATCGGGCGGGCGCTTCGAAGCGGCGACGCTCTCTCATTGGCTGGAAGAGAGCCTGGCGATGATCCGCTCTCATACCGCGGGACCGCAGATTCTCGTCGGCTCGTCGATGGGCAGTTATCTTGCGCTGCTCGCCGCGCGCGCGCTCGCCCAGTCGGGCGAAGCATCGCGTCTCGCCGGCCTTGTCCTTGTCGCCCCGGCGGTCGATTTCACTGAAAGCCTGATCTGGAAAGCCGCGCCGCCGGAGGCGCGGCGCGCGATCATGGAGGAAGGCGCTTGGTTGCGTCCTTCGCTTTATTCGGCCGATCCTTACCCGATCACACGGGCGCTGATCGAGGACGGGCGACGTCACCTTTTGCTCGGCGGAACGATCCGAGCCCATTGCCGCGTCGCGATCCTGCAGGGCATGCAGGACGAGGATGTCCCCTTCGCTCATGCAATGACGGCAATCGAGCACATGGCCGGCGATTCCGTCACGCTTACGCTGATCAAGGACGGCGACCATCGCCTGTCGCGGCCGGAGGACATCGCGCTTTTGCTGTCGACGATCGAGAGCTTCGACTGATCGTTAAGCGGCCTGCCTGCCGCCGAAGCGATGCAAGTCCGCGCCATGCGCCTTGAGCCAGGCTTCGGCGCGATCGGTTTCCGGAAAGAGGCGGCGCGCCACCCGCCAGAAGGCCGGCGAATGGTCCATATGAATAAGGTGAGCGACTTCATGCGCGGCGAGGTAGTCGAGCACGAAAGGCGGCGCGAAAATGAGACGCCAGGAGAAATTCAACGCGCCGGTCGAGGAGCATGAACCCCAACGGCTCGTCGTGTCGCGGAGCGTCAAGCGTCTGGTCTTAAGCCCAAGCGCCGCGGTGTGCCGAGCGACCGCGGTCTCGAGATCGCGGCGCGCCTCGCGCTTGAAGAAATCGCCGACGCGGCGCGCCACATGCGCGAGATCGCCGGCGACGCAAAGAAGCGGGCCGTCCTCGTCTTCCGCGGTCCACACGACGCCGCGCGCGTCTGGGCGATGGACGATCCGATGATCAACGCCGCGCAGCGGCGCGATGGAGAGCGGCTCGAAATAGATCGGCTTCGGCAGTCGATCGAGCCTGGCGCCGATCCAGCCGGCGTGGCGCTCGGCGAATTCGCGCGCCGCCTTCAGCGAGGCGCGCGCCGGCATTGAGAGCACGACGTCGCGCGACGCAGCGCGAACGCGCAGCGTAAAGCGCCGCGCGCTTTTCAGCCGCTTGAGCTCGATGCGATGGACCGCCCCGCAATGGGCGACTTCGAGATGACCAGTCTGCGCGCCGGGCGCGCCGCGCTGGAAGAGACGCAGCATGATTCGTTCTTTAGGCGAGGCGGCGCTGAGTCGCTAGTGCGCCAATGCATCAGTTCAAGAAAATCGCGAGCGCGTTCTCTCCCCCGAAGCGACTGCGTCTGACGTAGACTCAAATTGCGGCGCCAATCTGATCGTCAGCGCAAAACGATTCGCGGCGTCGCCGCGGGCTTCACGACAATCGGCAGGCCCGCGACGACAAATACCGCCACGTCGCAAGCGGCCGCAATACGTTGATTGAGACGACCTTGCCAATCGCGAAAGTCGCGCCCAAGCGGCGTCTCCGGCACGATTCCAAGACCGACCTCATTCGAAACGAACACGACGGGCCCGGCGAGCGCGGCGACGGCCTCGCCCAGCCGCTCCATCTCAACGCCGACATCGCATCCGGCGAAGGCGAGATTGGCGAGCCAAAGCGTTAAGCAATCGACAACGATTGCTCGATCTCGGCGCGCGTTGGCGCGAAGAACTTCTACGAGATTGCGCCGCTCCTCGATCGTCTCCCATCCTTCGCCGCGCTCGGCGCGATGGCGGGCGATCCGCGCCGCCATCTCGTCATCGTCGGCGGAAGCGGTGGCGATCATCAGCCGCGTCGGCGCAGCGGCCTCGGCGAGGAGGCGCGCGTAGCGGCTCTTGCCTGACCGCGCGCCGCCGAGCGCCAGCAGGCTGCGGCATTCCAACAATGGGAACGGCTCGACCATTGGCCTTCCTCGCATCTAACAAGAGTAGAGACAAATCGCTGACGCCATCCTCCCCCGCGAAGCGGAGGAGGGGGACCATGCGCAGCATGGTGGTGAGGCCGCTGAGTCAAAGGCAAGTCCCCGACGCCGAAGCCCCCTCCACCGCGCTTAAGCGCGGTCCCCTCCCCAGTTTCACGGCGCGCCTCACATAGCCGTCGTCCTTGAGCAATGGATTGCTCTCGCGCAAAATCATAGGCCAA
>Ga0070733_10001908_pt1 | contig 15250 bp, 14 predicted proteins | sample Coa_R1_9_FD_66450 | JGI IMG/M metagenome (GOLD analysis project Ga0070733, IMG submission 66450) | Surface soil microbial communities from Centralia Pennsylvania, which are recovering from an underground coalmine fire - Coalmine... | ecosystem: Environmental > Terrestrial > Soil > Unclassified ... | reverse complement strand
AACGCCGTCTGCCCGGGCGTGATTCCCAGCCCCATGTCCGCGAAGTATATTGAGAAAGAGGAGAAGCGCCTGCTTTCCGAGATTCCGCTGGGGCGCTTTGGCAAGCCCGAAGAAGTGGCTCCGCTGGTGGTATTTCTGGGGTCGCAAGAGGCCGGTTACATCACTGGGCAGGTAATTGCCGTCGATGGCGGACTGCTTTAGTGGGTCAGTTTTCACGACGCACAGAAAAAGGGGCATCAACCACTAAGGACACGAAGGTTCACGAAGGGAAGCCTGCGGAAAATGCTTCGCGGGATACTCCCTTCTCTCGATTTCTGAGAGTTCGCTCTGTGGTATGCTCTGGTGCTGCAACGAACCCTATGGCCAGCGTTAAGGAAGAACTCAAGTCGATTATATTGAAGAGCTTGCGGATCACCGACATGACGCCGGAGGATCTGCGCGACGACCAGCCGCTAATCGGTGGCGACTTGGATATCGATTCCATCGACATCCTGCAACTCGTTCTGGAGATTGAGCGGCACTTCGGCATCAAGCTGGTGCAGGCCAACTTCGAGCAGCAGCACCTGGAAAGTGTCGCGACTTTGGCGGGGATTATCGAAGCCAAAGTGGCCGAAGCGAAGAACCTGACACCCACAATCCCGCAGTAGGCGACCCGACTTTGTCCATGCACAACATTGATGGCTTTCAGTCGGAGTGCCAGCGCAGCTTGGGGCGGAGCGCCTTTGGAAGCAAGTCCGCCCTCATTGAAAGCGTGACGGCAGGCGGAAAGTGACGCGCTGGTACGAACACCGATTTCACAACGTCACGGCACTGCGGATTATATTTGCCATCATCCCGAAGCTGCCACGTTTCTTGCATCCACCGATCGCGCTGGTGACGGCGCTGATCTTCTCCCTGATGTTGAAACAGGAACGCCGTGCGGTAACCCGTAATCTTGGCCGAGTCTCGGGCAAGCGCGGGCTCGCACTGCAGTGGAAGGTTTACTGGGTCTTCTATTCGTTCTGCGACCTCATGGTTTCTTATTGCTACGTCCCCCAGGCGGCTCATACGCAACTGCTCGGCATGCTGGTGGACCCGGAGCGCGGCGGCAGCAAAATCGACCAGTGCCTGGCGGCGGGTAACGGCCTCATTGTGTGGACGGCGCATGTGGGCAATTGGGAACTTGCCTCGCGCCTACTGGAAATGCACGGCCGGCCGGTCAACGTGGCGCGGGTGGTCGAGGACAACCCGGCGGAAACCGCACTGCGGAATCTGATGGCCAGCGAACGGCTCAAGATTGTAGATCTCAGAGACGGCGCGCAAGCCACAATCGAGCTCTTACAGGCACTGCGCCGCAATGAGATCGTAGCCATGCAGGGAGACCGGGTCTATCAGCGCCATAGTGCCGATATGCCTTTTTTTGGCGAACCCGCTGCCTTTCCACTTGGCCCCTTTCTACTCTCGCAGGTCTCGGGCGCGCCGGTGCTGCCGGGCTTCGTCATTCGCCAAGGCTGGCTGCGCTACCGCGCTTTCATGGGCGATCCCATCCCGCCGGTGACATCGCTAGGCCATATCGATGATCGCGATGCCGGCCTGCAAGAGGCCTTGGGCCAGGCGGTCCGGTTTCTGGAGAAAACGTTGGCGATCTATTACGATCAATGGTTGAACTTTTTTGACTTTTGGCCGGCTGACTCCCGTGACTGATCTTCCTGTGACTGATCTTCCTGTGACTGATCTTCTTGTGACTGACTCGCGGAAAACCATCGTCGTTACTGGTGTCGGAGTTATAAGCCCCTACGGCATCGGGCTGGATTGTCTGCAGGCAGGCATGTTATCGGGCAAAAGTTGTCTGGCTCACACCAAGGATGTGTATCCCGGCTTTGCAGGAACGATTGCCCAGGTTTGCGAATTGCCGGTTTACGAATTGCCGCTTTCTGCGAACGGCGCCGATTGTAAAGGCGCCGACCCACGATATTCCCGTCAGTATTCTCGGAGCGATCGACTCGCAATGGTGGCTGCTCGAGACGCGGTGTCGAATTTCGATTGCGAGAACGTCACCTTCCGCGAGAGCGGAGTCTTTATGGCCAGCACGGTCGCAGGCTTGAGCGAGATCGATCCGGCAATCGCCGAGGATCCGGCCGCCTGGTATCGGCGCGACGACGGTCTCGCGCGCGCGGCTTCTTATCCGCCGGCGCATGTTGCTGATGCTGTGGGCGAGCATCTGGGCGTGCACGGACCACGCTGTGCCGTTTCCGCGGCTTGCGCTTCGAGTGCTATGGCTATCGCGCTCGCCGCCAATATGCTGCTCGACGGAGTTGCGCCGATGATGTTGGCCGGGGGCAGCGACGCGCTGTGTCCGTTCACGCTGAGTGGGTTCAATTCCCTGCAGGCGCTGGACCCAGAGCCCTGCCGGCCGTTCGACCAGAATCGCAAAGGGTTGAACCTGGGTGAAGGAGCTGCAGTACTCGTGCTCGAAACGCTCGCCGGAGCCCAGTCGCGGAATGCCGAAGTTCTCGCCGTGCTACGCGGATGGGCCATGACCAACGACGCCTTTCACACCACCGCGCCGCAGCAACAGGGCAACGGCCTGGCGGATTGCATGCGGCTGGCCATGGAGATGGCGGAGGTCAGCGGCGATGAGATCGGCTATGTGAATGCCCATGGCACGGGCACTCCGCTGAACGATATTGCTGAGGCCAACGCTTACGACGCAGCTTTCAGTGGGCGCAGCCATCCCGTCCCGGTCTCCTCGACAAAGTCGTATTTCGGACACTGTCTGGGTGCCGCTGGAGCGCTGGAGGCGGTCATCACAATTATGGCGGTTCGTCGTGGTGCGCTGCTGCCGACACTGCGGCTGACGGATCCCATCGAGAGCCCGAGTGTGAACTGGCTGCGCGGAGGAGTGCGACACCAGCCGCTGCCGCTCGCAATGTCGGTTTCGGCGGGATTTGGCGGCAGCAACACGGCACTCATATTTGGCAAGAGCGGGTTCGGGAGCGGTCCCTCATGACTCCGAACTTGGCTTCCATTACGGGTATCGGTTCGGTGAGTCCTTATGGTCCGCTCGCCGGATTGATCCCACCGTGCGAGTTTGAACCCAAAGCCATCACCGCATGGCCAACCGCCGGACTGCGACGAGCATTTCTGGTGAAGCCGTTTCGCCCCTCCGATGTGGTGCCGGGGCTGAAGACAAGGCGTCTTGATCGATTGTCGGCATGGGCCCTGGTGGCTTCTTCCCTGGCCATTCAGGATGCCGGCATCGACCTGAGCCAAGTGGACCGGTCCCGCGTGGCCGTGGTGTTCGGTACTGGATTCGGCTGCGCCGAACTCACTGAAGCCTTCTACCAAAGCGCTGCCGTAAATGGATGGTCCGGGACCGACCCCAGTCCTTTTCCGGAAGGCCTGGCCAACGCTCCGGCCAGTCATGTTGCTTTGTGGCATGGGCTGCGAGGTCCGAACATTACGGTCGGCGCCATGGGCTTTGCGGGTGAGAGCGCGTTGATCCAGGCGGCTTCCCTGCTCCGCCATGGACAGGCGGACTTGGCGATTGTGCTCGCGGGTGATACGCTCACCCGCGCCGTCTACGAATGGTACGAGTCAGCAGATCTATTGTCGCCGGCGTGCTACAACGCGAAACCTTTACCGGAAGGCGCCGGCTTCGTGCCCAGCGAAGGGATCGTTGCATTGGTGTTGGAACCGGCCGGCCGGAGAGACATGCGTTCCTATGCTCATTTCAGCGCGGGTCGCTGTGCAGCGGGAGGAAAGACGGTCGAGTCTATTCAGCATATGCTCAACGGTTCAGTCCCGAGTCTCACGATTTGTGCCGGCAACGGCGCGCCTTGCGCTCCCAGTTCGACTGGCATCCTGGCGCGCGAGATCAGCGGACCGGGCGCGGCTATCGTCGAAGTTCGAGCTGTGGCCGCGGGGCTCGCAGATGCCGGCGCTCTTCTTCATTTAATTCTGGCCTTGAGCAGCCGGCCACGCAGCGGACAGGCTTTGTTGTTAGGCACGTCCGGGGACAGTGGTTTTGCGGCGCTTCTGCTGGAGTTAGCTTGAACATGAATGTGCGAATTGCAGCCGCGGCCTATGCCGTTCCGGCGGATGAGGAGGCCGTAGCGGCGGTCCTGGAGCGGGAACGAGATCGCGTCGAGGCAACACTCGCTCCGCTGAGCCCCAAGGCAAGACAAAAAGCCGCGGAAGGTCTTGGACTGAGCCGCGTCCGCATCTGCGGCAGCAAGCAGCCTTACGACCTGGTACTCGAGGCGGTTTCAACCGCGATGACGGAAGCCGGGATTGTGGCGCAGGACATCAATCTGATTCTGGATTACAGCACTTTCCCGGGAGAGAACTCGCAGTATCTTTCCTTCGCGCACAAACTTAGTGACGACCTCGGGGCTGAAACTTCGCTGAACTTGAGTTTCAAATCCGGCGGCTGTGCAGGGCTTCACCTCGCAATCAAGACCGCCTTGGGTTGGATGAGCATGGACGAAAGCATTCAGACGGCGCTGCTGGTGACAGGCGACACCGCGCCCGCCGGCAGCCGCTCCCTGCTTCCGGTAACGGTGCAGGGCGACGCCGCGAGTGCCGTTATTCTGCGCCGCCAAGGCACGGAAGGCCCTTTGCTGCTCGGCGCGGAAGCCATGACGCTTGGCCATTTGCACGATGCCATCGCCTTGGTCAAAACGAACGGACACCTCGAAATCAAAGTGGATGCGGCATGCATGGAGAACGAGGTGATGCCAATCTACTATCTGAACTTGTTCTGGCTGGTGGAAAAAGCGCTGGCGGCCTCTTCTCTGCGATTGAAAGACATTGACCATTTTATTTATTCCAACATCAGCGAGAGAGACCGCGAGGGTTTCCGCAGGATGGTAGGACTGCCCGAGGGCCGCCTGCCGGCAACTCCCATGGCAGAATATGGTCACACCTTTGCGAGCGATCTGGTCATCAATTATGTGCACCTGCGGCGCGAGGGCCGAATTCATCCCGGGGAATTGTTGTTATTCGCTTCCGCAGGGATCGGCTTCACCTGGGGGGTGACGCTTGCCCGAGCCTGAACGTGACGCGCCTGAAAGTGATCTGCTCTCGGACTGGCTTCGGCGCAATGCCGCAGCCGCGCCGGATGCGCCGGCCATCATTGAAGAAGATCGGATCACGTCTTTCCGAGAGTTGTACCAACGGGCGGTGTCGCTGGCTCTGCGTTTCGTTGAACACGGTGTCCAAAAGCAGGATCGCATTGCTCTGGTGCTTTCGAAGTCGACCGATGCCATCGTTTCTGTTTTTGCGTCCCTGCTTGCGGGAGCTATCTATGTTCCCATCCACCCGCAGTGGCCGAAGGAACGGATCGAAGCAACTCTGGCGGACTGCGCGGCGCGGCTGGTGATCGAAGGGGACGAGAGTTCACCGCTGCGAATCATCGATCGCGAGACCGGCGGAGGCATTTCGTGGCAAGCAGCGCCCGAAATTTCCTCCAACATTTCGAGCGACTCGCTGCCCCGAGCGGACGCTGGCGACCCGGCGCTCATTTTATTTACTTCGGGATCCACGGGCCGGCCGAAGGGAGTGGTCCTTTCCCATCGCGCGGTAGGCGCTTTCGTAAAGTGGTCCGCGCGCGAGTTTCAGATCTGTTCAGCAGATCGCATCGCCTGCCCGTCGCCGCTCAGCTTCGATCTTTCCACGTTTGATGTTTTCAACATGGCGTTGTGCGGCGCCACTTGCGTGCTGGTGCCTGGCCATAGTGTGTGGATGCCGCGCTTTTTGGTGCAGCTCGTGCGCAACGCTCGCATCACCTGTTGGTATTCTGTGCCGTCGATCCTGGCCGGCATGTTGGAGGAGGGAAGGCTGGGACAGCATGAGTATCCCTGTCTGCGCGTCATCCTCTTCGCAGGGGAAGTCTTTCGCGGCGCGAATGTGGCGCGGTTGCAGGCCGCAGTCCCGCAGGCGGATTGCGCAAACCTTTATGGCCCCACCGAAACCAATGTGGTTACGTGGTGCCGCGTGCCGCCAGGCTTCGACGGATCAGAGCCACTGCCGATCGGCCAGCCCTGCCCCTACGCCAAAGTGACGGTGGATGCGGCCAGTGGCGAATTGCTCGCTGGCGGCGACTCCTTGATGAGCGGATACTGGAACCGTCCCGAAGAGACACAACGAGTTTTCTTCAGTCTGGAGGGCGAACGATATTACCGCACCGGGGACCGCGTGTCCCAGAGGCCCGATGGCAATTATCTTTTCCTGGGACGGCTCGACCGGCAGGTGAAACGTCGCGGTTTCCGCATTGAACTGGGGGAAATCGAGACTGCTCTCGCGGGCCAGGAAGATATACTGGAAGCGGCCGCGGTGGCTATCGAGGACGGGAAAACGGGAACCGCCATCATCGCTTTTGTCCGCACCCGTTCCGCCGGCGCTGTCACCCTGGTCGAGGCCAAAGCCCACTGTGCGCGGACGCTGCCTCTGTATATGGTGCCCGACCACATCGTATTTCTGAATGACATCCCTAGGGGGAACAGGGGCAAGATCGATTACATCGCTTTAAGCAAAATCGCGGAAGCACTCGATCAGTCCGCAGTCGATCATGCTCCAAGAGACCATGCCCCATCAAACAATGCCGCTTCAAACAATGCTGACTCAAACCATGGAGATCAAGACCGCAGTCCGGCAATTCATCGCTGAGAACGTTCTGCTCGGCGTGCATCAGGCTACGCTCGAGGACACCACGCCTCTCGTCACTGGCGGCTTGATCGATTCGATCGGCATGATCGGCCTCGTGGCTTTTCTGGAGGAGCGGTTCAAGGTCGAATTCGTGCCCAGAGAAATCGACGTGCATAGCCTGAATAGCCTCGAACAGATCGAAGAACTGATCCGGAAGAAACTAGCCGCCGGGGAGACTGGCGCCGCTGGCAGCGAACGCCAAGCTGGGTGAGGTGTCGCGGTGTGGATTCGTTGGACACTACGGGGATTGGCACTGGCAGCGATGTTGTTTCTCTGCGTGTTGCTTCTGAGTGCGTGGTTTCTGTTCGGGTCCCAACACAAAGAAGCGTTTGAAAAAACGCCGCTCTCCCCCGGCCAGATCGAGGTGGTTCGTCTCGCGGAACGTACCAATCTCTCGGTCGAACGGATTCGTTTCTGGTCCAACGAGATGAACGAGCCGCGTTTTTTCCTGGCCCTGGTTCCCAAGACGCAGACCCCTCCCTCTGAAGTATTCATCCTGAATCACGGCTGGCGCGACCGGCCCGAGGATCTGTTGAAACATCTCAAAGTGGACCAGGTCTACAACGAGATGCTGGGCCGGGGCGAAGTGCGGCCCGCGATCGTGGTTCTGCCCGACGTGCGCTTCGACAACTTTTACCGGGAGTTTTCCGACCACTCCCCATACCATAACTATCTGACTCTGGTGGCGGAGGAGGTGGCGGGAACCGTTTCACGCCATTATGCGATCCCTTTCGATCGCCAGCATTGGGCGATCGGCGGCTTTTCTTTCGGCGGTTATCTTTCCCTGGACGTGGGACGGCGCTATCCCGGCCGGTTCGGCAGCGTCAGCGTGGTAAGTGGACTGGTCGACAAAGACTGGAGCTTCTGGCCTTCGCAACCACCCCCGCCCGGGCCGCTAGACTCCCAGGGCCGGGGCAAGCACACCATCGTGGCGCCCGGCCCGATTCCCAGACTTTTTCTCGCCTGCGGATCGGACGATCGACTTTTCTCGATGATGCTTGGCTTGCATGAAAAGCTGACGGCACTCGGCATCCCGCATGAATGGTCGACCGCGTCCGGCGCCCACACCTGGAAATACTGGTCTTCGGTGCTGCCCCATATGTTGAGATTCCACCTGGAGAAGGCAAAGTCAGGTTGAGGGCAAGAGGCTCGCGCCGAACGCCTTTCAGGGAATCGTTGCCGGAAATAAACTTAGCCTGGACTTTACCCACCGGGCCGACTGAAACGAAGAATCCTGCCCTGGACGGCAACAGGAGCAACCGTAGGCGTTGGGTGGGTTAAGGTGGCGCTGGTGATTACCAACCCATTTGGCGCATCCGTTCAAGGATGAGCGCGCTGTAATTATTCATGCGCTCAGGCCGTCGCTTCAGGGGGGCTGGCAAAATCGCGGCGAGCCGCGCCGCCTGTTCCCGGCCGACGTCCCGGGCCGCGGTTCCGTCGTAGTAACGACACGCCGCCTCTGCTCCATAAATACCGGGACCCCATTCGACTACGTTGAGGTAGATCTCTAGAATGCGCCGCTTGCCGAGGACGAATTCGGCTACCGGTACCAGCGTGAACTCCGCTCCCTTGCGGAGGACCGAGCGGCCCGTCCCGAAAAAGAGGTTCTTCACAAGTTGCTGCGTAATAGTTGAAGCTCCCCGAAGTCGATCACCTTCCACATCGTCTTCGGCAGCGATTTGGATCTCATGCCAATCGAACCCGTGGTGCTGGTAGAAGCGGGCGTCCTCGGCCGCGACTACAGCGTGCTGGAGATCGGGCGAGATTTGGCTGAGTGGAATGAATTTGCAGCGTTCATGATACGGAGTGTGGTGAATCCAGGCCTGCAGCCGGCGCTGGATGTGCACCGCGGTTGACGGTGGATCGATCCACCGGGCGGCCAGAAGCACCAGCGCGGCAAGCGACCAAACAAGCACCACGCCGATGGCCAGCCATCGAGCAAAGGACCGGAGGAAACTTCGGCGAAGCGGTGGGCTGGGGGGTGTCTCTGGATCTTCAGTCACATTCACACTTCAGATAATAGCCCGGGGTGGGTTGCCGCTTATGCTGCTGTCAACTGCCTCAAATGATTAGAGAAGATTGGTCGGGGAGAGAGGATTTGAACCTCCGACCCCCTGGTCCCGAACCAGTTCGGGCCACTATGTAAGGGTAGGTCATGGTCGGTAACCACCTGTAATATCAACGAATCGCTTTTTCGGCGGCTCACCCTGACATGCCCTTACAGGCGATGACCTACTACACTTTCCACTACACTGCAGTGGCACCGCTCAGAAGAAGGCTACGTGGCAGCAGAAGTACGCATTCACGTCGATGTAGACGCCGCTGGACGCTACGAGTTTCGGATGCGTTCTGGCAGGCGCGAGGTCACGACCCGCGTCAACCCAGACCTTGCGGCGAGTTTTTTTGAGGACCTGCGGCTCTTGCGATGGAAGTCGATCGGGATCCACGACCCGGGAGACATCCTGCTCACCGATGTCGGCGACCGACTCGCCACGCTCGTGGCAGCGCCTGCGATCTGGGAAAGGTTAAGACTGCCCGATGATGCGAGGCAGGTGCGCGTGCAGTTCTCGCAGGCAGCGCACCGCCTCATGCAGTTCCCCTGGGAGCTTCTCCGCGTCAACGACCGATTCCTCATTGGCGAGCGCGGCAGTCACCTGAAGCGCGAGTTGCCGTCACCAGTCCCAAAGCGAAAGCGGCGCAATCCCGTCACCAACATCGTGCACGTCAGTCTTGGCACCGACAGCAATCTTCGGCTAGACGAGGAGCGCTGCATGCTCCTCGATACGGTCCCGGCCGACATCCCCATTGAGTTTCTCTTCTATTCATCTGCGCGACGCCTGGAGTTCGAGATCGACGCCTTCCGGCCGCATATCGTGATCGTCTCGGGACACGGACACTACGACGAACTTCAAGGAGAGCATTACCTTTCCTCGCGCGATGACGAACATATCCGGACGGCCGAGATCGTAGCGCTGTGCGCTTCTTATGGTTGCGAACTCCTCGTGCTCTCTACGTGCGAGAGCGCGCGACTCGGAGGACCAGTCGTTGACGACGGCACGGTACTGCCGGCAGACGTCATCGCTTTCTCGTTCCCCGTCATGACCACAACGGCGACACAGAGCATCGAGTGCTTGCTCCGCGGAGTCATCCGGGGCCAGACCGTCGACGAGGCAATGGCCACAGTGCGCGCCATTGATAGCGACGACGAGTATGCCTTCTTCAACGCCGTCCATCTTCATCGGAGTCGCGCAAGGTCACTGCATATCAGCAACGCCGCTCCGAGACTGCCCGGTGCGCCAGCAACGCGGTGCCCCGGAATGGAGCCCACCCTTGGCTGGCTAGATGGCTATGCGCACTGGGAGGAACCGGCCACGCTCCTCGCTGCCGCGGGAAGCGGCGGAGAGACCTTGATCCGTCACTGGGCCGAGCTCGTTCAACGATCGCAAACACAGGCTACCCGATGGCGCGTGCTCCTCGACGAAGTTCCGATTCTCGACGTGCCCGGGGCGCAACTTGTGCGGCTCGCATATCCCTACTCCTTCGCACCCGTGCCCTCTGAAAACTTCGTGTACGGCGACGGGATGGATGAGCGGTTCGCAAACACGTTACTCGCGGCCAGAGACCAAAACCTCGCAACGCAGGTAGCAGGGCACCCTCTCCTGGGCACGTTGGGCTTTGTGAACGACCTCATCGCCGGGCGCACGGAGCACGAGGCCACCGAGCGTTTCGAACAAGAGAACAGGATGGCGGAGCGCGCAGGCAGGCTGAACCGGGAAGGCTCGCTGTTCGCCAGTTGGCTGTTCACAAACAAAGGCGTCGCCGCGACCAGCTTCGAGGACCGCGCTGAGTTTGCAGAAAGCATAAAGGAAATGGTCGACATGCCCCCGGCGGTCATCGTGGCTGGCATCGAAAACGCGGTGGCGGCGACGATAGTCCTTGCCCAATCGGATGTTCTCTACCTAGCACACGAGTTTATGCTCCTCGGAGAACGGTGGTTCCCTAACTGGCGCACCGATCACCGCGCAGGTTTTCGCCGCCTGTGTGGCGCTTTCTTCATGCTCGCCGCACACGGCGACCTCAAGGTAGAAATGGGATCTCGCCTGCTCGATTGGGCTGTCCGCCAAGAAGACTGGACCACCGCGATTATGATCCTCGTTGCCATGTCGAGCTGGTACGGCGAACACGGAAGGCTCGAAGACCTCGAGCCAACCATTGATCTCTTGCTCCCGCACGCGACGGGAATGGAGCGCGTTATCTTACGCGGGCACCTCGTCACCATTGCAACAAATCGGGGTGATTACCGCACGGGGCTGACAGAAAATCGGCAACTCGAAGCCGATCTGCGGGGACTGGCAGGAGATAGCGACTACTACCGGAACCTTCACTCCGCCATTACACAGCAGATCGACTGCCTCGTCGAACTCGACCAACTCGACGAGGCTGAGCGGCGTTGGCGGGACGCTGACGCTCTCATTCCGCACCTAGAAGAACATAGGGCGGAAGCTCAGGCGCGACTGCTCGGACAGCTCGCAAACTTGCGACGCGAGCAAAACCAGATGGATACGGCTCTCGACGCTGCTTCGCAAGCGGTTCAGCATGCCGTGGCGAACCACTGCCCGGAGGTGCTCATCGCAGAACTCCGAAACACGAAAGCAGACCTTCTTCGGCTTGTCGGGCGAGATCGGGAGGCGTTCGAAGAACTCAGGGCAACGTCGAGCATCGACATGCCCCCAGCGCTCCGCTCGCGATTCCTTCATCTTAAGGCACTCCTTCTGAAAGAGTATGGTGCACCACAGGCGCTCGAGCACCTCCTTGAGAGTTACCAGGAAGATCGATTACGCGGGGACGACGCTGGTGTGGCGATCTCTCTACTCGCAATCGCACGCATCTTCACGGAAGAACACGAGTATGATCGCGCACGCGAACGCATCAGGGAGGCGCTGCCGTTGGCGGACGCCTGCGGGCTCGTGAATGTCGTCGGCGGACTCGCTCTCTTGTGGGCCGAGATTGATCTGGCGGAGGGGAAGACCTCATCCGCCGCCGGTTGGCTTGCCACGGCGCGTGACAAGTTCGCCCAGGACGAGGACGAGGACGGCGTTGCCGACGCGACCCGTTTGCTCGACGCGCTTCGGGTGCCCGCAGACTGACTACCTTGAAAATCCAAAAATGGAGACCACTCGACAGACGTGCCACGCTGGCGACGTCGCAGGCCACGGCGGTGGCACAGTTGCCAGCGCCGTGACTGTTCTCGGCGGCGACGGCGTGCTACGCTTCCGAACAGAGCGGGAGGGCGTCATGCGGAGAGCGAGCGAAGATTCCTACATCAAGGGCGAGATCGGGTCCGCGCTCGGTCGCGCAGGTTTGCCTCCGGACCATCGCATCGCCGCCATCCTTGACTTCCACTCTGGCATAGTCTCGACCGGGCGCGACTTCATCGTGCGCTGTGACGGGATGAGCTTGGACCAGAAGGTGGCCGAGATGCGGAAGGACGCGCGGTACTTCGAGCAGCCCGGCACCAAAGTCGATCACCGCGACATGGGCAAGCTCCGCGAGAGTTTCGACGACATCGTCTCCGGGAAAACAGTGGTCGAGTAAACGGCCGCACGACCCCGCGAGAACTTCGCGGAGATTGCGTCCGGGCCGGGTCAAGGTCATCTGACTCACCCCCCATGGGGGAGACTTACGCGGATTGCGGCATCGAGCCCGTCGCGCTCTTGGTTGCATACTCGGGGTCTCGGCGACCCATCTCTACTCGTAGAGAGTCTATTGCGTTTCGGGCATGGTCTTCATGTCCGCCTGTTGCATCCGAATCAAATAGCGATCAAAACGGACCTTAGCGAGATAGCCGAAAGCGGCTAGAAGAGTAGCGAAGCCGATTAAGCTCCATGCTAGGTAGTGGCCGAACTGGGTGAGATTGGGGAGGGCGAGAAAGAATATTCCCACTAGTAGAGTCACGACCGAGACGAAGATATAACCCGCATATCCCGCGATGCGGGTCTGCCTTACAGATTCTCTCACCTCTTCTGGAGTTCTAGGCGGATTGAGCAACGTTCGGACGCGCTGCACTTGCCGAGCAATGGGAACCAGGAGAACGAAGGCGAGTACTCCGGTGAGTAGACTGCTGAATGGGACGAACGTAACGAGTGAGAGAAGATGATTTGCGAGGGTCAATACAACCCACGCGAAGATGAAATCCAGGAGCACCAACAGCGGAGCTAGAAATCTCGGATCAGCAGTGATCTGCACCGTGTTGTCCCGACCTTCTATGTGCACGTTGTAGCTGCCTGCCGTGACATCCCGATTCTCAACGCTAGATTCTGGTTTCGCTCGGAGAGCAGCAGCTTCTAACTCGAGTTTCGTGATTTCAGCACGGGTCTTCCTATAAAGCAAAAGTCCAGTTGGCAGGCCGACGAGGCCCGCGACAACAACTACAATCCCGCCGATCACCTTCACCCAAAGGTCAGCTTGGGACAGAGGAGTTGTGGGAGCTGTTTGAGTGCTCGTTGGAATCGAGGTTGGCGCACTCCCCGTAGCCTGCGCGAGCGCCATCACAGACCCGACGGACAACAGAAAGACCAGAAGCAGGAAGAGGCGGGAAGTGCGAGTTATAGGAGGAAGTATCAGCATGGTTGCTTACTCCCGTGAGACGTTGCGTGAATCTATCACACCTCTGGCGGAAGAAGCGGGATGATCCGGATCGCAATGGAAACGCCTAACCGGACCTCGGTCAGCGCTGGGTCCGAGAGATGCCATCCTAGACGGCCCGAAAAAGGGAGGCAGCCTTTAAGTTAGCGCTTATCGGCGCCTGTCTCCCAAGGTGATCTCGCGATGTGGGACATGCGATGGGGGAGAGTAGCCGGGCCCGCGTATGGACAAGGCGTCAAGCGATGGTCCCGCTTTGCGGACTCCGACCTGCCGTAAGTGGTTGCAAATGCACGGCTTGCACTTGACGCGAACGCTAGTAAGGCGTACATTAAATACAGACATCAGGAGCGATGGCCCCCAAAGAGCCATCCGGCAACCTAGGCGGGAGAAGCCCAAGGTGCCTTGAGCCAGAAGCAACGGCTCGATGTGGCGGGAAGGCAAAAGTCCCGCAACAGAAGTTCTCCAGCGACCGCCTGATTATCGGGCGGCTTTTTTTTGCTCCTTCCTGGTGCCCGGAGAACGGGCATGTTCGGCGAAAACCTAAAACCGATCGCAATGCAGTGCATCGTCTGCCGCGTTTTTGTGGCCATGCAGATCGACCCGGAGGACGTCCGGCGCCACGCTGACGGCCTGTTCGTGCAGGACGCCTTCGCGGACCGTGCGGGCGTGCCGTACTTGAACGCCGGCGAAAGGGAGTTGTTCGTCTCGGGGGTCTGCGACGGCTGCTGGCCGCTGCTCTGCCCGGACCCGCTCGTCTCCCCGCTGGACTACAACTGAGCGCCACAACCGCGCCGCTCAAACAGTCGGCGCAGAAAAGAGAGAACACAATGCACAGCTTCATCAACCGCAGCCAGACTCCGCTAACGATGGACGAGATCGCACGACGAGCACCGTCCGCGTTGGCGACCAGGCCATACGACGCAATGAGCGCGAAGTACGCCCACATTCCGACGCTCGGCGTGATCGAGGCGATGATCGCCGCTGGCTTCCAACCGTTCAGCGCGGTGCAGAGCCGCACGCGCGTTCCGGGCAAGGGAGACTTCACGAAGCACATGCTCCGCTTCCGGCATTCCGACATCGGGCCGCTGGTCGTCGGCGACGTGATCCCAGAGTTGATCTTGCTCAACAGCCATGATGGGAGCAGTGCCTACAAACTGATCGCCGGACTGTATCGGTTGATCTGCTCCAACGGCATGACGGTGAGCGATGCGGAGATTGATTCGATCAACGTCCGGCATACCGGAAACGTCGTGCAGGACGTGCTTGACGGCAGCCATCGCCTGATCGCCGAGACGCAGAACTCCATCGGCACGGTGCGGAAATGGACACAACTTCAACTGACGGACGGCGAACGGCACGCATTCGCCGAGTCCGCGCACATCATTCGCTTCGCGGACGCCGAAGGCAAGGTCACCACGCCGATCACCGCCGATCAGTTGCTCACTTCCAGACGACGTGAGGACGTGGGCAACGATCTCTGGAGGACGTTCAACCGGGTGCAGGAAAACGTCATCGCTGGCGGACTCTCTGCCGTGCAGCGCGACTCCAACGGCAGGCGCGTGCGCCGCGTCTCGACGCGCCGGATCAACGGCATTGACCAGGATGTGCGCCTGAACCGGGCGCTCTGGGAACTGGCGTCGAAGCTGGCGGCGCTCAAGGCCCCGAGCAAACCGCCAACGCACGAAGTTCCGTTCGCGGAGGCCGAGGTCGTGGCCGCGTAGTTCCGCGAGGAAAGGCGGCGGGGAGAACCTGCCCCGCCGCTTTTAAGCGGCAGTCCCGGTTCCAAGTCCGGGGACAGAAAGAAGGAAACACCCATGAAAACTGACAGGGTTCGCTGGACGGTTCTCAGTCCTGACAGCATCCCGATCACACCCGAGACGTACCCCACAGAGGAAGCCGCGCGCAAGGCTCTGGCGGC
>Ga0070733_10001906_pt1 | contig 15253 bp, 11 predicted proteins | sample Coa_R1_9_FD_66450 | JGI IMG/M metagenome (GOLD analysis project Ga0070733, IMG submission 66450) | Surface soil microbial communities from Centralia Pennsylvania, which are recovering from an underground coalmine fire - Coalmine... | ecosystem: Environmental > Terrestrial > Soil > Unclassified ... | reverse complement strand
ATGTCCTTGTCGTTCCAGAGTACGGACACGTTATCGCCGACATTGAGGGGCGCGGCGGCGAATTCGTCGTCGGCGACCAAGGCGGTGAGTTCGGAATCGCCGGGATGTTCCAGCGCGACCTGATAGTGGGCGCCCTGATATTCGATGGCGCGCACCGCCGCGGTGAGCCGCCCGTCATTGACCCCCACGCCATTCCGCCGCAGCGCGACGCGGTCGGCGCGCACGGCGATCGGACCAGCGGGCGTCGCAATGACGTTGTGGCCGCCGAGAAAGCGCGCGATGAATTCAGTCGCCGGCTTCTCGAAGACCTCCCGCGGCGGCGCCGCCTGCTCGATGCGGCCTTTGTTCATCACCACGACCACGTCAGCGAGAGCCAGGGCCTCGTCCTGGCCGTGCGTGACATGGACGAACGGAATGCCGAGCTGCTTCTGTAGGCGACGCAACTCGGCGCGCATGCGAACGCGCAAGAAAGGATCGAGCGCCGACAGCGGCTCATCGAGGAGAAGGATCTGCGGATCGGTGATCAGCGCCCTGGCGAGGGCGACGCGCTGTTGCTGCCCGCCCGACAATTGCGCGGGAACGCGCTGCGCGTACGGCTCCATGGCGACGAGCTCGAGGAACGCCATCGCCTTGGCGCGCCGCGTCGTCTTGTCGACGCCTTTCATCTTCAGGGAAAATGCGACGTTGTCGAGGCACGAAAGGTGCGGGAACAACGCGTAGCTCTGGAACATCATTGCCGTGCCGCGCTTGGCCGGCGGCAGATCCGTGACGTTCGTCGAGCCGATAAGAATGTCGCCGACCGTCGCGCTCTCGTGGCCGGCGATCATGCGGAGCGTCGACGTCTTGCCGCATCCCGATGGTCCGAGCAGGCAGCAGTAGACGCCGGCGGGCACTTTCAGATCGATCGCGTCGACCGCGACCGTTGCGCCATAACGCTTGGTGACGTGAATAAGTTCGAGATTGGCCGGCTGCGGCATAGCCCACGATCGCTGGTCGTCGTGAGCAGCGGTCAGCAAGGCCCGTGCCATGCGCGAGGGCGTCGCGGCCGGCGCTCTAACGCATTGCAAGCGAAGGAAAATTTAGGAACCTTGCGGTTCTGCTGCGACGGAGGCGCTCGCCCGCGCGCCGCCGCTATATTGGGCGCCCATTGTTCACAATATCGGCAGGATTGTATACAGATTGGCGTGGCGCGCGACGAAAGCTCGTGAGACGATGCCGAAAAGAGGAAAGAGCGCGGGGGTCGCGTTGTCGCCGTCGACGGCTGCCGTCGAACTGAAATCGCCGCCGATGGCGCCGACGGGACGCGGCTCAGTCGCTCGCGGCTCGCGCGTCGCAAGCATCTATCAGAACGTGCTCGAGGCGGTGGTCGAGCATCGTTTGCCGCCCGGCGCCAAACTGATCGAGGAGCAACTCGGCGCGGTCTTCGGCGCGAGCCGGACGATCGTGCGGAGCGCTTTGCAGGCGCTGGCGCACGATCACATTGTCACGCTCGCGCCCCATCGCGGCGCTTTTGTTTCAGCGCCGACGATCGCGGACGCGCATGACGTTTTCGCTGGCCGTAACCTCGTCGAAGCGGCGATTGCGCGCGAAGTCGCCGGCTCGATCACCGCCGGCCAACTCGCGTCTTTGCGCAAGTTGCTCGACGACGAGCACGCCGCGCTTCATCGCGGCGACCGGCCCGCGGCGATTCGTCTTTCCGGCGCCTTCCATGTCGCGGTGGCTGCGACCCGCGGCGAAGGCGTGTTGACAGCCTTCCTCAGAAGCTTGATCTCGCAATCCTCCTTGGTCATCGCGCTTTACGGCCGCAGCCAGACTTCGGCTTGCGGCCACGACGACCACGTCGCCTTTCTCAACGCGTTGAGAGCCCGCAATGGCGAGCGCGCCGCGAAGCTGATGACCGAGCACCTCGATCACATATTCGGCGATCTCGATCTGACGCCGCAGCGCGAGGATCCCGTCGACGTCGCCGCGGTGCTGCGCGCGCGGCTGGGGTGACACTGCGGTTCCAGCCGCCGCGGCATACCCTCATCCGGCCGCGCTTCGCACGGCCACCTTCTCCCGCAAGCGGGAGAAGGATTCTCACGGCCACGGCCAAAGTATCTTCAGCGCTGACGGAAGGCGCGGCGCGCTCCCTCTCCCGCTTGCGGGAGCGGGTGAGGGTTAGCCTCCGGGGCTGACGCAAAGATCGGGACAAGCCGCTCAAATCACACCGCCAGCTTTGTCCACTTGCCGTTGGCCTTGGACGACTTCACCGCCGCCTCGATGAAGGCGAGGCCTTTGACGCCGTCCTCTATGGTCGGGAAATGCGCGGCCTTGTCCGGCTTCTTGCCGCTTTGCGCCGCGCGGATGGCGACGGCGACTTCGCTATAGATATTGGCGAAGCCCTCGAGATAGCCCTCCGGATGGCCGGGCGGGACGCGAGTCACGCGCGCCGCCGCCGCGCCCGAATCCGGCCCGCCGCGGGTGACGATCCGCGTCGACTTGCCAAACGGCGACCACAGCATGTGATTGGGCTCGGCCTGGACCCAGTGCAAGCCGCCTTTCGTACCATAGATGCGAAGGCGCAGGCCGTTCTCGTTGCCGGGCGCGACCTGGCTCGCCCAGAGCGCGCCGCGCGCGCCATTGGCGTAGCGCAACAGAATCTGCGCATTGTCGTCGAGCTGGCGGCCCACGCCGAACGAGGTCAAATCGGCGGAAAGCTCGCTGAGCTCGATTCCAGCGACGTAGTCGGCGAGGTTGTACGCATGCGTGCCGATGTCGCCGAGCGCCCCGCCGGCGCCCGAGCGCTTGGGATCGACCCGCCATTCGGCCTGCTTGTTGCCGGTCTTTTCCGTCGCCTCGGTCAGCCAATCTTGCGGGTACTCGGCTTGAACGAGGCGGATTTCGCCAAGCTCGCCGCCGCGAACCATTTCCCGCATGCGACGGACCAGCGGATAGCCGGTGTAATTATGCGTCAGCGCGAAGACGAGGCCGGACTTCTCGACCGCCGCCCTCATTTTCTTGGCTTCGGCGAGCGACGTCGTCAGCGGCTTGTCGCAGATCACGTGGATGCCCGCCTTCAGGAAGGCGTAAGCGGGCGCCGCATGCATGTGATTGGGCGTGACGATGGCGACGGCTTCGACGCCATCTGGCCGCTTGGACTCGGCTTTGGCCATGCTTTCGAAATCGTCGTAAATGCGATCCTCGGCGAGGCAGAGCGTCTTGCCGGAACGCCGAGACTTTTCAGCCGTCGACGACAAGGCGCCGGCGACGAGCTCATAGTGATCGTCGAGCCGCGCCGCGATGCGATGAACCGCGCCGATAAAGGCGCCTTCGCCGCCGCCCACCATGCCCAGTCTGATGCGCCCGCCCTGTTTGGCGTCGTCACGCCCCTCTATCGCCATGGTTCTCTCCTTCTCAGCGAAGCCCTAGGGCTCGCTTGATCTGTTTCTTATCGACCGCCGCGCCGGCGAAATCGTCAAAAGCCTTCTCCGTTACGCGGATCATGTGGCGTTTGATGAACTCCGCCCCTTCCCGCGCGCCGTCCTCGGCGTTCTTCAGGCAGCACTCCCACTCCAGCACCGCCCAGGATTTGTACCCATATTGGGCGAGCTTGGAGAAGACGCCCGAGAAATCGACCTGCCCGTCGCCGAGGGAGCGGAAGCGCCCCGCTCTGTCGATCCAAGAGGCGTAGCCGGAGTAGACGCCCTGACGGCCGGTCGGGTTGAACTCGGCGTCCTTGACGTGAAACGCTTTGATCCGCTCGTGATAGATGTCGATGAAGGCGAGGTAGTCGAGCTGCTGCAACAGGAAATGGGAAGGATCATAATTGATGCAGCAGCGGTCGTGCCCTTTAAGCGCGGCGAGAAATCGCTCGAATGTCGCGCCGTCGAAGATATCCTCGCCGGGATGGATCTCGAAGGCGACATCGACGCCGACATCGTCATAGGCGTTGAGGATCGGCCGCCAGCGACGCGCCAATTCTTCGAAGGCCGTCTCGATCAGGCCGGGCGCGCGCTGCGGCCAAGGATAGAGGAATGGCCAGGCGAGCGCGCCTGAAAAGCTCACGCTCGCCGAGAGCTCGAGATTTTGCGACGCCTTGGCGGCGAGCAGCACCTGATCGACGGCCCATTTCTGCCGCTCGCGCGGCCGGCCATGGGTCTCCGGCGGGGCGAAGGCGTCGAACGCTTCGTCGAAGACAGGGTTGACCGCGACGAGCTGACCTTGAAGGTGAGTGGAGAGTTCTGTGATGGCGAGGTCGTGCGAGGCGGCGATCCCCGCGACCTCGTCGCAATAAGCTTTGGAATCGGCGGCCTTGGCGAGATCGAACAGCCGCTCGTCCCACGTCGGTATCTGCACGCCTTTGTAGCCGAGCGAAGCCGCCCATTTGCAAATCGCGCCGAAGGAGTTGAAGGGCGGCGCGCCACCGGCGAACTGCGCCAAGAAGATTGCCGGACCTTTGAGACTCGCCGCCATGCCTTCCTCCCGCGTGTCTCGGCCCGCAAGCAAGGGCTCGCCCGCCAGGCCGCTTTTGACGCGCAGTTGAATCCGCTGCGGCTAAGAACGTCAAGCGAGCGACCGCCCGCTCGCCGTTAAGCCGGCGCGGTGACGATCACATTCCAAGAGCCCGGGGGAAGCTTCCCTTTGATCACGTGGCCCTGAATGGCGATCGTCTTGATTGGCTGCGGCGTGACATTGTCAGGCTCGTCTTTCGTGTTCACCGCCTTGAAATTCGGATTCGAGAGCTGCAACGCCGTCACGATCCGCCGGTCCTGACCGAAGCCGCGCAGCACCACTTCGAGATCCATCTCTTCCCGCAAGTGTCGATTGAGCGCGAAGACGACCACCTGGCCGGTGGTCTCGTCCTCTGTGACGCAAGCGTGCAGGTAGGGCATCTCCTGCGAGGCCTTCCCAGCGTAAGTTGGCGAGGAGGCGAGCGTGCGCAAGACCCGCCCCTGCGCATAGCGCGTCGTCAGCGCGAAGGGATGGAAGATGGTCTGGCGCCAGGCCGGCCCGCCGGGCTCCGTCATGATCGGCCCGATGATATTGACCAATTGGGCGATGCAGGCCGCCTTCACGCGATCGGAATTGTTGAGCAATGTGATCAGCGTGCCGCCGATCAGCAAGGCGTCTTCCACATTATAGACCTCTTCGATGAGCGACGGATGTTCCGGCCAACCGGGCTTCCGCAGATCGGAATGGGACCTTGCCTTGTACCAGACGTTCCATTCGTCGAGCGAAAGCATGATGCGCTTCGGCGAACGGCGCGTGGCGGCGACCGCGTCGGCGATCGCCACGACCTCCTTGATGAAGAAGTCGAGCAATTCAATGTTGCCGAGGAATTCTTCGGTCGAATCGAGAGGGTTGGTGAAATAAGTATGGAGCGATATGAAATCGACATAGTCGAAGCAATGGTCGAGCACTTCATATTCCCAGCGCGCATAAGTCGCCATCTCGCGATTCGACGAGCCGCAGGCCGCCAGCTCGATCGACGGATCGACCCAGCGCATCACCTTCGCGGTCTCGAGCGCAAGACGCCCGTATTCGCGCGCCGTCTTGGCGCCGATCTGCCACGGTCCATCCATCTCATTGCCGAGGCACCAGAATTTGACGTCATGCGGCTTATCGTAACCGTGCTTGCGACGAAGTTCCGAAAGCGCAGAGCCGGAAGGGTGGTTGCAATATTCAACGAAGCGGCGCGCTTCGTCAGCGCCGCGCGTGCCGAGATTGACGCCGAACATCGGTTCGACGCCGACCTTTTTGCACCATTCGATGAACTCATTTGCGCCGAAAGCGTTGGTCTCGGTCGAGAACCAGGCGAGGTCCAATCGGCGCGGCCGCTCGGCGATTGGTCCGACCCCATCCTCCCAATTGTACCCGGAAAGGAAATTTCCGCCCGGATAGCGCACGATCGTAACGCCCAGCTCCTTTGTCAGGTTGGCGACGTCCTGACGGAAACCCTTGGCGTCGGCGGTCGGATGGCCCGGCTCGAAAATGCCGGTATAGACGCAGCGCCCCATATGCTCGACGAAAGTGCCGAAGAGACGCCGGTCGATGTCCGAGATGGCGAAATCGCGATCGACGACAAGACGCGCCTGAGGCATGGCTTTCCTTTCGCTTTATCCTTTGATGCCGGCCGAGAGCATGATCGCCTCGGTAACTCGGCGTTGGAAAATAAGGTACGCGGCGGCGACCGGCAGCGCCGCCAGCACAGCGCCGGCGAGATTGCGCGCATATTGCACGCCGAAGGCGTCGTGGACTTGGACGATGCCGACCGGCACGGTCATGGTCGTGTCGGAGGTTGCGACGAGAAATGGCCAAAGGAAATTGTTCCAGGTCGCAATGAACGTATAGATCGCCAGGGCTGCGGTCACGCCCCAGGTCATCGGGACGAATATCTTGATGAAAATGTCGAACTCGTTGGCGCCGTCGACCACGGCCGCCTCGCGGAACTCGCGAGGGATGGAATCAAAAAATTGCTTGTAAACCATAACCACGATCGGAAGGATTAGCACCAGTTGCGGCAGGATGATGCCGCCCCAGGTGTTGATTAATCCGAAGTCGTTCATCAGAACGAAATGAGGGACGATCAGCGCCGGCGCCGGCACCATGAAACTTGCGACGATCACCCCATAAAGCAAACGCCGGCCGGGAAACTTGAGCTGCGAGATCGCGTAGGCGCAGCCGGCGCTCAAGGTCACGACCAAGAAAGTGACGGCGCTGGCGGTGACGAGAGAATTGACGTACCATTGGCCAATGATCGTATGGACAAAGACGTAGATGTAGGAGGCCAGCGTCGGCGTCTCAGGGACCAAGCGGATCCCCGGCGCGACCACCTCGTATTCGGGCTTCAGCGTGGTGACGACGGTCCAGTAAAGCGGAAAGACCCAGGTTGCCGCGACCGCCAGCGTGACCAGCGTGATCAGAAGATCGACAAGGGAAAGGCGAATTCTCACCGCGCTTCCCTCGTTCGCAATATCTGGAGCTGGAGGACGGAGAGCGCTGCGATCATCACGACCAGGAACAGCGACACGGTCGCGCCATAGCCGCCGTGGTTGAGCGTGAAAGCCTGCTTATAGATGTACTGCACCACGACATAGGTGGAGTTGAACGGCCCCCCTTGCGTCAAAAGATAGACCTGATCGAAAATCTTGAGCTGGATGATGAGTTGAAAGGTGAGAACCAAAACGGTCACCGGCCAAATCAGCGGCCAGGTGATGTCGCGAAACTGCCGCCACCGGCCCGCGCCGTCGACTGAAGCGGCGTCGTAGAGGTCGGGCGGGATATTCCGCAAGCCCGCGATGAAGAGAAGGACGTTGAACCCGTTGGTCCACCAGATGGTCACGAAAGCGACCATCGGCATCGCCCAGTTCGCATCCCTGAATACGGAGACCCGCGATCCGACAAACCAGGCGATCAGGTATTGGGCTATGCCGAACTGGAAATCGAGCAGCCATCCCCACAGCAGGGTGACCACGCTGCTCGGCAGGATATAGGGCAGAAAGAAGCAGGCCAGGACGATGCTCTGCAGCCATCCCTTGAGGCGGACGACCATCATCGCGAAGGCGAGGCCGAGCAAGGTGTTGGGGACGACGGTCAGCAGCACAAAATAGCCCGTGTGAACGACGGAATCCTTGAACAGGCCGTCCTCGATGAGGCGCAGATAGTTTCGCCAACCGACCCATTGTCCGGCGCCGATCAACGGCGCATCGGTGAAGCTCAACTCGATCATGTTGAGCATCGGGTAGATAAAAAGCACGCTGAAGGCGATGACGAACGGCGCGACGAAAACCACTATCGGAAGCGTCTCGCTGCGCCGATCCGCCATGAACGCCTGGCTCCGCTTTGACCGCGTTCGAGACGGCCGACGCCGCGTTGCGGGCGACGTCGGCCGAACGCCTAGCGCTGGACCTTACTTGAGGTCGCCCTGCAATTCATCGGTGAGCTGCTTGATCGCATCGCCCGGCGCGAGCTGGCCGTTGACCGCCGGCAGGATGAAATTGGTCGCCGCGTCATAGACCGGCGAGGCGACGCCGGCAATTTTCGACTTCGGATCGAATACCGCCGTCTTGGCCAGCGACGAGTACGTCGCGTTAGGCTGCATCTGCTTGTAGTCCGGCGTTTCGGTTACCGGCTTGTAGGCCGGTATATGGCCGGCGGACGCCCACATGATGCTGTTCTTATTCATCCAGGCGATCACCTTCATGATCGCCTCGACCTTCTCCTTCGGTACGGGGTTGCCCTTGCGTTCGGGAATCGCGAAGGAATGCGAATCGGCCCAGGTTGCGGGATGATCGAACAAGGTCGGAATCTGGATCGCGCCGAACTCGAAGCCGAGCTTGCCGTTCTTGGCGAGATCGACCATGGTCGGCACTTCCCAGACGCCGTTGATGTGGAAAGCGGCCTTGCCCGAGGTGAAGAGGGCGATCGAGGCCGGGTATTCGGTGAGCTTCGGCGCATAACCTTTGGCGATCCAGTCGGCGATAGCGCCAGTCGCTTTTACCGCCTTAGCTTGGGAGTCGCCGGCGAGGATTTTGTCGTCCGTGAGGAAGTCGCCGCTCTGCTGATTGAGCAGCGTGTAGAAAATGCGCCAGATCGTGGCGCCGTCGGACGAGGCGAAGGAGAGGCCGTACTGCGTCTTGCCGCCGGTCAGCTTTTTCAACGCCGCGCTGAAATTGTCGAGTCCGTCAAGACCCTTGGGCAAGCCATCGTCGCCGAGCAGTCCCGCCGCCTTCAGCGCGTCCTTGTTGTAGTAGAGGATGATGGAGTGGATATCGAGCGGCACTCCATAGAGCTTGCCGTCGACATGAGCGGCGTCCCAATCGGTCGGGAAATAGTCGTTTTCGCCTAAGCCGACCGCTTTCAACTCGTCCATGCTGTAAGGCCGCAAGGTGCCGGTGGAGACGCCAAGCGGAAGCCGGGAGAGATGGTACGTCATCACGTCCGGGCCCTGCCCGACCGCCGCAGACGTCTGCACCTTGGTGTAGAAAGGCACTCCCCATTCGAGCGTGGTCGGCTGGATCTCGATATCAGGATTCTCGGCGTTGAATTTTTGGATCATCGCCTTCATCCGGACGCCGTCGCCGCCGCTCAGGAAGTCCCACCAGACGATCTGAGTCTTGGCCTGAGCCGCGACGCTCATGGCGCATAGTCCGATCGTGACGGCAAGCGCTTTGAAAAGCTTCATGACGTTTCCTCCTCTGGCCGTTGCATTAGGTTGCGACTGACCGGCGCGGCGCTAAGCGCACCCGAGGTAGAGGTCGCTGCGCCTCGACTCGTCCCTCCCCAAGATATCCGACGGCGGACCGCCGCCGGAATGGCCGTGTTCACCAAAGTGGCGGCGCATTTCATATTACCATATGCTGTAAACCGTGCGGCAGCGACCCGCAATTGTCAATGCCCCCGCGCCGAGTTTGCGAAGGCGTGGAAGCGAAGCCGCCATAGGCCTTGCGCCCGGAAGCAGCCAATGCTCAACGGCATGCCAAGGCCGGTCGCTGCGCGGACCTGCGCTTGTCGGCAGCGCAGACGCTTTTTTGGCCGGCGCCTGAGGAAACGCGTCGAAAACGAGCGGTCGCCGGAGCAGGAATAGCCGACAAGCGTCGCCTCGTGGGGGTGGCATGTTCGAACGGAACACTTCGGTCAGCACGATGAGCGCGCAAGTTGCGCGCATCATCGGAACGCGCATCGTCTCGGGCGAGTTCCGGCCGGGCGATTCCTTGCCGATCGAAAGCGAGCTGTGCCTCGCCTATGGCGTATCGCGCTCGACGATCCGCGAGGCGATCAAGAACCTCGCGGCCAAGCGGCTGATCGAAGTTGGGCCGAAGGTCGGAACGCGCATCCTTCCATTCTCGAGTTGGAACCTCCTTGATCCCGACGTCCTGTCGTGGCGGCTCAACGCGCAATTCGATCGCCGCATCGTCGAAGACCTGTATGAGATGCGTCAGTGTTTCGAACCGCGCGCCTGTTTTCTCGCGACGCGCGACGGGACGGCGGAGGATCTTGAGCATATCCAGCGAAGCTACTCCGATTTGATCTCGACGCTCCACGCCCCCGCCCTTGCGGCGAGCGCCGAAACGGAATTCCATCTCGCCATCATCGCGGCGACGCATAATGGACTTTTCGTCACGATCGGCGGCGCGGTCAAAACCGCCTTGCGCGTTTCCTTTGCGCTGATGCAGAACAGCCCCGGCCGCGAGGCGATCGACCTTGGCGCTTATGAAACGGTTTTGTCGGCCATACTCGCGCGCCGCGGCGAGGACGCGGCCGAGGCGATGCGCGGGCTCCTCGAACTGTCCCGGCGACGCGTTCTAAACGCGTTGGACAAAGTCCCTAACGGACAATCATCGTAGCCGCCGCCTGCGCTGCCGCGAAATGGCGCGCTTGACGCCAGGCGGCCCGCATTTCTAACCAGGGGTTAACGCTACTTTTAACAATAACGATTCAGATATGGAATAGAACGCGACCCCTTTAACGATCAAGTATGAGAATTATTAGCAAATTGGGCGGGGATTGATCTTTCGACATGCCTTTGACCCTATTTATCGTCGTCAGCTCCTGCGTGACGATTTTCGCCGCCTTCGCGGCGACGCGGGCGTTTCGCGCGTCGCGGCGCGCCATTGAGGCGCGCGGCGCGGCGGAACGCTGCGCCGCGGCCCTCGTCGAGCAGACGAGGCAACTCAATGCGGCCCTCAACAACATGTCTCAGGGCCTCTGCATGTTCAATGCGGCGGGCGAGATTGTCGTGTGCAACAAAACTTACCTGCGCATGTACGCTCTTTCACCAGACGTGGTGAAGCCCGGCTGCACGCTGCGCCGGTTGATCGAGCATCGTCGAGAGGTCGGCCTCTTCGCCGGCGACGTCGACCATTACATCGCAACCATCCTCGCCAATGTCGCCAGCGGCGAGATCAGAACGCACCTTGGCGCAACCGCCGACGGGCGCGCCATCAATATTGTCGATCGGCCAATGGCGGGCGGCGGTTGGGTCGTCACCCACGAGGACATTTCGGAGCGTCGCCGCGCCGAGGAGAATATCGCTTATATGGCGCGTCACGACGCCCTGACCGATCTCGCCAACCGGTCGCAATTCGCTGAGAGGATCGAGTACGAGGTGGCGCGCGCGCGCCGCTCCTCGGACGGATTCGCCGTCTTTGTCATCGACATCGATCATTTCAAGACCATCAATGATTCGCTCGGCCACCCGATCGGGGATCAGTTGCTGCGCGGCGTCGCGGAACGTCTGCGCAAGGCGACGCGCGGCGGCGACACAGTGGCGAGGCTCGGCGGCGACGAATTTGCGATTCTGCAGACGCTCGAGGGCCGCCCGGTCGACAGCGTCAGGGCGCTCGCCAAGCGTCTGTTGCAAAGCGTCGGCGCGCCGTACGACATTGACGGCCATCAAGTGTCGACGAGCGTCAGCATCGGCGTCGCGATCGCGCCGCAAGACGGCGAAGAGGCGAGCCAACTCCTGAAGAACGCCGACCTCGCGCTCTACCGCGCCAAATCCGATGGCCGCAGCGCGTATCGTTTCTTCGAGGCGTCGATGGACGCCGAGGCGCGCTCGCGCCACGAGCTGGAAGCGGACCTCCGCGGCGCGCTCGCGCGAAACCAGTTCGAGATTTTCTATCAAACGGTCTTCGAGGTCGAGAGCGGAGAGATCTCCGGCGCGGAGGCCTTGCTTCGCTGGCGCCATCCGCAACGCGGCCTGGTGCGGCCGGATCACTTCATCCCGCTTGCTGAAGAGACAGGCCTCATCGTGCCGATCGGCGAATGGGTGCTGCGGAACGCTTGCGCCCAGGCCGCGCAATGGCCGGGCTCTCTCAAGCTCGCCGTCAATCTCTCCGCGGTTCAGTTCAGACGCGGGGATCTCGCAGGGACAGTCGCCGCGGCGCTCAAAGAATCCGGTCTTGCGCCGGAGCGGCTGGAGCTCGAGATCACCGAGTCCGTGCTGCTCGTTCAAAACGCCGACACGCTTGCCGCCCTGCATGGATTGAAGGCTCTCGGCGTCGCCATTGTGCTCGACGATTTTGGCACCGGCTTCTCGTCGCTGAGCTATCTCAGGATGTTCCCGTTCGACACGATCAAGATCGATCGGTCCTTTGTCGGCGACATGCTGACCAGAGCTGATTGCGCGGCGATCGTCAGCGCCGTGACCAGCCTCAGCCGGACGCTCGGCATCACGACCACCGCCGAAGGCGTCGAAACGCCGGAGCAACTCGAGCTCCTGCGCGCCGCGGGGTGCACCCTGGCGCAGGGCTTCATGCTGAGCAAGCCTCGCCCTGCCGCCGAGCTTGATTTCGCCCCAGCGGCCCCGCAGCTTCGCGCCGCCGGCTAACCGCCCGCGGTTTTCTTCCGCGCGGCCGGAGCGGACATGCGATAGTGTACTTCGCGCCGTCCGGCGTGGAGACCTTCGATGAGCCAACGCATCGCCATCGCCATTCTCGACGACTATCAAAACGTCGCGCTTCGTTCCGCCGACTGGTCGATTCTCGGAGACGTCGACATAAGGGTCTACAATGATCACGTCGACGATCGCGCCAAATTGGCCGAGCGCTTGAGACCCTGCGCCGTCATTTGCGCGATGCGCGAGCGAACGCCAATCGACCGCGTTCTTCTCAGCCAACTGCCCGATCTTCGCTTGATCGTCAGCACGGGCAAGCGGAACGCGGCGATTGACGTTGAGGCGGCGCGCGAGCGCGGGATCGTCGTATGCGGCGCCGGCGGGTCGTCGACCGCGGCGCCGGAATTGACATGGGCGCTGCTGCTGGCCGCCGCGCGGCGCCTGCCCGCCGAATTCGAGGCGATGCGCGCCGGCCGTTGGCAGACGACGATCGGCCGCGATCTTTCCCAAAGCACCCTGGCGCTCCTTGGCCTGGGCGGAATCGGCCAAGTCATGGCCCGCTACGGGCAAGCTTTCGGGATGGAAGTCATTGCTTGGAGCGAGAACCTCGACGAAAAGCGCGCCGCCGCGGCCGGCGCCCGGCGCGTGGAGAAGGACGAGCTCTTTCGTCTGGGCGATTTCATCAGCGTTCACTTGCGCCTGTCGCCGCGCACGCGCGGCCTCGTCGATGCGAGAGCCTTGTCGCTGATGAAGCCGGACGCAATTTTAATCAACACGTCCCGAGGGCCGATCGTCGACGAGGCCGCCCTTATCGATGCGCTACGGAACCACAGGATCGGCGCCGCCGCGCTGGATACGTTCGACATCGAGCCTTTGCCGAAAGACCATCCGTTCCGGGCCCTCGACAATGTCGTGGCGACAGGCCACGTCGGCTATGTCACGGCCGGCTCATACCGCGCCTACTATGGCGAAACAGTCGAAAACATTCGCGCCTGGCTCGACGGTCATCCAATCCATATCATGGAGAGTTGAAAGAGGCCGCGGCGCGCTTTTACCGCCGATTTTCGCGTTAATCCAAGATTAAGCGCGATTTGCGACCCTTGCGACCTATTCTCTAGGACGCCGCAATGAGCCGCGCGCCATCGGCCGCGAAGACCGCCAAGCCCCGCCAGCAACAAAAGCTACGCTTCGAAGCCGCGGTCCGCAATATTTCCGAAGGCCTCTGCATGTTCGATGCGGAGCGCAAGCTCGTGATCTGCAACGAGCGCTATGCTTCCATCTATAAGCTGCCGCCGGAATTAACCAGAGCCGGCGTGCCGCATCACCGCATCGTCAATTACCGGCTCGAGCGCGGCATGCAGCCGGTCGGGAGCGAAGGCTTTCTGGCCCGCCATGAAGAGCTTCTGCGGGAAGGCAAGCCAGGCGTGGTGAGGGTCACGCTCGGGAATGGCCGGATCATCGAAATTCGCCATCAGCCGATGGCCGATGGCGGCTGGGTTTCGACGCATCGCGACATCACCGAGGAAATCGCCCGCGCAAAAGAGCTGGAGCTGCAAAATTTTCTCTTTGAATCCGCGCTCAACAATATGACGCAGGGACTATGTATGTTCGATAGCGACAAACGCCTCGTCGTATCGAACCGTCGCTATGCTGAAATGTACAACATTCCGCCGGATAAAGTTAAGCCGGGCATGACGCTCGCCGAAATTCTTCGCCAAAGGCTCGAAGCCGGCAATGTGCCGGTCGAAGGAATCAATGTCTTCGTCGACAAGCGGCCTAAACTCGACGCGGGACAATGCGCTTTCGACGTCGAGATGACCGACGGCCGGATTATTTCGATCCTGCATCAGGCTTGGGGCGACGACGGCTGGGTCGCAACCCACGAAGATATCACCGAGCAACGCCGCAACCAGGCGCGCATCCGGCACATGGCCGGTCACGACCCTCTCACGGATCTCCCCAACCGCATTCTGTTCCAAGATCACCTGGAGCAAGTGAAGGCGCGCGTTGGAGGCGGCGAGACGCTCGGCGTTCTTTGCATCGATCTCGACTATTTCAAGGGGGTCAACGATACGCTCGGCCACGCCGTCGGCGACGCCGTTCTCAAGAAAGCGAGCCAGACCTTGCTCGACTGCATGCGCGAGAGCGACATTGTCGCCCGGCTCGGCGGCGATGAGTTTGCGCTCCTCGCCGGCCGCCTCGAGAGGCCGGAGGATGCGGGCGTTCTCGCCGCGAGGATCGTCAAGCGAATTGCCGAGCCTCTCGACATCGAAGACCACCGTATCTTCATCGGGGCAAGCGTCGGCATTGCGGTCGCGCCAATCGACGGCGAGGATGGCGAGGCGCTGATGAAACACGCCGATCTCGCCTTGTATCGGGCGAAGAGCGAAGGCCGCGGGACGTACCATTTCTACGAAAAAGGCCTGGACGCGGCTCTGCAGGAGCGGCGGACGATGGAGACCGATCTCCGCAATGCTCTGCTTCGCGGCGAATTCCGCCTTGTCTTCCAGCCTTTGGTCAATCTCGCCGAGAATCGCGTCTCCGCTTTCGAGGCGTTGTTGCGTTGGGAGCACCCAGAGCGAGGGTTGATCGGTCGACCTTCATCCCCGCGGCGGAAGAGACCGGCCTTATCGCGCCGATCGGCGAATGGGTCCTTCACGAGGCTTGCGGCGTTGCGGCGAAATGGCCGGACCCCATCGGCGTCGCGGTCAATCTTTCGCCGGTCCAGTTCAGGAAAAACCGCAATCTGGTCGCGCAGGTGGAATCCGCGCTCGCGGCCTCCGGGTTGAAACCCGATAGGCTCGAACTCGAAATCACCGAGTCCGTTTTGGTGACGGACGATGAGGCGGCTCTCGCTATCCTGCGCCAGCTCAAGGCGCTCGGCGTCAAAGTCGCCCTCGACGACTTCGGGACCGGCTATTCGTCGCTGAGCTA
>Ga0070733_10001902_pt1 | contig 15328 bp, 9 predicted proteins | sample Coa_R1_9_FD_66450 | JGI IMG/M metagenome (GOLD analysis project Ga0070733, IMG submission 66450) | Surface soil microbial communities from Centralia Pennsylvania, which are recovering from an underground coalmine fire - Coalmine... | ecosystem: Environmental > Terrestrial > Soil > Unclassified ... | reverse complement strand
CCCACTCGCCGTTGCTGCTCGGGGTTATGAAGCTGATGGCTTCCCCGGGGCGCAGAATCCCTAAATGTCCGCCGGGATATCATCGGCGCCCTTACGCCGGTTGCACGGGCCGCACAGGAGCTGGATGTTTGCCACCGTGTTAGCGCCGCCCTTGCTCCAGGGGATCACATGGTCAAAGTGCAGCTCCGTGGTCGAGCCGCACTGGCGGCATCTGCCTCGATCTCTCGCCGCCACCCTGATCTTGACGTCTTGCGGGATGGCGCGAGAGTTGCGTTCTCCAAGCGGTGCGACCTCATCAGTGACCCCGGGTTGCCAGTCTGGTGGCAGGTATGGCCAGGACGGAGCGGGTTTCCCGTTGGCAGGCGGCATCTGGCCGCCGGGCGAGAGATTGAACCCGGAACGTCCGGATTGCGATCGCACCGCACTTTCGGCAGGGGCGGTAAGTGACTGCCGGTGATTGACCCTGAAACGGTGAACCGCATACCCGATAAGGCCAACGGTCGCCGCCAATGGAAGTAAGCCGTTGTGTGCACTGGATGCGGCCATGACGATCACAAGCCATGCGATGATCAGAAGCGTCCATTTCAGCCGAGCGCGGTTGCCCTCGGGTGTCCATCGGTACCCGCGTTTGTACCTGCGATCCGGCACAACCCACTTGCCCACGGTGCTCCCCTCGCTCCGACTTGTGGGACGCGCTGGCCAGGATGGAGCACGCCAGCGCGATTACTTCATGTTGCCACTGAAAATGCGCACCTGGTGGCCCGATCGCCGTGCTGTGCCGCGGCGACGGCGTTGAGCCAGCGTCTCGCAATCTCGCCTAGCGATAGCCGGAACCCGGCCGTGACGTCGATGCCATCTGGCTCGCCGAGGTCCATCGCCAGGACAGCCGGGCGGCACGTTCGCGGCGCTCGGCGGCCGGATCGCTGCCTGCCGGACAGCGGCGGGCTCAGCATATTCTCACGGTCAGTCCGGCGACATTGACAAAATGCTCCCATTGTTCCTAGTGTCTCGCGTGGGCCGTATGTGGCGCCGGGTTCTTCTGCGGTGAGGCACGGAGCGGATCCCGTCTGCGCGACAGCGCGGCCGTGGTGCTGTCCTCGGCGAGGAGACCCGAGGCGATGAAGCGAGTCAGCCGGGCAAAGTCCCTGACCATTGTGGTGGCCCTGACCGCCATGATCGCTGGTGGGACCGCCGCGGTCGTAACTTCCTCCGCCGCGCCGCCCAGAGCGGCGGACAGGGGGGAAGTGGCCGACGCGCCGCCGGTGAACCTCGATGACGGGCAGCCGGTCAGCGCGGCCCAGGTCACCCAGGCCCAGCAGCAGGCGATGAGCATTCCGGTCGGGTACCGCGCACCCTGGCAGTTCGTCGGGCCGGCCAACATCGGCGGGCGGGTGGTGGACCTGGCCATCGATCCGGCGACGTCGCCGTCGACGGTGTACGCAGCGGTCTCCAGCGGCGGGATCATGAAGAGCACCGACGGCGGCAAGACCTGGACCCCGGCCTGGCCGAGTTCGTACACGCAGGCGATGGGGGCGCTGGCGCGCAGCCCGGACGGGACGCTGTGGGCCGGCACCGGCGAAGCGAACCCATCCGGCGGCGGCGACACATTCCTGGGCAACGGCATCTACAAGTCCACCGACGGCGGGCGGAGCTGGCATTTGGCCGGGCTGCCGGACAGCGGGGCGTTCGGCCGGATCGCCGTCAACCCGCACAACCCGGACGAGGTGTGGGCCGCCGCCTCCGGCTGGCTCTCGCCGATCTCAAGTCAGCGCGGGCTGTACCACCTCACCGATGGTGGCAAGAACTGGAAGCTTGCGATCGCGCCGCCGAATGCCACCACGGGTGCGATCGACGTCGCGGTCGACCCCGCGAACCCGGACATCATTCTTGCTTCGCTGTGGGATCGGCACCGCAACAACGGCGCCTTCTACTACGGCGGTGCCGGGTCCGGGCTGTACCGCTCCGTCAATGATGGCAAGACCTGGACGCGGCTGGACAACTCGAACATCACCGGACCGGTATGTTCCTGGGACGAGACCCACAGCGGGCTGGACGTGAGCAAGGACCTGGGCCGAATCGGGATCGCGTTCGCCCCCAGCAACCCGAACCGGGTCTACATCCAGTCCAGCGGCGCCGAAGGGCCGGACAAGGGCTTCTACGTTTCCAACGACGCCGGAAAGACCTGGACGTGCGGTGCTGGCGAGCCGGGTACGCCCGGCGCCGGTTACGAATGGGTGTTCGGCCGGCTCTGGGTCGATCCGGTCGACGCCAACCATGTCTTCGCCGCCGATGTCACCCTCCGTGAATCGACCGACGGCGGCGCCACCTGGCACGACTCCCTGGGCACGCACGCCGACCAGCACGCCATGGCCTGGGACCCCAACGTGGCCGGCCTGGTATACAACGGCGATGACGGCGGCGTGTACATCTCGAAGCACAACGGCGCGAACGGCACCTGGACCCATGCCAAGGTTGAGCCCTGGAACCAGTCCTACCACCTGTCGGTGTCGCAGCAGGACCCGCTGCGGCTGGTCACCGGGCTGCAGGACCAGGGCAGCATCCGTACCTGGAAGCCCGGCGTCGAGCCCACCAACCTGACCCAGTGGAATCCCTACTTCGGCGGAGACGGCCACTGGGTGCAGATCAACCGGAACAACGAGCTCGTGTACTACGCGTGCTTCCAGCCCGTGCCGCCGGCCGAGGATTGCGCGAGGTTCGCCGACTCGGCCGTGACCGGCCCGGCCCACACGAAAATGACGTTCTTCTCCCAGCCGGACTGGCCCGCCAAGACCAGGATCACCACCGACACGCCGATGGTCCTCGACCCGGCCGACCCGAACTACGTGTACATCGGTGGCACGTCCATCGCCCGCTCCGGTAACGGCGTGGTGTCCGGAGCCAAGGCCTGGACGCTGATCAGCCCGGTCACCCCGAACAGCCCACAGAGCCTGCCCGGGCGCGTGCCGAAGAACGAGATCAACCCGGATCCCTTCTACGTCAGGGAGTACGGCGCGGTCACCGAGATCGCCCCGGCCAAGTCGGCCGGCACGCCCACGTCGCCGGCGACCACCATCTACGCCGGAACCGACACCGGAAAGCTGTGGAAGACCACCAACGCCACCGCCAGCCCGGCCAGCAACGTCAAATGGACCCGGCTCGGGGCCGGCGTGCTGCCGAAGCGGTGGGTCACCTCGATCGTCGTGGACCCCACCAACGCCAATCACGTATTCGCCAGCTTCTCCAACTACAAGCAGGGTGACCTCGCCGCCAACGTCTGGGAGACGACTGACGGCGGCGCCACCTGGCACAACATCAGCGGCAACATGCCCAACGCACCGGTCTGGATGCTCACCTGGGACCAGTCCCACGGCCAGCTCTACGCCTGCACCGACTTCGGGGTCTTCTTCCTGAAGAACGGCAAGAAGAACTGGGCCCGGCTGGGCAGCGGGCTGCCCAACGCCCCGGTCTTCGACCTGAAGCTCACCGGAGACGGGAAAACCATCTACGCCGCCACCTTCGGCCGCGGCATCTACCAGATCCCCGTGCCCCAGCGCTGAGCGGGCCCCGCAAGCGCGATATTACGTCCGGCTCACCAGGCCAGGCGCCGGTATCCCCAGCCGTTACGAGGCGGCGGTGTCATCCATGTGGGGTGTTGCGGCGTCCATTGATTGACTGTGCATTCAATTCGTGCACTCGCTGGGGCATGGACCGGAACGGGAGTGGTACAGGTGCGCTGGACTTCGCTGCGTCTTTGGGTGGTACCGGGACTGACGGCCTCTGCGCTGGGCCTGCTCGGTGCGGCGTCCGCGCCCGCGAGTGCCAGCGCCCTGCCGGGGGCGGTGGCGACCGCAAAGCCGTTGCTGGCCGAGGACCAGTTCTCGGCGGTTGCCTGCCCGGCGGTGACGGGATGCCTGGCCGTGGGGCAGACGGCGGGCGGGTCCGAGGGGGCCGCGGCTGCGTCGTGGGACGGGTCAGCGTGGCATGCGCAGCCGCCGGCGGTGCCGCCGAACGCGATTCCGTCGACCACCGATCTCCTGGGTGAGTCGTGCCCCACCGCCGGGCGGTGTGTGGCGGTCGGAAAGTATGTGCTGAACTCGACCGGGACCAATGTTCTGACGCTCGCCGAGCTGTGGACGGGCAGCGGGTGGCAGCAGCTCGACACGCGGTACCCCAGCAGCGACGATCATCTGGGCGGAGTCTCCTGCTGGGCGGCCTCGGACTGCATCGCGGTGGGGGGTGACCGGGGGTTTGGCGGCAGCCATCTGCCGCTTGCGGAGAGCTGGAGCGGAGGACCGTGGGTCACGATGACCACGCCCTCGCTCGGCGCCACGGACTACGACACGATGTTCAATTCGGTGTCGTGCACGTCGGCGAACTGGTGCATGGCCGTCGGGGTGTATGACAACACGTCGCACGACACGTTCACTCTTGCCGAAACCTGGAACGGTAAGCAATGGACGAAGGTGACCGCGCCCGGCACCGGCCTGTCGTCCGTCTCATGCACCAGCCCGTCGTCGTGCCTGGCGGTCAGCAGCAGCACCGTGCAGCGGTGGAACGGGACGGCCTGGAGCGTGATCCTCACCGTGACACCGCCGCCGGGCGCTCCGGGCTTCTCTGACGTTACCTGCCTGCCGGCCACCGGCTGCTTGCTGACCGGCGGCAACGGTACGGTTCCGCTCGCCGAGACCTGGAACGGCGGCACGTTCCGCCAGCAGCCGGTGCCGAGCCCAGAGCCTGGAGCGCAGTTGAACGGCGCGGCCTGCACCAGCGCGGCCCACTGCGTGGCCGTGGGCCAGAACTCGGCCGGCACCACGTCGGTCCCGTACTCGATGGCCGCTTACTGGGACGGTACGTCGTGGCGCGCGTCCCGGATGGGCCACCTCGACGGGCTGGGCTCAGTCTCGTGCTACCAAAGTGGCGGATGCCTGGCGACCGGGAGCTTCCTCGATCCGGGTGATGTACAGGTACCGCTGGCTGAGCGGGTGCACCGGGGCACGTGGCAGCAGGTAAAGCCTGCGCCGCCGAGCGCCGGCCTGACCGGCCTGAGTTCGGTGTCATGCGCGTCGGTGAGCGACTGCATGGCCGTCAACGGTGCCGTCGGTGACCTGTGGAACGGGAAGACGTGGCAGATCACCAGTCTTCCGATCGGGGCGGTGAGTGTGGCCTGTGCGGCCACGGCCTGCCTGGCGGCCGGCGGGCACTCGGCGGCGCTGTGGAACGGCACTTCCTGGAAGGCGCTGTCCCCGCTCAAGCCGAAGCACTCCAACGCCACGCTTTTCTCCAGCGTCTCGTGCCCTGGCCGGCACTGGTGCATGGCCGTCGGCCAGTATTTCATCGACCCGCACGACAGCTATGGGATCAACCTGGTCGAGGTGTGGAACGGCACCTCCTGGCAGCGGCTGAAGCTGCCGGGGCCGGGCCAGAACAACGGGCTGAACTCGGTGGCCTGCACGAGCGTGGGGCACTGCATGGTGGCCGGCAGTTACAACAGCAGCACCAGCACCTATTACTCATACGCTGACCTGTGGAACGGCACGTCGTGGCGGACGTTCAAGCTGGCCGGCCCGGACCGGTTCCTGGTCAGCGTGTCCTGCCCCGCGGCCACGCACTGCCAGGCCGCGGGTTACTACAGCACGCTGACCGGTTACCCGCCCGTGTACCGGCCGGTCGCCGAGTCGTGGAACGGCGGATCCTGGCACAAGGTCCCGGTGGGCATCGGGGCCGGCCTGTTCGGCAGCATCTCCTGTACCCAGCCGGATGCGTGCGTGGCCGTCGGGCAGCGGGACGACGGCCAGGTGCTCGCCGCCCGGTGGAACGGCTCGAAATGGTCGGCCATGCCCGCCGCGAACCCCTGACCGGAGTTCAGGGCAGGGCGCTGGCCAGGTCCTCGATGATCTCGTCTGCTTCGTTGATGTAGCCGAGGGCCAGCCTGATCGTGCTGCGGTCCACGCCGATGCTCTCCAGGCCGGCGTCGTCGTACTCGAAGTAGGTGAAGAACGTGCTCTGCTCGACCAGGGTGTGCGGGGCGCCGAAGTTGGAGGCCATGTAGGGGATCGTGAGCCGGTCGACGACCTCGGCGGTCTGCGCTTCGGTCAGGCCGAGTTCGAAGGTGATGACGCCGCCGTGGCCGGCCAGGTAGGTCTGGCCGAGCTTGTAGTGCGGGTGGCTTTCCAGGCCGGTGTAGTAGATCCGCCGGACCGCGGGATGGCCGTCCAGGTACCTGGCGACCGTCATGCCGAGCGCGTTGATGCGCTGCATCCGCAGCGGCAGCGTGTACAGGCTCCGCTTGAGCAGGAAGGCGGTGTTCCCGTCGGCGACCGGGCCGGTCGTGTCCCGGTACCAGCGGATCTGCTCGATCAGGTCCCGCCGGCCGGACAGTACCCCGGCGACGATGTCCCCGTGGCCGCCCAGGTACTTCGTCGCGCTGAACAGGGCCAGGTCGACCCCCCAGCGCAGGGCGTAGAAGTTCGGCGGCGGCGAGAACGAACTGTCCAGGGTGATGATCACGTCCGGCCCCAGGATCTCGCGCACCTGGGCCACGTCGATGAGGTACATGTGCGGCGAGGACGGCATCTCCAGGTGGACCAGCCGCAGGCGGCCGGCCAGGGTCCGGATGCCGTCAAGAAATGCATCGGGGTCGCGGATGGAGATCTCGTGCACCCGCACGCCGAACTTCGGCAGGATCGTGTGGAAGACGTTACGGACCTGACGGTAGGACTCGGCCGGCAGCACCACCTCGTCCCCGGCCTTCAGCAGCGTGACGAACGTCGTGAAGTGCGCGGCCATGCCCGAGCCGAACAGCAGCGAGCTCTCGGCTCCGGTGAGTTCGCTGAGCCGGCTCTCGACCTCCAGCCAGGTGGGGTTGCTGTAGCGCCCGTACCGGCCGGCCGGGGTGGTCAGGTCATGCAGCCCGGTCTTGACGTGGTCCGCGTCGTCGAAGTAGTACGACGCACTCTGGTAGGTGGGGGCCTCGATGCTGTTGACATAGGGCTCAGGAGGGCGCTTGTTCGTCATCTGAACTCCGGTGGTTGCTGGCGCCCCCGGCCATTATCACCATGGCCAGGTTCTGGCTTTCCCCCTGGTCATTGCGGGCTTATTCACTCCCTTACGGTCGGCCCCGCGCCGTCGGCAAAGCCGGCCGCGAGCATTTTAACCTGCGCCGCCACGCCGGAATAGCCGTATCGCTGCCGGCTGGCCGCCATGCCGGGTTCTCACAGTCTGGCGGTTCGGTGATAGCCGATTGGCCGGTTATGAGCTAATTTCACCCGGTGTGAGATCCGACTTCCTGGTCATCGGCGGCGGGATCGCCGGGGCCAGCGCCGGTTACTTCCTCGCCGAATCCGGCAGCGTCACCCTGATCGAACGGGAGACCGTGCCGGGCTACCACTCGACCAGCAGGTCAGCGGCCCTGTTCTCGGAGTACTACGGCAACGCCGTGGTGCGGGCGCTCACCGCCGCCAGCCGCCGGTTCTACAGCTCGCCGCCGCCGGGCTTCACGCGGCCGCTGGTCACTCCGCGTGGCGTGCTCGCGCTGTGCCCGCACGGGGCCGAGGAACGGTTCGATGAGGTGCTCGCCGCCGGCCTGACCGCGCCGGTGCCGGCCCGCGAGCTCGGGCCCGGCGAGGCGCAGCGGTACTGCCCGGCGGTGCGGCCGGAGTGGCACAGCCGGGCGATGCTCAAGCCCGCCGCGATGGACATCGACGTCGACGGGCTGCACCAGGGGTTTCTGCGCGGCATCCGGGCGCGCGGCGGCAGCGTGCGGCATCCGGTCAGGCTGGTGTCCCTGAGCCGGCGCGACGGCGGGTGGCGCGCGGTCACCGATGCCGGTGAGTTCTGGGCCGGTGCGGTCGTCAACGCCGGCGGAGCCTGGGCAGACGAGGTCGCGGCCCTGGCCGGGGTGCGCCCGGCCGGGCTGACCCCGCTGCGCCGCACCGCCTTCATCGTCGCCGCGCCGCCCGGGACCGAGGTCACCGGCTGGCCGATGGTCGCGGACGTGACCGAGACCTTCTACCTCAAGCCCGAGTCCGGCCGCCTGCTCATCTCCCCGGCCGACGCCACGCCGGTACCACCCGGCGACACCAGGCCAGCCGACATCGACGTGGCCGCCGCCATCGACCGGGTGCGCGAGGCGACCACGCTGGCGATCCGGCACGTGCAGCGGGCCTGGGCAGGCCTTCGCACCGCCGCCGCTGACGACACCCCGGTCATCGGCGAGGCACCGGACGCCGCCGGGTTCTTCTGGCTGGCCGGGCTGAGCGGCTATGGGATCCAGACCGCCCCGGCGGCCGGGGAGCTGACCGCCGCGCTGGTCACCGGGCGGCGGCCGGAACCGGCCGGCTTCGGCCTTGACGCAATAACGCCCGCCCGGTTCCATTCACCGATCAGTCACGGTGTTTTATGAGGCTTATTCAGAACTCCTGCTGGTCAGCTAGCTGCCGCAGCTAACAGACCTGACAGCAGGCTAGCCCGGCTAGTTTTGAATAAGTCTCACCTGAAAGCGGGCTGGAAACGAGTCTTGCCGGTGCCGGATGACCGCCTTAGACTCCGGGAAAAAGCAGGTACGGACCACACTGGCGATTACAGAAACGGATCTCGCCAGCCACAGGCAGCCGTCTGGGGAGGTGCATGAGCGGACAGGAGCCCCCCTCCAACGGCAGCGGGGCCAGCACCGCGATATTGGCGGGCACCGGACCATTGCCATTACCGGAACAGGCCGCGAGTTTCGCCGGCCGGGCGGTGGACTATGGCGAGTTCCGGCCGGTCCCGGGCCTGATCGAAGAGGTGGCCGACCGGTATCCGGACCGGACAGCGGTCTGCCATGGCGGGCGGACCCTCAGCTACCGCCAGCTCGACGAACTGGCCAACGGCATCGCGGCCGCATGCGCCGGCCGTGGCGTGGCCAAGGGTGACCTGGTGGCGACGACGCTCGTCAACAGCCTGGAGATGCCGGCCGCCTACCTGGCGGCGATGAAGCTCGGCGCCGTGTTCGTCCCGGTGGATCCCGGCTGGCCGGAAGACCGGCTGCAGACCACCCTGAACGTCCTGCGCCCCGCGCTGACCCTGTGCGCGGATGCCGGCCAGGTGCCGCCCGCGTTCCGGGAGGCCAGCCTGCCGGTCGCCGTCGGCGCGACAGCCCCGTCAGCCGGGCGGCCCGCTGTCACGCTAGGGCCCACCGACCCGTGCTACGGGTTCTTCACCTCCGGCACGACCGGGGTGCCCAAGTGCGCGCTGAACCGGCATGGCGGGCTGGCCAACCGGCTGCGGTTCATGACCCGCTGGTTCGCCGCCACCGACGACGACGTCGTGCTGCAGAACAGCAAGCACACATTCGATTCCTCGCTGTGGCAGATCCTGTGGCCGCTGACCACCGGCGGCCGGACGGTGCTGCCCGCGCCGGGCGAGTTCCTCAACCTGCAACAGACGGTCGAGACCATCGCCGAGCACCAGGTCACCACCACGGACTTCGTGTCCAGCATCTTCAACGCCCTGGTGGCCCTGGTGGACGGCGACCAGGCGGCCCAGCGCAAGCTCGCCTCGCTGCGCTACCTGATCGTCGGCAGCGAGGAGATCAACCCCCGGGCCGTGCACCGGATGCGGGCCATGCTGCCGCAACTGCGGATCACCAACGGGTACGGGCCGACGGAGACGTCCATCGGCATGGTCTTCCACCTGGTCAGCGATGCCGACGGCGACGCCATCCCGATCGGCAGGCCGATCGACAACTGCTACGTGGCGGTGCTCGGACCCGGCCACACCCCGCTGGCCCGGGGCGAGACCGGCGAGATAGCCATCGGCGGTGCCTGCGTCGGGGCCGGGTATCACGGCGACCCGGTGGCGACGGAGAAGGCCTTCATCCCCAACCCCTTCCCCGGCCGGATCCCCGGTGACCGGCTCTACCTCAGCGGGGACTACGGCTACCTGGACGGCCAGGGCAGGCTCTTCTTCTCCGGCCGCAGGGACTTCCAGGTCAAGATCGGCGGGGTCCGGATCGAGCTGGGTGAGATCGAGGCGGCTGCCCAGCGGTGCCCGGGTGTCTACCAGGCCAAGGCCCTGGTGGCCGAGCGGGACGGGAACAAGTCGCTGGCCCTGTTCGCCGCCGGTAACGAGCGGCTGACCGAGGAGGCGCTGCGCGAGCACCTGCGCGCGGCGCTGCCCCGGACGAGCGTTCCGCGGTATTGCGCCGTGCTGCCCAAGATGCCGCTCAGCGAGGGCGGCAAGGTGGACCGGCGCCAGCTCCAGGCCATCCTTGAGAGCAGGCTGGACGCGGATGCCGCCGCGCTGGCCGCCGTAGGGGGTGGTTCCGGCCAGGCAGGTACCGCCGCGGAGCCGCAATCGTGGCCGGGGCTGACCCTGCGGGCCTTCCGGGTGGCGCTCGGCAGGCCCGACATCACCGCGGACACCGACTTCATGGAGGCGGGCGGCGACTCGCTGCGGGCGCTGACCGCCGTGCGCCTGCTCAGCGACGAATGCGGCGTGCCCGACCTGTGCGTGCTGGACCTGCTGGAGCATCCCACCGCCGGGCGGCTGGCCGAGCTGATCGCCACCAGGGAACCCAGCGCCGCCGCGGCGGAGGCGGAAGCCGCCCAGATGGAGCAGGACGCCGCCCTCGACGGCCACCCGGTCATCCAACCCGGGCCGCTCCCCGGGGAACTGCGGACCGTACTGGTCACCGGGGCCACCGGCTTCGTCGGCAGCCGCCTGGTGCACGACCTGCTCACCGGCACGAACCTGCGCGTCCAGTGCCTGGCCCGGGCGGACAGCGACACCGATGCCGCGCAGCGGGTAGCGAAGGCACTGGCTGAACGTGGCCTGTGGGAGCCGGGCTTCGCCGGCCGGCTGGAAGGCTACGCGGGCGACCTCGGCCGGCCACGGCTCGGGCTGGCGGACGCCGCCTGGGACCACCTGGCCAGGACCTGCGACCTGGTGCTGCACAACGGCGCGCTGGTCAACCTGCTGGTCAGCTACGCCCCGCACCGCGCGCCCAACGTGCTGGGCACCGGCGAGCTGCTCGAGCTGGCCATGGCACACCGGCCGGTGCCGCTGCACTACGTCTCCACGCTGTCGGCGGTGCAGGCCGAAGCGATGCGCCGGTCCAGCCCGCTGCCCGAGGTGGACTGCCCGTCCCCGGCGGCACCCCCGGCCCGCGGCTACAGCCGGTCGAAGTGGGTGGCCGAGCGCTACCTGGCGCAGGCCCGCCGCCGCGGCGCGGCGGTTACCGTGCTGCGGCTGGGTGAGGTGCTGCCCGGCCGGGAGCACGTGCACCCGAATACCCGCGCCCTGACCCACCTGCTGCTGTCGGCCATCCACCGGCTCGGCGCCTGCCCGGACGCCGCCATCCGGTCGGACTACACGCCGGTCGACTACGCCAGCGCCCGGATCGTCGCCGCGGTGCTCGACCGGGCCGCGTGGGGCCGGGTCATGCACGTCTTCCACCCGCAGAGCGTCGACTTCGCCGTTGCGCTCGCCGCGCCCGATGCGCCGCCCGAGCGGCTGAGCTGCGCCGCCTTCCTGGAGCGGCTGCGGGACGCGGCGGCGCAGACCGGCGACCGGGAGCTTTCCGCGCTCGCCGCCCTGCTGCCCGCCCCGGACGGCCGCACCGAGGCTGACCTGAAGCGCGAGCTGGCCGCACTGCTCACCGACAACGCCTCCCTCTACCGCAAGGATGAATGCCGGCGCCTTGAGCAGCGGTGGCAGCTCACCGACGGCGACCTGCGCGGCCCGATGACCGCCTACCGCGCCTACCTGGCCGGCGCGGCCCGGGCCGGGCCGGCCAGGACGGCCGGGCCACCCGGGCTGGTGCCGCGTGCGCGGGCGTATCACCTGACAGAAAGGCTGTGACATGCGCTACCGGACGCTGGGACGGCTCGGCTGGGAGATCAGCGAGATCGGCTATGGCATGTGGGGCATCGCCGGGGGACCCGGCGGGTTCACCGGCGCCGACTACGACACGGCCCCGGCCTGCCTCGACCTGGCGGTCGAACTCGGCTGCAACTTCTTCGACTCCGCCCAGGCCTACGGGCGCGGGATCAGCGAGCAGATGCTCGGCGCCCTGGTCCGCCGCCATCCCGGCCGCAAGCTGTACGTCGCGACGAAGATCCCGCCGAAGAACATGGAATGGCCGCCGGGCCCGGGCGACACCCTGGACGAGGTGTTCCCGCCCGCCTACATCCGGGAGAGCACCCACAAGAGCCTGGAAAACCTCGGCCTGGACCGGATCGACCTGATGCAGCTGCACGTCTGGGAAGACCGCTGGGCCAAGGACGAACGATGGGCCGAAGCGCTCAGCGACCTCAAGCGGGAAGGCGTGATCGGCGCTGTGGGCATCAGCGTCAACCGCTGGGAGCCCGCCAACTGCCTGGCCGCCCTGGACACCGGGCTGATCGACGTCATCCAGGTCATCTACAACATCTTCGATCAGGCTCCGGAGGACGAACTGTTCCCGCGCACCCAGCGGGACAACATCGGCGTGATCGCCAGGGTGCCGTTCGACGAAGGCACGCTGACCGGCGCCATCCACGCAGACAGCCGCTGGCCCGACGGTGACTGGCGCAACACCTACTTCGGCCCGGAGAACCTGGGCCCGAGCGTCGAGCACCTGGGCCGGCTGAGGGCGGACGTCGGCGACCGGATGCCGTTGCCGGAGCTGGCGCTGCGGTTCATCCTGAACAACCCCGCGGTGAGCACGGTCATCCCCGGCATGCGCAGGGCGGAGCACGTGCGCGGCAACCTCGGGGTGAGCGACGGCCAGGCCCTGGACGGCGGCCTGCTCGCCATGCTGCGGCGGCACCGGTGGGACCGGGTGCCCGGCCCGTGGTCGGGCTGATGCCGGTCATCGTCCTGTGGGCGCACTCGCGCTCGGCATCCACCGCGTTCGGCCGAATGATGATCGAGCGGGGCGACGTCGCCGTGCTGCACGAGCCCTTCCTCGCCCTGACCCAGGGCGAGGGCGTGCCGCTGCCCACGGCGGACGGCGCCGTTGCCAGGTCCGGCCGTGAGCTGGTGGACCGCCTGGCGGTCCTCGGCCGGGAGCGCCCGGTGTTCGTCAAGGAAGTCCTCGACTACCGGTACGACTACGTGTTCGGCCAGCCGGGCGAGCTGGCCTGGATGACACATACCTTCCTGGTCCGCCACCCGCGCCAGACGATCAGCTCGCACTACGCCATGAAGCCGACCGTGACCTGCCCGGAGATCGGCTACGAACGGCTGTGGGAGCTGTTCGGGCTGCTCTGGACGGCCAGTGGGCGGCGGCCCCTGGTGATCCGCTCGGAGGACCTGCTGCGGGACCCGGCGGCCGTGGTCAGGGCGTACTGCGAGGCCGTCGGGCTGCCGTTCCTCCCGCACGCCCTGCGCTGGGAGCCGGCCGACAGGCCCGAGTGGCAGCGGCACCGGGCCTGGCACCTGGACGCGATCCACAGCTCGGGCTTCACGTGCAACCAGAACGCATACCCGGCCACGGTGGAGAACCACCCGGTGCTGAGGTCGTTCTACGACCACCACTACCCCTTCTACCAGCGAATCGTCGAGCACGCGCGCTGATCAGGAGTGAGTATGGCAACCGATACCTTCGCTGACCTCCCGGCCACCGCGGCGCTGTCCCCGGGCACCGCGTTCGCCATGGCGTTCGCCACCCAGGGCGAGCGCACCGAGGTGACCTACGACTACACCATCACCGACGCGCACAAACCGGACCGGCCCATGCCCAGGCTCACCGTACGCCGCCTGCTGAAGCGGCGCCGGGCCGAGAGCGACACGGTCTCGCTGTGGTGCGAGCGCGCGCCCAGCCCGGAAGAGGCCGCCGGGGTGGCCGACCACAGCCTGCGCCGGGAGGCGGCGTTCCGGCCGGGAGTGACCCAGGCCAGCGTCTACCCGATCCAGGCATGGGTGCAGCTTCCCGCAGAACTGACCACCGACACCGACGGGCTGGCCGAGTACATCGATCACCGGCTGCTGGTCCGGATCGCCACCGCGGAGAACCAGGCACTGACCATCGGCCCGCACGGGCTGCTCAACCATCCGGAGATCGCCCGGCTGCCCTACGAGGGCGGCTACATCGACGGGATACTGGCGGCCCTGGACGAGATCGAGCAGGTTGGCTCCACCGCGCACGCGATGATCGTCAACCCGGCCGACTTCTACCGGACCCTGGCCGGCAGCGGCAGCCTGCTCGCCGACCTCGCCGCCAACGGCACACTGATCAGCCGGACCCGCATGATCCCGCCGGGCCAGGCGCTGGCCGGGGACTTCGCCGAGGCGGTCAGGCTGCTGGACGCCGGGCGTTCGGTGATCCGCGTCGCCGAGCCGCCACCCGGTACCTTCGGCGCACCCGGCCTGGCGGTGTGCGGCGAGGTCTACGAGGGACTCGCCGTTCACCTTCCGACCAATCTCTTCCTTACGGTGCCAGCCGGACCAGCCGCTAACTAACAGACACGGTGCTTATTCAGGACATCGGGTTCTTCGTTTGAGGAACCCGCACGGCCACGAAGGAGCCTGGGATGCAGCCAGCCGGCCAGACGCTCCGCTTCTACCGCCCGTTCATGCCGATGTTCGGCGGCATCTTCTGCTGCCTGCTCACGGTCGGCGCGTCCCTTGCCACCGTGCCGTTCTATGTCCTGCACAAGCTGCACGGCGGCAACGTCGAGGTGGGGGTGGCGGTCGCCGCCCTGTCGGTCGCCGCCGTCATCAGCCGGCCGGTCGCCGGGCGGCTGGCCGACCGGCACGGGTACAAGGTCGTGATGCTGACCGGCACGGTCATCTGCGCCTGTGCCGGGCTCGCCTACTACGGCGCCCATAACATCGCCCTGCTGGTGGTCATCCGGATCCTGAACGGGACGGGGGAGGGCACCGTGTATACCGGCGGCGCGGCCTGGCTGGTCAGCCTGTGCCCGGCGGAGCGGCGCGGCCGGGTTGTCGGGCTGTATGGCATCTTCATGTGGCTGGGCATCACCCTGGGCACCCTGGCCGGCACCGTCGCCATGCATCTGGCCGGCTTTCCCGCCGTCTGGGGATTCTGCGCGGTGGCCGGGACCGTGGGCCTGCTGTCGGTCTCGGTGAAAAGGGCCCCGCCCCAGCCGGAGGTCCAGCGCGGCCGCAGCTCGATCCTGCCGGCCGCCGCCGTCATCCCGGGCATCTCGGTGTCGCTGGCGGCGCTCGGCTACGCGGCGCTGGCCGCCTTCGTCTCGCTGCACATGCTGGCCCGCGGCGTGGCCAACGGGATCGCCGCCTTCGACGCGTTCGGCTTCACCTACATCGGGGTCCGGCTGTTCATCGGCAACGTCCCCGACCGGCTCGGCCCACGGCAGGTAGCATTCTGGTCCTCGATCGTCGAGGC
>Ga0070733_10001900_pt1 | contig 15346 bp, 11 predicted proteins | sample Coa_R1_9_FD_66450 | JGI IMG/M metagenome (GOLD analysis project Ga0070733, IMG submission 66450) | Surface soil microbial communities from Centralia Pennsylvania, which are recovering from an underground coalmine fire - Coalmine... | ecosystem: Environmental > Terrestrial > Soil > Unclassified ... | reverse complement strand
GGAGTGACCTCCGTAAAAGAGCGCATCGCGGGCATTCAAGAGGCGTATGCGAAGAAGGAGATTCCGCCGGTGGAGCCGGGGGCAATGAGCTATATGATGTCCAAGGACGCATACCTTTCCCATTTGGGTTCACACAATTTATGCCACGTGATGTTCTTCTTGCCGATCAAAGATCCTGCTGAATTGAACGCCGATGATCCGAACTCACCCATTTCTTCAACATCTATCTGGTTCCCGGACCCTGACAAACCAGATAGTCCACTGAACAAAGAGCTGCCGCCGCTGCGGACCGTGCCAATCGAAGTGCCCTATTGGTCCGATGGCACTCCGGCGTTCCACTAAATATAGCCGTATGGCAACAGTACCGATCCCAGGAACGACCTCAGGTCCTGGCAAACGCGCTTGTCATCAGCTCGGAAATCGGGAGCCCCGTCTCGTAGTTGACGTAAAACCGCCAGTACACTCATCTTCCGATCGCAGACAAAGGCTTTCGATGTGAACTGAGTCGAAAGAAGTCGAAATTTGAGTGCTATGGTCTGTTAACGACAGTTGACTTTGCAGCCGATTGCTTTAGGGGAGACGGTAGAGCGCCAACTTTAGAGGAGACCCGACCACGAACATCGACCCATCGGGAGAAAACGCAGTCCATGACTGTTGTTCGCCGTCCTGTTCTGGTTTGACCTCCGCGACAGGTTTCCCCGTCTCCACAAAGAAGATGACGAACCTTTCGTGCTTACCCGAAGCGGTGAGTTGCAACGCAAAGCGCTTTCCGTTCTGCGAAACCCCTGCGTACGAGAACCCACCTTCTACGGACAGCGTTCTAACGAGATTACCGTGAGTGTCAATGATCAGCGGACTCTTGCAGCCCGGCTCTAGAATGAGGTCATCCGTGAGAAATTGAGGTCTTCCACCGCAACTACCGTGATAAAGCAGATGGTCTCCGGCAGCGTCCTTGTACGTGATGAATCCGAGGTCATGAGGATATTTACCCGTCCAATGGACATTGTCGGTAACGAAACCCTTGCTGCTCACCGAAGTTGCGACGGAGGGACTACTCGTCAGTTGTGTACTTTTCAGGCTTTGGGAATCTATGAGGTCGTACCCTGGACTCGTTTGATTTCCGAGCGTCGACCCGTCAGGAGAGATGTTCTCGACGCTTCCAAACTTGTGACCTCCCTCGTCATAATCAAAAACACCGGCGTCCTTCAGATCGGGCGTGAGCCGCAGCACGTTGCGTCCGGCTACAATGACGTGAGCATCATTCGTCGCAAATACTTTCAATGAACCAAACGCTGTAATCTCCCGCTTGTCTTTGACGTGACCAGTTTGGATATCCAGAGACAATAGCTGATAGACCTGCGCCGGAATTTTTGCATCCGGTATCTGCCGCATTCCGATCTTGGATGCTAGAGCAAGCCGGTCGCCTACGAACACAACGCTGCGAGTCGCCGAGTAGGTCGAGCTTGTCTGGGAATCTATATGCGGGCCAGCGAGCGTCGTCCCGTCAGTACCAACCGTAAAACCCATTACTTGTTCAGGTTTCGTGAGTGGGCCTACCGACCACACACGAGAGGGTACCGGGAGACTCTGAGCCGCAGCGCAGATGGCGACCCCTCCAATGAGTAATACGACTAGTCCGATCCTTGTCAGAGGTTCTGGGCTTTGTTTCATGAGATTGTCCCTGTGGCTGCGACTGTAATCGTATACCGAAACTGATGGCTGGCGTTAAATCGCCATAAACGCTCATTGCCCTGCCGTGGGAGCCAGAACCTCCAAGCTGGTGAACAGAAGCTGAGGAGGTTTCATGACACTTCTCAGCGCATAAAGCCGCGATCATCTGGAGGGTCGTGATGGCACGGCCGAAGCCGTGCCCTTCCCTCGCAGGCTAGCCTCGCACCGCCCTTACAAAGTCCGCCAGCATGCCGTACGCCGTCGCATACAGGCCGGGATTTTCTTCGGTGATGGCTAGGCCGGGGAAGATATCTGTTTCGAAATAGATATACGACGACGTGCCGGTGATCTTACCCATAGGCGAACTGGCCAGCACTTTCTCTGGTGCGACGCTCGCCTCTACTCGGTCACCCACACGCTTCGCGCGGCAGACTAGTTTGAAGGGCCAGCCGTCGCGTTTGGCGTTGCGCAGGGCTTGCGGGGTCAGGTCGCGGATGCCTTCGCGGGCGATGTCTTCGAGACGGATCCGTGCGTCATGTTCGTTCGAGCCCATCAGCACGGTGATGAGGGCGGCGGTTTTGACGGCGGCGTCCCAGCCGTCGATGTCGTGGGTGGCGTCGGTTTCGGCGATGCCAAGGGTCTGCGCCTTTTTCAGCGCCTCGTCGAAGCTGAGTCCGGTTTCCATCTCGCCGAGGATCACGTTCGTCGTCGAGTTGAGGATGCCGTGGAAGCCTTGCAGGCGAATGGCGGGCATCTGCTCGAAGAGAGAAAAAATGGGGACGCCGTCCATGACCGTGGATTCGAAGAGGAATTTCTTGCCGCGAGCTTTGGCCAAGTCGCGCAGCTCGTGGTAGGCATGGACGATGGGGCCCTTGTTGGCGGTGATGGCGTGGGCTCCGTGGTCGAGGGCGGCGCGGATGTGGGTGATGGCGGGCTGGCCGGTGGCGACGTTGAGGGATGTGGCTTCGAAGAGGACGGTGGCGCGGGCGGCGGTGAGCCATTCACGGACGGCCTCGGCCCTCAGGGGCTGAAGCCCCTCGTCTTTGTGGGGCTGATCGGCACCCTTCGACTCGCTATGCTCGCTCAGGGCAGGCTCAGAACTGAAGCCGTGCCCTTCCCGGTTTTGTTGGCTGTTCGACACAGGGAGCGAATTCGAATCGAGGCCGTCAGGGTCGGCGATCCAGCCCAGGCGGCGGGAGGCGATGCCGGTGATGCGGAAGGAAATGCCGTGGCGGTCGGCGAGTTCCGGGCGACGGTCTTCGAGGAGGCGGACGAGTGTCCGGTTCACGTTGCCGAAGCCTAGGAAGCAGAGGTTGTGGGTGTTGATTGTTCCTCGCACAGGGGCTGAAGCCCGGTTTCACTCACGCGCCCGACGCGGCCCTAAAGGGCCGCTCTTCCAAGGGAGCGGCCGCAATTCTGTTTTCGTCGAGTGTGCTCCTAACAACGCTGTGGCCCGATACACCTGCGCCGCCGGACAGCCGGGGGCGGCTGTCCCCACATAACCCGTCTAACCAGGACTAGCCCATCACCTGGGTGTGCTCGGGTTTGATTTTGTAAAGCACGCGGACTTCGCCGGGCTGGCCGTAGGGATATTTGTCGACGCCGAGATATTTCTTGGCCATTTTGTCGATGTGCGCCGAGCCGCCCTCTTCGGTGATTTCGACCACGGTGCCGCGGATTTCAAGATAGCGGTAGGGATTCTCGGGATCGATGAGGGCGAGCGACACGCGCGGATCACGGCGGACATTGCGGTCCTTCTGGCGTCCTTTGGCGGAGTTGAAGATGACGTGCTCGCCGTCGAAATCGCACCAGACGGGCGTGACTTGCGGACGACCGTCGGGCATCAGAGTGCCCAGGCTGGCGAAGGCGCGCTTCTGAAATAAATCGCGATACTTCTCGGGGATGACTGCGGACATAAAGAATCCTCCAGAGCTTAGATTGCCAGCAGCATTATAGAACGCGGGAAGGGGGTGGGCGAGCGACAGGGTCGAGCTGCCTTGACGGAGTGACTCCTGTGTTTGGCCCCACGAAAATCCCCACTTCTCGCAAAGGGCGCGAGAAATGGGGCACCCCAGTTGTCTTACATTTTTTGCCTCTGTCTTGCTGCCGCTTGTTTAGAATTGTGGCCCTATGAATCTTGAATCAAGGATTTCTCATGCAGCAAGCAGACGGAGTTTCTTGTCGCGATGGTTGGTCGCGATGGGCGTGTTCCTTTCGTTCCTGCCAGCGACCACATCCTTACTTTTCGCACAGAACGCGAGAAATGGGGAACCCGGCGCGGGGAGTGAAGCGGCGCGGAAATATCCGCCGACAATTGTTTTTATGACGGATTTTGGAGTGGTCGATGACTCGGTGGCGCTGTGCCGCGGCGTGATGTACGGGATTATGCCGGACGTGCGGATCGTCGATTTGACGCATGAAGTCACGCCGTTTTCGATTCTCGACGGAGCACGATTTTTGTATGGGGCGACCCCGTACTTCCCGGCGGGGACGGTGTTTGTGGTCGTGATCGATCCGACGGTGGGCAGTACGCGCAAGGCGATCGTGGCGCGGTCGAAGCGCGGACAATATTTTGTGCTGCCCGACAACGGGCTGCTGACGCTGGTGGAACAGCGTGACGGGATCGAAGCGGTGCGCGAGATTACGAATCCGGATTGGATGATCGGCAGCAAGCTTTCGTCCACGTTTCATGGGCGCGATATTTTTTCTCCGGCGGGCGCGCATGTAGCGCGGGGAGACGATTGGACGAAGGCGGGTCCGGAAGTTCCGGTGAAGGGGTTGGTGCGACTGGAGTTGAAGGCGGCCACGCTCGACGAGCGTGGGCTGAGCGCCACGGTGATCGCGACCGATGGACCGTTTGGAAATCTGGTGACGAATGTTGACGCAGAGGATTTCTTCAAGCTTGGCTACCAGCGCGGGCAGGAGGTTCCGGTGACTGTGGGCGGCAAGGAGATGAAGATCAAGTTTGTGAAGACGTTCAGCGATGTACCGGTGGGGCAGGCGCTGCTGTACATTGATTCGCGCGGGCATCTGGCGCTGGCGGTGAATCAGAATAGTTTTGCGGCGGTTTATGGGGTGAAGCCACCGGCGGGGCTGGTGATTGGGCGGGCGAAATAGGATTGCGCGGCAAGTGAGCCGCTTCAATCGTTCTGGTTAATTGCATTTCCGCTTGAGCTGCGGGGCTTCGCCCACGCGGGACGGACGATGGCGTCCGTCGCCACATGATTTCTGCGACTTCCCAAATCGCCTGGTTAAACGTTGACGTCTTTCGCTATGCGCGGCAGCACGGCGCGCAGGAGCGATTCGAATGTGGTTTTTACGCGCTCGCCGGTTTCCATGACTTCGGCGTGAGAGAGCGGTTGGTCGAGGATTCCGGCGGCCATGTTGGTGACGCATGAAATCGCGAGCACTTTGATTCCCATGTGACGCGCGGCGATGACTTCGGCCACCGTCGACATTCCTACCAGATCGGCGCCGATGCGGCGGAGATATTCGATTTCCGCGGGGGTTTCGTAGCTGGGGCCGAGCAAGCCGGCGTAGACGCCTTCCTCCAGGATGACGTTGAGTTTGGCCGCTTCTTCCCGGGCCATCGCACGATATTCCTTCGTGTAGGCGTGCGTCATGTCGGGGAAGCGGACGCCGAAGCGGTCGTCATTTGGTCCGGCAAGCGGGTTCGCGCCCTGCAGGTTGATGTGATCGCGGATGAGGACGAGCGCTCCCTGCGAATAGCTGACATTGATGCCGCCGGCGGCGTTGGTGAGGATGACGGCGGCGATGCCCATGCGTCGGAAGACGCGGATGGGGAAGGTGACTTCCTGGGCGGAATATCCTTCATACAGATGCACGCGGCCTTGCATGGCGGCAACGGCGACGCTGCCGGCGTTGCCGATCACCATTTGGCCGGCGTGGCCGATGGCGGTGGAGCGCGGGAATGCGGGGATCTCGGCGTAGGGCACGCGAACTGCATCGGTGAGCGAGTCGGCGAAACCGCCGAGGCCTGAGCCGAGCACGAGGGCGATGCGCGGGCGCAGGGGCGTGCGGGTGAGGATGAGTTGGGCGGCGGAGTCGGCGAGGGTGAATTGTTCGGTCATGGGTGCATGTGCTCGCGAGGTACTCCGCTGCGCCTGGTGGCTCCGCTCAGATGTGATGAGAACAAAAAGGCCGCCTCCAAGGGCAGAGTACGTGCTCGGAGCACAAGCCCTGAAGGAGGCACAAGATGATCCACGTTGGCGTGGACCTTCACCAGAGATTTTGTTCCATAACCGTGATGGATGCAAGAGGCAAACCGATACAGGCGGGGTCGGTGACCAACGAGAAACCGGCTGAGAAGAAAAAGGGCCGCGAGCGGATCGCGGCCCTTTCGTTTCGAACTGCGCTAACTCTCATTGTTCGCCGGCGGAAGCGTTGCTGCCCCACATGGCGTTGCTGCCCCACATCGCATTACTTCCCCACATGGCGTTGCTGCCCCACATCGCATTACTTCCCCACATGGCATTGCTGCCCCACATGGCGTTGCTACCCCAGAGAGCAGTGCTGCCGTTGGCCGAGCTCGCCAGCGCCGACGCCGACGTGCCGGTGACGAATTGTGAACTTCCCCACACGGTCGCATAGGACCAAGTGGACGACGTGTTCCAGACCGCGGACCGATTCGAGCTGAGGGTCACGGTGTCAGAGTTGGCGTTGAACGTGGCTACCGGCGACATTGCCGTGCCTTTGACCACGGCGGTGCTGTTTAAGGCGGCTTCGACGTCGACGTAGCCGGCGCCGATAGTGAAGACGTCGTATTGGTCGGTGTAAGTGATGCCGGTGGTTGGATCGGTCGTGCTGCTGGATTGCGGGAAGGTCTTGTATGCCGTCAGCATCAACCTTGCCTTGACCTGGTCGGGAGTGAGGCTCGGAGTCTTCTGCAACACATCGGCAACGACTCCGCTGACGATGCCCGTTGCCATACTGGTACCACTCAGCGTGAAGTAAGTGGAAGAGATGGCGCTGCTGCCTCCGTTGACGTAGTAGCTGTAAGGTATCTGGTTGCCGGGATACTGAGTGAAAAGCGTTGAGCCTGGCGCCTCAAGCGAGGTCAGCAAGTTGCCGGGGGCAACGATGTCGGGCTTCACGACCGCATCCACCACGGTCGGTCCTTTGGAACTGTAGCTGGCGATCAGGTCGTCGACGCGCGTGGGCGTGCCCATGGGCTTCATCGCGCCCACGGTGATGACATAAGGATCGTTGCCGGGTGAAGTAACGGTGGCGTAGCCGTCGGTGGGTTGATAGCGCCCGTTATTTCCTGCGGCCACGACGACAACAATGCCAGCCTTCCACGCCTTTTCTACGGCCTGGCACAGCGGGTCGAGGGTGTAGGACTCATACACCGGTCGGCCAAGCGAGAGGTTGATGACACGAATGTTGTACTTCGATTTAAGAGAGATCGCCTGATTGATGGCAGCGATCGCCAGGCTATCAGTACCCTCGCCGTTCTGGTCCAGTACTCGGAGGCTGACGATGTTGGCGCCGGGCGCAATCCCTTTGAATGTCTTGAAATATTGAGTACCGGTTGAACTGAGACCGTCGCCGGCGATGAGACCTGCGATGTGAGTGCCGTGCCCGTACTGGTCGTTAGGATTCGAATTTCCTGGCACAAACGACTGTTGATACACCACTCGGGAGATGGGAAGAATACCCTGGTACAGGTCCGGGTGGCTGCTCACGCCGCTGTCAATCAGGGCCACACCAACGCCGGTCCCGACGTAGTTTGACTGCCAGGCGAAGGGTGCGTTCACCGCGGCAGCGGCATTGCTAAGGGATGACCCCAACGGCCGGTCTGAGCTGATGTATACGACGTTGGACTGGTTGGAGAGGTTCTGGATACCGTTGCCATCGAGCAGAGCAACCACGCCGTTAATGAGCGGCAAGTCGCCCAGAATCGTGCCCCCAAGTTTCACAACGACGTTCAACAGGCAATCCACAATCCCGAACAGCCCGCTGCAATTCACCTGGGTTCCGGGCGCGTACTGCACAATTACTTGCACCTGTTGGGTCCCGGTATAGCCTTGCAATTCGGGCGATATTTTGGAGTGGTTGCCCTGCGCGACGGCTGTCGCTGTCAAGGTGGCGATCAACAATAGAATCAGTAGTTTCTTCACATTTCCTCGATTTCGTGGGGGACGAAGTAATCCAACGCTCAACTCGAATCTCAGTCTTGAGAATGCAGGTGCAGGTCCAAAGGGGGGTAACGATCCCCTTAAGAATCAAGTGCTTGGCTGGCTCCATGTTTCGTGGAGCGGGACAGATTGTCGCATGGCTGGGCAGACGAGACAGAATGGCTCATGAAGTAACAGCCTAAAGTAACAGCCTTTTATTAATCGATTGCCGTTCGGCAGCTGAGAATCGGATCGAGAACAGTGATACGGCTGCTCTAACTTGTTGAATCGCCTGAGGAACACGAGAGTAATCACCGGCGACGGTTTTGGACGGACATCAGGCCGCAATTGGGCAAGAATCTTAAGGGACCCAATGTCTTGGACACGTTCCATTGGCGCACGTGTGTTCATTGCCAGCACAGCGCTGGCAGCATGCCTGTGCTTCGCGTCAGCGCTGTTCCACTGGCAGTCGCATGATCCCATCAAGTTCGTTTGTTATCTGATTGCGGCGCTGCTGGCTTCGTCGCTGAAGGTAACCCTGCCGGGCATCGACGGAACTCTGTCCGTCAACTTCCTGTTCACCCTGTTGGGAATCCTGGAACTGAGTCTGCCCGAAACGCTGTTGATCGTGCTGGCCTGCACTCTGGGCCAGGCGTACTGGAAGCCGGCGCGGCAGGTGAAGACCGTGCATCTGGTCTTTAACTGGGCGCAGCTGACGGTTTCGAGCGCGCTGGCGTACGGCGCTTACACGATGGTCGCGACGCGCGTACCGCATGGAGCCGGGTCGCTGGCCCTGCTTGCGGCCGCTATCACGCACTTCAGTTGCAATACGGCCGCGATGGCGACCATTATCGGACTGACTGAAGAGAAGCCCATCACCAAGGTGTGGACGGACACTTATCTCTGGTCATTCCCTTACTACATGGTGGGAGCGGCTACGGCAGGCCTGGTCCACTTCCTGAATGGGCATATTGGATGGCAGTCGTCGCTGCTGGTTCTGCCGCCGATTTATTTGATGTACCGCTCGTATCGTCTCTATTTGGGCAAGCTGGAGACGGAGAAGAAGCACGCGGAGCAGGTGTCGAATTTGCACCTGAGGACGATTGAAGCGCTCGCGCTGGCCATCGAAGCGAAAGATGAGACGACCGGCGAGCACTTGCAGCGAGTGCGGGTGTACGCCATGGAACTGGCGAAAGAGCTGGGGTTGAGTGAGGACGAAACTGAAGCGCTGCGGGCGGCGTCAGTGCTGCACGACATCGGAAAACTGGCAGTGCCGGAGCACATTATCTCTAAGCCCGGAAAGCTGACTCCCGAAGAATTCGAGAAGATGAAGATCCATCCTATCGTTGGGGCGGAGATTCTGGAGCAGGTTGATTTCCCGTATCCCGTGGTGCCGATCGTGCGCGCGCACCATGAGAAATGGGACGGCAGCGGCTATCCGAACGGACTGGCGGGAGAAGCGATACCGATCGGAGCTCGAATTCTGGCGGCGGTTGATTGCCTCGATGCGCTGGCGTCCGACCGCCAGTACCGGAAGGCTTTGCCGCTGAACGAAGCCATGGCCAAGGTGGTGGCGGATTCGGGAAAGAGTTTCGATCCGAAAGTAGTTGAGATTCTGCATCGCCGTTACATCGAGCTGGAAAAACTGGCCAACGCGCAGCCTCTGCAGGCTCCGCCGAAGCTTTCGACAGACATTAAGGTGGAGCGGGGGTTGGCGCCGGCCGCGGGATTTGCGGAGTCTGGCGAACCATCCGCAGGCGCGGCAGCAACGGCCGCTGGTTCGCAGGCGCTGATTTCTTCCGCGCGGAAACAAGGTCAGGAGATCCTAGAGTTCAGCAGCCAGGAGTTCAGCCGGCAGCCCGGCTCTGGATTGAGCACGGAGGACGTGCTGTCTCTATTGTCGGTGCGGTTGCGTCGGCTCGTGCCGCACGACTCGATGGCTGTTTATTGCTTAAAGAACGGTGTGCTGGTTCCGGAGTTTGTGAGCGGAGAAAACTTCCGGCTGTTCTCTTCGTTGAGAATTCCTCTGGGCGAGGGATTATCAGGATGGGTGGCGCAGAACCATAAGGCGATCCTGAACGGCAATCCGTCGGTCGAGCCGGGATATCTGAACGATCCCACCAAGTACAGCACTCTGCGCTCGGCGCTGGCGATGCCGATCGAAGGGGCCAGTGGAGTGGCGGCGGTGCTGGCGCTGTATCGCGCTCGTCAGGACGCGTTCACGGCAGATGAGCTTCGCGTGGTAGAGGCGATTGGGTCGGGAGTGGGAGCGGCGATCGAAGGCGGAAAGGGTAAAGCTGCGGGAATGGGCGCGGGGTCGGCATGAAAGACAGTTCGCACGATCGAAAGTAAAAGGCTTAAACCACAAAGGGCACGAAGGTTCACGAAGGAGATCCATTGTGTTGGGTTCTTTCGTGAACCTTCGTGCTCTTCGTGGTTAAGGGTTTAGTCATGGGCTATTCCATTTCGAAGCTCACGTAGAGCAGGCCGCCGTCGCGTTCCACTTGCAGGACAACGGGATCACCTGCCTTCAGTGCACCCACCGCCTTGCGCAACATATCCACGGAATCGATGGAGGCTGTATTCAGCTGGTGGATGATGTCGCCGGCCTGCAGGCCGGTGTCGGGCAGGATCAGGTCGGCAGCCCGGCCCACAACGACGACGCCGGAGGGAATTCGCAGCGAGCCCAGGCGAGAGCGGAGATCAGGGCTGAGGTCAATGGCCAGAACTCCCAGCCGAGGGATCAGACTATTCTCAGGGTTGACCGCGTCGAGAAGTTCGTCCATGTGGTCGCGGTGTTCGATGGCTGGGACGTAAAGCGTTTTCTTTTCGTCGCCGCGCAGGATTTCCAGCTTCACCACTTCATCCAGACGATGCAGATAGAGTGCGGCGGTGAGCGACGGCAGAGTTTCGATGCGCCGGTCATCCGCAGTCAGGATGATGTCCTGAATCTGCAGGCCAGCCGCAGCGGCAGGACCGTCCGGAGTAACGTCGTCGACCACCACTCCCCAGTGCTTGGCGAGGTGCAGGCCGTCGGCGAGCGTGGGGGTAATTTCCTGAGCGCCCGCGCCGATTTCCACGCGGTGCACATGGCCGTGCGCGCGCAGGCTGTGGAAGACGAAATCCACTACGCGCGCCGGGATGGCGAAGCCCAGGCCTTCGCTGCCTCCGCCCTGCGACAGGATGAAAGTGTTGATGCCCAGCACGGCGCCGTTCATGTCGACCAGGGGGCCACCGCTGTTGCCGGGATTGATGGGAGCATCAGTCTGAATGTAGGTGAGCGGCTTGGTGGAATCGGGCTGGCGAGCGAGGGCACTAACTACGCCCATGGTGACGGAATTCTGCAACCCCTCGGGGCTGCCGATGGCGAACACGAGTTGTCCGACGTGAGGAGGCTGGCGGCTTCCGAGCTGAAGGGTAGGCAAATCGCTGTCCTCGATCTTAAGAAGCGCGAGATCCGTTTCCTTGTGCTGGCCGACGAGGCGCGCTTCGAGAATGCGGCGCTTCCCGATCGGCACCTGGCCAGTCGAGTCGCCCATAGGCAGGGGCAGGGCCACGCGAATGCGCTGCGCTCCTTCAACGACGTGGGCGTTGGTCATGATGTAGCCGCTCGAGTCGACGATGACTCCCGAGCCGACGGCATGCTGACGGACAATGAAAGCGGTTTGGGAGCGATCCGATTCGCTGAGTGGACCGTATCCGGTGACGAGAATCTGCACTACCGCGGGGGAAACGCGTGCGGCAAGACTCTGCAGATCATGGTTCAGTTGGAGCAGGACGTTCGGTGGCTCCGGTTGAGTGTCAATCGCGCCGGGGCTCATTTTTTTCTGAGAGGCCGACTGCTCAACGGGCTTCTGGCTGGGCGCTTGCGCACCGGCCAAGGCCGCAAAAAGAAAAGGTGAAACTAGGAGGCGGAACAACTGGGAATGCGGGTTCCCACGGATGAAACATGGATTCGCCATACGAGTACCTCGCTAAGCATTTTCGAAGGATCTCTGACAAAACACTACCATGGGTGCATTAAGCCTTGCGGTAAAGGCCCGCCCAACCTCTTCGCGGCAACGGACGTGACTGGCCTCTGGCGCCAGGGGGGAACCTAATTGCTACCGGTAACTAACGGGTTATCAGGCTTTTACGCGGGTGCCTTTCGTGATATAACCCACCCTGAGCACAAAAGTGGGCCCTTGCCCGCCAGGAGCTTGGTTTGACGACGTTGGCCACATTCACAGATGAGAAACAGAGAATGGGCCAGCATGGAGGAGGTACCGTGGGCGAAGAAGCACGGACCGGAAAACGGTTTCCGCTGGAATTGCCGATAAAGATTCATAAGGGCGAAACTGGCGCGGACTCCAAGGGAGTCACGGGGAATCTGAGCGCGGCGGGCGTGTACATCAAAGCCGATGCCTCGATGGAGATTGGTTCACCTGTGGAATTTGAAATCACGCTGCCCCCGGAAATGACGGGCGGTCAGGAGAATGTGACCATCCAGTGCAAAGGGCGGGTGGTGCGCGCCGACGAAACTGGCGAAGGCGGCGAAGGCCGCGGCGTGGCATGCGTGATCGATTCATACGAGTTCGTACGAAACTCGTAGCGTATCTTCCCCAGTGTCCTCTGTGTCCTCTGTGGTTTTAAAGATTTGAACCACAGAGGACACGGAGGACACAGAGGTTAAGTCTTTTGAAAGCTGACTGTATTGCAGCAGATTTTCTGGGAGCGTTGACAACATGCTCAAACTGATTCTGGCCGATAACCAGGCGATCTTCCGGGCGGGCATTGCGAAAGTGCTTGCGGTGGAAGATGAAATGCGAATTGTGGCCCAGGCCCAGACGCCCGAACAGATGTTCATGGCGTTGGACAAGTTTCGTGCCGCGGTATTGGTGGTGGCAGCGGGATTCCACAATGATTTTGCGGCGATCGTGGTCGCTGCGAACAAGGCCAAGACGCGCGTGATCGTGCTGGCCGATACGGGCGAGAGCGCGCAGCGGCACATGACCAATGGCGCGCACGGAGTGGTCTACCGCAACGTGACCAGCGCGGCGCTGGTGGACTGCGTCCGCAAAGTGGCGCGCGGCGAAACCTGGGTGCAGGACGTCGCCGTGCCCAGCGAACTGACCGAGAACGATATGGTCGGACTGCGCGTACGCGACCGGCTGACTGCGAAGGAACTGCGCATCGTGGCGCTGATCGTGCAGGGCTACAAAAACAAGGAGATTGCCTCGCAACTCGGCACGACCGAACAGGTCATCAAGAATTATCTGCGCAACGTGTACGACAAGATCGGCGTCTCGGATCGGCTGGAACTGGCGCTGTTCACCATCCATCACCGCATTCTGAACGAAGCTGCGGCCGCGACTGCTACTGGAACCGTCCCGCAACCGCCGGCGGGAGTTGCGCAATAAATTTCAATCAGGGCAAGAATTTAAAGGCCGCCAACTTTGGCGGCCTTGATGATTTAGGGCGACCGTGAGCCCACCGGAAGCGGACACTTCAGTGAACGGCCTAGAGGGAGCCTCTGCTCTAAACGATCTTCTCTCCAACCACCTTGGCCTGCGTGAACAGGTACAGATAATCCGGGCCGCCGGATTTTGAATCTGTGCCCGACATGTTGAAGCCGCCGAAGGGATGCGCCCCGACCATCGCGCCAGTGCATTTGCGGTTGATGTACAGGTTGCCAACGTGAAACTCGCGGATGGCGCGGTCGATCTTATCGCGTGACTTGGTGTAGATTGCGCCGGTCAAGCCGAACTCGGTGTCGTTGGCGATTTCGAGGGCGTGGTCGAAGCCGTGGGCTTTGATGACAGCGAGAACAGGACCAAAAATTTCTTCCTGCTCCAGCTTCGATTTCGCCGGAATGTCGGCGATCACGGTGGGCTGGATGAAATAGCCCTCGCCGCGAGCGCGTTCGCCGCCGGTGATCAGACGTCCGTCTTTCTTGCCCTGCTCGATGTATTCGAGAATCGTATTCATCGAGCCTTCGTTGATGACCGCGCCCATGGCGGCGTTTTCGGTGACGTCGCCGATCTGGATTTTTTCTACACGCGCTTTCAGTTGTTCGAGGAACTTATCGTAGACGCGTTCGTCGACAATCGCTCGCGAGCAGGCTGAACATTTTTGTCCTTGAAACCCGAATGCCGCCTGCGCCACGCCCTCGACCGCAGAGGCGATGTCGGCGTCGGCGTCGACGATGATCGCGTCTTTGCCGCCCATCTCAAGGATCGTGCGCTTGATCCAGATTTGTCCGGGAGCCTGCGTGGCGGCGACTTTGTTGATATGCAATCCAACTTCGCGCGATCCGGTGAAGGCGATGTAGCGTGTCTTGGGATGTGCCACAACCGCGTCGCCGAAGCTGGCTCCGGCGCCGGGACAGAAATTCACGACGCCCTCGGGCATGCCAGCTTCTTCCAGTAGTTCCATGAACTTCGCCGCGATCGTAGGTGAATCGCTCGACGGCTTCAGGATGACCGTATTGCCGCTGACGATGGAGGCCAGGGTCATCCCGGCCATGATGGCGCAGGGAAAATTCCACGGCGGAATCACTGCGCCTACGCCGAGCGGAATGTAATGCAGCGTATCGTGTTCGCCAGGCAGCTGAATCGGCGTCTGGGCTTTCGCGAAACGCAGCGCCTCGCGCGCGTAGAACTCGCAGAAGTCGATGGTTTCGGAAATGTCGGCGTCGGCTTCCGCCCAGTTCTTGCTGACTTCGAAAACCAGCCATGCCATGTATTCCATCTTGCGCTGGCGCAGCAGGTCGCTGACGCGGAAGACCAGACCGGCGCGCTCTTCGACGCTGGTGCGGCTCCAGGATTCGAAAGCTCCAAGCGCGGCTTGCATCGCCGGTTCCACGTGGTCTCTGCCCGCCTTTTGATGGATTCCGACAATCTGCGACGGCTGCGACGGGTTCAGCGATTTGATCTTCTCGGCAGTCTTGACGCGCTTTCCACCGATGATCAGGTCATACTCATGGCCCAGTTGTCCGCGAACCTTCGCGATGGCAGAGCGCATGCGGCGCGCGTTGTCTTCGAGTCGGAAATCGTAAAAAGGCTCCGTGACGAATGGGCCTTGATGCAGGCTGTTGCGCGGCCGGACGGGGGCTTCGAGCGTTGCCATGGAAGTAATCCTTTCGAAACTTGGTCGTTCAAGAACCGGGAGCTTGGCTAGTAGGACTCGCTCCGACATTTTACACCTCACCGCCGGGCTATAACCTTACAGCCACGGCAGGCTTCTCGAAGGTGTAGACTGGCGCGCGGTGAATGCAGATGCGGCTGAAGCAGAGCGCGACTCGACGAGAACTTTTCTTCGGAGCGTGCTTTTCAGCCGTTGCCTTGGTTCTGATCGCTTGCTGGGTCGCTTGTTCCAGCCGAGGCCCGTCCACGAATTCCGGCCCTCCACCACCGGCCGCTTTGGGCGGTTCCGACTACGGCTGGTATCACCTGGATCCTCCGTGCAGTCGCGAGCCTTATGGCGTGGTCTACAACTACGACACCGCAAGCGGCGCGATCAACTCTCAGTTGCAGCAGATGTACACCAACGGTCAGCGG
>Ga0070733_10001898_pt1 | contig 15348 bp, 12 predicted proteins | sample Coa_R1_9_FD_66450 | JGI IMG/M metagenome (GOLD analysis project Ga0070733, IMG submission 66450) | Surface soil microbial communities from Centralia Pennsylvania, which are recovering from an underground coalmine fire - Coalmine... | ecosystem: Environmental > Terrestrial > Soil > Unclassified ... | reverse complement strand
GGCGCGACGCTTCGAGACTCTCGCGCCGACCGACATCGGCGTGCAGCCGATCGGACGCATCCGCTACACCCAGTTGCTGAACGAAAGCGGCGGCATTCTCGACGACCTGATGGTCGCGCCGCGCGCGCCGCGTCAGGGCGGCGAAGAGCGTCTGTTCCTGGTCGTCAATGCGGCGCGAAAAGACGAGGATTTTGCTCACATTCGTCGTTTGGCGCCGGATTTACGGCTCGAGCCGCTCGCCGGTCGCGCGCTGATCGCGTTGCAGGGGCCGAAGGCGGCTGAGATTCTTGCCCGGACATGGCCGCGCGTCGCCGCCATGCCATTCATGACGATGACGGCGACCGGCGATGAAGGCGACGGGATTGAAGGCTATTTTCTGTCCCGCTCGGGCTACACCGGCGAGGATGGCTTTGAGATTTCGCTTCCCGCCGGTGAGGCGGCGGCCTTCGTCCGCCGCCTTCTCGAAGACCCGGAGGTTAGGCCGATCGGCCTTGGCGCCCGCGATTCCCTTCGGCTGGAGGCCGGCCTCTGCCTCTATGGCCACGACATCGACGAGACGACGAGCCCCATCGAGGCAGGCCTCTCGTGGTCGATCCCGAAGCGACGGCGCGAAGAAGGCGGCTTTCCTGGCGCTGAACGCATTCTTCGCGAGATGGCCGATGGTCCTGCGCGACGCCGCGTTGGCTTGAGGCCGGACGGCAAGGCTCCGGCGCGCGAAGGCGCCGACATTGTCGGCGAAGAAGGCCGGACGATCGGCCGCGTCACCTCCGGCGGCTTCGGCCCGAGCGTCGGCGCGCCGATTGCGATGGGCTATGTCGAGAGCGCCAGCGCCGCGCCTGGCGGCCCAGTCGCTCTGATGGTTCGCGGCAAGCCGCTCGCGGCCCGCGTCGCCGCGATGCCCTTTCATCCGCATGCCTATTTTCGCGGCCCATGAACGCTTGAGGAGCGCCATGACCCAAATTCGCTATACGAAAGACCACGAATACATCCGTCTTGACGGCGAGATCGCCGTCGTCGGCATCAGCGACCATGCGCAATCGCAACTCGGCGACGTGGTTTTCGTGGAATTGCCGGCGATCGGGGCGAAGCTCGCGAAGGGCGGCGAGGCCGCCGTAGTCGAGAGCGTCAAGGCGGCGAGCGAAGTCTATGCGCCGGCCTCGGGCGAAGTCGTGGCGGTCAATTCGGCGCTCGAGAGCGAGCCGAGCGCCATCAACGAGGACGCGACCGGCAAGGGCTGGCTGTTCCGGTTGAAGCTCGCCAATCCCGCCGAACTCGACACGCTAATGGACGAGGCGGCGTACCAAGAATTTCTCAAAACCATCGCGTGAGCTTTTCGATGCGCTACCTGCCTCTCGACGATCAAGATCGCGCGATGATGCTGGCGCGAATCGGCGTCGCCGGAATTGACGATCTTTTCGCCGACATTCCGGCTGACAAGCGGCTCGACGGGCTGATCGACTTGCCGCTCAGGATGAGCGAGATGGAGGTCGAGCGTCGACTTTCCATCATGGCGGGGCGCAATGTCGCGGCGGGATCGGCGCCTTTCTTTCTTGGCGCCGGCGCCTATCGCCACCATGTGCCGGCGAGCGTCGATCACTTGATCCAACGCTCGGAATTCCTGACCAGCTACACGCCCTACCAGCCGGAGATCGCGCAAGGAACCTTGCAGGTCCTGTTCGAATTCCAGACGCAAGTCGCCGCGCTGACCGGCATGGAAGTCGCCAACGCCTCGATGTACGACGGCTCGACCGCTTGCGCCGAGGCGGTGCTGATGGCGCATCGGCTGACGCGACGAAAGAGGACCGTGCTTTCGGGCGCGCTGCATCCCCACTACGCCGAAGTCGTCCGCACCCTTGCCGGGATGGCGGGGGACGACATCGTGACGTTCGCGCCCGACGTTTTCGCGCGCGAAGACCTCGCAGGGGCGATCGATGATGAGACGAGCTGCATCGTTGTCCAAAATCCCGACTTTTTTGGCAATTTGCGCGACCTTGGGCCGCTTGCCGACGCCGCCCACGCCAAAGGCGCGCTGCTCATCGCCGTCTTCACTGAAGCAGTCTCGCTTGGCGCGGTGCGCTCGCCCGGCGAAATGGGCGCCGATATCGTGGTCGGCGAGGGCCAGTCGATCGGCAACGCGCTGAATTTCGGCGGACCTTACGTCGGCCTGTTCGCCACGCGCGCCAAGAACGTCAGGCAAATGCCCGGACGCCTGGCGGGCGAGACGATCGACGCCGAAGGGCGGCGCAGTTTCGTCCTCACCCTCTCAACCCGCGAGCAACATATCCGACGCGAGAAGGCCACCAGCAACATCTGCACCAATTCCGGGCTCTGCGCGCTGGCCTTCACGATCCATATGAGCCTCCTCGGCGAGACGGGCCTCAGACGCCTCGCCAAGGTCAATCACGCCAACGCCGTCGATCTCGCCAACCGTCTCGCCGACATAAAAGGCGTCGAGGCGCTGACCCAGAGCTTCTTCAACGAATTCACGATACGCGTGGCGCGGCCGGCCGAAGCAGTCGTCGAAGATCTGGCGCGGCGCGGCGTCATCGGCGGCGTCGCAGCGTCGCGGCTCCTGCCGAACGCGCAGCTCGACGATCTGATCATCGTGGCGAGTACCGAAACCAACAGCGTAGCGGATCGCGCGGCCTTCGCCGCGGCGCTGGCCGACACTTTGGCGAAGGCGTGAAGGCTTAGATTCGAGCGTCAGGAGCGACGTTAGATGTTGAACACGCAAGGCCGTCCGACTCAGGCTGGCGAGATTGCGGCGATCGAGCCGGCGACGTTCACCGGCAACCGCGGCCTCGACATTGAGGAAGCGCTTCTCTTCGAGATAGGCCGCGCCGATGCGACCGGCGTCGACATCGACAATCCGACCCCCTTCGCATCGCGCCTCGGCGCGCACGAACGCAAGGGCCCAATCGGCTTGCCCGGCCTCACCGAACCGGAAGCCTTGCGTCACTATGTGCGGCTTTCGCGAAAGAATTATTCGATCGACGGCGGGATCTATCCGCTCGGCTCGTGCACGATGAAGCACAATCCGCGGCTCAACGAGAAAATGGCGCGCCTGCCGGGCTTTGCCGATATTCACCCGCTGCAGCCGTTCTCGACCGTCCAAGGCGCGCTCGAGCTGATCGAGACCTTGGCCAGGGCCCTCATCGCCATGACCGGCATGAGCGCAATCGCCATGTCGCCCAAGGCCGGCGCCCATGGCGAGCTCTGCGGCATGATGGCGATCAAAGCGGCGATCGCGGCGCGGGGCGAGGCGGGGACGCGGAACGTCGTGCTCGTCCCGGATTCGGCGCATGGCACCAATCCGGCGACCGCGGCGCTGATCGGCCTTTCGGTCCGCGCCGTGCCGGCCGGCGAGGATGGAATCGTCAGCGCGGCGGGGGTCAAGGCCGCGCTTGGGCCCGATGTTGCGGCGATCATGCTGACCAATCCCAACACCTGCGGCCTTTTCGAGAGCGAGATCGTGGCCATCGCTGAGGCCGTCCACGCGGCCGGCGCATATTTCTATTGCGATGGGGCCAATTTCAACGCGATCGTCGGCAAGGCCCAGCCCGGCGCGCTCGGCGTCGACGCCATGCATATCAATCTACACAAGACCTTTTCGACGCCGCATGGCGGCGGCGGCCCTGGCGCGGGCCCTGTTGTGCTTTCGGAACGACTCGCGCCCTTCGCGCCGACGCCTTTCGTGACGCGCGACGGCAATAGCCGGCGGTTGCAGGAGCATGCGCAGGGCAGCCAATCCTTTGGCCGCCTCTCGGCCTTCCACGGCCAAATGGGCATGTTCGTGCGCGCCCTCGCCTTCATCTGGTCGCATGGCGCCGATGGGCTCAAGCAAGCCTCCGAGGACGCCGTGCTTTCGGCGAATTACATTCGCGCCAGCCTTGAGGATCTGATGTCCTCACCCTATGGCGATAAGCCCTGCATGCATGAGGCCTTGTTCGACGACCGCTGGCTGAAAGATTCCGGGATCACGACGCTCGATTTCGCCAAGGCGATGATCGATGAAGGCTATCATCCAATGACCGTCTATTTTCCGCTGGTGGTTCACGGCGCCATGCTCATCGAGCCGACGGAATCAGAATCCAAGGCGAGCCTCGATCTTTTCATCATGACGTTGCGCGATCTCGCCTTGCGGGCGCTCAGAGGCGAGCGCGAGACGTTCCTTTCGGCGCCCAATCTCGCGCCGCGCCGGCGCCTCGACGAGACGCGCGCAGCGCGCCAGCCTGTGCTGAAATGGACGAAGCCGGCGCCGGCTTGAGCGAGCCTTGGCGCCGACCCCGACTCGCCGCATAGTGACGCAACATTGATTTGCTTCGCGCCACGTCTGAGAGGTTGACGATGCTCGGCCAGGCCTTCGCCCGCGCAAAATTCGCCGCGGTCGTCTGTACAGCCTTGCTCGGACTTCTTGCCTTCAACGAAGTTGGTCGCGCGCAGGATGCGTCGGGGGCGACCCCATCTCAACCGCCAGCGGCGAGTCCGGCGGCCCCCGCCGCGCCGGCAGCAACGCCCGCCACGCCCCCCGCGGCCGCAGGCAATTCGCCAGCCGCGCCTGCGGCGCCCGCGCCGCCCTCCACGGCGACGCCCTCGCCCGCGCCCCCCGCCGCGTCTCCTCCCACGCCGCCGGCCGACAACGGCGCAGCGCCCAGCGATTCGGCCAGCGAGGCGATCGAACTCGTCGGCCGCCCCGGCGCCTATATCGAGGGCAAGTCGAATTGGGACGAAGGGTTCGCCACGCTGATGGGCGCGATCGCCTCGATCAATAAGGAGCTGGCCAACGCCAACCTGAAGCCGGCGGGGCGGCCTCTCGGAATTTTTCTGGCGACCGACGACGCCGGTTTCCGCTACCGCGCGATGGTTCCGCTCGACGCCATTCCGGCAGGCAAGACCCAGTTGACCGATGCGATCAAGTTCGGTCAGACGCCCGCGGGCAAGGCGATGAAATTCGAGCACCGCGGCTCGTATGAAGACATCGATTCCACGTACGAAGCGATCACCGCCTATCTCGACGAGAAAGGGCTGGAAGAACAGAACCTTTTCTACGAGGAATATCTCAACGACGTGAAGTCGCCTGACGACCCGACGCTCGAAGTCGACATCTATGTGCTGCTGAAGTGAGCTTGGCGAGCGGCGGGAGAGGTCGCACAATCCTTTTCGACCTTGACGGCACGCTGACCGATTCAAAGCCGGGCATTATCAATTCGGCGCTTTACGCCTTGCGCCGCTTCAATGAGACGACCGGCGCGAATCTGCCGACGCCTGACCCGCAGTCACTGGGATTCATGCTTGGGCCGCCGCTTCGCGATTCTTTCGCCAGATTGGTTGGGCCTGGCGACGCGGACAGGCTGGTCGCCCTCTATCGCGAGCGCTACGAGCCGGTCGGCATGCTGGAGAACAGCGTCTTTCCCGGCGTCCCCGAGGCGCTCGACGGCCTTGCGGCGCAAAACTATCGCATCATCGTCGCGACGTCGAAACCCGAGGCTTACGCGCGCCGCATTCTCGATCATTTCCACCTTGCTCGGTTCTTCGAAGCCATTCACGGCGCCGAGCCGGACGGGACGCGATCTGACAAGGGCGAGCTCATCGCCTATGTCTTGAAGAGCCATGGTCTCGATCCCTGGGCCACGGCGATGATCGGCGACCGCGCGCATGACGCCATCGGCGCGAAGAAGGCGGGCGTCTGGGCGATTGGCGTCCTCTGGGGCTATGGCTCGCGGGAAGAGCTCAGCGCGGCCGGCGCTGATCCGCTGCTGGCGGCGCCGAGCGACATCGCGTGGGCGTTGCAAGGGGATTCGAACGACGCGCGTCTTGAATAGGCTCCGCATAGAGGAAGGACGCCTTCACATTCCTCTGTTCGCCGAAGCATGCTGTAGCGTGATGCCTGATGCCTGATGTTCATGGAAACGGACGCCATGCGGACGACTTTGGCCATCGCTGACGATGTGTTGGCGGCTGCAAAAGCGATTGCCCGTCAGCAGGCCAAGACTGTCGGAGAGGTCGTATCGGAATTGGCGCGACGCTCGCAGCACAAGCGCATGACGCAAACCTCGCGAAACGGCGTGCCACTTCTTCCTACTCGCAAAAAGGGCGCGCGAGTCACGTTGGAAATGGTCAATTCGCTGCGCGATGAAGCGCCGTGACATTTCTCCAGGATGTGAATGTTCTCATCGCATGCGACGCTCGACCGGCGCCTATCTCCGAGGGCTGTGATCGACGGCAAACAAGCGCTGCATTTTGTCGCCTAGGCCGGTCTGTGCGGAAAGCCTGACGTCTGTCTCACGGCGCCTCCTCCTCGAAAACCTCGCCCGGCCGCATCGCGCGAAAGCGCGCTTTGTCAACGCCAGCTTCGTCGAGCGCTTCTTTCAACGCGTGCGGCGGGTCTTCGATCGCCTCGTTGCTCAGGTGAAACGTGCCCCAGTGATGAGCGATGGCTTGGCGAGCCCCGCAGAGATCGAAAATTTTCACCGCCTCGACCGGATTGACGTGCTGGTCCTTCATGAACCAGCGCGGCTCATAGGCGCCGATCGGGATCAGCGCCAAACGCGGCGGTCCGAATTTCTCTTTGACACTGCGAAAGATTGCGCCGTCGCCAAAGCCGGTGTCGCCGATGCAGTAAAGCGCGCCTTCCGGCGTCTCGATCAGATACGCGCACCAGAGCGCCATGCGCCGATCGTTGAGGCCGCGCGCCGACCAATGCTGGGTCGGGACGAAGTTGACGGCGAGCTTTTGCGGGAGGTTGACCTTCTCGCCCCAGTCATAGGCCTCGACGCTGAGCGCGCCGTCATGGCGGCGCATGATCGCGTCATTGCCGAGCGGCGCCAGGATGCGCGGACGCCAGCGCGCGTTGAGCTTGGAGAGCGTTGCAAGATCGAGATGATCGTAATGATTATGCGTGACCAGCACGAAGTCGATCGGCGGCAAATCGTCGAAGGCTATCCCCGGCGCGTTCACCCGCGCCGGTCCCGCCCATCGCGCCGGGCTGACGCGCTTGGCGTAGACGGGGTCGATCAGCAGGTTCAGGCCGCGCGTCTGGATAAGGAAACTGGCGTGGCCAATGAAGGCGACGCGCAGGGCCCCGCCTTCCACCCTGTAAGGCGGGCGGTCCGAAAAAGGGCTGGGATAGGCCTTCGGCCAGGGCGCGCGCCGCTCGCGCAAGGCCCAATGGGCCATATCGGCCAATCTCTTATCCGGCGGGCGTCCCGGCGCGAAGAAACGCTCGCCGTCGAAATGATCCGAAACGGGACCTGAATAATAAGGGTTGCCGGTCATTGATGGCCGACAACCTCCTTCGCCTGATAGGGCTCCTCGAGCTTGGCGATCGTACGGTGGTCGAGCTTTAAGGAGAGCGCCGCGATGGCGTCGCTAAGGTGATGCGGCTTGGAGGCGCCGATGATCGGCGCGGTGACGAAGGGCTTCGACAACACCCAGGCAAGCGCGACCGAAGCCGGCTTGGCGCCGAGTCTCTCGGCGACCTCGTTGACCCGTTTGCGGATCGTCTCGTCCTGTCGCGCGCCAAGGCCAAGGGCGCGGCTATATTGATCGGTGCGGCCGCGCACGGTCGAAGCGTCCTCGCCGATCCCCGAGCCGGCGAGAAACCCGCGGGCCAGAGGCGACCAGGGAATGACCGCGAGATTCTGATCGGCGCAGAATTTCATCATCTCGCGCTCTTCCTCACGATAAACGAGATTGTAGAAATTCTGCATCGAGACAAATTCGGCGAGGCCCTTCTCGCGCGCGTGGCCGATCATTCGCGCGAATTGCCAAGTCCACATCGAAGAGGCGCCGACATAGAGCGCTTTGCCGGCGCGAACCACGTCGTTCAGCGCTTCGACCGTCTCCTCGAGCGGCGTTTCGTAGTCGAAGCGATGGATTTGATAGAGATCGACGTAAGTCGCGCCAAGCCGCTTCAAAGAGGCGTCGATCGCCTCCATCACATGCTTGCGCGACAGGCCTTTGGCGTTCGGGCCTGGCCCCATCACGTTGAACACTTTGGTGGCGATCACGACTTCGTCGCGCTTGGCGAAGTCCTTCAAAGCGCGGCCAAGGATCTCCTCGCTGACGCCGATTGAATAGACGTCCGCCGTATCGAAGAAATTGATCCCCTTTTCGAGCGCCTCCTTGATGAAGGGCCGCGACGCCTCTTCTTCGAGCACCCAGTCGCGCCATTTCGTCGAACCATAGGTCATGCAGCCGAGGCAGAGCCTCGAAACCTTCATCCCGGTCTTGCCAAAGCGCACATAGTCCATTTTTCGCCTCTTCAATGGTTTCCGGCTCATTGACGCGGAAAGGCGCGGGGAAGGCTGCGCGGCGAGGAGCGAAAGTCAACCGGAGCCGACGTTTTCGCCTTCAAACAAATTTGTTTGGCCGGATTTCGGGGGCGTCAAAGGCTCGCCGCCGCGCGCGCGGCCTGATCATAATGGCCGGAAAGCGCGCGTAAGCGGGAGGCGAGTTTTGACAGGCGCCCCTCTTCGAAGCCTATCGCTTTGACCGGCTCGACCAGCAGCGTCTCGCGGATCTCGCGATAGGCGCGGCAGGCTTGTTCGCCGCGCTCGGTCACCGAGACGAGCTTTTCCTTGGCGACGATCTCGCTCCGAACCAGGCCAAGCCGCTCGAGCTTCTTGATCGCATAGGCGACGAGATGGGTGTCCTCGACATTGAGGACCAGGCAAATGTCGGCCTGGCGCTTGCGCCGTTCGCGGTGGTTGACCGAATGCAGGACCATGACTTCGATCGGCGACAGATCGGGAAAGCCTGCCGCCGCCATAGCCCTGACGATCCAACGAAGGAAGGCGTGGCTCGCCAAGATCAGCCCGAACTCGAATTCGGAGAGAGCCGGGCTCGCGCCCGCCGCGAGATGCGCCGAGGAGACGATGGGGCCGACGGTTCGGGCCACCTCGCCCTCGGCTTCTGCGTCCAATGCTTTGGCCATGAGCGCCATGCTTATTGCTATGTCGGTAATTTATCGATAAGTTATGAGCATTGTCAAGATAAACAGGCCTGACTCGGCCGCGTGTGAGGCTTTTCATCGATGACAAGACCGCAAAAACGCCCAAAAGGCGGTTCGCCTCATCGGGGCTGGGACTTTTGGGTCGACCGCGGCGGCACCTTCACCGACGTCATCGGCCGCGACCCGCGCGGGCGGCTCCGCGCCAGAAAGCTCCTGTCCGAGAGCCCGGCCTATGGCGACGCCGCGGTCGCGGCGATCCGGGACCTGCTGGGCCTCGCCAAGGGCGAGCCAATCCCGGCCGGCGCCATCGACGCGGTTAAAATGGGCACCACGGTCGCCACCAACGCGCTCCTCGAGCGCAAGGGCGAGCGCACGCTATTGGTCACGACGCGAGGCTTTCGCGACGCCCTGGAGATCGGTTACCAGGCCCGGCCGAAAATCTTCGCCCGCAACATCGTCAAGCCCGAGCAGCTCTATTCGAAGGCGCTCGAAGTCGACGAGCGCGTCCTCGCTGACGGCGCCGTCGAAAAGCCCTTGGACCTCGGCGCTGTCCGGCGCGACCTCGTTGAGGCCAAGGCGGAAGGCTTCGACGCGCTCGCCATCGTCTTCATGCACGCCTATCGCTACCCCGAACACGAGCGGCAGGTCGCGCGTCTCGCCCGCGAGATGGGATTTTCGCAGGTCTCCGCGAGCCACGAATGTTCCGCGCTGATCAAACTCGTCGGCCGCGGCGACACGACGGTCGTCGACGCCTATCTCTCGCCGATCCTCGCCCGCTACGTCGCGCGCGTCTCGAAGGAGCTCGACGTCGAGCGGACCGGCGCACGGGTGATGTTCATGATGTCGTCGGGCGGTCTCACCGCCGCCGACCTCTTTGCCGGCAAGGACGCGATCCTCTCCGGCCCGGCCGGCGGCGTCGTCGCCATGGCCGAGACCGGGCGCAGCGCGGGCTTCGCCGAGGTGATCGGCTTCGACATGGGCGGCACCTCGACGGACGTCGCCCATTTCGACGGCGAATACGAGCGCGCCTTCGAGACGGAAGTCGCCGGCGTTCGCATGCGCGCGCCGATGATGATGATCCATACGGTTGCGGCCGGCGGCGGCTCGATCCTTAAATTCGACGGCGCCCGCTTCCGCGTCGGTCCCGATTCAGCCGGCGCCAATCCGGGTCCGAAGGGCTACCGGCGCGGCGGGCCGCTCACCGTGACCGACGCCAACCTGATGACCGGCAAGCTGATCCCGGAGCTTTTCCCGAAGATTTTCGGCGCCTCGGAGAATGAGCCGCTGGACGCCGACAGCGTTCGCGAAGCCTTCGCCGCGCTGGCGCGCGAGGTCGGCGATGGGCGCAGCGCCGAGGAAGTCGCCGATGGCTTCATCGCTATCGCCGTCGCCAAAATGGCGGAAGCCATCAAGAAAATCTCGGTCGCCCGCGGCTATAACGTAACGCGCTATGCGCTGAACTCGTTCGGCGGCGCCGGCGGCCAGCACGCCTGCGACGTTGCGGACGCGCTGTCGATCAAGACGATCTTGATCCACCCGCTTTCCTCGCTGCTTTCCGCCTATGGCATGGGCCTCGCCGATATCCGCGCCAACCGTAGCCAAGCCGTCGAGGCCCCGCTCGGCGACAAATCGCCGAAATCGATCGCCGCGCTCGGCAGGAAGCTCGGCGCCGAAGCGATCAGGGAAGTCGCTGGCCAAGGCGTCGCCAAATCGGCGATCAAGCTCCGCGTCACGGCGCAATTGCGTTACGCCGGCTCGGACACGACCCTCGGCGTCAAGGCGGGATCCCTTCAGGCGATGCGTAGCGCCTTCGAGGCCGCCCATCGCGCCCGCTTCGGCTTTATCGATCGCGGCAAGGCGCTCGCCGTCGAAGCCGTGACCGTCGAGGCGGTCGGCGGCGGCGCCCGGTTCTCGGAACGGGCCAGGGGGAAGACCAAGGCGCGGCTTCCGGCGCCCGATCGCCAGACGCGGTTCTTCTCGAACGGCAAATGGCGAGAGGCGAAGGTTTTCCTTCGCGCCGCGCTTGCGCCCGGCCACAAAGTGACCGGCCCGGCGATCATCATCGAGCCGCACCAGACGATCATTGTCGAAGAGGGCTGGCGCGCCGAGATCACGGCCAAGGATCATGTCGTTCTCACCCGTATCGCTGCGATCGCGCGCCGCGAGGCGATCGGCGCCAAAGCCGATCCGGTGATGCTCGAAATCTTCAACAACCTCTTCATGTCGATCGCCGAGCAAATGGGCGTGACGCTTCAGAACACCGCTTATTCGGTGAACATCAAGGAGCGGCTTGATTTCTCCTGCGCGGTCTTCGATCGCCACGGCAGCCTCGTCGCCAACGCGCCGCATATGCCCGTGCATCTCGGCTCGATGGATCGCTCGGTCGAGACGATCATCCGCCTCAACAAAGGCAGGATCCGGAAAGGCGACGTGTTCGCGTTGAACGCGCCTTACAATGGCGGCACGCATCTGCCGGACATCACCGTCTGCACGCCCGTCTTCGACGCCAAGGGCAAGACAATCCTCTTCTGGGTCGCCTCGCGCGGCCATCACGCCGACGTCGGCGGCGTCTCGCCGGGCTCGATGAGCCCGCGCGCCACCAACATTCTCGAGGAAGGCGTCTATATCGACAATTTCCTGCTCGTCGATCGCGGCCGCTTTCGCGAGAAGGAACTCTATCAATTGCTCGAAAGCGGGCCGTACCCCGCTCGCAATCCTTTGCAGAACGTCAACGACCTCAAGGCCCAGATCGCCGCCAATGAAAAAGGCGCGCGCGAACTGAAGCGCATGGTCGACCAATTCTCGCTTGGCGTCGTCGAGGCCTATATGGGGCACGTTCAAGACAACGCCGCCGAAAGCGTGCGCCGCGTGATCGACCGGCTGAAGGACAGCGAATTCGCCTTCGAGATGGATCAGGGCGCGGTCATCAAGGTCAAGATCAGCGTCGACAAGGAGAACCGCGAGGCGACGGTCGACTTCACGGGCGCCTCGCCGCAGCAGGCGACGAATTTCAACGCGCCGGAGCCGGTCGCCCGCGCCGCGGTGCTCTACGTGTTCCGGGTCATGGTCGACGACGAAATTCCGATGAACGCCGGCTGCTTGAGGCCGATCCGCGTCATCATTCCGGAAGGCTCGATGCTGTCGCCGCGCTATCCTGCCGCCGTCGTCGCCGGCAACGTCGAGACTTCGCAAGCGGTCACCGACACATTGTTCGGCGCGCTGCACGCGCTCGGCTCCGCGCAGGGGACGATGAACAATCTGACCTTCGGCAACGCGCGCTATCAATATTATGAGACGATCTGCTCGGGCGCGCCGGCAGGCGAAGGATTTAACGGCGCGAGCGCCGTCCATACGCATATGACCAATTCGCGTCTGACTGATCCCGAGGTGCTGGAATCGCGCTTTCCCGTCGTCCTCGAAGATTTTCACGTCCGACGCGGCTCGGGCGGCAAGGGTCGATGGAAGGCAGGGGACGGCACAAGGCGCGTTTTACGCTTTCGCGAGGCGATGGATCTTGCGATCCTTTCAGGCCATCGCTGCGTGCCGAATTTCGGCGTCGATGGCGGCGCGGAAGGCGAGCTCGGCAGGAACTTCGTACGCCGCCTTGACGGAAGGCTCGATCGGCTCGAAGGCTGCGATCAGACTAAGCTCATGGCCGGCGAAGCGGTGATCATCGAGACGCCGACCGGCGGCGGCTGGGGAAAAGCGTGAGGCGGGCCGATTTTCTATAGGCGCCCAAGAAGGCCGTCGATCGAAGAGACAACGTCGATTGCAATCTTGTTTGACGGCGCGACGCCGTCAACGAGAGACCGAGGCGTCATTTGCGCGCCCGCCGCCGTCTGATCCGCCAAGCGGGCGGAGGGCCGGATGCCGCCGGCGTTGAGCAAATAGGCTTTCTGCTGCATCGCCAGCCGGGCGATTTGCCAGGATAGTCTCTCGCGCTTTATCGGCGGAGCGAGAAGTTCGATCCCCAGGCATTCGCCAAAGAGACGTACGATCAATCCCTCGATCCTGCCGATATGGTGCAGATAAGCGATGATATGCTCGCCAAGGCGTCCCTGAATTTCAGCTCTCAATGCCGCGCCGTTTGGCGATAGATCGACGGTCTGGCAATCGGATTCGCGGTCGCTGATCATGCAGCGCCCCGGTAGAATCAGCGCCATCCGTTCGTGACGGCGCCTTTCCATCTGCGTGGCGATTTTGTCCTCGACTTGCACGTCGACCCCGCGACTTTTGGTCGAACCCTTTTTTCGTCAAAGGCGGTAAAAATTAAGTTGTGACGATTGGCGCGACGGGGGCCGCCCGGCGCAAAAAGATGGCTCCTGCTTGAGATACGCTTAACAATGGCTTTAAAGCGACCGACAGAACATTGAAGCGCCGCGCGGAAGCCGCTGGCTTGGTCGCATAACCAACTGAAATATCTGACATTCAGTCGCGTGCTTAACAAAGTTTGAGCGTCCCGGACGCGCTTTTATTCAAGCGATCTAACCCAACATTTACTGCGACTCGATTTCCGCGCCGGCGTTTAGAGCGTCGTTAGGCATGTCTGGCGTATCAGGCTCGCGAACAACGACAAAAAATATTTGGCGGGCCAGCGAACATGAGCGTGTCATTCGAACGTCGAGCGCGGGCGGCGAGCTTCCCCGAGCAAGTGTTGGGACTGAACGTCCAACTGCCTTGGGCGCGCATCTTGAAGATGGGCGGCGCTGCGGCGGTGTTGGCGATCGGCGCTTATGCGGTGATGGCCGATCAAATCGCCATCGCCACAGACAACGCGGTCGTCTCGGCTTATTCGGTCGCCTTGCGCACGCCGATCGACGGCGTCGTCGGCGACACGCCGCTGCGCATCGGCGATCGCGTCAACCGCGGCGCGGTCTTGGCGCAGATCAACAACAATCGCGTCAACGACGAACGGCTGGTGGATCTTCGCGAACACCTGACGGAAGCTCATGCCCATTACGCGGCGATGGCGGCGGAGGAGGCTTCGCTCGAGGCCATTCAAAAGGATCTCGTCCTCCGCTCTGACGCCTATGTGCAGGCCAGCGCCGCGCGTCTTGCCGGATCGGTCGAGGAAGCGCGGAACTCCCTCGCCGCGCTCTATGCGCGTCGCGACGAGGCGAAGAAGAATCTTGATCGTCGCGCCACCCTGGCCCAGAGCGGCTTTACCGCCGGGGCCGATCTCGAGAAGGCGCAATCGGACTTCGACGTCGCCACGCATGAAGCGGCGGCGCAGCAAGGTCGTCTTGAATCGTTGCTTGCGCAGACGGTGGCGATCAGGAACGGGGTTGTTTCCGAGCCCGGTTCGAACGACGTCGCCTATTCGCGGCAGCGCGCGGATGAGGTCGCGCTTCGCCTCGCCGACTTGGATCAGCAGAGGGCGCTAACCCTCGCCGACATCAAGGAGACGGAAGCCCGCCTCACCAGCGAGCAGGAGCGCATCGAGAAGCTGCAGACCGCTTCGATGATCGCGCCGACCTCTGGCATGATTTGGAAACTCGCAGCGTCAGGCGGCGAGCGGCTCGGCGCCGGCGAGACGATCGCCCAGATCGTCGACTGCGACGCCGCCTTCGTCATCGCCGAAGTGCCGCAAAATCGGGTGCCGGACATCGAAGTCGGCGGCGACGCCGAGTTCCGTCTGTCGGGCGATCAGATCAAGAGGCATGGCCGGATCCTGTCCGTTACGGGCGACGCCAACGGCGGCGACCACAACCTTGCCGCCATTCCCTTCGACGGCAAGGGCCTGACCGCGACGGTGCGCATCGCCATGGACCCTTCGCCCGGCGAGTGTTTCGTCGGCCGCACGGCGCGCGTGCTCATTCCGTCGAATGGGCCAGGGCTGATTTCGCGTCTCTTCGGCCGCTTCGGCTGAGCCTCGATGAACACGCTGATTGTCCTTGGGCCGCTGCTCATCAGCATCGGCGCCCTGGCCACGCTCATTCAGTTCGAGGAGCGTTATCCGCGTGTCGTTCGCGCGCTCTGCGCGGCGCTTTGCGTCTTCCTGGCGGCGCGCTACGTCTGGTGGCGCTTCGAATATTCGATTCCGCAGCACCAGAACGTTTATCAGCAGGCCTGGGCGTGGTTTTTCTTCGCCTTCGAAGGCTTGTCGATCATCAGCGCGACCAGCGTGCTCTTCTTCATGTCGCGTCGGGAAACACAGCGATCGACGGCCAATACGCCGCCTGAACTCGCAGACGCGCCGGTCGACGTCTTCATCGCCACTTACAACGAATCAATGCAGGTTCTGGAACGCACCATCGTTGGCGCCAAGGCGATCAACCATAAGGATTTGCGCGTCTGGGTGCTGGATGACGGCGCGCGCGACTGGGTGCGCGATCTCGCCGACGAGCTCGGCGCCCTCTACGTGCGCCGCGTCAAGGGCGCCCACGCCAAGGCCG
>Ga0070733_10001897_pt1 | contig 15350 bp, 14 predicted proteins | sample Coa_R1_9_FD_66450 | JGI IMG/M metagenome (GOLD analysis project Ga0070733, IMG submission 66450) | Surface soil microbial communities from Centralia Pennsylvania, which are recovering from an underground coalmine fire - Coalmine... | ecosystem: Environmental > Terrestrial > Soil > Unclassified ... | reverse complement strand
GCTCGCGCAGCAGGTTGAAATTCTGCATGTTGCGCGCGCCGACCTGCAGGATATCCACGTAGGGCAGCATCATCGGGATCTGGGAGATCTCCATCACCTCGCTGATCACCAGCAGGTTGTATCTCCTGCCCGCTTCCTGCAGCAGTTTCAGCGCTTCTTCGCCGTGTCCTTGAAACGAATAGGGAGAGCTCCGCGGCTTGAATGCCCCGCCCCGCAGGACTTTCGCCCCCGCTTTTGCCACAGCCTCAGCCGTGCTGAAAAGCTGCTCCCGCGATTCCACCGAGCACGGTCCCGCCATCACCACCACTTCGTTGCCGCCGACACCGATTCCATTCGCGAGCTTTACGATCGTTCCTTCTGGACGAAAACTTCGGCCCGCCAGTTTGTAGGGCGAACTGATGCGATGAACTTCCTGGACTCCGGGCAACAGCTCCAGGTTGCGGATGTCGAAATCAATTCCTGATCCCACCGCGCCGAGCACCGTCATCCGCGCGCCCGTCGAGCGGTGCACTTCAAACCCCATCTTCACCAGGTGTTCGATCACCTGCTGTATCTGCGCCTCGGCGGCGCTTTCCTGCATGGCGACAATCATGAAACCGCTCCTACCTTCTGGCTCTCAGTCCGTATGACTTGAGCCCTGGGCACTCTCTGAATTTCTATGTCATTCCGAGCGTAGCGAGGAACCTGCTGTTCCCCACCACGTCGCGCCCACTTCAGTCATTCACTTCGGAATCCAACTCGGTTTCGCCTTCCGTCGAAGGCGCGTTCGTCACAATCTCTTCCTTCTGAATATTTCTCATGACATCCATGATGCGTTCGTAAATTCGAACCAGATCGCGTCCCGGCAACGGCCCCGGATTCGCCGCCTGCACATTTTCAAACACAACCCGCTCGCGGTCGGGCTCGTAGATCGGCATGGCCGTATTGCGCTTCAGCCGCCCGATCTCAACCGCCGCCCGCGCCCGCTCACTCAGCAGCGCCACCAGCTTGCGGTCCAGTTCGTCAATTTTGCTACGCCAACCTTCGATGTCCATAACCATTCACTGACCGGGTGCCCCATTCGAGCCCGGTTTGGCTTGAGGGGGGATTTTGATTCATCCCGCTACGCCTGCCGCTTCGCGTCTGGTCGCTGCAAGCCGACGCACAAATGCCCCAACCGCTGCCGCTTCCCGGCCACGATTGCGCTCAATTGTCTCTACGATCGCGCTGCCGACCACGACCGCATCGGCAAACTCGCCGACTTCGGCAAACTGCTCCGCGGTCGAAATTCCAAATCCCAGCGCGATCGGCAGCTTGGTCATGCGCCGCAGCCTTTTCACCAGCCTTCGCGCATCATCCGCTAATTGCTGCCGCTGGCCGGTCACCCCGGTGCGCGACACGGCATACACAAATCCTCGCGACGCCTCCGCGATCCGCTTCAACCGTTCATCCGGACTCGTAGGTGCGGCCAGAAACACCGGCGCCAGGTCATATCGCCGCATGGCCTGCAGATACTCTCCCGCTTCCTCCACCGGAAGATCCGTCACCAACACGCCGTCCACGCCGGCCGCACGCGCGACTTTGCAGAATTTCTCCATCCCCATTCGCAAAATCGGATTCAAATATGAAAACACTATCAGCCCCGTGGATTGCGCATGCTCGCGAATTTCCGCGGCCAGCCTGAGCACATCCGCCGGCGATGTCCCATGTTTCAGCGCCCGTTCGCTGGCGCGTTGGATCACCGGCCCATCCGCCACCGGGTCGCTGAACGGGACGCCCAGTTCAATCACGTCCGCGCCCGCCTCAATCGCCGCCAACACAATCTCCCGTGTCGTCGTCAGATCGGGATCACCGCAAGTCACATAGGCCACCAACGCCGGTTTGTGGTAAAAGGTCAAAGGCATAAGGTATTGAGTCAACCAATCTTCAGGTTCTCCCGCAGTATCCCGATATCCTTATCCCCCCGCCCCGACACGTTCACGATGACAATTTCGCTTTTCTTCATCTTCGGGGCGCGCTTGACGACTTCCGCCACGGCATGCGCGGATTCGAGCGCCGGAATAATGCCCTCGGTCCGCGCCAACACCGTCGTCGCTTCCAGCGCCTCCGCATCTGAGGCCGGCACATAGTCTGCCCGTCCCGCATCGCGTAACGCTGCATGTTCCGGCCCAATCGACGGATAATCCAACCCCGCCGACACGGAGTGCGTCAGAGCAATCTGCCCGCTCGCATCCTGCAGTAGGTACGAATACGTCCCCTGCAGCACTCCCGGCGATCCGCCGCGAAACCGTGCCGCATGGTCTCCCAGTGCGTCGCCCCGCCCTCCGGCTTCAACGCCGATCAAACGAACTTTCTCATCGTTTAGAAAATCGTAAAAAATCCCGATCGAGTTCGACCCTCCACCCACGCACGCAATCACCGCCGTTGGCAACCTGCCTTCGGCCTTCAGGATCTGCGCCCGCGCTTCGCGCCCGATCACGCGATGAAAATCCCGCACCATGGTCGGATACGGATGCGCTCCGAGTACACTTCCCAGCAAATAGTGCGTAGTTCGGACGTTGGTGACCCAATCGCGCATCGCCTCGTTGATCGCATCTTTCAAGGTGCGCGATCCGGAGTCCACGCCGCGTACCTCTGCTCCCAGCAGCCGCATGCGGAACACATTCAGCTCCTGCCGCCGCATGTCTTCGGTGCCCATGTACACGACGCACTCAAAGCCGAGCAGGGCGCACACCGTCGCCGTCGCGACCCCATGCTGCCCCGCCCCCGTCTCGGCAATCACGCGATGTTTGCCCATGCGTTCGACCAGCAGTCCCTGGCCCAGACAGTTGTTGATCTTGTGCGCTCCGGTGTGCAGCAGGTCTTCGCGCTTTAAATAAACTTTTGCTCCGCCGAGTTTCTCTGTCAGGCGCCGCGCGAAAAACAGCGGCGTCGGACGGCCGGCGTATGTCTTGAGCAGTTCCTCCAGCCGAGCCTGGAATTTCTTATCCCGCTTCGCCTTCTCATAGGCACGCTCGAGCTCCTCGAGCGCCGCCATCAGTGTTTCCGGAACATACCGCCCGCCATACACCCCAAAACGCCCAGGCTCGTTCGCCGCAACTGAAACGCGGGCGCCCCGTCCGTGTGCTCGCGCCGGGTGCCCCACTTCTCGCTTTTGAGAAGTGGGAATTTTGATTTTCGTAGTTCGCGGAACCGTCGCCATATTCAAACTCTCGCCGTATTCAAGCTCTTGTCATTCCGAACCGGGCGAAGCCCGGTGAGGAATCTGCTCTTTCCTAAAATCACGAGACCCTTCGATCCGCCTCCCGCACCGCCCTCACAAACGCCCGCACCTTCTCGGGATCTTTCTTTCCCGGCCGCGCTTCGACTCCCGAAGCCACATCCACTCCCCAGGGCTGAAGAATCGCAATCGCCTCGCCAACATTTTCAGGCAGCAGTCCCCCCGCGATCACAGCTGGAATCTGCATCTCGCATTGCATTCCTCTGATCGCCGGTTTGGCCGACTGCCAATCAAACCGACGCCCGGTACCGCCCGGCTGCTCCTCGTTTCCCGAGTCCACCAGAATCGCCGAAAATCGCTTCTCTGCCGTTCCAAACAGCACCAGCGATTCGTCTTCGAGCACGCTCCGCGGAATCGCCAGCATCAGTTTCAGCGCGCTGGCTTCATACCAGGCCAGCCATTCGCCCATCGTTTTCGGGTAGATCTGCGCCATGGTCAGTCCTGTCTGCCGCAAAATCGGATCCGCCTTCATCACCGGCGTATCCACAAACACTCCCACCTTCTCCACCTTCTCCGGCAGCTTCGCCACAATCTCCCGCACCGTCTCCACACTTACATACCGCGGGCTCTTCTCATAGAACACGAATCCCACGGCGTCCGCGCCCGCATCTACGGCGACCTGCGCGTCCTCCAGATTCGTGATCCCGCAAATCTTGATCCAGGTCATGCAACCCAGTTGTCAGCGATCAGCCCTCAATAGGCACTGCCGCTTGTCATTTACCGCTTGTCATTCCGAACCGGCATCAGCCGGTGAGGAACCTGCTTTTTTTGGCCAGGTGCAAGCCACGTAATTCCCGCTCGTACCTGCTATACGCCACTCCGCACTCCAATCAACTCCCGCAATGCCTCGCCCGGACGCTCCGCCCGCATCAACGACTCGCCCACCAGAAGCGCGTCATACCCCGCCGCCCGCAACCGAGTCACATCCTCGGCAGAACGAATTCCGCTCTCCGCCACACGCACCACGCCCGGCGGAATCTTCTCCACCAGTTCGAATGCCGTCCGCAAATCCACCTTGAACGTCTTCAAATCGCGCGCGTTGACCCCGACGAGATCGCAGCCCGCATCGAGCGCCCGAGCCAGTTCCTCACCGTCGTGGGCCTCGCACAGCACGTCGAGTCCCCGCTCACGCGCGCCTCTCGCCAGCGCCACCAACTCTCCCTGCGTCAATGCCGCAACGATCAACAAGACGGCATCGGCGGCATTCGCCCGCGCCTCAAGTAACTGAAATTCGTCCACAACGAAGTCTTTTCGCAGGCAAGGAATTTTCACCGCCGCCGACGCTTCACGCAAATTCCCGAGCGACCCATGAAAAAATTCCTCATCCGTTAACACCGACAGTGCCGCTGCGCCCGCCGCTTCCAGTTCCCGCGCCAGTTCCTCCGGATGGAAATCCTCCCGAATCAGCCCCTTTGACGGTGACGCTTTCTTGAGTTCGGCAATCACCGCGATCCGGCCCTGATGGCGTCTCGTCTCTCGCGCGCCATTTGCACCCAAGTGAAAGCCCTTCAGCGCCCTCCGAAAGCCGCGCGGGGCATGCCTTTCCGCCTGCCGTTCCAGGTCGCCTAGGTCGGCTTCACGCTTGGCATGAGCCACCCGCGTCCGCGTTGCCCCAACGATTCTGTCCAGAACGGCGATCATAGAGAATCTTCTGATTATAAGGGACGCCACAGACGCCGCTTCCCTGGTGCGCGTTGAACTTGGGCCAAGCCCCGCGGCACGCCATTCTTGCAGGAAAGCTACGCCAGCGTTCCGGTCTCGGCCACTCGCTCGAAGTTCGGCGGCAGGATCAGCAGAGCGCGCAGATCGAGCACCACATGCAGGACCATCGGCACGAGTAGATTTCCCGTCGCCAGAAAAATGATTCCCAACAAGAACCCGAACAGCACCGTCGGGATGGCCCGCAGCACACCCTGATAGAGATGTGCCACTCCAAAGATTAGTGATGACACGACTAGCGCCATCATCAGGCTGAAGTGCAACGGCGACACATGTAAATAGTGCAGCAGGAATCCGCGATAGACAGCTTCTTCACAAATTCCAGCCGACAAACAGACTGGCCACCACCAGAGTCGATCTTCCGCACTCGAAGGTAGAAGAAACGCCAGCCCTTTGACCGATTTCGCCGCCTTGATTTTTATCTTGTCGTTACCGAGTGCCAGGATCGCCGGCAGCAGGATCGCCGCCACCATTCCAAACACAACTCCCATCAGCAGCGAGCGCGTGCGTGATCCCGGATCAAGCCACGCCATCTCGCCCAGCGGCTTCTGTATGGTCAGAACCGGCATCAGGCCGGTCGTGACCACCGCCAGCACGGTGCAGACCCAGATCATCCCAATCACATTCTGGTAGTAGCGCACCTTCTTGCGCGGCGCCGTGCTGGCCTTGAGGCGCGGGATCTCGTAGTAGTCCCACACCGGGACCCCAACTACCAGAAACAACACCAGGACATGCTGCAACCATACCGTCCAATCTTGCATACTCCTCGCTCCGGCTTAGGATGAACAAGGCGCGTCCAGTGTAAATGCCGCGTCTCGGACTCGTGTCATCGCGCCCACAATGTCTCCGCCGGACACGGCCCCGCAACTCGTCGGGCCGGCTAATTGCCGACATATCAACGCGGCGACGGTTGGTACGGATCGTGCATTTTCTCCGGGTGCCGCTCGCCGGCAGAGGAGATCCAATATGATCCGCATCACCCTGAATCGCATGAACGCATTCCGCAGTCTCGCAAGCCGCGACTCCGTTGCCTGGGGCGTAAAAACTTCGGGCGCGAAAATGAGTCCGGACGAAATTCACAATATATCCAGCGCAGCGTTGGGCAATTTGAACGCGCTGGCTTTCGCCGCAACCCTGATCGTCTGCTCGCTCGCCGTGGGCTGCTCTAATGACAAGCCGCAGCCTGTCAAATCCAGCAGCCAGATTGCCGCGCCGCTGGTCTCGAGCGCATTATCGCCCGCTCCTGCACCCGTCCTGCAGGCTGAGAGCAAGCCTGTGCCCAGGAAGATCGTTCACCGGAAGCCGGCCACCGTGAACTACACCGACAAAACCTACGGTGTAACTTTCGAGTATCCGCGCCGCTACGCCATCGAGACCGGCGACGCCGCCACCGACCTGCTGACCTCGAGCCCTACGCCGATGAACTTCATCGCGCCCGGCGGAGTGGCCCTGGCCGCGGTCGAACTGCCTGAAACCAGTTTCGCCAACACCGACTTCTCGTCTGCCTTTTTCGACGTGAGCGTGCACAAGAATCTCACACCAGATCAATGCAACGAGTTTGCCGTGCCCATGCCGAAAACCGTCACTTCGGAGCCGACTGCTGACAACCCTGCCGCGAAGCCCGCGACGGATGTGGTGACTCCGTCTTCGCCGGCCCAGCCGACGATGGCCGCGTCCACCACGCAGCCGGCCGATCCGGCAAAGCCTTCCGCCACCGATGCGCAGGCGTCCGCAGCTACTGCCCGGCCGGTCGTCGCGGAGACGGCCCAATCCGAGCCTTTAGCGTCCGTTTCCACTGCCGCCGCTCCCGTTCCGGCCACCGCCAACTCCGAGGTTCCAGCGACAGCTTCATCGTCGAATGACTCAGGCTCCGGTTCGAAGCTCCTGCTGGGCGATATGGAGCTGCGGGCAACCGAAGCCGTCTCCGGAGAAGGAACGCGTCAGAGCGACTCCAAGTACTTCCACATTTATCAGAATGGATCGTGCTATGAGTTCGCGCTCAACGTGACGACCGTGGCCTCGTCCGACGGGCTGATCAAGCACGTTGACCGCGATAAGGTCTTCTCCCGCCTCGAGAAGATTCTCGGCACGGTCAAGATCAATCCCGTGCAGGAAGTCACCGCGGAGACTCCGTCAACCGCGCCTGCCGTAACCCCTGCGCAGTAAGTGCGCTGAGAGCTAGGTTGAGGGAAACCAGCCCATCCTGCCGCGTCGCTATAAGTGGCGCGGCAGATAACTCTCTGTGAGGTGTTTGAAGCCTTAAGCTGGCACTTGCTCGCGGGACTACGGCACCATTAGATGATTCTTAACATCTGAAACGGAACTGCAAGCAGTCGCGTCCTGATCTGGATCCGATCGTTATCTCTGCTACTTAAGTTCCTTGCTCCCCGCCATAAGTGGCTTTTAGGTTTTCTGTAGGCCATTCAGCCAGCCGTCCATATGTTCACCGACCGCCGCAGCCATCCTCGTTTCAAGATCAGCGTTCCGCTGGAAATCTACGGCGAGGACAGCGAGATTCCCGCCCGCTGTGCCACCTCGGATCTGAGCCTGAGCGGCTGCTACATCGAAACCATGTTTCCCTATCGCATCGGCACCCGGCTTCACCTTAAGCTGCAACTCGAAGACACCCTGCTGATCCAGGCTGCGGTTGTGACCAGCGATCCCCAGGTGGGTAACGGCATTCGCTTTGAAAAGATGCTGCCCGAGGACCTCGAACAGCTGCGCGTTTTTCTCGACTCGGTTGTTGCTCACTACGGCATGACTCGGGCAAGCTCGACCTGAACGACGCTCTCGCAACTCGCGCCAGGTTCCCTGAAAGCGCCTCGGCTCATCCGCCTGTCTTGGTCAAGTTGAGATAGCTGTTCACCGCCGCGAGCGGCAGGCTGAGCGTGAGCGCAATCTGCGAGACCGGCTGGCCCCGGTTGTAGAGCTGGTACACGCGCTGCGCTTCGGTGAGCTGTACCGTGTCTTCGGCGGCCGTTGGTGCGGGCTGCTGAGCCGGAGGCGCCGGGTTCGCCGGCGGATTCGCCGTTGCCGTTGCCGCGGTCGCTGCTGGCGCGAGCACGCTGGGGATGGCTGTGATGCTCATAAAGTCCTCCTTGATCTCGATAAAGATCTCGATCGGGACCTCTAGAGATCCTCTTCCTGAAGGCGAGATCGGCAAAGCAGAAGTCAAGATGAGATAGCTGGGGAGAGATTCTGGTCTACGACTCGCCCCGAAAACCATTTCGGGAATGGGAAAACGTGGGAAGCACCTCGCATGCAGCCCACCAAGAACTGCAAATTGCGAATCCGTCTTCTTCTGATAACCGTTCCCAGGCAAGACGATGTTCCCCCGGCTCGCGTGAGATTCCCTTGCTCCTTGCAGACCCTCTCGGCCGGCAGGTCTCGGATCTGCTCTTTGAACGACTCGCGAGGACCTTTGAGCGTGATGAGACTTACGCGAAACCGGCCGGAATCAGCGCCCGGCAGGTCATCGAGATAGCGATCCGATTCCTCTTCGCCTTCGATCCACGCGTGCGGAATCAACAGAGCTGAGCTGATCGCCGAAAATAAAAACACCGTCTAGGCACTCAGTGATCACAACCCTGCGCTCTTCTCGGCGATCAGCTTTCTGATCTTCTCCACAAACTCCGCCGCCGGCATGTCTTCGGTCTTCTCTTTCCCACGCGTGCGGACATTCACCTTCCCGGCCTCAGCCTCTTTATCTCCGACCACCAGCAGGAACGGCACTTTTTGCAGCGCGTGTTCGCGAATCTTGGCGTTCATCTTTTCGTTGCGTGCGTCCACTTCCACCCGCACTCCGACCGCTTTGAGCTGCGCTGCGACTTTGTTTGCGTAGTCCGCGTGCCGCTCGCTGATCGGGATCATCACCGCCTGCACTGGTGACAGCCACACCGGAAAGGCGCCCGCATAGTGCTCGATCAGCACGCCGAAGAAGCGCTCCACCGATCCAAACAGAGCGCGATGCACCATCACCGGCTGTTTGCGCGAGCCGTCTTCGGCCACATACTCGAGTCCGAAGCGCTGCGGCAGGTTGAAGTCCACCTGCACGGTTGAGAGCTGCCACAACCGTCCGATCGCATCCACCAGCTTGATGTCAATCTTCGGTCCGTAAAACGCCGCCTCGCCGGGAATGGTCTTGTACTCGACATGCTTGCGCTTCAGCACATTCTCAAGCGACTGGATGGCGTTCACCCATTGCTCTTCGCTGCCCACAAAATTCTTGCGGTCCTCGGGATTCCACGTGGAAAGCTCGGTCTGGTACTGCTCGAAACCAAAATCCTTCAGCACATCCAGGGCAAATTCGAGACACCCGGTAATCTCGCCCTCGACCTGTTCCGGCGTGCAGAAGATGTGGGAGTCGTCCTGGGTAAACCCGCGTACGCGCAATAACCCGTGCATCACTCCCGAGCGTTCGTAACGATACACCGTGCCCAGCTCTCCCAGCCGCACCGGCAGATCGCGATACGACTTCAGGGAGTCCTTGTAAATGAGGATGTGTCCGGGACAGTTCATCGGTTTCAGCCGATACTCGGCGTCATCGAGTTCCATCGCGTCAAACATGTTCTGCGAGTAATAGCCCTCGTGGCCCGAGGTATAGAACAACTGCCGCCGCGCCACATGCGGCGTGTAAACCAGCGAGTAGCCGCGCTTCAGGTACTGCTCGCGCATCCAGTCTTCCATTTCCTTGCGGATGATCCCGCCCTTGGGATGCCAGAAGATCAGTCCCGGACCGGCCAATTCCTGGATCGAAAACAGATCGAGCTGCTGCCCCAGAATGCGGTGATCGCGTTTCTTGGTCTCCTCGACCTGCTTCAAATACTCGTCGAGCTCCTTCTTGGAGAAAAACGACGTGCCGTAAATCCGCTGCAGTTGCGGATTCTTCTCGTCTCCCAGCCAGTACGCGCCGGCGATGTTGAGCAGCTTGAACGCCTTGATTTTTCCGGTCGCCGGAAGGTGCGGCCCCCGGCAGAAGTCAGTGAACTTGCCGGTCCGGTAAATTGAAATTTTTTCGTCAGGCTTGGTGAACTGCTCGACGAAATGGCACTTCATGAAGTCGCCGTCTTTCTTGAACTCCGCCAGTCCCTCGGCGCGCGGCACGAACTCGCGCGCGTAGGGAATGTTTTGCTGCACCAGTTCCTGCATCTTCTTCTCGATCTTCTCGAGGTCTTCCGGCGTAAACGGCGTCGGACGGTAGAAGTCGTAAAAGAATCCCGTCTCGGTGGCCGGGCCGTGACCCAGCTTGGTCTCGGGAAAAAGCTCGAGCACCGCCGCAGCCAGCAGATGCGCCGACGAGTGCCGGAACACGCCCAGCGACTCGGGATCTTTCTCGGTCAGAATGCGGAGGTCGGTGTCCTTTTCCAGCGGCCGGGTCAGATCAATAAGGTCGCCGTTGGTTTTCGCGACCAGCGCCGCGTCCGCCAGCCGCGGACTAATGGATTTGGCAATATCGATCGCCGTCGTGCCCTTGGGGACATCTTTCGTGCTTCCATCCGGAAGCTTCACCTGAATGCTGTCAGCCATAGTTGAAGACCTGCTTTGAAGATCTGTTTTGAAGACCTGCAGGAGAGTCTTTGAATCTTTCAGTCTAAAGAAGCCCGGAAGGAGGGTCAAACGCGGGCTAACAAGGAAGGTCACGGCTCAGCGCAGGTTCGCGCTGAGCCGCGTAGATAAATTAGTGCGTCGGGATGGTCCAAATCGTCAGAGTTACTGCATTGTCATCCACTGCGGCTAGCTGAGAGACGTTGTTGCCCAGGTTGCTGGTCTGCACTCCGAAGGAACCGCCCAGGTTCGGATCCACCGGGATCTGCTTCACGAACTGGCCCGCTGTGGTAAATTCCACGATCTCGCTGGGCTCGCCCACGTTGGAATTGATCACGTCGTTGTTGGTCACCAGCAGGTGCCCGGTAGGGGTCAAGGCAAGTTGCAGCGCACCATGCAGGTGGGTCGAGTCCTGATAAATCACCGTGCCCGTTCCCAGGCTGCTGGTGGCCGAGCCCGCTCCGGTGAGCGCGTAGACGGCATCGTCCAGGGTTGAAGCCACATACAGCGTGTCGGTTTTTGGCTCATACACCAGGCCGGCAGGGGCGTCTACCAGCGAGGCGGGATCGCACGAGAACCTGTACCCGGAAGCCACCGTGACTGCATCGGTCAGACCAATCGCCCCTTTGGTTACCGCCAGATCGAAGCGCGTGACGGTGCCATTAAGCGCGTTGGTGACGAAAGCGTGCGCCTTGTAACCCTCGTCGTACACCGCCATACCCCAGGGACCGTCAACCAGCTCCCCGGCAATGGTGGCATCCAACTGGCCCGCCGAGTTCAGAATCAGGATGGAACCCGCCTGGGCGGTCGCACAGGTGCCGTCGTACGTCGGGAAACTTCCGACGAGGACGAAGCCCGCGTGCATCGTCCCCAGTGCACCCGAAAGTCCCGTGTGGGTGCTGTCGGCAGTGTAGAAGACCGAAGGGCTGCCGCTCTGCGGCACGTGCAGGACTGTGGTGCCCAAGCCTTGCAGGTTCTGGTTGTTATTGAAGTCCGTCACGAGGAGGTCTCCAGCGGCCAATGTGGTACCGGGAAAGTCCTTGGGCACGAATACCACGCCGTTGGGGTTCACATCGCCGTTCGGGGGGATAGTTGAAACCGTACGGATCGGATTCGGTAGAAAACCTGCGATGGTCTGGGCGCCGCAAAGCGTCGTCAGAGCCAGACCTGCCACAACTCTAGCCATTCCACGCCGGAATCGCGCGGCGGACTGGCACATGAACAATCGCTTGGTTTCGGACGTCATCTTCTTGTCTCCTGCCTGTGTTTTGCGGGGACCAGCGTCGGCTGGTAATTTTTCCGCTCACTGGGAAAGCGACGTCCGGGGGACGATTCCCTCATCAGGAGAAAAGAATTTTCTGCCGTGAACCCTCAAAAAAATCAGGGACCCGTTGGCTCTCGGGTCCCTGACGTTAAACCGGTGCGAACGGCAACGCTTACATGTCAACGTCGCGGATGTGGGTTGCGATGTACCAGATGTTGCCGAAGTTGTCCTTCACGCCGGCGCTGCGGTCGCCGTAGAACTGATCCGTCGGCTCCTGAAACGAGACCCCTCCCGCGGCCACGGCCTGCTTGTAAGACGTGTCCACGTCGGGCACGTAGAGGTAGAACATAGCCGGAATCGGCTCGTACTGGCCGTGGGCTTCGCCCATTTCGAGGACGGAGTCGCCGACCCGGATCTGGGCATGGATCACTACGCCCTCCGGCGTGGCATACTTGGCGACTTCCTCAGCGCCGAAAGCGCGCTTCAGGAAGCCGATGAGGGGTTCGGCGCGCCGCGGATGCAGATACGCATTCACGCTGTGCAGCCCCCTCGGAATGTGACTTTCGCCCTTGTGGGTCGCGATGTACCAGAAGTTTCCGGCCTTATCCTTCACCGTTCCCGAGCGCTCGCCGTAGTCCTGGTCGCGGGGCGCGCCAATAAGGGTCGCGCCGGCCTCGACCGCCCGTTTGACGACCGCGTCGGCGTCTTCCACGTATACGTGCAGGGCGTTGGGATGGAACGTTGCCGGAAACTTCTTGCCCGGGACGCCGCCGCCCATCATGAGCATCGAATCGCCGATGCGCACCTCGCCGTGAATGCCCATCGGGGTCTCGGCGCGCAAGGTCTCTTCCGCTCCAAACGCCTGCTTGGCGAAGTCGAGCAGCGCCGGGCCATCCTCGGCCACCAGATACGGCGTCACCATGCGGAAGCCGCTCGGGATCGGGCGCACGCCTTTCTCGCCTTTGCTCCGCGGAGGCATGACTCCGCCTTCCGGTCCTTCGTGCAGGTCGGCATGGCGGCGGTGCATCTCCTCGACCGACATTTCTTCCTTCACCTGGCGCAGGTTCCAGGAATAGCCGAACGGATCAGCCAGCGTGGTATCGCGAATCCCATAGAACTGATCCTTCAACGGGCGGATGACTTTCATTCCGGCTGCGACCGCGCGTCCGGAGAACGCGTCCACGTCGTCCACCTGAATTGAGAGCGAGATCGGCGAGTGGCCAAGCGTCTCGGCGCTGAAGCGGCCGCCTTCGCGCCACTCGTCGGAAAGCACAATGGTGGAATCGCCGATCGTGATTTCGGCATGGGGGATATGGCCCCCGGCTTCGAAGCGCATCTGTTCTTTCGCTCCGAGCGCCTTTTCATAGAAAGCGATGGCCTTGGCGGCATCCCGGAACGTCAAGTTGGGCGATGCAACCGGGCGCGCGGCAGTCGCGACACGCTTGGAGCCGGACTGCTTGGTCACAAGTTGCGCAGTTAGAGTTTCGGCAACAGCAGACATATGTTTTTTCCCTTCCAGGTCGGATTTCAATCGTGCCTTGAAGCTCTCCCGCGGCAGATTGCGCATTTCCGCCGCGATGCTCAAGAGGGACTTGATCTCGGCACTGACCTTTCCGGGCTTGCCGTCGTTCCGGGCCAACATCCCGTCCACTGCCTGATTCAGCTGCTCAACCTTCTTCTGGCCGTCACTTCCTGGATGTAGAGAGCGCTTAGGCATCGGCACCCTCCATGCGTGCGCGCAGACTGGTCAGCGCGCGAAATTGTAGTTGCTTCACTGCTCCTTCTGTCTTGCGGACTTCCCGCGCGACTTCCTTGATGCTCTTCTCCTCCACAAACCTCAGGACCAGCACTCGTTTCTGCTCAGCCGGCAGCGTCTCCACCAGCCGGAACAATGTGGCCCTGCGCTCCACTTCCTCGATTTCCGCCGGGCTGACCTGCGCAGACTCGATGCTGCCTTCGTCTGAGACTTCGCGCCCAGACCGCTGCCAGCGATCGGAAATCAAATTGGCCGCGATCCGGAACAGCCAGGCCACGAATGGAATTCCGCGCCACTCGAAGCGATGCAGATTCGCCAGCGCCTGATGAAATACCTCGGCGGTGACATCTTCGGTCTCGGCGCGGTCCCGGACCCGCTTCACCACATAGGCATACACGCGTTCGAAGTTGAGCTCGTACAGGTCGGCGAAGCAGGCGGGGTCCTTCTGCGCGGCTTCGATCAGAAGCCGCTCGTCCGCTTCTTTCCTCAGAGCTCTCAACGATGTCTCCGCGCTCGGGTCTTACATCTGAATAAACGGACCAGGCCAGATAAAAGTTACGGGGAATTTCTAGCTCTGCGCATCGGGCGCATAATACAGGTCTTCCATGGCTTTCTGCACCTTGGCCGAAAGGGCTTCCATATCGCGAACCGTCAGGCCTGCCGTTGAGATCGGCTCTCCCACGCGCATTTCGAGCGGACGGCACTTGATGTGGTAGGTATCCATCGGTAGAAGCTCATAGGTGCCGACCAGCGCGACCGGAACCACGTCCACTTGCGCCTTGATCGCCAGGAAGAATGCGCCGGGCAGAAACGGCTTGATATCGCCGTCGGGAGTGCGGCCGCCCTCGGGAAAAATCACCAGCGGCAGGCCACTCTTCAACCCCTTGAGGGCCGCCCGCACTGCGCTGATCGAGCGCGAAGGATTCTGCTGATCCACGCAAATCTGCCCCGACCGCTTCAACTGCCAGCCCACCACCGGATACGCCAATAGTTCTTTCTTGAAGGCAATGCGGAACTGAAACGGCAGGTTCACGTAGAGCACAGGTATATCGAGCGCCGAGGCATGATTCGCCGCATAAACGTGCGGCCGGGATGTATCAATCCGATCCAGCCCTGTCACTTTCACCGGGGAGAAAATCGTTTTCATGATCAGCCACGACCATACTCGTGAAAACCAGTGCAGTCGGCGCCCGCCGCGGTCGAACATTCCTCCCGGCAGCGCCAGCACGCCCAGGAAGAGCGTGTAGAACCAGATCAGAGGGTCGAAAATCAGATACGACCGCAGCCGGCTGCCCCAACCGTAGTGCCGGCCAGCGATGGCATGAGGACTTCCGCCCCGCACTGTCCGAGCCCGAGTCGCGGACTCGAAGCTCTCAGCCGACCGATCTTCGATTTGGTCAACAGGTGGGTTCACTTCCGGCACAGTGCTTCTATTCTAGGGGAAAACAAACCGAAGAGCACGAGTCCAATCCCTTTCACCCGGGAAGGAGCCGCATCGCTTCCCCGACCAGGTAAATCGAGCCCGTAATTACCATCAACCCGCCGCGTCCGGCCATTGCCCGAGCGCGATCAAGCGCCGCGCCCACGTCGGCTGCAGCTTCAATTTCGACACTCATTCGCTGCGCGGCCAGACGAACCTCTTCCACTGTCGCCGCCCGCGGATTCTCCGGCTGCGTGGCGATCACTATTTCAGCCAGCGGAAAAAGAATTTCCGCCATCTCCGAGATGGCTTTGTCGCGCATCGCCCCAAAAACGAAAAACAGCGGACGGCCCTCGTAGCGCTCCGAAAGGGCGCTGCGCAGCGCCCA
>Ga0070733_10001895_pt1 | contig 15359 bp, 15 predicted proteins | sample Coa_R1_9_FD_66450 | JGI IMG/M metagenome (GOLD analysis project Ga0070733, IMG submission 66450) | Surface soil microbial communities from Centralia Pennsylvania, which are recovering from an underground coalmine fire - Coalmine... | ecosystem: Environmental > Terrestrial > Soil > Unclassified ... | reverse complement strand
GCCAGCAGGATCGAGAACACCGGCTCCAGGCAGCTGGCGATGATGGCGCGGGTGGGCTCGAGATGTTGCAGTCCGAGGAAGTACAGCGAGAACGATCCCAGTACGGAGATCATGGAGAAGGCGAATAAAAACCCCCATTGCGCAGCCGTATAGTGAGCCGCCAGAACTTTCCACGGAGGATTCACGAACTGCCAGAACACCGATGCGGAAGTCAGGGTCCAGACCAGAACGCGCCAGCGGTCGAAGCGGGCCAGGATGCGGTGCCCGCCAACGTTGTAGAACGCGAATGAAAATGATGCGAGCAGGGCGGCGATGAAACCGTAGGACCCGAAATGGAGAGCGGACGCGGACGTTGAACCGAGGATGCCAATCGTCAACGCGATGCCGGCGATGGCGACTGCCACAGCGGCGATTTTTTGGAGCGACAGTTTTTGCTGACCGCGGGCAACCACATAGAGCAGCACCCAGACTGGCGCGGTGTACTGCACGATGATGGCGATGGCCACACTGGTTTTTTGAATCGCGACATAATAAAAATAATTTGATGCCGCCACGCCCAGCATGCCCAGCACAAGACACTGAACCAGATCGGGCGTAGGGAGCTTAGTACGCTGCCAGCCCCGGCCCCCGAGCAAAATCGGAAGCAATACGAGCAGCGAGAACGACGTTCGCGTTTGCGAAAGGATGAGCGGATCGATGGGATGCAGCGATTCTCCACTCAGAAACAACTTGCCGGTGAAGACGGCGCGGCCCAGCGCGGCCGAGACTCCCCAGAGAAAAGCAGCGGACGCGATGAATAAATATCCGCGCAGTGGATGAGCGTTGCTTCGACTGGAATTGGGAGAGTTCAGGATTCAGCCACCGAATCCGATGATGGAGCCGCGTCGAGTAGCTGGTCAAGCAGCACCGGATCAAAGCCTACAATGACCCTCTGCACTCCGTTGGGAAAACCGTCTTGAACGTCGTTGCGAACGCTGGCGGAGAAGATGACTAACGTTGGAGTTTCGCGGCTGCCGTATTGTTCGGTCATCTGCCGGCGAGCCTCGGCGTCGGCGCCAATATTGCGTTCCTCGAAGGCGATCTCTTTCGCCTCAAGAAAACACTTCATCAGTTCGCAGGAAAGGCAGCCGGGCTGAGTGAAGAAAACGATTCGGGGAGTCATGAGTCTCGCACCACTCTCACGAGGTCGGTTGTTGCCGCTTCCCTCCTAGGCTTCAATGTATTCGATCTCGGCGCTGATCTTCGCGGTCTTCTCCAGCATGGCCGAGACCGAACAATATTTTTCTTTCGACAGGTGCACGGCGTCTTCCATGGCCTTGCGAGACACTTTACCACCGACGCGATAGGTCAGCTTGATTTCCGTGTAGACCGCTGGATAGCCCGCAGCGCGCTCGCCCTGGGCGCTGACTTCGAGGCTGGTAAAGGGCTCGCGCTTCTTGCGCAGAATGCCGACGACATCGGAAGCGGTGCATCCACAAAGGGCAATCAGCACCAATTCCATGGGGGTGTTGGCGGTTTTTTCGGAAGCCGTGTCCATGACGATCGCGTGGTGCGAGGTCGCCTCGCCGATGTAGCGTTCGTGGTCGGTCCATAGAGTTTTGGCTGAAATCATGAGGCCCTCTTCTGGGGAATTGCTGATTGTTGATTGCTGATTGAGAACCTTTCTTCGCCGTGGTTCGGGAAGCGTTGAAGATCGCTACCAGCTGTTTCGCTTCGGACCTGAGATCTGTCAGTTTGCGCTCAGGAACCAGCCTGGCATCAACCAACAATTCCAGCCAGAACGCTGATTCGTCTGCCTCTTCGATCACAATTGCTAGTTTGGCTAAGCATTCCGGCCGCGAACGTGCCCGACACACCGCGCGGTAGTTTGCGGCCACTGACATTCCCGAACGCAAGGGCTGACTCCCGATGATTTTTTCCTTCTGAGCCGACCGGCAAGGAGCGGATGACTCTTATGATCCGCAGCGCAAACTGCTTCGTGCGATCTTTGAGAACGTCAACCCGATGATCCATCGTTAGGTCTCCAATCAACAATCAGCAATCACCAAGCAACAACTAGGCTCCACCTGTAACGTCACAACTATCTCCGGTTATCGGTGCTCGGCTCGGGGTGGATCAATACTCGAAACAACTCCGGGGCGTCCTGTTTGAAACGAATTTCCAGCTCGGTCTGGATGTCGTGCACGCGGGCCAGTGAAAGATCGTCCGGCAGCGTGCAATGGCAGGAAAGGTACATGCGGCCGCGGACCCGCTTGATGACGAATTCGTGAATGTCGAGGACTGCGGGAAACTGTGAAGCCACGACTTTCAGGCGCTGTTCCAATTCCGCGTCGCTGACGACTTCTTCGGGTCTCTCGATCGTCGCGGGCTCGCTCTCGATGTGGGTGAGGATGTCGGCAATTTCAGGGACATCGTGACGCATTTCGGCCTCGAGTTCAGTGACCTGATCGTGGGCGTCTTTCAGGGTCATGCGCTCGTCGAGTTCGATGTGTTGTTCCACATGCAGGCGGCCGGCGAAATCCTGCACGCTGATATCGTGAACATTAAGATTTTTCTGCGTGGCCACGGCGCGAATGCGATCGAAGATATTTTCCGAGCCTTGCGCCCGCGGCAAAGGCTGTACGGTTACGTCAGCGTCGGGCAGAACCTTATGCACGGCCTGGGTGACGGCGGCGGCCAGTTGCCCTGAGCGCTGGAAAGTGACGGTGCGCGCCAGTGCCACGGCGAGATCGGCGAAGAATCGGTTTCCGGCGCGGCGAATACGAATGCGGTCGACTTCGAGAACGCCATCTACGCGCAGGACGGCGTCGTAGATCTGCGAACGCACCCCTGGTGGGGCCGCGTCGAGCAGCGCGTCGATGGTGCGCCGCGCCAGGCGCCAACTGACGGAGACGACGACTCCGGCCACGAACAAGGCGGCGATCGGATCGGAATCGCGCAGCCAGTCGATTCGAGAGGTGCGCCCGATCAGAACCAGCGCCAATCCAAACACGACCACGCCGCCGGACCAGATGTCGGTGGAAAAATGCAACGCGTCGGCTTCCAGGGCCTGGCTATCATATTTATTCGCGATGCGGCCGAGTACGCGCGATCGCCACCAGTCCACGCCCATCGAAAACAACATCACGGCAAAGGCCGCGATGGAGGGCTCAATGTCGATCCGCCGAAAAAAGAGACGCGACACCGCTTCGTAGATGATCCAGGCGCAAGTCACCAGGAGCAGGCCCGTTTCAACGAATGCCGAGAAATTCTCCACTTTACCGTGGCCGTACTGGTGGTCGGCGTCGGCGGGTTTGTCGGAGACTCCTACGGAGAAGAATGTAAGCAGAGAGGCGATTAAATCGAGCCCGGAGTGAGCCGCTTCGGACAGGACACCCAGGCTCCCGGTGGTAACTCCAACCACGATCTTGAGGCTGGTGATGACGATCGCAGCCAGAACGGAATTCCCCGCGGCCGAGCGCTTCTCGGCGCGCATCGAGTCCGACGGAGAAATCGCGGGGCTTCCCGACATGCTGGCATTATCGCTGGTGCGTGCGCGCTGCGCCAAGCAATTCGCAGGACCTAGAGCATTTCCGTTCAAGCAAAATGCTTTTATGGCGCTGATTTTGAAGCTGTGTTTGCCTTGCTGAAACCGCTGCTCGGCCGGCACGCCAAGCGCTTTTCGGTGAAAGTGGACACGCCACCTTGTACGCGAAGCGGCCTGATTACCGCTGGCCGGACGCAGGGCAACGGCGGTCCGTTGTGCTAGGATTTGTTGCTTGGAATTTTTCAATGTTCTGATGGGCTAATCCTTGATTGACCAATCCTTGGAGGAAAAGAGTTATGCGTAAGAGTTGGCTGCTGTGTGTTCTGTTGGGAACTCTGGCCTGGGGACAAGCTGCGCCAGGAACCCCGCCCCCGCCGGCCGCGGCCCCGGGCAACGCCCAGGCTCCAGTCCCTATGGCAAGGCCACAGGGCCCGCCCGGAGCACAACAGGCCCCGATGGCCCCTCCTGATACCTCCGCTTCCGTTCCCGCCACCGCGGCAGTGATTACCATTGTCGGCGTGTGTCCGGCGCAACCCAAGACTACGGCGGCCAAGGGAACGACGGCGAAGCCCGCGACTGCCGGAAAGACTCCTGCGGCGAAAACTCCGGCAGCCGATTGCAAGACCATCATCACCAAGGCCGAATTTGAAAAGCTGGCCAATGCTCTGGCTCCGAACTTGACGCCGCAGTTGAGAAAGCAATTAGGCAGCATCCTGCCGCAGTTGATTGCGATGACGAACGCGGCCGAAAAGCAGAATCTGGATAAGACTCCGGAGTTTAAGCAAAAACTCAAGTTCGCCCGGATGCAGCTCCTGTCCCGTGAAGTCACCCAGGATATTCAGAAGGAGGCGGCGAAGGTCCCTGAGGAGCAGATTGCCAGCTACTATAAAGAACATCCCGACAGCTTCGAGCTTTTCAACCTGGACCGTATGTTTGTGCCCCGCACCAAACAGCCGGAGTCCGAGGGCAAGGAAGACAAAGACGACGACAAGGACGCCAAACTGACCGAAGAGCAGCAGAAAGCCAAGCAGGCCGAGGAGAAGGCCAAAGCTGACGCCGCGGAGCAGGCTATGACCCAATTGGCCGAGAGCCTGCGGGCTCGGGCGGCGGCTGGAGAGGACTTTGCGAAGCTGCAGAAAGAGGCCTTCGATGCCGCAGGCATGAAAATCGAGTCTCCGACCGTGACCATGCCGAAGGTTCGGCGAAGTGCGCTGCCGCCGGCGCACGTTTCGGTGCTCGAATTGAAGGTGGGCGAGGTTTCGCAGGTCATCAGCGACAACGGCGGACACTACATTTACAAAGTGAACAGCAAAGACTTGCTGACGCTGGATCAGGCAAGAGACGAGATCCACAGCACGCTGACGAACCAGCGTTCCCGCGAAATGACGGAGAAAATGAATAGTTCATTCCACGCGGAACCGAACGAAGCGTATTTCGGTCCAGGTGGGCCCGCAATGCCGCCGCGAATTCAAAATCGGATGAACGCTCCTAGCTCAATGGCGCCGCGACAACAGACTCCGCCGCCGGCGCAGGCTCCTGCACCTCAACCACCGGCTGCGAAACCGAACTGATGCCGAAACCTGTCGTCGTAGTAACCGGCATTTCGGGCAACCTGGGTTCCAGGCTGTTGCCGCTGCTGGGGAGTTTTTCGGTGATCGGGGTGGACGTGAGTCCGCCCCAGACCGACTCCGAACTGCGGCTTGAAAGATTCGAGCGCCTGGACCTGGGCCAGGAATCGTCGACCCGTACCATGTACGAAATGCTGCGCGACACGCATGCTTATGCGGTTGTGCATCTGGCTTTCGTGATCGATCCGGTGCGCACCGGAGTGCTCGACGCGGAACGCATGTGGCAAATCAACGTGGCGGGGACCGCTCGCGTGATGGAGGCCGTCACCGAAGCCAACCGCACTACCGACGACGGGGTCAAGCAATTCATTTTTCCCAGCAGCGTCTCAGCCTACGGACCGCATCTGCCAGCGCCGGCGACAGAAGAATCGGTGCTGGCGGCGCACACCCTGCCCTACGCCATTCATAAGAAACAGTCGGACGAAGTCGTGCAGACGCGCTCGCACGCGCTCCGCGGCTGCAGCGTGTATATTTTGCGGCCGCATATTTTTGCCGGTGCCAGTGTGGAAAATTACTTGATGGGAGCGTTCCGCGGCACTCCCAACGGAAAAAGCGTGCGCGCTGAAAAAATGCGCGCCCAGGGCAAGCGCTTGCCCTGCATGCTGCCCCGCGGACCGCAATACGTCGATAACAAAATTCAGTTCGTCCACGTGGACGACATGGCTCGACTCATTCAGCATATCTTGCAGCGCGAACCGGAAACCCAACGCCTCACTGTCTTAAACGTCGCTGGCCGCGGCGAGCCGCTGACTTTCGGACGATGCGTCGAGATGGCTCAGGCCAGGTTGGTACGCGTTCCAGGAACTTGGGCCATGCGCCAAGTACTGAAATTTCTGTGGAAGCGCCAGATCTCTGCCATTCCGCCCGAGGCGGTCCCGTATATGACCGGGGAGTACATCATGAACACCGACCGCCTGCGCCGATTTCTTGGCCCGGAATATGAGCACGTGATTCGCTACACCATCGCCGATGCGTTCGCGGATTCCTTCCGGCGCGATGCCGCTGGCGCGTGAACTGGGCCTTCGTGGCGCTGACTGCCGAAAGAAGGGCGCCATTCCCAAGCCCTGCGTCCTCACCAGCGGGGCGAGGAATCCCGCGTGTGCACGATTCTCGACCTACGCCAGCCCTCGCCCCTCCCAAATTTGCCGAAGCCGAGGGAATGAATTAGCGTGGAATCGGTTTACCGATGAAGGGGCCAGAAGACCGCGTGCCTGTCGTAACTTTTGAAGAGCTGGCCATGCCGTTATTTGACCAGCTCTACAATTTCGCACGCTGGCTGACGCAAGACACGGCGGATGCCGAGGATCTGGTGCAGGAAACCTATAGCAAAGCGCTGCGCGGTTTTTCGTCGTTTCGGCTGGGGACGAACTTTCGGGCGTGGATGTATCGTATCTTGCGGAATTCGTTCTTGAGCTCACGGACTGGGCTGAAGACCATGGTTGCCATTGATGAGGAAACCGATGATGAGGATCTGCTGCCCGCCGAAAATGCCACGCCGGAAAGCATTCTGATCGAGCAGGCGAACCGCGAAATGGTGCAGCAAGTGCTGGTTGATCTGCCGGTTCCCTTCCGCGAGATTCTGCTGCTGTGCGAAGTTGGGGAAATGTCATACCAGGAAATCGCGGAGACGCTTGGCATTCCCCTTGGCACGGTGATGTCGCGCCTGTCTCGCGCGCGCAAGGCGCTGCGAGTTTTGCTGCGACAGAAACGGCAAGGAGGCGGGCATGGCATGTGAGCAAATGGCGTCGAAGGAAAGACTCGGCCAGTTCGACGCTTATCTCGATGGCGAACTCACTTCCGCGGAAGCCAGCGCGCTGGCAGCGCATCTGAGGGGATGTGCGACGTGTGCCGCCGACGTGCTGGGAAGAGTGCAATTGAAGCGAGCGGTGCAATTGGCTGGCAGGCGTTATTCACCAAGCGCGGAATTTAGAAACAAGATCGAGAAAAGTGTCTCCGCAAAACCGCGGCGCGAGAGCGGATGGGCGTGGAATATTCTAGCCGTGCCCGCGTTGAGCCTGCTCGTTCTTTCAGTCGTCGTAAGTCTTTACGTGAGCCGTGAGAGTGGCCGCCGGCAGCGGGTTTACAGCGAACTAGCCGACCTGCATGTCGCCGCTCTGGCGAGCGGGACTCCGGTTGACGTTGTCTCCACCGACCGGCACACGGTGAAGCCGTGGTTTCAGGGCAGAATTCCCTTCACCTTTAGTCTGCCGGAGTTGCAGGGAACGAACTTCACCCTGCTCGGGGGCCGAGTCACTTACCTAGAACAAACGCCTGGGGCGCATTTGATTTATCAGATTCGCAAGCATGAGATTTCCGTTTTCATTTTTCAGGATCGTGGCGAGGAAACTGCAAGTCTGGCGTCAGGACCCACGCATGCAGCTTCGTTCAGCATGGAGAATTGGACCCAAAATGGATTGCGGTATTTTGTAGTCGGGGACGTCAACGGGGATGATATACAGTCTCTGAGTAGGCTGCTGCAAGAGGCGCACTAAGCTTCGACAAAGAGCCGGGTGCGCGCCTCGGCAAACTCAGGGCAGGCTCCGGCGGACAGCTTGGCGCGGTCCCTACATTTTTCGCAAGCCTCGTTTATTTCTTCCCCCGATACAGACCCGCGATTCCGAATGTGTAGGGACTCCAACTAGCTTCGGCGAAGCCGGCCGCCTTCATTCGTACCAACATTTCGTCCGGCGCCGGGAAACGCTCGACCGACGCGGGAAGATAGGCATACGGGCCGCGCACTCCAGAGATCATTGTCCCAACACGCGGCAGCACTTGCTTGAAATAGATGCGGTAAAGCGCGCCCATCGCGCCTTTGGGCTCGCCGAAGTCGAGAATGCCGCATTCGCTGCCGGGTCGCAGCACACGAACAATCTCGCGCAGTCCGGAGTCGTAGTCGGCGAGATTACGAAAACCAAACGCCGATGTGACCAGATCGAAATGTGCACGAGGAAATGGAAGGCTCAGCGCATCAGCTTCGATCCAACCGGGAACCGGAGAGTGGGACGACCCGTTCGCCGCAGCCGATTTCGCAGCAGCCCGCTGCAGCATGGCGTGAGAAAAATCAGCACCCAGAATCTGTGGTGAAGACTTCCCTGCCTGGCGGCGCAGCGCGAACGTCATGTCGCCCGTGCCACAGCACAGGTCGAGGATGCGCGCATCGGATCGGCTTGTGATGTGGCGAAAGGTGCGAGCTGTGCGGCGCCACCACATGCGATCGATATTGAACGACAGCACGTGGTTCAGCAGATCGTAACGTGGCGCGATTGAGGTAAACATCTCACGAACCGCGCGCGCCGCCGAACGCTGGTCACTGGCGCCTTCCGGCGCAGCGCCGACTACCCTGGATTTGCCGACCTCAGACACAATGGACTCAACCACCGCCGCCTACTTCCGCTTTTTCTTTTTCGGCTGAGCGCTCTTCAGTTGCGCGACGAGGCGTTCGACTTGCAGCACGTGGTTCGTATCGTGGCCAGCAAACATGCGCGTCTGGTGCGCAATCGTTTCCTTACCGCGCTCGAGGTGCATGCCGTAGTGGTCCCACTTTTCGTGCGGAAGCCCCTTCAGCATCGCGAGATTGTTCTCGCGCAACACGCGGAACGTCTCCAACGATTGTTTCGTGTCACGTTTGGCATATTCGAAGGCCGCCGCCCATGCATCCTGATCGAAGGGTTGGATGGTTGTCCCGCTCGCTCCAATCGCGGAACGCATCCGCCAGCTCGCAACAATCTCGGCGTCCGCCAGATGGGCGACGATTTCGGCAATCGACCACTTGCCCGGCTCCGGCTTCCATTTGAGCTGCTTTGGAGTAAGGCCGTGCGTCAGTTTCTTCAGCTTCGCAGCTGTCGTCCGCTGCACTTTGAGCGCGTCCTGGCCGTCGACGTGGCCCAGGATTCGCTGAATATATTGCGGCGCTGTTTCTTGCATAAATCTCCTCCCACTCGATCATCAGGGGCTGAAGCCCGTTCTTGTCACCCTCGGCGGCACGGCTAGGCCGTTTCCTACCCAGGAACCACCTCTCAACAAAATCTATTTCTCCCAGACCCAACCGCCGCGCGACAGGCGGCGCAATTCTTCTACGGCGTCGATGACCGCACTCGCCGGCACGTCGCTCGCGACTTCCACCTTGCCGATTTCGCGCGGGAGGATAAAGTGCACTACGCCGTTCTGCGTCTTCTTGTCGGACTGCAGCCTCGCCAGAATTTTGCGCGAACTCACATTCACTTCCGGCAGGCGTCCCAGGCTGAGTACGGCATCGGCGATGCGTCCCGCGGTCACGCTGTCGGTGCGCCCCACACTCAGCGCAATATTGGTGGCAGCAATCATGCCCCACGCGACCGCCTCGCCGTGCAACAGGCGCCGGTAGCCGGTTTCAGCTTCGAGCGCGTGGCCAATGGTGTGCCCCAGGTTGAGAACGCGGCGCAGGCCGTCCTCGCGCTCGTCGGCGGAAACCACTTCCGCTTTTAGTCGTACGGATTGCGCGATGAGCCACTCCAGGTCAACTGGATCGCGTTTCAAAATGCGCGCGCGGTTCTGCTCAAAGCGGAGAAATAATTCCACGTTTCCAATCACGCCGCACTTCAGCGCTTCGTAAAGTCCAGCGCGAAATTCACGGTCCGGCAACGTCTTCAGCACCGTGGGATCGATCAACACCACCCGCGGATGATGATACGTTCCCATCAGATTCTTGCCGGCCATGAGATTCACTGCAGTCTTGCCGCCGATCGAGGCGTCGACCTGAGCCAGCACGGTTGTCGGGATCTGTACCAGATCCACACCCCGCATGTAGAGCGATGCCAGCAGCCCGCTGACGTCACCCACGACGCCTCCACCCAGCGCGATGATTGCAGCTTTGCGGTCAGCGCCCATGCGAGCGAGCTTTTCTGCCAGTGTTTCCAGCGTGGCCATGCGCTTCGAGGGCTCGCCGTCGGGCATAGCGATCAACTGCGGCGCGAAGCCGCTGGCCTTCAGCGAACGAATAAGTTTCGCTCCCCAGCGCTTGCGTACTGGCGGTACAGTGACCACAAAAATGCGGCTGGCCTGTGGCAGCAGTTCGCTTAGAACGGAGCCCGCCCGGGTGAGCAAGCCGTTCTCAATCACGGCCTGATACGGCCGTGGGGGCACGTGGATGGTGACTTGCGCCATGCGTTTTCCATCATCATGATAGCGTATGCGGCGAAATGTCTGAACTCAGCTGCGCCCGCGCTTCGCGGGGATTGCGACCGACGCTGTAATCGAGATGAGCAGCACTCCGGCGACAACGCCCAGCGTAGCGGCGATGGGCACGCGGTAGTAGTCGGCTGCGAGCATTTTCGCGCCCACGAGAATCAGCACCAGCGCGAGACCGTAATGCAGGAACCGGAAAACCTTCATGAGCCCGGACACCGCGAAATACATGGAGCGGAGGCCCAGAATCGCGAACACGTTCGAGGTATAGACGATGAATGCATTCAGCGTGATGGCGAGGACGGCGGGAATGGAATCGACTGCAAAGAGCACGTCGGTGGTTTCGATGACCAGAAGGACCACCAGCAGCGGAGTAGCGTAAAGGCGCGAGTTCTCCTGCGGGTTGCGTACGAAGAACTTTCCACCACGAAAGTCGGCCGTGACCGGAATGATTTTGCGCAGCGCCCCGACCACGGGATTAGACGCCGGATTCACTTTGTGCTGTCCTACCATCAGGCGCAGGCCGCTAATTACGAGGAGCGCGCCGAACAAGTAAAGAATCCAATGGAAGCGGGACAGCAGTCCCACGCCCGTGCCAATGAATATTCCGCGCATCAGCAACGCCCCGATCACACCCCAAAACAAAACGCGATGCTGCTGCCCCTCCGGAACGGCGAAATAATTGAAGATCAAAAGAAAGATGAACAGGTTGTCAACGCTGAGTGAGAGCTCCAGAACGTAGCCGGTGACGAACTCCAGCGCTACCTGATGTCCCTGCCAGAAATAGATGAAGACGGCGAATAAACCAGCGAGACCGACGTATACGAGAGTCCAACCCAGCGCCGCTCGAAAGCCGACGATCCGGCCCGGACGATGAAACACACGCAGGTCCAGAACCAGCATGCCCAGCGCGAAGAGGTTAAAGAGAATCCAGAAGTAGAGCAAGCCGAATTCCGAGTGACAGGAATTGTTGATTGCTGATTGTTGATTGTTGATTGAAAAGTCCGGGAATGTCTGTGCCGCTGGTTTTCAATCAGAAATCAGCAATCAACAATCGGCAATTTATTTCTCTCGTCCCCGCGTGCCGTTAACCCATTCGTCCCAAATGCCGTCAGCCTTGAGCATGTCCACGCTGTTGGTATCGCGCATGGTCTGCTCGATCTGTTCACGCGTGAGTCGCGGACCGATTTTCTCGGGCAAGTCTGCTAATCCAAAACTCAACTCCGCGGCCTCGGCGACATGCTTCTTCAGCTGGGGAAAGTCCACTTTGTCGTAGGTGTCAGAGATGGCGTGGTAGTTCTCCAGATAATTTGCTTCGACCTGATCCGCCGCAAACGTGGGCACGCCTTCCAGCATGAAATCGAAATGATCCATGCCCCACTCCATATCGAGCTTGATGTCTTTCAGGTCAAACTGCGCGAGCGGAGCGATCAGGTCTTTCGCGGTGTAGAGAATGTCTTTGCGTCCGCCGACGGAAAATCCAGTCGTCCTGCCGGTGCCTGAGTCGTATATGATCACGCCCGCGGCTTTATCGAGTTCGCGGCGGTGAGCGACCGCGTAGGCGCGCGAGCCGAGAAGGCCCTCTTCTTCGCCCGAGAAAAGAATGAAGCGGATCGTGCGGAGCGGCCTTAGTCCCGAGGCCTTGATGGCCCGCAGCGCGTCGACGACGAGAGCGGCGTTGCAGCCATCATCCAAGGCACCGGTTCCCAGTTCCCATGAATCGAGGTGTGCGCCCAGGATAACGAATTCGTCCGGCTTCTCGCTGCCGCGAATCTCCGCGACCACATTGGAAGTCTTGACCGGCCCGCCAATCTGGTTGGGAATGGAGAGATCGGCCCAGACCAGATTTCCCGCGGCCAGCAGGCGAGCGATGCGTTCGCCGTCTTCACGCGCCACCAGAACCAATGGAATGCGATCGATTTCTCCGGCGTGAGTGTTGGTGTGGCGATACAGGATGTCGTGCTCGCGCGTCGCCATGAAAGCGACGGCCTTGGCTTTGGCCTTCACCGCGAGATCGATGATGGGATCACTCTTGGTGTATTCGGCAAAAAGATCATCCCAGGTCTTGAGCACGACCGTGTGCACCAGAACAATCTTGCCGGAGATGTCGCCGGATTTCCTGAAATCGGCTTCTGTGCCATCGCCCACGTCGACCATCGGCACATGCTTAACCGGAGCAAGCGCCGGAGCCCACGCCACGGAAACTGCACGCACGCGAAACGGCGATAGCACCGTGCCGCCGCCTACACCGGTGGCGCTCACCTGGTACGCCGTGGTGGCGGTCATCTCGGTGTCACCCTCGGTCCAGGAAAACGGAATCGTAAATCCCTCAGTATGAACGCTGTCTGCGCCCGCCGCGGTGAAGGCCTGGATTCCCCACGCTACCGCGTGCTGCATGGCAACAGTTCCAGGAACGCGGCCGCCGATCTCATCGGTCAAGCGATGGAGATTGCTTTCCAGTGGCGAAGGCTGCAGCGCAACCTGAATAATCTGATTCAACTTCGTGTCGGGGGGAGTCGCAGCGAGGTTGATGAAGCCGAAGAGACACACCAAAACCAGGGTCTTCACAGTTCGCATGTTGGCTGCATTAGAAATGAAATTCTGGAAAAGCGCAAAATGAGAGTAGGCAAAACCGATAACCACGAAGGACACGAAGGTTCACGAAGGAAAACCTATAAGCAGAAAGTCCTTCGTGAAACTTCGTGTCCTTCGTGGTTGATGCTTTTGCTTGGGCCGTGCCACACGCGCGACTGCTCGGCGCTCATTTCGGCGGCAGCGGGTCCATCTTGTCGAGGATGCGCGCTGTTTCGAGCATCACACTGCCGACAATTTCCAGGCTCTTCGGACTCAGCTTATCGACCGTATCCTGCGGGGTGTGCCAGAAAACGTCGTTATAGCCGTAGTCGAAGTCGATCAAGTCAGCCGAGGGCACGCCGCGTTTCATAAACGGCAGATGATCGTCGCTTACTTTGTTATTGCGCGCGAAGAAATGCGATTGATAACCCAGGCGCTTCGCCGCTTCGCCCACTACATCTTCCACCCAGGGTGTGGAGTTCAGATCGCGATCAATGTTGAGGTCAGCGTCACCGATCATGTCGGCCAGCAGAAACACCTTCACCTTCTTCAACGTTCCGTCGGATTGCCACTTCTGCGCCACATGCTCGATCCCGTAGAGGCTGTCGTCCAGAAACGGCACTTCGCCATCCGGCCGCATCGCCTCTTCCGCGTCATCCCATACCAGCCAGATGCTATAGCCGTCGCGCGTCTTGCCTCGTAGTTGGTTCGCCAGTTCAAGCAGCAGCGCGCTGGACGAGCCACCGTCGTTCGCGCCCACGTATTTGGTTTTGCGAAGTGGATAATTCGTGTCGTAATGGCTGGCGATGACGATGATGCCGTCTTTACTGCCGGGATACTTTGCAATGATGTTGTGCACCGGAAACTGTCCCTCCGGCGTATCGGCGGTGAAAACGTCGTTCTCGACGTCATCACTTTTCAGGCGATCCGTCAGATAGTCCTCGACCTTTTTGTGATTCGCGCTGCCCAGGGGACGCGGGCCGAACTTCACAATGTCCTTCACATACTGCATGGCGCGGTCGCCGTCGAAAATCGGCGGCGGACCGGAGTCAGGCGGGAACGTCAGCGCCGGGCCGGCCGCGTCCGCTGCCGCAGTCGCCGGCGGAGCCTGAACCTGCGCTGTTTCCTTATCGCGGTCACAGGCGAGAAAAGTCAGCGCGCCGATCAGAAGAATCCATCGCAGAGATTTCGCTCGAAGGATCGATCTGACCTTTGTCTTCATCATCATCATTGTGATGGCGCCCGCTTCTCTTTGCGCGCCTCGCGTTGCTTGGGATGGACAACATAAGCCACGCCGATGCTCAGCGCGTACAAAACCAACATCGGCGCGGCGAACACGCACATGTTTACGATGTCAGGCGTGGGTGTAACGATAGCCGCAATAATGAAAATCACGAGAATCGAGTAGCGGAAGTTCTTGATCATGAACTCCGGGCTCATGATGCCCATGAAGGCCAGGAAGAACACGAGAATCGGCATCTCGAAGATCAGCCCCATGCCGAGCACCACGCTCAGAAAGAGTTGCGTATATTCGCCGATCGTGATCATGGGCTGGAACTGCTTGCCAAAGCCGATCAGGAAATCCAGTGCGCGCGGATAGACGATCCGGTAGCCGAAATATCCGCCAGACATGAACAGCGTAATGGTCGAAACCATGAAGGGAACGACATAGCGCTTCTCGTTGCGGTAAAGACCGGGCGAAATGAACATCCAGACCTGATATAGAACAAAGGGCGACGTCAGGAATAAACCGGCCATCGCGGCAATCTTCAAGTAAAGGTTGAAGGGGTCGGTCGGGTTCAGGAAGACCAGCTTTTCCGGCAGGTTGTGCTTGCGAAGCACGTCCACGATCGGCTTCTGCATGAAACCGAAGAGCCATTCCGCTTTCCACCAGCAGATGCCGAAGCCGACGGCCACCGCGATGATAGAACGAACAAGCCGCGTGCGCAGTTCCTCGAGGTGATCGAGGAATCCCATGGTGGGCATGGGATCTTTTTCAGTTTCGCCGCTGTCTCCCGCGGCCGCGAATTCAGGCATGTGACTCCTGCGAGACAGGCGGCGTAACCTCACTCGCACTCGAGCCGGCAAGCGGCTCAGGCGTCGAGGAGGAACCACTAGTCGCGAACAGCGGTTCGTCTTCAGCGGCAGCGGGCGGGACCGGCGAGGTCGCTTCGCTCGCCTCGACCGGACCGGCAGTCAGAGTACGGCTTGTCGTGCCTTCCGGAGCCGGGCTGGGCGGCAGGATGGTCTGCTTGTTCTCGACCTCCAGATGAGCGATTTCCTGTTCAATTTGTGCTTTGAATTCGTTCGAGGCGCGCTTGAATTCGTTCATATACTTCCCGATCTGGCGGGCGATTTCCGGCAACTTCTTGGGCCCGAACACCACGAGCGCCAGAACGAACAGGAAGATCGTCTCGGAAAAGCTCATGCGCTTCATCATACTGCCGGAGCCGGAAAAGCGGCAATCG
>Ga0070733_10001893_pt1 | contig 15364 bp, 6 predicted proteins | sample Coa_R1_9_FD_66450 | JGI IMG/M metagenome (GOLD analysis project Ga0070733, IMG submission 66450) | Surface soil microbial communities from Centralia Pennsylvania, which are recovering from an underground coalmine fire - Coalmine... | ecosystem: Environmental > Terrestrial > Soil > Unclassified ... | reverse complement strand
GCTTTTCTGAGGTTCGAAAATTTCGCGCGACGTGAAGCGAATCGGCGCCCTGCATCCCGTCGCTTTCGTTGACTTGCTTTTCCTCGCAACCTAAGATAACGCCACCATGCCGGACCCGCCTTCCAACCAGGGACAAACCGTCTCGCATTATCGAATTCTGGAGAAGCTTGGTGGCGGCGGTATGGGCGTTGTTTATAAGGCGGAAGACACTCGCCTGCACCGTTTCGTTGCCCTCAAATTCCTGCCGGAAGAAGTAGCCAAAGACCCGCAAGTCCTTGCCCGCTTCCAGCGCGAAGCACAAGCCGCTTCCGCCCTCAACCACTCCAACATCTGCACCATTTACGACATCGGCGACGAGGCCGGCAAAGCTTTCATCGCCATGGAATACCTCGACGGCCGCACCTTGAAGCACCTCATCATGGGCCGCCCACTGGACATGGAAGTTTTCCTCGATATCGGCATCGAAGTCGCCGACGGCCTCGATGCCGCCCACTCACAGGGCATCGTCCATCGTGACATCAAGCCCGCGAACATTTTTGTCACCAAGCGCGGCCACGCCAAAATTCTTGATTTCGGCCTGGCCAAACTCAGCTTTGCCGAGACCATCACCGCCTCCAACGTCGAAACCATGGCCACCCAAGGCGTGGACCCCGAACATTTGACGAGTCCGGGCACCACCATCGGCACCGTCTCTTACATGTCGCCGGAGCAAGTGCGCGCGCGCGAACTCGACGCCCGCAGCGACCTCTTCTCTTTCGGTGTTGTCCTCTACGAGATGGCCACTGGCCAGTTGCCTTTTCGCGGCGAAAGCTCCGCGGTAATTTTCGAAGCGATCATGAATCGCATTCCAGTCCCGCCAGTTCGCCTCAATCCGGACTTGCCACAGGAGCTGGAACGCATCATCCGCAAATCGCTCGAGAAAGACCGCGAAATGCGCTATCAGTCCGCCGCGGACTTACGCAGCGACCTCAAACGCCTCAAGCGCGAGTTGGATTCGGCGCGCACCTCCAGCAGCGTTCCCATCGCTACCGATTCCGGCTCCTCTTCCGGTTCTGTAGTGGCCGGCCTTCAGGCCGGTTCTTTGCCTCAGGCATCGGCATCCACCAATGTCTCCGGCAGTGTGCTTCCCGCCGCAACATCCAGTTCTCCAAGCCAACCCGCCGCAGCGTCTAACTCTCAGATTTCCGCAGCCGCCTCCGCCAGTGCGGTCAGCGCCACTTCATCCGCCACAAGCGTATCGCCGACCCGAACCAAAAAATGGCTATTGGCAGGCATCGCCGTTGTTCTGATTGTTGCCGTGACGATCGGCCTATTCTTCACTCGGCGCACCAGCGCCCTCACCGAAAAAGACTCCATCCTGCTCACTGAATTCGTCAACACTACCGGCGACACGGTCTTCGACGGCACCCTGAAACAAGCCCTCGCTTCCCAACTCGAACAATCACCATTTTTAAACATCGTTCCTGAGTCTCGTATCCAGCAGGCGCTTCAGTATATGGGCCGCGCTCCCAATGAACGAATCAACGCCGAAGTTGGCCGCGAAATCTGCCAGCGCGAAAATGTGAAGGCCATGATGACCGGCTCGATCGCCGGCCTCGGCAGCCACTATGTTATTCAACTGAAAGCCGTGAACGGACAAACCGGCGACACCCTAGCCGGCGAACAGGTCGAAGTTGAGAGCAAGGAACAAGTCCTGAAAGGCCTCGACCGCGCTGCCTCCCAGATTCGCCAGAAGCTCGGCGAATCGCTCGCCTCCGTCCAGCAATTCGCCACTCCACTCGAGCAGGCCACCACCTCTTCTCTCGACGCGCTAAAGGATTACAGCCTCGGTCATGCCAAGCATGAAACGGTGCAGGATACACAAGCGATACCTCACTTCAAGCGCGCCATCGAAATCGATCCCAACTTTGCCCTGGCCTACGCTGAGATGGGCGTCGCCCAGGGTAATCACGGCATGGAAAGAGCTTCGGAAGAATCCCTGAAGAAAGCAATGACCCTCAAAGATCGCGCCAGCGAGCTCGAACAGTTCTACATCACCGGGCACTACGCGGCCCAGGTTGGCGATCTCGAAAAAAGCACCGAAATCTACGAGCAGTGGCACAAGGCCTATCCCCGCGACACCATTCCGCTCGACAATCTCGCCATCTCCTATTCGCTGATGGGAGATTTCGATAAGCAGCTCCCGATGGCGTTGGACGAGATGAATGTCGATCCTAATGGCAATTACTCTTATCAGGATCTTGTGTATGCCTATTTAAACCAGAACCGGCTGGACGAGGCCAAGGCGCTCTCCGAGCAAGCAATCGATAAGAAACTCGATTCGCTGGACGTTCATCGCGATTTGTTTCTCATTGCCTTTGTCCGCCAGGATCTCCCGGAAATGGACCGCCAGGTGGCATGGTCTCGTGGAAAACCGAATGAACCATTTCTTCTCTTCACCAAGGTTAAGGCGGAATCTTCGCTCGGCAAAAACAAGCAGGCCCAACAAACGCTCCTGGAAGCCAAGAGTGTCGCGGAAAAAACGGGAATGCAGGAGTCTTCGGCATTTATGGATGCCCAGCAAGGTCTGGACTTTGGAGTAGCTGGTAACTGCGCATCCGGCCGCGCCGCTGCAACCGCATCGTTGCAGCGGCTACCCGACGGCTTCAACCGTGAGGTCGCATTGATTGCGCTGGCACTGTGTGGAGACGCTGCGAAGGCAAAACAGGGATTCGAATCGTTCGAGAAGCAATACCCGGACGATACGCTGCTTCGACTGCAATACAAGCCGGTGCTTCAGGCGATCCTCGATACGCAGCAGGGAAAGCTCGACGAAGCGATCAACGTGCTGGAGCCAGCCCATCGCGCCGAAATGGGTGTTGGCCCGGCTGCGTTCAGTTTTGCCGTCCCTTATTTTCGCGGCTTGGCGTACCTGAAAAAAAAGAACGGGGATCTGGCGGCGGTGGAGTTTAAGAAAATTCTGGACGCGCGATTCCGCGCTCCGATCAACTATTTCATTCCCATGGCGCAAGTTCAGCTTGCGCGCGCCTACACCCTGCAAAACGATCCGGCTAAAGCACGCACCGCTTACCAGGACTTCCTCGCCCTTTGGAAAGACGCCGATCCGGACATTCCCATCCTCAAGGAAGCCAAAGCCGAATACGCCAAACTCCAATAACCTCAGCCTGACGCGCCTCCACTCTTTAATCCCCCTGCGCCGGTGCGCTCGCCGGAACCGCAACCGACTGCAAACGCTTCCAGACCAATCGCGCCGGAATAAACAGGATCGCCATCCACAGCAGAACCACCGGCCCGCGCCCGATGAAGAACAACAAAATTGCGGACAGGCTGGCAGCCGCTTCGCCGAATCCGGCAGCCGCGGCATTGTGCAACTGCGCGCTGAGCGATTCCGCTGGCGTGGAAACCACCTCTCGCAAGGAAAATTGCACGTTAGCGAACACGATCCGGTGCTCCGACGCCGAGCGCTCCGCCTCAAGGCGATTGACTTCGGCGCTGGCATTGGAAATCTGCCGCTGCAATTCGCGCACGTTGCCGTCCGGATAGGTCTGCTTCTTCAGCAGCTCCTGCAAACGGCGCAGCGTGGCCTGCGCGTTGCTCAATCGTGCTTCCAGATCCGCGCGCTGCTGTGTCAGTTCGTCCGCCGACTGCTCTTCCTGCTCCACATCGCCCAGCGCCTTGAGATCGTTTACCGTCGAGCCCAATTCCGGAGCGGGCACTCTTAGCGTTGCGGAGAGCGCACTGCCAGTCTTTCGCCCGGCCATCCGCAGTTTCGCTGCATAACCGCGGTGCCGTTCCAGAATTTCTTCCAGCTCGGCGCGCGACTTGGCAAACTCCGTGGTCGCCACCGCGAGCGCTGCCGTGTGCGCGATCAATGGCACCGCAGCGGGAAACGCTCCACCCATTTCGCGTGCCGTATTCGCTCCTGGTACCGCCGGAACCGCAAGGTTTGCGTGAGTATCGCCCATCTGTTTCTGTAACTGGTAGAACTCCGCATCGTTTTGCGGAACGCTAGTGGGAACTTCGGGCGGTAGAAATTCAGCAGAGGATACGCCATCCTTTCGTGGCGCCCGAGGCGTCAGCAGCGCCAGAGCCAGGAAACAACCCACCGCCAAAAGCGCCAGCACCAATCCTCGCTTTCGCGTGGACAACGCCCGAAACTTCGAAACCAGCAACTCGATTGCATTTCTCATGGGATACCTCCTTCGGCATCCCACTTAGAACGCCCGCCGTCGTTTTTCTTGCAATGATTTCCAGGCTGGAGTGATCGGGCAGCAGACACCGTCCGCGAGGCGCGGCGGCTATTTGCCGTTAGTCAGTTCCACTCGGGCCGCCGCGAACGGCAACATCGCTTCCAGCAGCACCGGGGTCCGCGCATCATTTTTTGCCAAATAGAGCGTAAAATGCGCGTCTTTCATCTCCTCGCCATTGTCAAAGACCTTGATCTCGATCGTGGTCGTAGCAAATTTGCCCGCTGGCACCTCAACCGCCGCCGAGCCGATCTTGTGCGCGCGTACGTCGTATAGCTTGCGACCGTCGTAAACCGGGCCGCGCACTGTTGGCGTCTTGCTCCAATCCACCGACCGCAGGTACTGCATCATCCCCAGCGGATCGCGAGTGCCCGGCAACACCCGGGTGGCGATCGCTCCTTCAGGCGCCGGCTCCCTGCCGGTCGGCGTTAGTCGCTGTACCGATTGCACCTTCTGGCCTCGCTCGCTCAGGCGCATTTCGTATTGCACGCTGGCAAAATCGCCCGGCGCACTGTACGAATCAAACTGGTCGTCCAATTCGAACACCATGCGCAAGGGATTCTGGGTGTGCGCGAAAGCCTGCAGGTGCCAGGCATCTTTCCCGGCAATTGTTTTGCGACCGGTGACCACCAGCCGCAAGCTGGCGACGTTGTTTACTTTTGCCACGCTGCCGGAAAACTCCAGGACTTCTCCGTTTACCGGCACAAATCCCGGCTCTGGCGTAGCGGCCGGAGGCGACTTCGCGACGTCTGCGGGTGCAGAGTCGCTCTTCACCGCGGACGACGGCGCGGGTTCGACGGCCGCGGGCGGGTCGGGCGTGAAGTGGACCACCGCCTTGTTCTGCCCGCCCGCATGCAGCCACACAAAGGCAGCCGCTCCGCAAACCACGGCGAAGAGTAGGGCTAGCACGGCAACGATTCGGCGGCTCATAACTTTCCTGCGACGTGGGCTCGATTGAAAATCTTGGGTGCCTGTCTTTCGTCGTAAACTACATTGTCATGCGAACCAGTTTTACTGGCCGCGCTTTTTCCAGGTTTCCGGGTTTCCGGGTTCGTACTTACGAACCCTGAGTTGTCAGGGTACCAGAAGCGTTTTCGCGCGTCTTGGGGAAGCGCCCGGAAGTTGATACAACCCTGAGCTGAAAGGATCGCTCGAATGCGATACGTGGTCACCGGCGGCGCGGGCTTTATCGGTTCCAACACCGTGGATGAGCTGGTCCGCCGCGGAGAAAGCGTGGTGGTGCTCGACGATCTCTCCGCCGGCAAGGAAGAAAATCTCGCCGAAATCCGCAACAAGATTTCTTTCATCAAAGGTAGCATCAACGACCTGGAAGCGGTACGCCGCGCCATGCAGGAAGCCGACTACGTGCTGCATCTCGCCGCCCGCACTTCCGTCCCCCGCTCGGTCAAGGATCCTCTCGAAACAAACAAAGTGAACATTGAGGGCACCCTCAACGTTCTGGTCGCGGCGCGCGATGCCAAAGTAAAACGCGTGGTGCTCGCCGCTTCCTCTTCCGCTTACGGCGAAACGCCTGCACTTCCCAAAGTTGAAACCATGCAACCCGAGCCAATCTCCCCCTACGGGCTCACCAAATACGTTGGCGAGCTCTATGCGCAAATGTTCGGCCGGGTCTATGGCCTGCAGAATGTCAGCCTGCGTTACTTCAACGTGTTCGGGCCGCGCCAGGATCCCGGTTCGCCTTATTCCGGAGTGCTCTCCAAATTCTGCGCCGCGTTTCTGGAAAAAACCGAACCGGTGGTTTTTGGCGATGGCGAACAGACCCGCGACTTCACTTACATCGATAACGTGGTACAGGCGAATTTGCTGGCATGCGAAGCTCCGGTAGCCAGCGGCAAAGTCATCAACGTCGGCACCGGCGCGCGTATCTCGCTGAACCAGACGCTGCAGCTTTTGCGCGAAATCACCGGCGAGAGTCTCGAGGCAAAATACGAGCCGGCCCGCGAAGGCGATATTCACGATTCACAAGCTGATATTGCGTTGAGCCGCGAACTCTTAAATTACGAACCTACGATCGATTTTCCCGAAGGCCTGCGCCGCACTTTCCAGTGGTACCAAGACGCCGACGCCAAGGCCCGGGCCAAACAAAAGACGCCCGATTGATTCTTAGATTCCGTCATTCCGAGCACAGCGAGGAATCTCCCGGCTGAATAAGAGAGATTCCTCACTCCGCAGACTCCGTTCGGAATGACGAAAATGGATTTTCTTAACTGGTCACTGGTCGCCGATCTCTGATCACTGCTTCACGGCGTCGCCGTCTTCCCATAACTCAACGGTTCCCCGGCTTTCGGCACATCGTAGTTATTCCAGAACCACAGCGGCTCCAGCTTCTTCTGCTCCGGCCACACCTGGTTGAGCGTGTCGCCTTCAAACAGCTCGCCGTTCTTCATCACCCAATGAATGGTGTTGCTGTTGTGAATGTCGTCGAGCGGACTCTTGTCGAAGATAATCAGATCGGCGAGTTTCCCCGGTTCGAGTGTCCCTATTTCATCGGGCCTGCCGATGATCTTTGAACCGTTCACGGTCGCGCACTTCAGCGCTTCCATTGGCGTCATGCCGCCGCTGGCGATCATCCATAGCTCCCAGTGATAGCCCAGCCCTTGCAACTGGCCGTGGCTGCCGACGCCAACCAGGCCACCGGCGCGCGCCAGCTTGGTCACCTGCGCCGCCAGCTTGGGAAATTCGTATTCGTCCTTGCGGAACCATCCCGGACGCCGCTTGGTTTTTTCGTCAATGATGCGGTGCGGCGTGAAGTGGTTCAGCTTGGCGTTGTCGTGCACTTCGCTGTACTCGTACCAGTAGTCTTCGCCAAACGGCCCGCCGTAATTCACGATAAGCGTTGGCGTGTCCGCGGTGCCCGACTTGGCAAAAAGTTGAATCACGTCGTTGTAGAGCGGCGTTACCGGCAGCGTGTGTTCGTTGGCGTGGAAGCCGTCAATAACGTGGGTCATGTCGAGCTTCAAATCGAGCGCACCTTCAGTGGTTGGCATCATTTCAAGTTCTTTCGAAGCCTGCACCATGAACTGCCGTTGTTTGCGCGTGCCCACCAGGTAGCTCTTGATGTTGTGCGTCCCGTAGTAATCGCGATATTTCGTGAGGACGCCTTTGACTTCTTCAAGCGACTGGAAGTTGTTGTCGGAGAAAACTCCGGGGCCCGTGGAGAAGGCGCGCTGGCCGAGAATGTCGCCAGTATCCACCAAATCCTGGTAGGCGAACATATCGTTGGTTCCGGTTTGCACGTCGAGGCCGGCGGTGACGCCGTAGGCGAGATTGGCCAGGAACGCCCAGTTCTGGGTGTCCAGGATGCCGCGCTTGATTTCGAACCAGTGCGCGTGGGTATCGATAAAACCGGGTGTGATGGTCTTGCCCTTGACGTCGAAAACTTTGGCGCCGGCGGGCACTGAACCTTTTGCGCCGACGCTCTTGATGCGATTGTTCTCCACGACGATGTCCGCGTCTTTCAGCACTTCCTCGCCCTTCATCGTGACCACGGTCGCGCCGCGCAGGACGATCGTGCCTTTAGGCGTCTTGCGGGGCATCTCCAGAACGACTTTTATTTCCTGTACGTCTTTTTCGCGTTCCTTGAATTTCTTTTCTTCCTTCTTTTCATCTTTCTTGTCCGCGGATTCTTTTTTGTCTTCGTCTTTATCCGCATCTTTGGCTTCGTCTTTCTTTTCGCCCTCTTTTTTCTCGCCTTCCTTCTTTTCATCCTTGGGCGGTTCGAACGAGATCGAACTCAGCGGCTGGCGGAAATAGCTGGCGCCCACTGCCCACGTGATGGTCTTGCCGTCGTCTGCCCAGCCGTAGTAATCCGCGCCGATGTCGGTGATCTTTTTCAGCGGGACCGCGGGTCCACTCAAGCTGACGGTCGGTGGTTCGCCGCCAACAGGAGGCATGGCGATGACGTAAAGCTGATTCATGACATGAGCCAGCACCCACTGGCCATCGGGACTTGGCACCAGATCATCCGCAGGAACAGGTTCATCAGCAAAATAGATTCCCGCGCCTTTCACGATCAGGTGGGTACGGCGATCAGTTCCGTCGTAGCGCAATGAAAGTAGTCCGCCCGGTGTGTAAACGTAGATGCGGTCTTTTTCGTGGGTGAAATGAGGACCGCCCGAGCCGCGAGCGGGGAGAATCAGGTTTGGTTCGCCGCCGTCGGCAGAAATCCAGACCAGATCAGCATTATTGGTCTGGCCGCCGTCGAAACCGCTGTTCTCGCGGTCATAAGCGTTACCGCGAAGCAGAACGATGCGCGATCCATCGGGGGAAAAAACAGGGTTGCTGTACACCGCCAGCGATTTGGAAAGCTGCACGGGACTCCCGCCCGATACCGGAATTTTCCAGAGCTGGCCGCCTTCGCTGGACCAGGAAACATAGGCGATCCATTTTCCGTCGGGCGACCAGCTCGGCTGAAAGGCGGTGGATTTTCCGGTGTCGAGCTTCTGCGGTATTCCGGACGGCAGATCGAGCGTGTACAGATGGGTCATCGCGGAGAACGCGAGCTTCTTGCCGTCCGGCGATTCGACGGGATCGTGAATCAGGCGAACTTTGACCGGGCCTTGTTCGACCTTCTGCGGGAAATCGAGCTTCGGTCCGAGGTCCTGTGAGACTTCCGCGGAGAATGGAATGACCGACTCCGCGCCAGTTTCCAGATTCAGACGGCGAATTTTTCCGTCTTGGTTATAAATAATTTCCTTCCCGCCGGGGAGAAAGGCGTAGCCGGGAAAAAGGTCGCGCGAAAAAATGGCTTCCTGGTCGTCGCGGGTCACCGGATAACGCACCCAGTGGTCTTCACCAGTCTCCAGATTTCGCAGGCGCAGTCCAGTTTCAGTTTCGTGACGGGTAACATACAGCAGGAATTTTCCATCTGGAGACAATAGTGGCCGCATGGCGCTGCGGGGCTGCTCGATGATCGTATCCTCGTCGCCGGTCTTGCGGTCTTTGCGCTTGATCTGCCAAAGCGGAAACATGGAATTGTAGGAGAAGTCGCGTTTGCGTTCGGCGTAGTAGAGATAGCGGCCGTCAGGGGATGCCACGACGCCCATGTCGCTGGTGCGCTGGTCGCGAGGCGTGGTAGGAGACGGTTTGGATTTGGTGATCTGGATGCCTGTGCCGCCGTCCACGTGGTACATCCAGATTTCCCGCGGACCGATACCGAATTTGGTTTTAGAGACGTAGATGTATTTGCCGCTGGGATCCCAGCTGGGTGAAGCGAATTCGTTGTTGGGATCTTTGGAGACCTGTTTCGCTCCGGTGCCGTCGGCCTTCATGATCCAGACGTTTTCGCTGCCTTCGCGGTCGGAGAGGAACGCGATCCACTGCCCATCAGGCGAAAATCTCGGCTGACTGTCAAAAGCCATCCCGCCATCGATCAGTTTGGCCTTTCCACCTTCGATCGGCAGCGTATAAATATCGCCGATCAGTTCGAACACGATGGTCTTGCCATCAGGAGAGACATCGAGCGAGAGCCACGTTCCTTCGTCGGTGGTAAACGAGATCTTGCGGTCGGACTTTAGCGGCAGGCCCTTCTTCTCGTCTTTCTTTTCGTCCTTTTTTTCTTCCGCCTTCTCTTTTTCCTGTGCCGCGTCTTGCGTCCGGGCGTGGGAAATTCCAGCCAAGCCGCTCAGGCTCAGAGCCATTGCCACCAGGTACACCACAAGCGACCGCCGGTTGGGCTGCATGCCGTTCATGCTGATCTCCTTGAAGTTGTGCATTTGCAAAAAAAATTAGTCAGTTCGATGGCTGCCGACGCAGCGCAAGGACCACACACCCGTTCTGATGGCGATTAGACGCGCGATGCGCCGAATCGTTTCCGGTCAACCGGGCAATCAAAGGTCATCGTCATCAGCGCCGCCGCGGCCCCGAGGCTCAACTGGAGCAGGCACTATATGCGGAATTCCCGCTTCATTCATCTTTTTATTGAGCGCCGCGAGGTCCTCCTCGGCAATCTTCTTGACTTGAGCGGAAGCTTCCAATACCAGCGGCGTCAACTCCGCCAGCTTTTCTTTCTGCTGGCCGCCCGGCGCCGCGGCAAAGTCATCCAGGTCACCCATCAATTCCTGCACCTGGGAAGGCAGCGGATCCGGTTTCCATTCGAACGGCGGACCAGCGTTTCCCAGCCCTTGCTGCTCGCGCTGATATTTTGTCGCGACTTCGTCCACTTTCTTCTGCAGTTCATCCGCGCTTTTGATCACGTCATCCGGAATTTTTGTTCCGTTTAGTTTGGCGGAATCTTTTTTCCAGCTTTCCCGCGCTGCCTTTAGAGCGGTCTGAATCCCTAGGATCGTCTTGCGGTCCTTGTCCGTGCTCTTGGCCATGGCGTACAGCTGTTCGATCGCAGTATGCCGCGTCGCGCGGTCTTCCGCGCTCAGTTGCAGCCGCGGGTCTTCTTCCACTGTCACTTTCTGCGTGGCTTCTTTTTCACCGGCTTTGATCGTGATGTTGTATTCTCCGGGTTCAACATACGGTCCACGCGGACCAAAATCGTATCCGGCAGCAATCGCTTCCAGCTGTTGCGGAGTCGGCTCGGACGGCGAGGTGTAGCGAAGATCCCAGTTGGTGCGGTTGACGCCAGCAGCGCCTGGCCCATCAATTTCGCGCACCAGTTTTCCGTCTTTGTCAGTCACCGTGATTTTGACTTTGCCCTCTTTTTTGTTTTCCGGTTTTTCTTCCTTCTTCTCTTCCGGCTTCTTTTCTTCCACCTTCGCTCCGGCCTCGGCCGCCTTCGGCTCGACTGGCGGAACTGCCGTCTTCAAGTAATAGCTGATCAGCACCCCCGCCGGCGGATTTTTGCCGTTGAACATCTTGTGACCCATGCTCCAACGGCGGCCAATTGCGTGAAAAATGCTGGTCGTGCGCGGCGCAAAGAATGTCAGGTCGCTGGCTGCAACGTTCGCGTCCATTTTTTCCAGCGGGGTCAGGTCGTCGAAGATCCAGATGGAACGCCCGTGCGTCGCCAGCACCAGATCGTTCTCGCGCGCTTGCAGTTCGATATCGTCGACTGGAACAGTCGGGAAATTATTCTTGAACGCGGTCCAGTTTGCCCCGCGGTCCCAGGAAATCCACAGGCCGAATTCCGTTCCGGTAAACAGCAAGTTGGCGTTGCGCGGATGCTCGCGCACGACGTGCACCGTGCCGGCGCTATCCGGAATGCCGTTTCGAATCGATTTCCAGGTTTCGCCGTAATCCGAAGTCGCAAAAATATAGATCGCATAATCGTCGCTGCGATGCCCGTCAAACGTCACATACGCGGCGCCCTCTGCATATTTCGAAGCGACAACTCGGCTCACATAAGTGCCCTTCGGCACTCCCGGAACTTTCCCCGCAACATTGCTCCAGGTTTTTCCGCCGTCGCGCGTCACCTGCACATTGCCATCATCCGTTCCTGCCCACAGCACATTCGCGGTCAGTGGCGATTCGCTGATGGTCGTGATCGTCGGATATTCCTCAACGCCGTCGTGCCGCGAAAGTGTCTGCTTGTCCGGCGTCTTGCCGAAAATCTGCAGCTTGTTGCGGTCCACGCCGGTGGTCAGGTCGTTGCCCAGCCGCGTCCAGCTATCCCCGCGGTCCGTCGATTTGAAAAAATAATTTCCCGCGTAGTAGATCGTGTTGTGGTCGTGCAGGGAAACCGCGATTGGCGAATTCCACTGGAACCGGTAGTGCGGCTCGCCAAACTTCGCTTCCGGCTTGATCGAACGCTCCTGCGCGGTCTTCAGATTGCGCCGCGCTACGTAGCCATCCTGCGATTCCGTGTACACAATCGATGGCTCGACGTTATCGATCGCCGCGTAAAAGCCATCGCCGCCGTGAATCAGCGTCCAGTCCTCATTCGTGATTCCGTCTCGGGTCGCTGTCCGGCTTGGCCCGCACCAGCTCCCGTTGTCCTGCAAGCCACCGCAGATGTGGTACGGCTTCTCGTTGTCCAATCCAATTTCATAGAACTGCCCGATGGCAATGGTGTTCACAAAGTCCCAGGTCTTGCCGTTGTCGTAGCTCCAGTGAATCCCGCCGTCGCTCCCAGCGAGTATGTGATTCGAATCAGCGGGATCAATCCACAACGCGTGAAAATCTCCATGAATTTTCTGCACTCGGCGGCTGTTGAAAGTTTTCCCGCCGTCTTCAGAAAAGAACATCGCCGCGCCACACTCCCAAACCCGCAAATCATTATTCGGATCGACGCGAATCTGGCTGTAATACGACGGCCGCGGATCGGTGTCGCCCATCTTTTTCCACGTTTCGCCTTTGTCCTCGCTGCGGAACGTGCCGCCCTTCTCATGCTGCACCAGCGCATAAACGATGTTCGGATCCTTGCGGTAAATGTCCAGCCCGATGCGCCCGGTCTCCCCGCCGTTTTCATACGGCAGTCCTTTCATCAATTTTTTCCACGTCGCTCCGCCATCCGTGGTCTTGTAGATGCCGCCTTCACTGCCGCCGCCGTTGAAACCAAACGGCGTACGCCGCCGCTGGTAAGCCGCCGCGTATAGCGTGTCCGGACTCTCCGGATCCATCGCGATATCGCTGACGCCCGTGTCGTGGCTGATTTTCAGCACTTGGCTCCAATTCTTGCCGCCGTCTGAAGTTTTGTACACTCCCCGCTCCGGATTCGGTCCCCACAAATGCCCCAGCGCCGCGACATAAACCACGTCCGGATTTTTCGGATTCACCACAACTCGCCCGATGTGCCGTGTCTCGGCCAACCCCATGTTCCTCCAGGTTTTCCCTCCGTCCGTAGACTTGTAAATCCCATCTCCCCACGACGAGCTTTGCCGGTTGTTCGGCTCGCCGCTCCCTACCCACACCACCGACGGATCCGACGGCGCAATGGCGATGTCGCCGATAGTCGGAACCGCTTCCTTATCAAAAATGGGTTCCCAGGTGGTGCCGTTGTTGGTTGTTTTCCATACGCCTCCGGCCGCCACACCGACATAAACAATGTTGGGATTGCTTTCCACAACCGCGAAGTCGTCGACGCGACCGCCCATTACCGCAGGACCGATTTCGCGAAACTCCAGCGCCTTGAACTTGTCCATCGGCGCGGATTCGCTCGGAGCAGCAGTCTTGGTCGCACCTGCGGCCTGCTCCTTGTCTTTCGTTTTCGACTTGTCTTTCTGGCCGGTCGCAGGCCCAACCGCCAGAATCAGCATTCCGCACAACACCAGAGTCATCCGGATGCACTTCATAGACATAATTCCTCCAACGGATCGTTTTCGCCGCGCTCATCGCGGAGCCGCGCATCATACCGCGCCAGCCGCAGGCACGCAGCTATTGATTTTCAGGAAATGGCAACCCGACCCTTTGTTGAACAGACGCGCGTAACCGGCTTTGCGTTTCGACGGCTTTCGCTTGCACCCATGCAACTCGGCCCGCGTGTTAAGCTATCGAACTGTTTTCACCCGAGCGCATGCCTCTTACCTACCAGCCGGTTCTCGCGTCGCTAATCGCAATCCGCCGCAATCTATTCGCGCTTTTCGCCGCTCTTTTGGCTTTCCTGCCGGCGCAAAGCCGCGCGCAACAGGTGCGTCTGCCCTCCGGTAGAGGCCAATACGCCGAACTTTCCTCGGAAGGTCCACAGAGTCACAAAGGCGACGTTTTCATTGCCGACAAAAATGTCGATTTGCAGTACGCCGGCATGCGGCTGCGCGCCGATCACGTCGAATATAACGATGCCACCCGTGATTCGCTCGCCCAGGGCCACGTGCAGTTCGACTACGAAAACCAGCACCTCGAAGCCACTGAAGCGCACTTCAACTTCGCGACTGGCATCGGCACCTTCGAAAACGTTCGCGGCACCGTCAAAATTCTCCGCCGCCCCAATTCCATGGTGGTGGTCTCGGACAATCCTCTATATTTTGAAGCTCGCCACGTCGAACGTTACGCCAACGACATTTTCATCGTGCACCACGCTTGGATCACCGTCTGCGATCAGGAGCGGCCCACTTGGCAGATGTTCGCTCCCCGCGCCCGCATCCGCTTGAATAAATCGGTCGCGCTGGTCAACGCTAATTTCCGCCTGTACAAAGTTCCGCTGATCTGGCTGCCCTACGCCACCGCTCCCGCCGGCGAAAAAATTCGCCAATCCGGTTTTCTGCTACCGGATATCGGCAATAGTTCCACCAAGGGCTACGTTTTCGGCGATGCCTTTTACTGGGCGCCGGTAACCTGGGCCGACGCCACCCTCGGCGCTCAGGACTTCACCAAGCGCGGCTCCGCGCAACGCGCCGAGATCCGTATGCGCCCGAACGAGAACACTTCCATTCTCTATACCTATTACGGCGTGATCGACCGCGGGATTCCCGATGCCACCGGCGCGCTGCAATCGCAAGGCGGTCACCAGCAGCAACTCGAAGTGCAATCCCTCTTGCCGCAAGGCTGGCGATTTGTGGCGGACTTCAACCAACTCTCTTCGCTCACTTTCCGATTGGCATTCGCCGATACCTATGGCGACGCCATCACTTCTGAAGTGAACAGCGCCGTCTTTCTGAGCAACAATTTTCGCGGCTTCAGCTTGAATTTTGCGGGGTTGAACAACAAGAGCTTCTTAACCATCAATCCCGAAACCAGCGTTTCCCTCCGCAATCTACCCGAGGCCCGCTTCGGCTCGGTGGAACAAGCGCCCTGGCGCAACCTGCCGCTTTATTTCAGCTTCGATTCCTCGATCGGCGCGCTCCATCGCCAGGACGAAAACCTCTCCACTCCCGCCGAGGTTCTGCGCACCGAAATCGCGCCGAAGGTAACTGTGCCGTTGCATTTTGGTCCCTGGCTGGACGTCACTACCACCGGCGCAGTCCGTACCACCCGCTACGACGCATCGCTCGACGCTACCACCGGCAATCTGACCACAAATTCTATTGTTCGCAATGACGGCGAATTCACTCTCGAACTTCGTCCTCCGACCTTGGAAAGAATTTTCGTCCGCCCGAAAACCAAACGAAAATACAAGCACACCATCGAGCCGGAAATTACCTACCGCTACGTCACCGGCATCAACGATTTCGAGCGCTTCATCCGTTTCGACTCCGACGCCACCCTTTCCAACACCAACGAAATCGAATACGGCGTTACCCAGCGCCTGTACCGGAAAGACGGCGACGACCAGC